>Ga0137378_10000857_pt1 | contig 24768 bp, 22 predicted proteins | sample SagtaG_21_FD_104813 | JGI IMG/M metagenome (GOLD analysis project Ga0137378, IMG submission 104813) | Vadose zone soil microbial communities from Sagehorn Ranch, Mendocino, California, USA - Sage2_L_60_16 metaG | ecosystem: Environmental > Terrestrial > Soil > Vadose zone | place: USA... | reverse complement strand
GCGGCCATACTGGCGGCCTGTCCGATGCAAATTGTAGTCACATCGTTCTTCACATACTGCATGGTGTCGTAAATTGCCATACCGGCGGTAATCGAGCCACCGGGAGAATTTACATAGAGCTGGATGTCCTTCTCGGGGTCCTCCTGTGCTAAGAACAGCATCTGCGCGATGACCAGGTTGGCAATGTTGTCATCAATTGGAGTGCCGATGAAGATGATGTTATCGCGCAGCAGCCGGGAATAAATGTCGTAAGCGCGCTCGCCCCTTCCGGTCTGTTCGATGACCATGGGCACCAGCATCATACGTGCGTCTTTCTCGCTCACTTCTCACACTCCTGCCCGGTAAGCCGGGTTCTCTGGGGGGGATGGAAAGCGTTCCGCCTAAGCGGATTGACGATACAGAAAATCGAGGGCCTTTTCGCTGCGGATTCTATTCCGGATTCTATCCAGCGCTCCATCACGTGTCAAACGAGAGCGGATCGCATCCGGGGCCTGATTTGTCTGTTTCGCCAGGGCCTCAATCTCCCGATCTACCTCTGCATCGCCGACCTCGATTTTTTCGTTGTCGGCAATCTTGTCCAGCAGCAAAGCAGCCTTGACTTCCTGTACCGCCTGGTCGCGTTGTCCGGCGCGCAGGCGGGGCAGGTCCATTTTCTTCATGTCTTCTGACTTTAAACCCTGGGCAGCCAGCGCGCGCAGGCCGCGCTCGAGGCGGACATCAATCTGGCGCTCGACCAGCGCCTCGGGCACCTCGAACTCATTGCGCTGGATGAGTTGAGCGAGGAGTTTGTCTTTGGCCTCGCGCTCGGCGGCGTGACGGCGTTCGTGCTCCATGCCTTCGCGAATGCGCTGGCGTACTTCCTCGAGCGTGGAGAATTCGCCGAGCTCTTTGGCGAATTCGTCGTTCAGACCAGGTAAAGTTTTTTGCTTGATGGCGTTGACTTTTACCGTGTAGGCGAAAGTCTTGCCGCGCAGGCGCTCGTCGGAAAAATCTTCGGGGTAGACAACGTCGAAGCTGCGTTCATCTCCGGAACTGCTACCGCGCAAATTCTGGGTAAACTCCGGCATGGTGTTCTTGCCGCCGATTTCGACCAGCACGTCGTCCATGTGGACAGGCTTGGTTCCGTCCTCTTGCTGTTTGGGGACGCCATCGAGCGCAACCTGCGCGTAGTCTCCGTCAGCTATGGGACGGCCCTCGATAGGGGCAAAAGCTGCTTTCTGTTCTTGCAGGCCTTTGAGGGAGTCGTCCACTTCCCGATCGGTGACGGAGACCTCAGGATGCTCGGCGCGCAGCTCGCGGTAGCCTTCGACTTTGATCTCGGGCATGATCTCGAAGCTGGCTTTGAAGCGCAGGGCCTCGCCGGTGTGGGCGTGCAAGTCGGTTACGCGCGGCTGCGAGATTGGGGCTAGTCCGAGGCGGTCGGTCTCTTTGCGGAAATAGCGTGGTACCAGAGCGTCAATGACGTCGTTCTGAATGTCCTGCTTGAAACGCTGGCGGATGATGGATGCCGGTGCATGGCCGCTGCGGAATCCAGGGATGCGAGCCAGCTTTTGATATTTCTGAATCAGCACTTCGGTCTCGCGCAATACTTCCTCTGGCGGGACCTCGACTTCAATTTCTCGTTTGGTGCTGGCCGTAGTTTCGGTGGCGGTCAATGGCTACCTTTCGAACCTTCAGACTGAGTTTAAAGATCATGCGATGCAAGCGTCAAACGGGAACCGAGGGACGCACGACGGTTTTTCTCATTCTGCGGGCGCATAGTAGCCGCTCCGGCTGCGCACTTTCAGACCTTTGCGGTGGGCCATAATTTCGATGGTGCGGTAGCGGCCATCCTTTGCGAAGTTCGGCGGATGGTAGGAGAGGGCGTACTGGCTGCGCAAGTCGTCCTGAATCTGAGCGAATGCGTTCGCCACGTCCGAGAGCTGGAACGGTTGAAAGGCCCGGCCTCCGGTGGCCTCGGCAATGCGCTGCAGAACTTTGTCGCCCGCGCCGCCGTCGGGAAAATTTGTGCTGATGGTGTAAACAATCACGTTGGCCCGCAGCGCCATTTCGATGGCTTCTTCGCGAGTCACATGGCTGGCATTGTCGTCGCCATCGGTAACCAGGATGATGGCGCGGCGCGCGGAATCGCTCTGCGCCGACTGCAGGAACTTGTCGCGAGACGCGTAGTAGAGCGCGTCGTACAGGGCGGTGCCGCCGCCAGGATGCAGCATTCGTACGCCTTTGGACAAAGCTTCCATGTTGTCGGTGAGGTCCTGGGTAAGTTCCGGCCTTTCATCAAAGCCGATGATGAATGCCTGGTCGTATCTGCGGCGGATGGTGTCGTTTAAGAACTCGATTGCGGACTCCTGCTCGAACTTGAAACGGTCGCGAATGGAGTTGCTGGCGTCGATCAGAAGGCCAACTTGAAGTGGCAGGTCGGTTTCGCGGCGGAAGCTGCGAATCAGCTCGACGGGCTTTTCATCATCGACCACTTTGAAGTCGGTCTTGGCGAGGTCCTTCACATAGTGGTTGTGCTTGTCGGTGACGGTAAATACGACGTTAACCTCGTTTACCGGAACCACGATCTTAATTCCACCCGGGTCGCCAGTTTCCGGCTGGTCTTTGGTTGCCGACTCATCACCTGCCTTTGCGGCCGTGGCTGACGCCGGTTCGTGTGCGGACTGCGGAGGAGCGGACTCTTGTGCGGGTTGCACGGGCGCCGGCGTTGGCGGTGTTTTTTTCTGCTGCCTCACCGCCGACGGAGCCGAGGGCAAGTCTTGTGTGCTCTGGGCAACTCCGCTCGCGAAGCAGACTGTCAGGAATATCGGAATCGGCACGAGTCGCATTCGCCAGATAGGTTGCATTGGGATCAATTATAGACGCTTCAGCGCGTGCGATTCAGCCGAGCTTGTGCAGGAACTCGCTCAGCGCTTCGGGAAGAGGACGCGCGAAGCTGAGGATTTTGCCAGTCGCTGGATGGGTGAACTGAAGGCAGGATGCGTGAAGAAAATTGCGAGGAAGGAAAAGCCGGGCGCCGGAGCGGCTGCTGATTTCGCGCGGCGCGCCGTAGAGTGTGTCGCCGACGACGGGATGGCCCAGGGAAGCCATATGAACGCGGATCTGATGAGTGCGTCCGGTATCGATTTTTACTTCGAGGAGGGCGAATTTGCCGTACTCGGATTGCAGCCGCCGCTGCACCGCGTAGTGAGTGACGGCTTCGCGGCCTCCGCTGCGCCGAGTGGTCATGCGGATACGGCGAATGGCATCGCGACTGATGGCGGTTGCGATCGTGCCCTGGTCGTTTTTCGGCCATCCGTGGATGAGCGCGATATAAGTTTTCTTGACGCGGCGAGCGGAGAATTGAGCCGCCAGCTTGCGATGGGCGATGTCGTTTTTCGCGACCACGATCAGGCCGCTAGTTTCCTTGTCCAGGCGGTGGACGATGCCGGGCCGCAGTTCGCCGCCGACACCTGAGAGCGGCCCGAAACGATGCAGCAAAGCGTTGACCAGGGTGCCGCGATTGCGGTCGGCGTCGGTGGCCCCGGCGCCGGCATGCACCATCATGCCGGCGGGCTTGTTGATTACGGCGAGATCGTCGTCTTCATAGACAACGTCGAGCGGGATTGCTTCGGCAATGGCGCGGAGGGGCGGCCTCTGAACATCACCGGTGATTTCAATTTTTTCGCCTCCGCGCAAATGCAGAGAGGGCTTGGGTGCTTTGCTATCCACCAGGATTTTTTTTTGGGCGATGAGCTGCTGGACGCGGGCGCGGCTAGTTTCGGGAAGGTGGGAGACGAGGAATTGATCGAGGCGCTGGCCGGCGTGCTCGGGGGGGACGGCGAGAATTGTGGAGCTCTTGTTTTGTGCTGTCATTCTGAGTGAAGTTGAAGAACGCCTCGTCGCTTGTTCCAAGATGAACCTTCAAGGGAATTTGTACAACTGGAGTGTGCGTGCGACTGTGGTGAGAATTCCTTTATGGGCCCGGTGCGCTGCATCACGGCACGGGGTCCTTCGACTTCGCAACTGCTTCGCTTTCGCGAAGCACTTGCAGCGCTCAGGATGACAGGGAGTGTGGTGCGGTTAGCGCGCAGGGGCAGCGATGGCAACTTTGGGGGCCGGGCGCAGATACCAGATCAGGCCGCCGGTCAGGACGAGTCCGATGGCGATCAACTGGGTGCCGCTGAGCGCGCCGCCGAAAACCGAGCCTCGGCCTTCATCACCGCGGATGAATTCGAGAAAGAAGCGCGCGATGCCATAGAGAAATAAGTAAGCGCCGAGAATCTGGCCGTCGAATTTTTTGTGGGCGAACATCCAGGTGAGAATAAAGAAGATGCTTAGTTCGGCGGCGGACTCAAACAATTGGGTGGGCTCAAGAGCCTGGTTCAGAGGGGTGCCCACTACAGCTTTGGCGAGGGGGTTGGTGAAGGTTACACCCCAGAAATGATTTGTGGGCTTACCGTAGCAGCAGCCTGCGGCGAAGCAGCCGAGACGTCCGATGGCGTGTCCCATGGCGAGTCCTGGGGCGAAGGCATCGAAGGTGGCCAGCGCCGGCATGTGATGCTTGCGCAGGAACCATACGGAGACGGCGAATGCGGCAAGCAGCCCGCCGGAGAAGACGCCGCCGGCTTGCAAAGTCTCAATGGTAAAGATTTCGCGGAGGTTTTCTCCGTAAACGTGACCGGAGCGCCAGTCGAGGATAATGTACAGAATCTTGGCGCCGATGATTCCAGCGAGAACCAGGGCGATGCCGAAGTCCCAGGCGTTTTCGGGCTTGATTCCTTGCTTCTCGGAATTACGGACGCTGATCCATAGGCCTACCAGGACGCCGAGAGCGACCAGGACACCATAGGTGGGGACGCCGAAACTGCCGATTTGAAAGAGTCTTGGGAACACTGGCTAATTAGATGCGGGCACCGCGCAAGTATGTGCAAATCGGGTGATCGGATGATCGGGCGATCTGAAACCGCAGTTGTGAGCGATTCGTCACTGGCGCGTTCTACTTCACCCGATGACGCGATGTGAGAAGCCGACCCACGAAGCCGTGTGACGGGCCGAGAATGAACCGTCGATAGACGTTGGGACCCTCCGAGATCCTTTAGGCCTCTCCGCATGGCGGAGCATGGCACACCAGATCAGTTTCGAGTTAGGCCCCGTTCATTCATGCATTGGTTCAAAAATCGGTGACCGCCATCACCAACCCTGCAGGCCAGCTTTTCATGTTGGATGCTAGGCTAAGATCGCGCAATTTCGCGAGAGGGAAAACGGAAAAAGATGGTACTAAGGTTGCTTAGAAGGAATAAGATTCTTCACCACAGAGACACAGAGGCACAGAGGCACAGATAGAACATCAAAGCGTTAAATCCTCAAAGCGGCGACGGGCGTAGCCTCCGCGGGGTTTTTCACTTGCTGTTGTTTCTCTGTGCCTCCCTCGTGAAAGGTTTTCCTTTCTTTCACCTACTGCTTTTGTGGACGGCTGGCTGGTGGGATGATGGAATTCATGCGCAAATATTCCACCATCTGGCCGTAATGGTCCATCGGATGAATGGTCGAAAAATCTGCCAGGCTCAGCCGCGTGACCTTCGAACCAAAGGGACTGTCTATCTGGTCGAGTTCATTGGCGACTGTGACCGAAGCCAGGGCCTTGCGCAGATAAGCAAATGAGTCGTTCAGAAACTTGAGAATTTCAGCTTTGCTTTTGAGGGCGTTGGGACCGCTCTCACCGCCAACGTCTACGGGAGGTTTTTCCTGCAAGATGCCCGCGCCGAAGATGTAATTGACAGCGGCAACATGCTTTACTTGCTGGGCAAGAGTGCGAACGCCTTTGAACTCGCCGGTGGTGGGCGCGAAGGAATACTTGTCTTCGGGCATGGCTTCGGCGGCACCCACGAATTCAGGCTGGACGATGTCCAAAACTGCGTTGAGCGCATCTCCTGGAGTCTTCGCGGCTGGCATGGCCATCTGCCCGAAGGCAAATCCCGAACAACAGAGCACAACGAAAACTCCTAACAACAACTTTGCATTACGCATAGTGATTCTCCTCGTATTTTTTAATTTATGCGGCTTCGCGGTACCCCTTGGGTCAAAATCCTGGCAAGCCTCTAAACCGCAAAGATCGCAAAGGACGTGCGAAGGCCGCCAAGAAAATCTATTGCATCGACAGAACTAATCTCTCACCACCGCTGGCGCGAATTCCAACTCTTTCACGGTGAGGCGGTAACGGCGCACCGTGAGCAAGCCTAAGAGAAGGGCCACGGCGGAACAGAGCATTGTAGTCGGGACGCCGACTTTTGTCGCGAGGGCTCCCCAGGCGGCGCTGCCCAGGGCCATGCCGCCTTGAAGGACCAGGAGGTACATGGAGAGTGCGCGGGCGCGCATCCACGGGGGGGACATGGTTTGTGCGGCAACATTGAGGCAGGCAAGGATGCCGATCCAAGCGGCGCCGCTGGCGAACAGCACCAGGTTGAGCCAATGAAAAGCGTGTACGCGTCCGGCGGCGAAAGTCATTACGGCGAAGAGAATGATGGCGGCGGCGACCACGCCATCAACCGAAAGGCGGGTCCGTAGACGGGGAAGCAGGGCAGCCCCAGCCAGCGCGCCCAGACCGAAGGAGCCGAGAAGCAGGCCGTATCCGGTGGCTCCGAATTGACAGTGACGGGCGATCAGCGGCAGAAGCGCGAGCAATGAGCTGGCGGCCAGGCTGAAGGCCCCGGTCCGAATGAGAACGCATTGCACAAGAGGATCCGAACGCAGAAAGCAAAAACCAGCGCGCATGGATTCGATCACGCGTCCGGTCTCAGCATGCTCGAAGCTGGGGCGTTTCCAGCGATAAAGGAAGAAGATCACGCCGAAGAATGACGCGGCATTCATCAGAAAGGCGACGCCGGAGCTGGTGGCGGCGATGACTAGTCCGCCGAGGGCCGGGCCGACGGCGCGCGCAACGTTGAAGCCGACGGAGTTGAGAGCGACTGCGGGCGCGTGGTTCTCGCGGCAGACGATATCGGGAGTGAGCGCTTGCCACGCGGGGTCGTTCATGACGGCGCCGAGTCCAAGGATGAAAGTGAAAAGCAGCAGAAGCCAGGGGGTGACATAGCCGAGCAGAGTGAAAACTCCCAAGAGGCCGGCGGCGATGACCATCCAGGCTTGCGTGATCAGGAGGAAGCGGCGGCGGTCAACCATGTCGGCGAGCGCGCCGGCGGGAAGTATTACCAGGAACACGGGCAGAGTGCTCGCGGCCTGGACGAGGCCGATCATGAGAGGGGACATGGTGAGCTGGGTCATGAGCCAGCCGGCGCCGACGTTCTGCATCCAAGTGCCGGTGTAGGAAATTACGGCGGCAAACCAGAGCGAGCGGAAGAGCGGTTCGCGGAGGGGGTCGAGAGCTGAGCCGTTGGCTCGCGTGAGGCTGGGGACTGGAGTATGGAGCGAGTCAGCCATCACCTTACCTGGGTTTCGGCGGGAGATGTGAGCGGCTCGCCGAAGGGCCACTCGCGATTGCGCCATGCGCGGACCGTGTAAATGATGAGGCCGGCGATCAGGATTACGGTGGCATAGCGAATCTCTTTAACGAAATTTTTGCGTTCCAGCAAAATGTAAAGGAATCCCGCGACGGCGAGAATCGCGGGGACGGGATAGAACCACATGCGGAAGGGGCGCGGCATTTGCGGCTGGCGGATGCGCAGCACGATTAGTCCAGTAGCTTGAACAATGAATTGCAGCAGAATGCGAATGACCACCAGCGCCGAGATTACGTCGGCGAGGGAGAAAAAGCAAAACAACAATCCGGCGCCGGCGAGGGCAAGTAAAGAGACGTGCGGGAAGAGGTGAACCGGGTGGACGCGGGCGAAAGCTTTGAAGTAGTTTCCGTCGAGGGCGGCGGCGTAGGGCACGCGGGAATAGCCCAGCATCAGGGAAAAGACGGAGGCGAAGGCGGTCCACATGACCAGCACGGTCACGAGATTCGCCGCCCAGGCGCCGTAGATTCGTTGCATGAAAATCGAAACCACGTAGAGCTTGTTGTTGGATTGCGTTTGCAGCATTTCGTGCCAGTCGACCACGCCGAGGATGCTGATGTTCATCAACAGATATAGACCGGCGACCAGCAAAATGGATAGCAGCAGTGCACGAGGAATGTTTTTGCCGGGGCCTTTGATTTCGTCTCCGAGAAAGCAGACGTTGTAGTAGCCCCAGTAGTCGTACGTGGAAATCAGCATCGCGGAGCCGAGACCGAGGAAGAAGTTCTTATTTAGAGTAAACGCACCGGAAGGAAAGCTGAAGGCGCGAGCGGCGCTGAAGTGCGCCATGCCAGCAAAGATGATCCAGGCGATGGTGCCGACGACGCCCAGCCACAGGAGTTTGGAAATCCATCCTACCTGGGCGATGCGGCGATAGAGCAGCAGCACGGCGATGAGCACGACTCCGATGGCGATGATGGTGGTTCCGGCGGCGATCCAGCGGATTTGCAAATTGCCCAGTAAGGGCAAATGGACGCTCCAGTCGCGGGCTGCGTATTGATGCTGCAGGCTGGGCAGGAGGTAGGAGGCGTATCCGGCGAATCCGATCGCCCCGGAAGCGACCGACAAAGGCGCGCTGAAGGAGAGTTGCCAGATGAAGAGAAAGGAAATCAGTTTGCCGAGGCGTTGCGGGCCGTAGATTTCGCGGAGGTAACCGTAGGATCCGCCAGAGCGAGGCATAGCGGCGCCTAACTCGGCCCAGACGAGTCCGTCGCAGATTGCAAGCAGCGCGCCCAGTATCCAGCCGAGCATGGCCTGCGCTCCGCCCATTGCGCTGACTACTAGCGGAATGGTGATGAACGGGCCCACGCCGATCATGTCAATCATGTTTAGCGCGGTGGCGCTGGGGAGACCTAGGCCGCGGATTAGTTTGGGTGGCTCTTGCATTAGCTTCTAGCTGCTAGCTACTCACTTCTAGCAATCTTGAAAATTGCGCGGTGGTGATTCTCACCTCAAAGTGGCTGTGGTAGAAGAGTCTACCGTTCACCTGGTGCATACAGAAAGCAGGTTCCTCACGCCTGCGGCGTTCGGAATGACGGTAACTCTTAAAGTGTTGCAGACAGCTAGCAGCCAGCAACTAGTAGTTGGAAGCTGTAGCTGCATTTCCCGCACTCACTAAATTTACAAACAGGCGGATCGCTCCCGAGACTCCGGCGGGCAATTGGCGATAGAAGGCGTATCCGCTGTAGATGTAAGTTCCTTTGCCGTATTTGGCGTATAGCAGGCCGCCTTTCTGGTCGGGCTCGTTGGGATCGTGACAGGAGAGCAGCGGAGTGAAATGGTCGTCCCAATTGTCCATGAAATAAAGACCGCGCTCCTGCACCCATCCGTCGAAATCTTTTTGCGAAATTTCGTTGGGATAATGAAAGATGGTGTTCTCGGGCGCGAGGATCTGTACTGGAGCCTCTTCGACGGAAACTCGGATGCGGCTCAGCGTCGCGGGATAGGGAGTGAAGTGTCCGCTGTTGAAGGCACCAATGTCGTTGTTGTGCTGCACGACCAGCGTGCCGCCGTTCGAGATGTAATCCAGCAGCTTCTGACTATTGGTGACGACATCTTTTTGCGCGTCGTAGGCGCGGACGCCTAGAACGATGGTTCCGTACTGCGAAAGATTTTCGGTGGCGATTTTATCGGCGGGGATGATGGTGACGTTCATTCCGATTTGCTGGAGGACCATGGGAATGTCGTCGCCAGCGCCGAGGATGTAGCCGAGCTTAAGGTCTTTGGGGATTTTTACGTCCACGATGCTGACGTGCTGGACAGCGGGCTGGAAGTAGTAGGCGCTGCCGAGGTCTTCGCGGGTGACGAGGGTGTAGCCCTCGGTGTATTTTGTTCCGCCAGCGTCGAGGACCGCGCGAATTTCGGAGCGGCCTTCTTTTAAGTTTGCGGGGAAGACTTTGAATTTGAAGTCTTGCTGGTCACCGCGTTTGGGCAGGCTGACTTTGAGGTTGTCTGGTTCGGCGCGCCACCCGGGGGGGAGATCGAGATGCAAGGTTCCTGCGGCGGCGCTGGTCAGGTTTGAACTTATGCCGACTTTGACTGTGGTTTCTTTTCCGTCGGTGACGGGGAGTACTTGTTCGCCAGGTTCGAGGGCGACGGAGAACGAGGGCACGATTGCCAGCTGCCGCTTCTCTGGCTTTCCGTTATCGAGACGTATTTCTGCGATCAGCGGTAACGACATTCCGGGCCAGGGCCTTCGCCAAGAAGGCCCATTTTGAGGAGTGGCGTGGTGCGAGACGGAATAGGCAACGTCTTCGGCCAGCGGAGACGGCGCAAATGGGAGCGTTTGAAACTGGGGCTTGTCGATAATGTTTATGCTGTCCGTCTCGGGATTCTGACGATGCCAGTAAGGGCGCGTATCAAGGGAACTGAGGTCACGGAACGAGAGTTCTTTTGAGTATTCTCCACCTGCTCGCACAGGCACGTGTGGAGCATCAATACCCAAGTCAAGCGCTGGGAGCGGGCCGCTATAGCTTGTTCGCAGGTCGTATCGGGAGCCATTGTGAAACCGCACGTGGAATTTCAATTGATCGCCTGGACTTACTGCGCCGGTGCCAATTGTTACCGCTTCAGCCGAAATGCCTAATGCGAGATCGAGGGCATTGTTCGCTTGGGTTTCCTTCGCGCTGAGTATTTCGACCAGGGCGTTCTTCGTACCATTGCTCAGATTGCTGTTGCTGATTCTTATGATTGACGAATTTAGTCTGTTGAAGGCGTCAAGCAGTGGTTCGACCGATCCAACCGTCTGTTTTTCTTTCGGTTCCTGAATGTCATCACCGATCTGGTGCAATTCGTTTGCCAGCCAGCGGATTTCGCCGTCGCCGAGCGCCGCCAATTCCGGCAAACTCGTATCAATTCCATCGAAAAAATCCTTCTCATTGCCGCTCGCGTCTTTGGTATTCGGGAGGACGGAATCTACCAGTTTGTAAAACGAGTTGCGCGGGCCGGGAGGGACTTTGTATTCGCCGTGGCCTTGGGATTGCTGGTGGGCCAGGCCGTCGGCGGCGAACTGGGCGTAGGAGGTGCCCAGCACGGGGTCAACCACGCCGCGATCGAGTTTCACGGTCCAGTTTTCGTCGGGGCAGGTGTTGGAACCGAATCCGCAGACATTTCCGATGTAGAGCTTTTTTGCCTGCCAGGGTTGGAGACCTTCTCTGATCTGTTCGGGAAAACGATTGGGATCGGCGGCTGCGCGGAAGGCTTCGCGGGTAAGGATTGCTGACGCCTGATGATGGCCGTGGCCATCGTTGTCGGTTCCTGAGAAGCGCGCGACCAGAACATCGGGGCGAAAGGTGCGGATTACGCGAACGATGTCGGCGAGGGGGACGTCGTGGCCTCCCCATTTTTGGAAAGTTTCTTCGGGGGTCTTCGAGTATCCGAAGTCGGCGACGCGAGTGAAGCGCTGCTCGACTCCGTAGTAGCGGTCGGAGGCGAGAAGTTCCAGCGTACGCAGGATGCCGAGCTTGTCGAAGAGGCCAGTGCCGAGTTCGTTTTGTCCGCCTTCGCCGCGGGTGAGGGTGAGGAGGAGGGCTTGCACGCCCTTGCCGCGGGATTCGAGGGCGAGGGTTGCGCCGTCTTCGTCGTCAGGGTGGGCGACGACCATCATCAGGCGGCCGGTGTTTTGCAGCTTGCGGAGTTGTTGTTTCAGGCCGGGGAGGCCGGTGTCCTGAGGGAGGGGGTCGAGGTAGCTGGGCGCGTGAGATGCGGTGTTCGAGGGTGAATTCTGCGCAAGGCTGCTGGCTGCGAGCAGAAGCAGAACGGCGGCGTATCGAAACAATCTGAGGCTTCGACTTGCGGAGGGAATGGGTACGCTCTTCATAATGAGGCGAAAAAAAGCGGGTTCCTCTGCCCTTACGGGCTTGGGAATGACATGACTGTAATTGTTTGGCGGACTATTGGACCAGACGTCACCATCTGCAGTTTGCATATGTATCGGACTGTTCATCTGGCTAGAGGGAAACAATATTTTCTAGCACCTTTGAGTGGAGTTGTACTTTTTGAGTGAGTTGAGCGGAGCGCCAAGCAATTGTCCATCGGCGACACCGAGTACTTGCGCGCGCAGCCACTGGTTGGGCGCGTGCCTGCCGTGCACCTGCAGCTTCAGATAGTTTTCGGTTAGGGCTTGGGTCGAGGGGCCATCGGAACTCTCAATGGTGACGTTCAACGTAATCCCTTCCACGCTCCGGCCGATAAAAGACTGCATGAAGGCGAGCTTCTTTTCGGCGGCCAGGTCACGCAGGATGCGGTTGCGGTCGCGCGCGATACTTACCGGGACTGGGTTCGGCATCGTGGCGGCGGGGGTTCCTGGCCTAGCAGAGAAAGTGAAGACGTGCAGATAAGTGAAGGGCAGGTCTTCGATCAGGCGGCGAGTTTCGGCGAATTCGGCGGTGGTTTCTCCGGGGAATCCGGTCATCACGTCGGCGCCGATGGCGGCGGTGGGCATGGCGGCGCGGATTTTTTCGATTTTCTCGCGGTAGTGCCAGGGACGGTATTTGCGATGCATGCGGCGGAGGACGGAGTCACTGCCGGATTGCATGGGCACGTGCGCGTGCTTGGCGATGCGCGGGGATTCTGCCATCAGGCGGATGAAGGAATCGGTCCAGTCCATGGGCTCGACGGAAGAGATGCGGAGTTTTTGGAGGGAGGTGTGGTCGAGGATGGAGCGGACTAGGTCTTCCAACTTTGGCGGACGAGGGCCCCGTTCGACTGCGCCTTCGGCGCCGCTCAGGGCAGGTCCGCTCCCCACCTTCTCATGTGTCGAGCCTGCGAGATCGCGGCCCCAGCGGCCCAAATTGATTCCGGAGATTACGACTTCGCGATAGCCGGCGGCGACTAACTGGTTCACTTCGCGCAACACTTCGTCCAGCCTGAGTGAGCGGCTGCGGCCGCGGATGGAAGGGATAATGCAAAACGAGCAGCGGTTGTTGCATCCGTCCTGCACTTTGAGGTTAGGACGCGTGCGCTCGTTGGCGGAATCGAATACGGGTGCGGCGAGCAGTTCGGTGTGGGCAAAAATGTCAGAGACGAAAATGCCGGGGAACGCAGATTCATCCGAGCTTGATCGATCTTCGCTGGTCAGGTCCGTGATGCGCGGATTCGGCATGCGCGGATTCGCTGTGCATAGATCAACGCTGCCTAGACTTGCAATCGGAACAAACGCGCCTGCTTGGACAGTGCACTTCTCAGGCTTTGCGCCGATCGCGATTTGTGCCAGTTTGTGTTTATGCGAGTTGCCTACGACGAGGGAGACACCGGGCAGGGCGGCCACTTCAAGGGGAGTGCGCTGCGCATAACAGCCGGTAACTATTACTTCGCAGCCGGGGTTTTCGCGACGAATACGGCGGATGGCGGCACGGGCGTCGTGCTCGGCGGAAGCAGTGACAGCGCAAGTATTTAGCACTACAAATTTCGCCGCAGCGGGCTGGCTGGCGCGGTCGAGTCCCTGGGCGCGGAACTGCTGCTCGATGGCAGCGCCGTCGGCCTGGGTGGCGCGGCAACCGAAATTTTCGACGTAAAAGCTGAACACGGAACTATACTAGCGTATGCGCGGCTCGGGATGGGCGAAGGCATCCCGACAGCGCGGGGCCCGAACTTTATTCGGGCGTGAGGCGGTCATGAAACGCAGGATCCTGCTGGTGGATGACGATGCGACGGTGCTGCTGACGTTGAAGGCGGTGCTGGAATTGAATGAGTTCGAGGTGCAGACTGCGTCATCGGGCGCGGAAGCGGTGCAGAAGCTGGCTACCGGCGTGTACGAGATGGTGATCACCGACTCGCGGATGGAAACTGACGATGCGGGTTTCCACGTTATTCGGGCCGCGAGTGCGCAGCCTTACAAGCCGGCTACCGCGTTGCTCACAGCGTATCCTCCGCGGAACCTGGATTGGAAGCACAACGGAGCGCAATCGCTGCTGGTGAAGCCCATCGGCACCCAGGACTTGTTGCGGCAGATTGAGGCGTTGCTGGTACAACACCAGGACGGAAGACAATCACGCGAAGTCGACCCAGCGGAGAATCACACTGCGGTTCAGAGGAAACGAAAGATTAGCTGAAAGAGCAGGCCGTAGGCTTTAGCTTCAACCGGCGGTGGGCACCTGAGCGCACTTCCCCCACATGACCTCGCGTGTTTACCGTTCTTAGGAGATTTCTTTCCCCAATGACCCTTCAGGAGTTTCACGACTCTCTTGTTCTCGACGAGCCGCCGCGCAAGCTGAGCGTGGCGCTGGCGGGATTGTGGTGGGACGCCAAGGGCGATTGGGGGCGGGGACACGAATCGGCGGGACGGGACGAGGGGCCTGCAGGGGCATGGGTGCATGCCTATCTGCATCGCAAAGAGGGTGACTCGGCGAACGCCGAGTATTGGTATGGACGTGCGGACAGGACTCCGGCGCGGACTTCGCTGGAGCAGGAGTGGCTCGACATCGCCGAGGCGTTGCTGAGAGAGGCCTAAGCCTGAATCTTCGGCGGCGCCGGATCAAGGTTCCGCGGCGTCATTTCCTTTTTTCCGGCAAAGCCAAATCGGAGCGAGCTTAAAGGTCACGCGCTGGCTGCGTGGCGCTTCTCGCGGAAACATTCTCGACACAGTATGGGACGGCCCTGCGTGGGACGGAAGGGAACGGTCGTTTCCTTGCCGCACTGCGAACAGATCGCATGGGTTTCGACTTTAGTGTGACCCTGGCGTAAGGGCGAAGGTCCCAGGACGGAGACCCGTTTCGCCTTGCATGATTTGCAGCGTTTCGGTTCGTTCCTGAATTGTTTATCGTGGAAGAACAACTGTTCCCCGGCGGTGAAAACAAAATCGCTGCCGCAGTCAACGCACTTCAGCATCCTGTCCTGGAATTCCATGGAGAGCTCCTTTTGGCCCGAAGCACGGGCGCGAGCGCCAACTGCGAGGGTTCGCGCCAATGCGTGATTTCTCGCCCCCTTACAAATCTCGTCTGCTACCCTAGGTTCGGCCCGACCGCACGGGGAAGTGTGCGGGATAATTCCAAAAATTCTACCGGACAATGAATGCGGTGTTGCACCCCGGGTGGCGTCCCTAAAGGGACTCGGCTCATCCCGTTTGAGCTTTCCTGGCACTTCCGTGCCGGGCTATCACCTGCCGCGCTTCGCGGCTGGAGCACTGGTCTTGGTTGAGGGCCACAACGCGGGGTTGTGACCCTCGATTATTAATCCTGCTCTTTGCGTGTTTTCTTGCGGGCGCGCTTGCGGGCCAGTGCTTCCTTCACCCGCTTCTTCTCGCCGGGCTTCAGGTAAAAGGAGTGACGTTTTACTTCTTTAATGATGTCCTCCGTCTGCACTTTCCGCTTGAAGCGGCGCAGGGCGTTTTCGAGTGATTCGCCTTCCTGCAATCTGACTTCTGCCAAAGAAACTACACCCCCAAACCGGTCCTTTTTGGACCCGTTAGTTATTGCAAGTAAAGCGGGTAAAGTCAAGCACTATATGGATTTTACGGTCGCACGGCTTCCGGTTTGGATCGTCAGCCTAGAATGCCAGGCGCAGGGCAAACTGAAGGTGGCGCGGCGCGTAGGCGCTGGTCGCCTTCATGAAGTTTATCGGTACCTGGTAGTACGCTGGAAAGTAGTTGATTCCAAGATGTTTAGTGCCAAAGTTGAATTGGGCTTGATTGCTCATCAGGCCTTCATCGGTGATTTGATAGCGACGGTTCAATCGGTTGAACACGTTGAAGGACTCGGCAGTGAATTCGAGGCGCCAGCCGTTCCGGGCGAAGAGTCTGCGTGACAGTCGCATATCGGTGCTGGAGTAGTTGGAGCCGGTGAAGGAATTGCGGCGCGCGCCGGGAAGGCAGTCGTTGCTGCTGTTGTTATCCTGGTTGGCGTCTCCGATGACGTTGGCGCTTACAGGACGTCCGCTGCCCGCGGTGATGACACCGGAATTTTTCCAACCTTTCGAGAGTTTTCCAAGCCAGCCTTGCCCTCCGTTCAAGACGCTGGGCTCGTAGATCCAAGAGAAGACGAAGCGGTTTCGCTGATCAGTGACACTCTTTCCGCGCTCGGAACTGGCGAATACGAATTCTGCACGGTCGAAGGGCGGCCAGCGACGAGCGCGTCCTGACCATCGTTCATGGCGTGAGCGTAGGTGTAGCCGAGGCGGAAATAGAGGCCGTGGGTCATCTGGCGGCGCACCGAAATGGTGGCGCCATGATAGACGCTGGAAGCTTCGCTCTCGAACACATTGATTGCGCCGAGATGGGGAATCGGGTGAGTCAACGGATTGATGCACGGCGGGAAAGGACAAGTCAGGCTGGAACTGAATTGCCAAGTGGAGAAGGTGTCCACCGAGCCGTAGCCGAGCAGGTTCACGCCTGAGGAGTCGAAAATCGGATACTGCAGGTTGGTGGGTGGCGGAAGATTCACGTCGCAGGCGCGAATCAGGTTCTGGCCGTGAACGAACGAGTAGGAAACTTCGGCTATGACGCGGTTTGCCACTTCGCGTTCCACCGACGCGCTGACCTGGTGAACTTCAGGAATGCGGAAATTGTGGGCGAACGCGGAAATGTCGCTGCTGGCGAACTGCGTCAAGCTCGCTGGCGGGGGTGCAGGAAGTTGCCAGCAGGGCGCAATTGATTAGGGGATTAGGATATTGCGGGAAAACCTGCTGAGCGTAATAGTTCGTTTGATTCAGAAAAATCGAGCTGGGGGCAAGGCCGTTGTCGGTTTCGATGGTCGAGTTGTAAATCTGCGGGATGCGGGGATAAGAGTCCGTAGCCGACGCGGCCGACGAATGGACGATTCCCGCCGAAGGAGTACGAGATCCCGGCGCGCGGAGCGAAGTTGTTCAAGTCAAGCGGAACTTTGCCGGAATCAGGCCAGAGCGGGTTCGACTTCAAATATTTTGTGGCGAAGGTTTGCAGGTCGTAGCGCACGCCGACCGTGACTCCAAGATGTTCGTTGGCGCGCATGGTGTCCTGGGCGAAAGCCGCGAACTCATTGGTACTGGGGTGGCTTACAGTCGATCCCACGCGTTGGATGTAGTAGTGCGGGACCTGATGGGCGTAGGCGCGAAGAGGAGTCAACGCGAGGCCGCCGATCAGCGGTTGAAAAGTGAAGGGGGCAACTTTGATGGGATCGAAAATATACTCTCCGCCGAAAGTGGATGGAAAGAAGTTGTAGATCTGGGTGAGCAGGGCGTCGCCGCCGAACTTCCAGGAATGGCGCTGGCCCTCACGGCTGACGGTTTCGGCGAAGTGGGCGCGGTGCTCGCGGGTTTCGCGGGGCAGGATGGTGGAGCGGCCAAAGCCGTCGTGGATGCCGGGAACGCGGGTGAGCGGCGCATTGGAATTGCTTTCCGACCATTGCCAATCTCGCGAGAACTGGGCGCGAAAATGGCTTACGAGTTTCAGAGAAAGAGTGCTGGTGAGCGAGGTCGTCGCGGTCTCGGTCTCCACGTGCTCAATTCCGTTGTCGGAGATGCCGTAGGTGGTCATGGGGCTGGAAGGATCGAGGAAGACGTTGTTTTCGCCTGAGTAAAGTGACGTGCTCAGGCGCGCGGAAAGCAAATTGCGGGAAGAAAGGTGAACGTCGAGCTTGGCGAAGCCAGCGCTTCCCAGCAGTTTGGAGGGATAGAGTCCGGCTTGCTGCGACAAAAGTGCGGCGGTGGCAAATACCAGGGTTTGATCGCTGGCCTCATAGTCTCCGGGAGTTGCGGGGCCGGCACCGGGTTGCGGTACGACCGCGCTTCCGCCATTTACGAAGCGGACGACGGTAGGCTCGTGAAAGATGTGCTGGTCGTAGCTGGCAAAGAAAAAGACGCGATTGCGGCGCAGCGGATCTCCGACGGTGAAGCCGAACTGGTGCTGTTGGTCGGCAGGCTTGACGTTCAGGAACGGATTGCGGGCATCGAAGGAACCGTTTCACAAATAATAGAATCCGGTGCCGTGAAATTTATTAGAACCGGACTTGGTGACTACGTTGACTACCGCGCCGCCGCTACGTCCGGATTCGGCAGAAACCGAATTCGGCGAGACGCGGAATTCCTGGATGACTTCGTTGGAGAATTGATACGGTGCGCGGTATCTGCCGCGGGCCTGGGCGAAGAAGGCATTGTTGTTGTCCGCGCCATCCACCAGATAACTGGTCTGGAAGCCGCGAATGCCGCCGAATGCGAGGTCGCCGTTGGAGGTGGAGTTCGAGCCGCGCGGGTCTTGAGTGACGCCCGGAGTGAGCAAGGCGAGGTCGGTGAAGCGGCGCCCATTCAATCGAAGATTGAGGATGGCGCGTTCGTCAATTACCGCGGAAAGGCCGCGGGGCTGGGTTTCGACAGCTTTGGGCTCGGCAGAAACGGTTACGGATTCGCGGGCTCCGGCGAGCATCATCTGAAAAGGGATATCGGTTACGCCGCCGATATCCACGTGCAGGGTCCGGCTGAGTTGCGGCGACATTCCCTCGGAGGTAACGCGCGCAGTGTATTCACCGGGAGGCAGGAGTTCGAAGGCGAACTGGCCCTGGCCGTTGGTGGTCTGCTGATAGCGGAAACCAGTGGCGGAGTTACCCAGAGCAACGCTGGCCCCGGCGATGCGGCGGATGGAGGGATCGAAGACGGTTCCGTGGATGGACCCGGTGGAGGAATCCTGCGCGAGGCAGGGCACGGCGAGAACGATAATCGCAAGGACGACAACTGCAAGAGCAACAAGTCCAGGAACGACGGCGGCACGGCGCATGGATTCACTCCGCAAAAGAAGTGAGTCCAGCCTCGACGGGAGACAGTTTGGCTTATAGCACGGGCGAGGCGAAGAAGTCTGTGACGTGTGAACAAAACCCTGGGCGCTTCCCGTAAAGGGAATTTTGTTAGGATCAGCAGTTGGCTTTTGCAAAACATGATTCGCTCCTACAAAGGCATTTCACCGAGGATTCCTTCGTCTTGTTACGTGGATGAATCGGCGCAGATCATTGGCGACGTGGTGCTGGGGGAACACGCGAGTGTGTGGATGAACGCGGTGCTGCGGGGCGATGTGCACTCGATCCGCGTGGGGGCGTATTCGAATATCCAGGATTGCAGCGTGCTGCACGGGATGAAGGAGCGGTACGGGGTGTTTGTCGGCGAGTATGTAACGGTGGGGCATTCCGTGACTTTGCATGGCTGTACGATTGAAGATCGCTGCCTGATCGGGATGGGGGCGATCATTCTGAATGGCGCGAGGATTGGGACGGGGTCGATTGTTGCGGCGGGGACGCTGATTCCGGAAAAGACGGTGGTTCAGCCGGGGTCGCTGTGGATGGGGTCTCCGGGGAAATTTCGGCGGACGCTGGAGGGGAAAGATTCCGAAAGCATCATGCGGTATGCGAAGAACTACTTGGGGTACAAGGAAGAGTATTTGGCGAAGCGGTAGCACTTAGCAGTCAGCATTCAGCCACTCAGGATTCTCGGTTACTATGTTCTGAGTTCGATTCTTTGCTACCACTAATACATTGTCATCCTGAGCCCTGTGTGCTTTTGGTGGCTGCGGACTTGTCAAGGCATTCTCACTAGGGCTTCGAGTGCATCGTGAGAATCCCCTGATGCGTTTGGCGCAGCATGGTGACGCGGGGTCCTTCGACTGCGTAGCTGCTTTCGCGTTGCGAAGCAGTTACTTCGCTCAGGATGACAGAGTTAAGCAGCTCATGCCAATGATCAAGGCAGTCCGAGGAACGCGCGATCTGCTGCCGCCGGAGACGGCGTTGTGGAACTTTGTGGAGGCGGCGGTGCGGGATGTGTTTTGCGCTTATAACTTCCACGAAATTCGCACGCCGATTTTTGAACACACGCAACTGTTCTCGCGCAGCGTGGGCGAAGAGACAGATATCGTCGCGAAGGAAATGTACACCTGGGAGGATCGCGGCCGCGCACAAAGTGATCAAGGTCAATCCCTCACGCTTCGTCCGGAAAACACTGCCGGAGTCGTGCGCGCCTATATCGAGCACAAGCTTTGGGATCGAGGTTTGAGCAAGCTCTACTACATCGGGCCGCAGTTTCGCAGAGAGCGTCCGCAGAAGGGGCGGTACCGGCAGTTTTATCAGATTGGGGCGGAGGTGATTGGCCCGGCGACTGCGGGGAGCGAGTCTCCCGCACGGGATGCGGAGATCTTGGAATTACTGGCGACGCTGCTGGACCGGCTGGGGATCAAAGATTGGACGCTGGAGCTGAATTCTATTGGGTGCGCCAATGATCGCGCGGCTTACAACGAGGCGTTGCGCAAGGCGCTGGAGCCGGTTGCGCCGCAGATGTGTGTGGATTGCCAGCGGCGTGCGGTGACGAATCCACTACGGGTGTTCGACTGTAAAGTTCCAGAGGACCAGGCGATTATCGAGAAGCTGCCGCGCATCAGCGAGTTTCTGGATGAACCGTGCCGCCAGCATTTCGAGCAGGTGAAAGAGATTCTGAAGTCGGTCGGGGTCGAGTTTCAATTGAACGACCGTTTGGTGCGTGGGCTTGATTACTACACGCGCACCGCGTTCGAGTTCACGCACGGAGCGCTGGGAGCGCAGAACGCGATTCTCGGCGGCGGGCGTTATGACGGACTCTCGGAAGCGCTGGGTGGGCCGGCGGCGCCGGGGATTGGTTTCGCCATTGGAGAAGATCGTCTGGTGCTGGCGCTGAGTGAGTCCGCCGAGGGCGTGCTGCGCAAACCTGACGTTTACGTTGCGCCGCTGGGCGCGGGTATGAATAAGGATGCGGCGCGGCTGGCGCGCGAGCTGCGGCGGCACGATATTGTGGTCGAGCTGGGCGACGAAAGTTTCCGGCTGAAAAAGTCGCTTGAGACTGCTAGCAAACTGGGCGCGAAATATGCTTTGATCGCCGGGGAAAACGAACTCAGCACAGGAGTGTTTGCGCTCAAGAACCTGGCTACGGGTGAGCAGAAGGCGGTCCCGCGGACAGAGTTGGCGCGGGCGATTCAGGGCTGAAAGCGACGAGGACAGCCAAAATCATGCCCGCGATTGTTGGTTTGTTCATCGTCTATTGACCATCCGTTGTTGGGCAGCTCTGGTTGTCCAACTTTGGATTGACGAACCTTGCGGTTCCGGCCTAGTATTTGGCGCACTGGGGAAGATCACTTTTACAGGAGAATTCAAGATGAGGCGTTTATCGCTGGCAGTTTTTGTCGCATGTTGTGCACTCTTAACCGCAGCTTCGCTGCAAGCGCAGGCGCCTCCGCCGCCGGCGCCTGAACTGAAGAAGCTCGATTTCATGTCAGGAAACTGGACCTCCGAGGGCACCATGAGTCCAGGGCCGGGAATGCCCGGCGGTAAGTTCTCTTTTACCAGCCACGCAGAATGGATGGATGGCAATTACTTTCTGGTCGAGCACAGCGACATGGATCTGGGGCCGATGGGCAAAGGTAAAGAGCTGGCGGTCATGGGTTATGATTCCGACCGCAAGGTTTACACCTACAGCGCTTTCAACAGCATGGGCGAAGCCGAGAACTCGACCGGCACCGTGGATGGCGATACCTGGACCTGGACCAGTGATGAGCACATGGGCGGACAGACCATGAAGGGCAGGTTCACCATGAAAGTGCTGTCGCCTACGTCCTACACCATGAAGTTCGAACTCTCGCAGGACGGCACGAACTGGATGACGGCGATGGAAGGGAAGGCAACCAAGAAATAGGTGCCGAGTTTTAGCGCGAACGACGTGGGGGCGGACGCCCCTTCGACTGCGCTCAGGGCAGGGTTTTGTCCGCCCGCGCCGCGCCGAAAAGAAAAAGCTGGATCATCGTAGCATCCGCTCCTAGGAATAACAGGGGAAAGGAGCGAAAGTGTGCCCGCCGTTTAGAATCCCCGCCGTTTATAATCTCTGATTCGGCTTTCCGCATACCTTTCTGAAAGGCAAAGCTTGCTCGACTTTTTAGGCGATTTAAAACGCACGCACATGTGCGGCGCTCTCCGTCCAGCGGACGCGGGGAAAAAGGCTGTGCTGATGGGATGGGTGAACCGGCGCCGCGACCTGGGAAGGATCGTCTTTATTGACCTGCGCGACCGCACGGGCGTGACTCAGGTTGTGGTCAATCGCGAGCTGAATGCCGGCGCGCACCAGAAAGCCGAACAGCTCCGCAATGAATACGTCATTGCCGTGACCGGGACGGTGAAGCAGCGCGATCCGGATACGGTGAACAAGAATATTCCTACGGGCGAAGTTGAACTCGTGGTTGAGGAGTTGCGCCTACTGAACGAATCGAAGCAGCCGCCGTTCTTGCCCGGGGAATCGGTTTTACCGAATGAAGAAATGCGGCTGAAGTATCGCTACATAGATCTGCGGCGCGATGCCATGCAGTTCAATATCGAGATACGGCACAAGGTATCGAAGGCGATCCGCGATTATCTTTGCGGCGAAGGCTTCTTCGAAATTGAGACGCCGTTTATGACGCGATCCACGCCCGAAGGCGCGCGAGATTACCTTGTTCCCAGCCGGGTGCAGCCGGGGTCGTTCTATGCGCTGCCGCAATCGCCGCAAATGTTTAAGCAGATTCTGATGATTTCGGGCTTCGATAAGTATTTTCAGATTGTGCGTTGCTTCCGCGACGAAGACCTGCGCGCCGACCGGCAGCCGGAGTTTACGCAGATTGATTTGGAGATGTCGTATCCGCAGACGGAGTCGGTGTGGGCGGTGGTGGAGGGGTTTCTGACGGCGGCGTTCAGGGCGGCGGGATCTGAGATCAAGGCACCATTTCCGCGGATGAGTTATGACGATGCGATCCGGCGATATGGAAATGACAAGCCGGACATGCGGCTACCAGCGATGGTGGACGTGCGCGAGGCGATGAGGCCTGAGGAATTGGAGGAGTTTGCGGCGAAGTTTAAAATTCGCAAAGAGCTTCCGATTCGGCTCATTCGCATTCCGAAAGCTGGAGATATTTCGGGCACGGAACGGCGGACGATCGGAACCTATGGCGCGTATCTGCATGTGCAGGGGCCATCGTTTGTGCAGTTGATGACGGACCCGAAGCGGTTCGCGAAGGATTATCCGGCAGTGTCGGAAAAGGTTGTGCAATTCGCGGGAGTGGAAGCGGATGATCTCTGGCTTCTGGCCGGCGCACGCGTCGAGAGTGCGGAGCAGACCGCTCAGCACTTCTGCGAGAAATGCGGATTTCTGCGGCTGGACCTGGCGCAGAAGTATGCCGCCAAGCATAAGGCGTTCGAGAAGACAGGCGATCCGGAGAAAGATTTTCGTTTTCTATGGGTGTCGGATTTTCCCATGTTCGAGTGGGACAACGGCGAGAAGCGATGGAACCCGGCGCACCATCCGTTCACGTCGCTGCATGAAGAAGACATGGCGAAGCTGGAGGCGAATATTGATTCGGTGCACGATCCCAAGTCGCCTCTGGGGGAGATTCGCGCACTGGCATATGACGTGGTGCTGAATGGGACGGAGTTGGGGTCGGGGTCGATTCGTATTCATCGCCAGGACATTCAGCGGAGAATTTTTCAGGCGCTGGGGATGAGCGATGAAGAGGCGCGGGCGCGATTTGGATTCTTTCTGGAAGCGCTGGAGTATGGAACGCCTCCGCACGGGGGGATTGCGTTGGGTTTGGACCGGATGGTGATGATCCTGGCGGGAGCGGATAGCTTGCGCGAGGTGATTCCGTTTCCGAAGACGGCGCGGGCGGTGGATTTGATGGTGGATGCGCCGACTCCGGTGAGCGAGGAACAGTTGAAAGAGTTGGGGATACAGGTCAGGAAGTAGAGAAAGCACCTCGGGGGCAAAGCCCCGTTGGTTGCTGTCCCTTATGCAAGCCTTGAAGGCCTGCTCCACACTGGTCCCTGCTCTGCCCTGGGGCTGCTCCAGCTAGTGCGCTCCAGCTAGTGCCCGCTCCAGCTAGTGCGTCTTCGAGCCGAATTAGTCTGCCATGCTTCATCCGTTCAGTGTTTGTCCCATGCCCGGTGCAGCGAATTGGGTGGAGCAGGGGGCTTCCAGCCCTGCGTTGGAGGCTGGCCTAGGCGGCGGGCTTTAGCCACTGAGGGACCTCATCCAATGTCATGTTCGCCGAGCTGTAGGGGAACTCCTCTGGCAAAGGCACCAAGCCTCGCCGCACCGGGTTCATGTGGATGTAATGACGGAAGCGGCCATATTCGATCGCATCGCGAACGCGGCGGTCGTAGAAACTGGTCTGCCAGATTTCCCCAATAAATCCAATTCCTTTCTCGCCCGGTATGAGAATCCTCCCTTGATGAATTGCATGGACTTTTCAAGGGTCACGGGGAGAAGCGGCGTGATCAGCAAATGGAAGTGGTTGGGCATGATCACAAATTCATGCAGGTGATATTTTCTTTGCTGGTAGTGAGAGAGGACATTGATGAGGAGGCCGGCCATTCTTTTGGATTGCAGTAGGTATTGCTTTTCGAAGGTTGAAGCGGTGATGAAGTAGGTGCCATTGCCCAGGGTTCCACGGTAAGGAATCATGACGTACCTCAGCGGCTGAAGCCGCATTCAAATGCGACTGTTAATGCAGGCCTGGAAGGCCGGCTCCACCCTAGCGTGCCGATACAGCGCAGGCCAGAGAAATCCAGCTCGAATCGGCGTGATTTCCCAATTCGACACTTTTGCTTTGGGGGGCATGCATCTGCGAAACTAACGATTCCGTGAATTCGACCTCTTCGACTGACAAATTCGCATACCTCCCGGCCATGGCCTCGATTGCGCGCGAGGCGGGGGCGCTGCTGATGGAATATTTCGATCAGAACATCAAAATCGAATATAAGGGCGAGGCTGATCTGGTTACGGCTGCTGATCGAAAATCGGAGAAGCTGATTCGGGTGCGCATTCGCAGTCTGTGGCCTGG
>Ga0137378_10000855_pt1 | contig 24824 bp, 24 predicted proteins | sample SagtaG_21_FD_104813 | JGI IMG/M metagenome (GOLD analysis project Ga0137378, IMG submission 104813) | Vadose zone soil microbial communities from Sagehorn Ranch, Mendocino, California, USA - Sage2_L_60_16 metaG | ecosystem: Environmental > Terrestrial > Soil > Vadose zone | place: USA... | reverse complement strand
TCAGATCTCTGACGCTCTGGACGCGGCGCACTCGAAGGGCATCGTTCATCGCGACATCAAGCCGGCAAACATCTTCGTGACGAACCGGGGCACGGTGAAGATACTCGACTTCGGCCTGGCGAATGTGAACGCTCTCTCGTCCAATGGCGGCCACACACAGGCGACGGTGGGAAGCGAACTGAACCTGACCAGCCCCGGCACTGCGATGGGAACCGTGGCCTACATGTCGCCGGAGCAGGCACGCGGCGAGCCGCTGGATGCACGGACAGACCTATTCTCGTTTGGGGTGGTCCTGTACGAGATGTCGACGGGACGTCAGCCTTTTACCGGCACCACCTCGGCCGTGGTCTTCAACCAGATTCTGGAGCATCGGCCGGCGAAAGTGGCGACGCTCAACCCGCGCCTGCCCGCCCGCCTGGAAGAGATCATTGACAAGACGCTGGAGAAGGACCGCGACCTGCGTTGCCAGACGGCGGCTGAACTGCGCGGGGATCTGAAACGTCTGAAGCGCGATAGCGAGTCGGGAAGGATCGCCACAGTCAGCGCGAAGTCGCCGGTGCAAAGCGAGGCCAAAGCTTCAAACACGTCCCGATGGGCGATGGCGGCGGTGGCCGCGGGCGCGCTCGCCGCGGGGTTTTTGCTGGGGCGCGTAACCGCCAAGCCGGCACCGCTGTTGCCGCCTACGTATCACCAGCTCACGTTCCGGCACGGCGGCATCCGGATGGCGCGATTTGCCTCCGATGGGAACACCATGATCTACAGTGGCGCGTGGGAAGAACGGCCGACGAATATCTATACTACGCGTGCCGAAAGCCCGGAGTCTCGCTCCCTTGGACTGGAAGGCGCGGAGATCTTGTCGATTTCGGCGCAGGGAGAAATGGCGGTGTTGCTGCGCAGCCGTAACATCGAGCCGTTCATCAACAGCGGCACGCTCGCGCGCGTGCCGTTGCAGGGTGGCGCACCCCGCGAAATGCTGGAAGGCGTGCAATGGGCCGACTGGTCGCCCGACGGGAACAACTTCCTCGTCGTACGCGATCTGGAAGGCCAAAACCGCCTCGAATATCCGAGCGGCAAGGTCCTTTACCAAACGGCAGGCTGGATCAGCCATCCGCGCATCTCGCCGGATGGGAAATGGGTTGCCTTCATCGAGCACCCGCAAAGGCGGGACGACATGGGCTCAATAGCGGTCGTGGACCTCAACGGGGTCAAGAAGATACTTTCAGACGGGTGGGAATCGGTGCAGGGGCTAGCCTGGTCGCCGAGCGGTGAGGAAGTCTGGTTCACCGCCGCCAGAGTCAGTAGCGACCGATTTCTCAACGCGGTCAGTCTTACGGGAGTGGAACGGCTCCTCGCGCGGGAACCCGGTACGATGACCCTCCAGGACGTCACTCGGGATAGGCACGTGCTTGTGACCCGGGACGTGGTTCGCGTTGGCATGGTGGGAGTGCCGCCGGGAGCGGCCAAGGAAACGGACCTTTCCTGGCTGGACTGGTCGGCTCCTGGCGATCTTTCGGCTGACGGCAAGGTGCTGCTTTTCACGGAATCTGGCGAGGGAGGTGGGCAGAACTACAGCGCCTATTTGCGAACAACGGATGGGGCGCCCGCCGTTCGCCTCGGCAGCGGCTCAGCCTATGCCCTTTCTCCGAACAAGAAGTGGGTACTGGCCAGCGAGCCTCGCGTCCCCCTTGGGAGCATGCTGCTGCCCACCGGGCCGGGCGAAAGCCGCAAGCTGACACATAGCGGTGTCGCCTTGCTGAGGGCGCATTGGCTGCCCGACGGCAATCGTTATGTATTCATCGGGCATGAAAAGGACCGGGGCCTGCGACTGTGGGTGCAGAGCGTGGAGAGCGATAAGCCGACACCGATCAGCCCGGAAGGAATTCGTGCCTCCCAATGGGTGATTTCGCCGGACGGAACGCAGGTGGCCGCGGCCCAGTCTGATCGAAAAGGATATCTGTTTCCAGTTGGCGGCGGCGATGCGAAGAAGATTGCCGAATTCCCGGAGGGGTACATCCCCGTTGGCTGGTCAAGCGATGGGAAGACGCTCCTGATCTACAACCCCGGGGACCTGCCCGCCAAGGTCGAGCATCTGAACGTGGCCACTGGGCAACGCCAGCCCTGGAAATCACTGATGCCCGCCGACGCCGCCGGCGTTACCGACCTGGGTCCGATCCTGATCACTCCCGACGGGAGGTCCTACGTGTACGAATACGGGCGAACTCTCTCCGACCTCTATCTGGTGGAAGGTATCCGGTAAGACTAATGAAAGACAGCCGCTCTTAGGGATGACAGCGACGGCTGTTGTTAACAGGCGTCAATTACACTTGTACCGATTTGGTTACGAGTGAAATGATTTATCTCTCATTATCATATCAAAGGATTCGGTACACGTCTTGTTCTTTGCCCAATCCAGTATGGAACGCACGAATTCCTCTTTTCCGGCAGTGTCCACCGTACCGGATCAACATCAGCTAGCGCTCGACAAATCTCCGTTTCGTGGTGGTAGGCTGGCCGCATCCGAGGCACTGGCGTGCACTCGCAGCAACGGTCGGTTGCACACGGGAACTCGGAGCATCCGAGTGTGCACAGCAGTCTGTCTCTTCAAGTCATGCGCCTGTCCGTGTGACTAGCGTCCTGTGATCTTTACGCCCAAATCTCTCGGGTTAGGAAAACATCTTCGCCGAGCATGTCAGTGATCTTCACGGCGACGGTGGTCTTACCCCTCGGGGCTGGGAGTTCGTAATGGCCACGGACCAACTCGGTTTTGCTCCCGGTACGTCGGCAAGAACTCTGTTGAACACTTGGCCGTCACCGGATTACAGACGGTTGCAATGGGTTTGGGTTGGTGGGGGTAATGGACACACTGGGCGGGCACGGCGGGCCTTGTGTTCTCCCTCTCATGTCGTCAATCGCAACCTTGGCTCATTTCGCTCTGGCGGTGAGCACTGCTTCGACTTTGGGCTTGAACACCATTAATTCGGACAAGAGAGCCGCGCCGTACAAACCCACTGCAAGAATGTAAAGAAAACGGAATCCGAAATACATGGAGTTGTATTCGAGCAGGCCTCCGCACATGGCGCCGAGCAGATTAACCGCCATCATGCCGGAAATAGCTCCGCGCGACCGTAGCAAGGTGGAAAACAGGATACCCGAGAAAAACATGGGGCTGGTGAGCACGATGGCTAAGCCGATCCGGCCAAGCCAACCCGAAGGCAAGCCTGCGGTGTGGGCAATCCACCAACCGATTGCCAAGCTGAACAGCAAGAGCAGGTAGGTGATTGGGGAACGTTCGATCAGGTAGCGTTGAACGGCAAAGTTCGCGAGAAACGCCATAGCCAGAATTGCAATAATGACGATTCCGATGACCTGCCAGGAATTTCCAAATACCAGCCCCAGTTCAGTAATCGCCTTGGTTTCGATCAGCATGAACCCTGCGCCCAGGAAGAAAAACGGCGCGGTTCCGAACTGCGGCCGTCCATCCAAGAAGCGGGAGAAAATAAACAGCGAGAGAGCCATGACCAACCCCGCCATCGCCAAGTAGGAGATGGGATACGCTCGGCGTGGCATGTAAAAAAAAGGCCAATCGTCGGTGGACACATCGGCGGACAGCGTCGGGTCGGCAAACGTGGAGCTTACGTCTTCAAATCCTGACTTTTGCAGAAGCGCTGCGGGAAGCAGCAATTGCCGGTCGTTGGCTTCAAGAAAGATGACAGCGCCGTCGTAGCCTGCACGCACACAGACCGGAGCACGCCCATCGAAAGCATTCTGCAGCATCAAGTAAATCTTGCGTCCAAGGTGTGGGTTCATCACTGAGAAAGAGAGAGAAAGGATCCCGTCCGGATTCAGGCGTTGCCGCGCCTCACGCAAGCCCTCGACGGTATAGACGAAGGAATCCAATCGCACGCTCGACGCGTGGCTCAGCAAGGTGTGTGAATCCAGCAAGCCGTAGACCACCATGTCGTAATGCTCGTTCGTAGTGCGCAGGAACGTACGAGCATCACTTACGACCGCTCGGACTCGTGAATTGAAATAGGGGTGCTCGGGATGTCCTAGCTTTCCCTCCATAAGAATCGCGGGATCAATCTCGATAGCGTCGATCTTTTGCGCTCCGTTGCGCAAACCGGCAGCGACATCGTTGCCCGTGCCGGCGCCGACGATCGCGACGTATCCGGGAGCATGCCCGTACAGCCAATACGGCAATTCGTAGTAATTGCGGATGCTGTTCAGTCGCGGATTGGAGTCGACGTTGCGGTTTGAACGCGCCAGGTCGTGTACACGTTGATAGTAATGGCCGGCCGCCGAAATCATCATCAGGCCTTGCGAATCTTGTCCTACTTCCAGCAATTGGTAAGGAGAGTAAATTCTTTGCCAACTCGGATCCGCAGGCCAGGCAAGAACAATCAATGCGAAGACCATCGAGACTGCCCCAAACAAAAGCGGGCGCGGACTCCAGACGTGAAATACAAGCAGGAGGGCGAAAGCTGGCAGGAACCAAACGACCGGAGGAGTCCAGAAGGCGCTGAGCAAGAACATGAGTAGCACACCCACCACGCTTCCAGCGAGATTCAATCCGTAGGCTGAAAGTTTCTCGCGCCGTTCCAGGAGACCGCCGCACAGTTGTCCGATTGGAATAAACGCGAGGGCAGTCAGCAGGAACACGAGGGCCAGAAGAAGGTATGTCTGAACACTATTGAAGAGCGTGTCGACGGCGGGCAGGCCCATATTCAGTTGCTCGGAAAACGGGAGCAGTTTGAGGCTCACACGATCGTTTGCCGACAAACCGTAGCGGAGGCCCAGCATCAGAACGAACTGCCAGCAAAGCAGTGGAACCGCGAGAAAAAGCGGAATGAGCTTGCGGCTTCCCAGCGCATAGCCCAAACCCAGTCCGGCGAAGCAAGCCAGTAGCGAGAAATTCTTGTAAAAGGCAAACAACTCGAAAACAGTTGCCTGCCAGCGGATGATGGAGAGTTCGAGAAAAAGGCTCAGGGCTGCCGAGGTAAAGATGGCAAGGCCCACGTATCTGTCCGGAATGGAATTTAGAAACTCGGCCTGGTGACGAGCGCCGGCATCGATCAGCGGTTCAAGCCGTTTGAGAAAGGGCCGTACGGCAAGGGGTAGGATCAGCGCAATAATAATGAGCAGCAAAGTCGCGTATTGCGCTCGAAGGGCTTCCCCCTGTAATATCCGACTCGCCAGGTATGTAAGGAATGGGACAGTGCCGGTGCCCAGTAAAAGGAGACCCATCAGCCGAACATACGGACGTCCCAAAATCCCTCCACGGTAAGTAGTCGGGTATTTCGCCAAAAAAGCCGGGCGGTGGACTTTACCGGCAAGATTGGCTAGGTTGAGGAAGTATGCAACGCATTGCAAGTATTTTCAATTGCCTTACGCGCCCTTACCCGCGACTTGGAGCAAGAGATTTTCGTCGCTGACTGTGTTGCCCTGCCGTTACGCGACAACCGTCCAAATTACTGAGGAGCCGATGCCGATCAGCGCACGCCACCGAACCGCAACGATTCACGCCCTGGCTGCCATGCTTTTGACAGGAGCCATCTCGGTTGCCCAAGCAGCACAGCCTTCCAGTGGTCCCGTGTATCTGGACCCTTCACAACCGGTACAGTGTCGACGTCGGTGATCTCGTCTCGAAAATGACTCCGGAAGAGAAGACATCTCAACTCGTGAATCAGGCGCGCAATCCCGCGGCTCCAGGTTCCCGCGTACGGCTGGTGGAGTGAAGCCTTGCGTGGAGTCGCCAATGCTGCAACCGCCACAGTATTCCCGGAGCCGGTTGGACTCGCAGCAACTTTTGATGCTCCTTTGATCCACGGCGGTCGTGATCAGCACAGAAGCGGGAGCCAAGCATAATCAAAGGACGAATCGTATGTGCTCATTGTTGTCAGCCCTCACCAGCCTCGCCCGATTGTCGCCGTGACCGAAGGCAGTATTCCGCGATCACCCTTCTGCTAGACTTTTGCCTTCCAAACTCTTATGTCCGTGACCACGAGTACAACCCAAATACCGCTCGCCAGCCGTAGCGAAATTCCAGAGAAGACCCTGCTCGCTGGGCTGGCGCTCACCAGCTTCTCCGCATTGCTGCTCGAGCTCTCACTGACGCGGCTGTTTTCTGTGGTGCTGTTTTACCACTTTGCGTTTCTCGCAATTTCGATTGCTCTGCTGGGCCTTGGCGCCGGGGGAGTGTTCGCGTATGTACTGAAGACGAAGCTTAGCGGGATGGACACACGCTGGCTGGCCACGCGGTTATGCCTGGCAAATTCTGTGATCGTGCTCGCCGTGCTGGAGATCGTTCTGCACGATCCCGTGGCTCTCGAAGTGTCGAGGTCAAATTTTCTACATCTGACTGTGCTCTATCTAGCCGCCGCCGTCCCATTTTTCCTGACGGGATTGCTTTTCTCAGTTGTGTTTGCACGGGAAGCGCATCGCATTCCGCGGCTTTACGGGGCGGACCTGTGTGGAGGCGCGCTGGCATGCTTGGCGGTCGTATTTTTGTTGAACTGGATCGGAGGGCCGAACACGATCCTTTTTGCGGGCGTCACGATGGTGGCAGCGGGCGCTGTCTGGGCTGAATCGAGAACTACCCGCCGGACTGCTGGTTTTTTTGCCATCGCGCTTCTCGGGCTTATCGCTGCTAACAACTCAGGCCGACTGATCGACGTTGTGTATGCCAAGGGAATCTTTCAGGATCCAGCAGGGGTGGAATTCGCACGCTGGAATGCGCTGTCGCGAATTGAGGTTGACACTCTGTCTCCTGGAGTCAAGAACATCGTCATCGATGCCGACGCTTCCACTTACATCATGAACGCTGACCTGGCGCATTGGCACGGTAGCGGATGGGAGAACGCTCTGATGTCCGAACCTCCTGCGCTGGCGAATGTTCTGCGCCCCCACGGAGAGTTCGCCATCATCGGGCCGGGCGGCGGGGTCGATGTGCTCCGCGCCGTCGCCAACGGCAGTCCCAGCGTCACTGGCATTGAGATCAACCCCATCATCGCCAACACGATTATGCGCGGGCGGTATGCGGCCTATGCGCAACATCTCTACGAACGGCCGGAAGTGCACATTTACGTGACCGACGGCCGATCATTCCTGCGCTCGACAGCAGAGCATTTTGACGTGGTGCAGATGACTTTAGTGGATACGTGGGCTTCCACCGCCGCCGGAGCCTTCGCCCTGAGCGAAAACAATCTCTACACGGTGGAGGCATTCCGGGAGTATTTTGAGCACCTCAAGCCCGATGGCATGATCGCAATTACGCGCTGGGAGTTTCGCCATCCGCGCGAGGCGCTCCGGGTGGTAGCAGTAGCAACCGAAGCGTTGCATCGTCTTGGAGTCGCAAATCCAGCCCGCAATTTCATTGTCGCTTCGCAGGGAACGTTGGATGAGGACGGCATCCCGGTAGTGGTTCTGGCGAAGAGGACTCCATTCACGGCCGAGGAAGAATCGGCGGTGCAGGCTCATTTTCAGCGCTATCGTCAACTCACTCCGCTCTATTTGCCTTCGCAACCCGTTTTCAATGCGTTCTTTGATTTGATCGCGAGCAATGATCCTTATTCCTTCGCACGGCAGTACGCTTATAACGTTTCCCCAGTCAGCGATAATGCACCTTTCTTTTTCTTCACACTCAAAGCAGGTCAGATCCTGGAGGAAAAGGGATTGCAGCAGGGAGTCGATTGGAAGGTAAATCTCGGAGTCCTGGTTCTACTTCTTGTCCTGGTGATTTCTGTGGTCGCGGTGCTTGCCTTTCTGGTTCTCCCGCTGGCCCTTAGAGGAGGGAGCCGGCGACACTCGCCGTTGCCCCTGCTTTACTTCGTCGCGGTAGGCCTCGGCTACATCCTGGTGGAGATCGCCTTCATCCAACGCTTTGTGCTCTTTCTCGGACATCCCACGTACGCGCTGACGGTTGTGATTTTTCTTCTGATGCTTTCGAGCGGGGCAGGCAGCCTGTTCTCGCGCCTCTGGCTTTCTCGGACCGAGATGGTCTGGATGCCATTGGTGCTGGTAATCGCAACCCTGATTTTCGACCTTTTCTTCATGCCCGGCAGGTTGGCGGCTCTGGTGGGACTGGGATTGGGCTATCGATTTCTGATCAGCGCCGTCCTGCTGGTGCCTCTCGGCTTCGTGATGGGCATGCCTTTCCCAACAGGCTTGCGCGCCCTGGACCCCGCTGGCCGGGGCTCCTCCGAACAGCGGTCCGCTGCGGATAACGCGGTCGAGTGGGCGTGGGCCATGAACGCAGCAGCCAGCGTTCTAGGATCGGTGCTGGCCATCGTGATTGCCATCCGGTTCGGCTTGAACGTCACCCTCGCTTGCGGAGCCGGTTCCTACCTTCTGGCCCTGTTGCTAACCTCTGCACTGCATGCCAAAGCCACTTAGACCGAGCCCCGGTTTCATTATGATGAAGCGAGTGGTTGGTCGCGAGTGCGAGCTGTTGGCGCGACGGAGAGAAACCACACGCAAACTGGAAGTTCGGTTCGCACGTGGGGTAGCTCGGAGCTGGTGTATGGTGTGCCGTAGATCACCCTCAAACTGATTGGGCGCCCCGCTCCCGCAAGGGAGTTCGAAGTAATAATCATGACCGGAGTAGCGGCCGAATAGATGGCTGGGTCGGACCGAGTTCCACCCGCAGAGATTAGCGGCGAGCCTTGGTCGGCGATGACAACGTTTTTCCAGTTAGAGCACAATGGCGCGCTCTTTGGACTGCAGGCAGTAGTGCGCCCAAGAAAGCCCTTGACAGAGCCGACACCTTCATAGATGCACGACTACCAAAATCCAAGCTGGTCCACTACCTGTGTAACGCGTGGATTGACTTTCGAAACCAAGGGTGAAATCATTAATTTCAGTCGAGCAGATCGCAGTTTCGTTCGGAAAACTTGACGTTGTTCTCGCCCCTCTTGCGCATTCATTCATCGTAGATCATTAGGACTTGCCTTCTGCGCATTCGGAATTCTTGAGAGGGAGGCCAATTATGCCGCTCGTGGCAGTGTCCAAGAAACTCAGCAAGTTCGACCCCAAGACATTCCTTTCGACCATCAACGGCGGTAGAAAGATCGAAGCTTTTCCCAAGAAGGAGACGATCTTTGCGCAGGGCGACTCAGGCGATGCTGTTTTTTATATAAAGGACGGAAAGGTAAAACTCACCGTTGTTTCGAAGATCGGGAAGGAAGCCACAATTGGCATTCTGAACAAGGGCGATTTCTTCGGAGAAGGTTGCCTTACAGGGCAGCCTCTCCGGCTGTGCTCCGCAACCACGATGACCGATTGCTCTGTGATGCGAATCGATAAGAAGTCGATGGTGGAGGTGCTCCACCGGGAACACGCGTTTTCCGATATGTTCGTGGCGTATTTGCTGACGCGGAATATCCGATACGAAGAAGATTTGGTCGACCAGCTTTTCAATTCCAGTGAAAAAAGGCTGGCCCGGATATTGCTATTGTTGGCCCATTTCGGCAAGGACGGGAAGCCCGAGACTCTAATCCCCAAGATGAGTCAAGAGACCATCGCAGAGATGATAGGTACAACGCGGTCGCGGGTCAGTTTTTTCATGAACAGGTTCAGGAAGTTGGGCTTCATCGATTATGACGGCGGCAGTGGGCTGCAAGTTCACACTTCACTCCTGAATATCGTTCTCCACGACTAGCTTCCGCGACGCAATCCCGAAGACAAGGCTCCCCAGACGGCGATGAACGCGAGGACCGCTGGGGCTTATGTCGATGGTTGCCGGTAAGTATGTGTCTGTCCGCGGCAGACTGAGGTGCGGAAGTTCGCTCAAAGCAAGTCTCTGAACTTGCCGGATGGGCCTAAGACTTGGCTGATAGGCTTATGCGCAACGGCGGGCGGAAAGAGCAGCGTAACGAAGGTGCGCTAGGGGGCAGACGGATATGAGTTTGCGGGCTATTCTTGATCCACTATGGCGAAAAAGAAAGCTGGCCACGCCCCCTCCTCTCGCAACATTCTCGATTATCCCGATAGCATGTCCCTGTACGAAAGGGAAAGCCTTGCAGCGGAAGCAAAACTTGCTGCCGAGAGAAAAATAAAGAAAGGTCCGAAGCCTTCCAGTAATTCAAAGTAGCCCAGTACCGCGCGGTCTCAAAGTCCCGAATCGCCCGGAAGAAAACCTCCAAAGAAAAGATGGACGATACCCCCATATGGCTAAAGAAGATCGTTCCGAATCGTTACGAAATGAAGTCCAGGAACTGAAGGAAGAGGCTGCTGCGCTAGCCGACAGAGCCAAGAAAACCGCCCGACAAGCTGAAGTCTTGTCCGAACGAATCAAACATCTAGAAACCCAAATAGCAAAGAAGTCCTAGCAACAGGACACTACCCCGACTCGTAAAGGATTGAGGCGCAAGTTGCATCAGGATGGTTTGGGGGGCTTTCTGGCATTGCTTGTTATTCTAACAATTGCTTAAGTTCTTTGGTCAGAACTAAAACCTGTTCGCGGTCCTGCTCGGTTGCGATCTTCACAGCCAATTTCTTCATTCGTTGGTCTATGAGGTCGCTGTCCATATTGGGGTTCACTCCGAATTTTCAAAACAGAGAGGTGTATACCACATCCGATAAACAGGCAGCTTGATTTCCGGCTAAATCTTGTTAGCAATCAGCAGATTTCCCCGATGCGCACTCAGTACGATCGATACCTTCGCCCGCGCGGGTTACGTACGCAATACGTAGCTAGGTTTTCGGCGAGGAGGTGCGCTTCTGCGCACTCAGGCGTGGCAGATCCCGCTTACGTTGGACTGCTGGGAGGCTTATTGTTCATGGATGGCAAGTCCGACGAAGCAGGCAAGCTTTTTTCAGAATCTATAAGGCAGGAATTTTCGTACGACGAGAAGATTCGAATTCAATTTCGGCCTCGTGACCCCGTCGACCGAAGCGCAGCGCTCCGCCTATCCGGTCGCGTAACGACCGTGAAACTGTCAGACGTTTTGGTCCAGACAGATAAGTACCCTGACTTCATCAGCACGACGACAAAGATAGATAAGACATCTTACAGCGTGATATGAGGGTCACGTTTCAACCTGTGTTCAGTGCCAGGGACCCTACGCGGATAACCTCCCTTTTTAGCACTGGTCAGCATAGACAGATCGACAGATCTCAGGCCAGTTGACTCCGCCGCCAGCAGGGCAGGCCGAAGGAAATTCCCCTCCGATGCGGGGAGTAGAGAGAAAGCGGGAGACCGGAAACGGGATATTTTCTTTCTAACGGTGCGAACGGACCAGTTCTCAATGCTAGATTTGAAATCCGCTGTACCTCCGGTGTGTCGATCTTCACGCTTTCTCCTTCGCTGCCAGCTTTTGGGCCTTCACACGGATGAAGGCGTAATTCAGCGCGGGCAGCGAGTTGAAGTTAGCGGCTTGGATCAGATATTCGTGCGCTTTGTCGCTATCGCCCTTGGCTTGATACGCTTGACTCAGGCGGTACAGGTTAGCGGGATTCTGAAGGTTAGCCTGCTGCAGCTCTGCGATGGCTTTATCGTAGTCCTTCTCGCCGAGCGCGATCCTGCCTTCCAACTCGTGGAATTGCTTGACTTGTGCCGAGTTCTTGGTGGCTTCCGCTCCCTGGCGAAATTCCTCAGCGTGGGCTTTCGCGGCCGCGTAGTCCTTCTTCCCGATCGCAATCTCGGCCAGATTGAAATGATGCAGAAGCTTCGCGTTGTTTTTAATCCCCCGCGACTGGCCAGAGGCTTGGATCATCTGGAATGAGCGATCGAACTGCCGCTGCGCTTCGTCGTAACGCGGGATCTCGACGAGAATGTTGCCTTTGGCCTGAAGATCGGCGGCCATCGAGGCCACATCGTTTGTCTTCTCAGCGACGGCATATTCCTTGTCCATCATATGCAATGCCTCATCCAGCTTACCGCTGTCGGAGACAACAACAGCCATCCCGAAGTAAGCGGTGCGAAGCTCGCCGTCGTTGCGTGACTGATCCGCCATTTTCTGAAGTTCGGCTTGCGCTTCCGTCGGCTTGCCGGCGTACAGCAACGCGCCGGAGAGCCCGAAGTGCGACGGCACAAAATGGGGATCGATGGTGAGGGCTCTATGGTATTGGGCCTGCGAATCCTCGAACCGTCCCATCTTCAGCAGCAACTCCGCGTAGGAATCGTACGGATTGGGATCGTTGGGAATCAGGTCGATATATTTCTTGAACGCCCTCTCCGCACTCGTGTAGTCGCCCTGTTGCCGGTAGGCATAGCCGAGCACGTTGTAAGCGGGCGAATAGCTGGGAGCAATTTCCGTTGCCTTCCTGTAGTGCTCCACCGCCGGCGCGAGTTCCTGCTGGGCGAAATAATAGTTGGCCAGGTTAAACTGGGCGCGCTCGTCGTTGGGGTAGGTGGTCACCAACTTGTCGAGATAGCCCTTCTGCTTTGCCGTGTCGCCATTGGCTCCGGCTTCGTTGGCGAGTATAAGCAGCTTCTCTCCGTCGGAAGCTTCGTCGGCGAGGCTCACGGCCTTCTTCAAGTGATCGAAGAATTCCTTGGCCGTGGGAGAGTTGTTGGCGCGCGCCAGTTCCGCTGAGGCAAACTCGGGATCGAGCGAAAGCGCCTTGTCAAAATGCTGCAGCGACTCCTGGCCGAGAAGTCTTTCGGAGAGGTCCCGGCCTTGCAGGAATTCCTGCTTGGCCTGCTCGGACCGGCTGGTAACAGGAAGTTTTCCTCCATAGGCTGCGGCGGCGGAGCTTGCGTTGCCGCTGCTCTGGTTGCAGGCCGTCAACGCCGCCGCGCTGAGCACTACGCTCGCGGCCAACAGAACTTGCATGGTTTTGTTCCGAGGCATTGGAAGTCCCTCCTTCGAATTTGCGGGTCTGATTTGCGAATCAAGAGCGATCACGTCCAGACAAAACACTAGACGTAGGCGGGGGACTTTGCATAGCCAGCTCGGGATATGTGTACAGGATTGCGGGACGGACTCACGGAAAATCACGAACAACTGTTGGGGCAGCCGACTAGGGATCAACAGCCGGAGAGCGCAGGGCGCGGGCGAGCGCGCGGGGGCTGGCAAGGGGCTTTTAAGCGTAAATGGCTTGTTTACGATAGCACTGTGGGCGATCAGCCTCACTTGGCCGTACAGTGCTGAAGTGAGATCCATTGCCCTGCGGCCAAGTTCATCGTTTCTGGCCGTTCGTCGTTTGCGGCGCTCGAAAACAATTCTATGGCTCACAAGGCTGAGATCGGTTTACATCGAGGAACGGTAAAGCTCGTTGCCCACAATCCGAAGTGGGCCGAATGTTTTAGTGAGGAAAAAGAGCTTCCTTCCAAAATACTGAGAGAGGATTCTTGATCTGCGCCACATCGGCAGCACGTCAGTACCGGAAATGCTGGCGAAACCCATTCTAGATATTTTAGCCGCCGTAAAAGCGCTGGCTGACGTCGAAGCATTCACACAAGACCTGAACAAAGTCGGCTACGAGGACAAGCGCGACGGAGGCGTTTTTGGACGTAGATTTTTCGTCAAAGGCGGCGAGGCGAAGAGAACCCACCATCTGAACTTTTGCGAGATGAACAGCTTCTTCTGGGAAAGCCACTTAGCATTTTGCGACTACCTCAGACGGCACCCCGATGCAGCAAAGGAGTATTCCGCATTGAAACGAGGCCTCGCTGATAGATTTCCAAATGACCGCGGCGCATACACAACCGCAAAAGGGGAATTCGTACGTCCCATACTGAACCGGGAAATGAGCGAGCCGCGTAGCGACCCCTTAGCACTTTTCGAGCACACTGCCGCGTGCACTCGGAGAAGAGCGCCATCTTAATCCTTAGTTGACCGATCGACATTCGGACAGGGGGGATCGCGGGCCGGGAGAGAACTGGCAGAACAGCCAGGAAGCCACTATCCAACCACGGGACTGAGACTGGTTCCTGCCGCTTCTTTTTGACAAATCAGCAACTTCCGGTGAAGCCAACTAGTATAGTTAGGTGGTGCGACCTCTTCCGCACGCGGAATTAGTGCGTCAACAACTTCTTCAATTCGGTGCGTTTCTGCTTTTGCTGATTTGTCTTTGCGGCCATATAGCGGAGACATTCGACTTCTGGGATCACACACTCGAGAAAGGCAATGACATTGAATACAGCCTGGTGATGGTGGCTTTGGTCGCCGGAGCGGTTTTTTGGCTCGCCGCCATAGTGATGCGCAACGTATTATCGGTGTCTTGCCTTTTCTCTTCGTCCATGACTTCCCCTTCATGCGCACTGCCTCCGATCACCAACACTGGCTATTCCCCACCCCCTCCTCTCCGAATCTGATTCGCTCTCCATACAGGGATTGGCACGATTGATCCATCACTACTGCTGATCGAGGGCGGACACGTTTTTATTGGAAAGAAAACGACAGCCGAGGTTGCCGTTCGCAGCTCTTGTCGTTTTTGCACTTGTTTTTTCTTGCGCGGCACAGACCTCCAGAGTTGCGGGCGCTATTCAGGGGAGCGTTGTGGACCAGACCGGAGGAGCCGTCGCTGGTGCGACGGTGACGATGCGCAATCTTGGTACAAACCGGACTCGCAAGGTATCAAGCAACTTGGAAGGTTCCTTCCGTGCTGGTGAGCTTCCCGTGGGCCAGTACGAGCTCCACGTGGAATCACCCGGCTTTAACATCTACGTGAACACTGCAATCGTCGTCTCAATCGGAACGGTGGTTCAGGTCACAGTTCGGCTTGCTCCAGCAACGGTGCAGCAGCAAATCACTGTTTCGGAGCAACCGCCATCTCTTGATCCCACCGAGACTACTGAGGCGACTACCATCAATCATGACCGAATTGAGGAGTCCCCAGTAGCTAGTCGCAATTATCTCGACTTCGTGTTGTTGGCTCCCCAGTTGACTCGGTCGAACATGCAGGGGGCGACCGGCAGCAAGAGCGCGCTTGCTGATAGCGGATTCACCTTCGCAGGTCTACGCTCTCGCAGCAACAGTCTCTACATCGATGGGGTCGAGAATAACGATGAATTCAGTGGCTCCGCTCGAACGGAGCTGTCTCCTGAGACCGTACAGGAATTTCAGGTAGTAAATAACGGGCTCTCCGCAGAGTCCGGCGGGGGCGCGAGCGGTCCCATAAACGTCATTACGAAGAGCGGCGTGAATACCCTCCATGGCGACGCTTTCCTGTTTATTCAAAACGGTGTTTTGAATGCCCAGGAGCCGCTCACGAATGAGACCGAAGCTCCCCACTTAAGCAGATTTCGAGCAGGGTTGTCGGCTGGCGGTCCAATCGTTCGCGGTCGGACCTTTTACTACGTGGCTGGCGAGCAGGAAGGGGAGCACAGTGATGACAGCTCGCTGATTCCACCATTAGTCGCGAGTGCAATTAACAACCTGCTTGGTTCTGGCGCGTTCCCGAAAATTGCAATTCGCTCAATCAATCCCGGGTTGTTTCGTGTCGCACGCGCAGAGACCGAATTCTCTGGCAGATTGGACGATCAGATCGCGAGCAAGCACTCATTATTGCTCAAGTATGCCTTGACCAATAATCGCGAAGCGGGAGACGCCTTCAATACCGGAGGTCTGGTCGATCCGAGTGGTCGGGGCAGCAGTTTTGTTCAAGACCAAGGAGTCACAGGCTCTCTTACGTCGGTGCTCAGCAACAATGCCCTTAATAGCCTGCGATTTCAGCTGAGTACGCGCAGAGCCATACTCAGAACTACCGATCAGATCGGGCCGGAAATCAGCATTGCGGGTCTCGTCGATTTCGGTCGCCCTTACGACGGAAATGACAAAAGACGTGAAAACCATTACGAGTTGCTCAATGTCGCCTCCGCCGCGAGGGGTCGGCACCTTGTCAGTTTTGGTGCCGACTTTGACTGGATCCATGAAAACGCGTCAGCTTATGACGGTTTTAGAGCCATCTACACCTTTCCAACTCTCGATGCGTTTCTGAACGGTCAGCCCGATCAATATCGACAAGCGTTCGGAAATCCCACCACCCATTTTGCAACGCCCAGGTACTCTGGATTTATTCAGGATCACTGGACGCTGGCCAACCGTTTCACCATTGACGCAGGTATCCGGTACGACTTTGAGCATCTGCCCGCACAGTTCAAGCCGGACACGAACGATTTCGCTCCGCGCTTTGGGATCGCATACGGTCCTTCACCGAATTGGGCGCTGCGGGCGGGTTTTGGCATTTTCTTTGACCGCTATTTGCTGGCTGCCGTAAACCGGGCGCTTGAGAAGAATGGTGTGCAAGCGTTCGATCAAGTCGCAGATGGGCAGGCAGCAACCCAGATCTTACAGTCCAACCTCGGCGGAGGCGGCGGAACTCCCATCCCCTCCATTCGTCCATCAATTTTTACTGCCGACCCAGACTTGCAGACGTCACAGAGCGAAATTGCCACCGCCGGAGCAGAGCGGTTGATTACCAGGAACCTGACGGTAAGCGCAACGTTTCTGTTTGCACATGGTGTGAGGCTTTCTCGCACTCGCAACGTGAATCTCCCCCCGCCTGTCGCGCTCACACTCGGCAATGCTCAGAGCCTCGGAATTCCGAATCCCCTTCCTCAGCAGCTTGGGAGGCTTGTGTTCCCACCTACACGACTCTCATCTCAATACGACGACATCTATCAGTGGGAGAACCATGCAAGTTCCGTTTACAAGGGTCTCTCGCTTTCCGTGAATCGACGACTCGCGAATGAGATCGAGTTTGCTGGCAGCTACACGATATCCAAAGCGATTGATGACGCTTCAGACTTTGACGAGCAGCCGGAAAACTCGTACTTGATCCGGGCCGAACGCGCTTTATCTTCCAACGATCAGAGGCATCGATTCGTGCTCAGCGGCACTTTCGATCTTCCGTTCGGAGACGAGGAAGAAGGCAAAAAGACTTCCGGACCAATCGCCAAGGTGTTCGGCAATATTGAAGCCGCTCCGATCTTGATAATCGGGAGTGGCGGGCCGATCAATGCTCTGACGGGCTTCGATGCTAACCGGAGTGGGGCAATTCCGTTGGCTTCTCGCCCGCTCAATTTTGGCCGCAATTCGTTGCTCACGCCCACCCAGGTGCAATTTGACTTGCGCGTACTGAAGTTCTTCAAGGTCGGAGAGCGTGGGAAACTCGACTTCGTTGTCGAGTCGTTTAATATTCTCAACCACACCAATGTCGTCTCTCTGAACCAGTTCTTTGGCCCAGACAGTTCGCCCATTTCCCGGTTCGCGACACCCAACAAGGCGAGTATTTCGAGGCGGTTGCGGTTCTCGGTGGACTTTGAGTTCTGATGATCCTCGCCAGTCCGCAGCCGGTTGCGATGCCTCTTAGGATTGTGCCCAGTCACGGGCTACTCGGAAGGTTATCGTTGCTTGTAAACGCCCTTAACCAAGTGCCCCCCGCGCCCGCGGCCTCCCGCTCCATACGTTCCCCAGGCCCCAGGGCAGGGGTGTAGCATTTTCCCCTCAATGCGTAATACCCCCCTTTCTCGTTTGACGGGGTAGTACCTTTCGGGAAAAATTCGGCTACACCCACCCCTGTCGGTTGGGGGCTGATTCTGCCGGGGCCGCACGCCGGGTAGCGTGCACGCGTGGGAGCGAGAGGGTCTGTGGGTGTTGAAAAATGCTCTGCATTTTCCTCAAATTAGCCACAACTTGGGAGATAGAAAATGTCTAGAAAAACTGAGAAAGTCGTTTGTAGCGCTTCCTGACGCGATTTTATTTTTGCGAATTTCGCGGGAAAGAGTTTTTCAACACCCACTTGCCTTAACACTGCATTGACCGTAGTGCGTGCCTCCCGCCGGGCACTGGCCCAAGGGGCCCAAGGCACGAGGCTTGCCGAAATGTGAGCAGCGTGGTAAGTTTTGGGTCTCGCCACTCGTACCCTCACTTCGTCTAGAAAGATGAGGCAGATCCATGTCCCATAAAGTTGTGAAGTTAGCTTATTGGTTGGTCCCGATTCTTTTCTTGAGCCTTTGCCCGCTCGCCCTGGTGGCGCAGTATGGCAATGCGCAGGAAAAGCAAGAAAAGCAACCGGAGAAGGCTGCGCACAAACAAACGGTGACCGGTTGCCTGCAGAAGGGTGACGAGGCCGATGAGTTTTCCATCACGGGCGAGGACGGAAAGACCTGGGGACTGCGCAGCAGCACGGTCAAGTTGGACCAGCACCTCGGGCACAAAGTGACGGTCACCGGTTCCAGCGCCCACGAATCGAAAGCCGAAGAGAAGAAAGAAGGACAGGTGGAGAAGGCATCCAGCAAAGAGGAGTATGGCGATCTGGACGTCAGTAGCCTAAAGATGGTCAGCAGCACCTGTAGCAAGTAACCTCTTGCCGGCTCGGGCATGCGAATTCTGGCTTTGCTACCGCTCCGCTTCCTAAGTTGTTAGGCGACAGGGCATGGGGAAGGGACTGCTTGTACGATAGATGTTGCAACAACATCGCGTTAACACTCATCTCTATAGTACTTAAGCTCCAAAATCTTTTTCGTTTGCAAAGATTTTCAGGGTCTATGCGGCGACCGCGGTTAGTTGGGCTGTAACAGGCGTAAGCTGGGCAACCGTGGAGCGTCAAGCGCTGAGGATAGCTACGATGATCTTGCGGCCGGTGGAAGTGAGCTGGTAGCGGTGTGTGCCCACGATTTTGGTGATCAGAGCGTGAGCCCGCAGCAAGCGAAGTTTGCGGCTAATCTAGGCAGGGTGGCAGCGGGTCTGTTGTTTGTCGTCGGTAGTCTGGGTGAAGAAGATGGCGCGGAGATCGCGATTGCGGAAGCCATGGATAGCGAACTCGCCGTGGTTAATGGCGGACAGTAGTGCCCGGTCATCGGCTAAGGGACAGGAGGGCACGCACCCGACGGCCGCGCCATTGACGTGGTTGTTCCAGCCGCTGGAGCAGTTGGTCGAGGGTGGTGGTGTCGTCGACCGTAGCGAAAGCGTCCAGATACCGTGCTGCGGCTTTGTGGGAGAGCTGGGCTCGGCGGTGTAAGTCGGCAATGCCCCGGCGCAGTCGACGCCAAGCGCGGGGCCCTTTGCGGTCCCCCTCCTTGCGCCGATAAACGCGGAAGTCGTCACCGTTATGAAAGGTGGCCTCGGCGCGCAGGACGCAGCCGTTGGGAGTATAGGCCTTATCACGAAAACCGTTCGGCCTCCCGAACACTTGCGCCCTGCTTACGACTAAGACTTTCACATGACTCGAGCGCCTCGAGATTCACAAGACATCGCTCGCGTCAATTCACTGATTGCTATCTCGTCTTCCGGGGCCGATGGCTGGCCCGGTAAGGAATCCGATGAAAAAGATTTTGTGGTTGCCAGTAATCGCATTCTTCAGTTACGTCTGCTATGCCCAGCACGACACGGTGATCGTGCGTCCGGTGCCCATTGACGACGTTTTGACGAACCCGGGAATGGGAATCACCACCTTCCAGAGATTCAATGGACAAGCGACCAATCCACCGCTGGAATGGTCCGAAGTTGGGCCGGTCACCAAACTACCGCAGGCCGCAACTAAACCTGATTTTCCCGACACGACCATTGCCTATCTCCGCTGGTACTGGAACGCGCTCGAGCCCGAGCCCGGAAAATTCCGCTGGGACATCATTGATCTCGCCCTGAAACAGGCGCGAGCTCACGGCCAGACGCTGGCCATGCGGCTTATGCCTTATTCCAACAAGGATCCACTTCCCGAGTGGTTTCAGAAGTCCCGCGCGCGGCGGGCCAACACGCCCACCGACAAGGACGGCGCTATCTGGCAGCCGGATTTTTCTGATCCTCTCTTTCTGAAGTATTGGGGTGAATTGGTGGCCGAAGCGGGAAAGCGCTATAACGGAAATCCTTATCTCGACAGCGTGGATATCTCTTCCGTGGGCTACTGGGGCGAGGGCTGGAGTTCCTACATGCCTGCCTTCCCTTATCAGAAGGCACTGATTGACATTTGGTTCGACGCTTTTCCCCATACAACACTGTTGATGAACTTTGACGAACAGCAGGCGCTGACGTACGGAACCAGCCGAGGCGCCGGCTGGCGGCTGGATTGTCTCGGCGATTTGCGCGTGAAGTCTGATGATCCCTACTTCGAACCGGAGATGTTGGATATCTATCCCCAGCAGGTGGTGCGGGCCGGTATTCAGGATGTTTGGCAACACCGGCCGGTGTCGTTAGAAGTGTGCGGTACCGTCTCTGAGTGGAAGAGGGACCACTTCGACGCGAACTACATTCTGGAACAAGGTTTGCGTTGGCACGTTACATCGGTAAATCTAAAATCGTCCCCCATTCCTGAGGACTGGAAGGCCGACTTCGAAAGTTTCCAGAAAAAGATGGGATATCGCTTTTTGCTGCGTCGTTTGGAATATCCCAAAACCGTCGCGCCTGGTTCCATGATGTCCATACACATGTGGTGGCTGAACGCGGGTGTCGCTCCTGCTTACACCAATTATCCCCTGGCTGTGCAGTTACGCTCGGCAAAAGACAGCGCCGTGATCAACGTTCCCGTGGATATAAGAAAGTGGCTTCCTGGCGATGCTGTCTTCGATGGAAGTGTTTACGTCCCTGAGACCTTACCGGAGGGCACTTACGACTTCCGGGTTGCCATGCTTGATCCTCGGAGTGGCAAACCTGCAATACGTTTTGCGATTGCCGGCCGAGACCCCGACGGTTGGTACAGCGAAGGCCAGGTTCGGGTCAGTTCACCGCAGGGCCCGGAATAAATCAGTGCGCACGGGAGGAGTTCATGAATCGCCGCGAATTCTTGAAATCGCTGCTGGAACGGCGCTCGCCTCTATCCCACCACGCGCGCCCGCTTGGCGGTGACCTGGGAAGAAGGAACCTGGGCAGCCTGGCTGTACGATCTGCTGCAGCCGCAGGTCGAGCAAGTTCTGCTGTGCAATCCGCGCCGCAATGCCTTGTTAAAGGAGGGCAGCAAGAGCGTGGCGGATTAAACATCGCTTTCCACATCCTTCCCCCACCGTGCCCTTGGGCGTCGGTCCCTTGTGCAATCTGACGATTCGCGCCGGGAGACCAATTCATGCCCACCAACACCTATCCGTTGCGTCACCTACAACCCCGAGGTCTACCGGTCAGGGGTCTCGCTCGGGTGCTGGAAGCGAAACACGTTGCCTCTGTCCAACGATGCCCCAATGTGTAAGACAAAGACGTAAAAAAGGGTACGACGACATCTTCTTCGGGGTTAATAGGAATGCGCACCACCGGAATATTGCTGAACGTGGCGCTGAAACCCTTTGAGCCGTTGATAGGTCATATTGCGACTGCGGAGATTAAAGTTCGTGCGGGAGCAGTTCTTCCTGGCAGCGGCGGCGCAGAACATCAAGCGACTAGTGCGGTTCCTCAGCCAACCGACAACACCTACTATGGAAGCTACGGTGAGAGGAAAAACTCGATGGCAGCGGATAATCGCTTCCAACAGTACATTAGTAAGTCAGAGCAGTTCCCCAGTTTGGTCTCCTACGACACTGGATAGTTTCCACAAGACTATCTTGGTCACCAGATACAGAGCCGGGATAATCCACAACCCAGAAGCGATAATCGCTCTTGAATCGGATGTAGCTGAAATAACCCGCAAGAGCGGCCAGAACGACGCTAACTGCTGGCGCGGAATGCGGCTTTCCTTCGCTGCATCCGCCTCTACGAAACTGCCATCGACCGACAGGTGCCTGCCCTGCACCAATCCCACTTCCACACACTGGAGCACGATCTGCTCAAACAGCTCCTCGAATAGCTTCGATTCCTGAAAACCGTCCATGCCGGTTTTTCGAGAACGTGGATTGGTGCGGGATCTCCTGATCGAATCCCAGGCCGGTAAACCAGCGCCACGCCAGATGCATGCGCAGTTCCTCCACCAGTTTGCGTTCGCTGGTGATGCCATATAAATAGCCGATCAACAGAATGCGCAGCAGAAGCTCGGGATCAATCGACGGGCGCCCCGTATCGCTGTGACTCTCTTTCAGCTTTCCCGCACGAAGGCAAAACTGATGTGCTTATCGATCAGCCGCAACAGGTGTGTATCAGGAACTTGGTCTTCCAGGCGGAAGTAATAGAACAGCTCGGAGCGGTCGTGTTGCCCCATCATGATCAGCAGGCCTCCGACGATCGAAATAAAACAGAGCATGGACGGATGCTTTCTTCTAACATGCTTCTGCCGAATCTCATCCCGCTAATCGACATGACTTTTTCAACACCGACGTAATTTTGCAACAGTAATGCTCGCCCACTGGTGAAGACTCATTCGTTGGTGATTGTCGCAATATTTCCATCAAGCTTGGTGAGTTGGACGTTAAACTTCTCGTGGTAGGTACAGGCTCTGTCCTGAAGGATGCTAAGCGCCATTGCCTCGCCGAGGAGCATGGACGTTTCGGTATCGCTGCGCCAGTGGATGCCGGCGTGGATACCGTGACCGTAGCTGACGTTGTGCGCTAGCTTGTTCAATTCGCCGTTGACGGTGATCTGGCCACCATCCGAACCGGTATAAGCCACCAGCGAGAGGCCGTCGCTTGATGGCACCATGGGATTGGGCCACACATGACTGCCGTCGAAGAAAAACTTCAGCATGGTGATGCAAGCGCCGGCAACGGTTCCGTGACCAGTGGGATACGACGGATGAGTCGGCGAACCCTCAGGGAATGCCTGCGAAAGCAGATACGTCCCATATTTGCTGAAACTCTGGGCTACCGCTAGCGAGTTCAGAACGTTGCTGTTCAATCGAGCATTGATCTTGTTTTGGTTGCCACTCATGATCTGATGCAGGACACCTCCGCCTGCCTCCGGACGATGCACAAGATGAATCAGCCACTTTTGGAACCATACTCGGTTAATAGCGCGAGCAGCAACTTCTCCCTGCGTGGCAGCGTAATCCGGTCCGCCGAAGGTGCCGAAACCGTTCTGCGTCTTGGATCCGACGTATGGGTTGCCGGGGTTGACGGGGAATTTCAGACCGGCCATCACAAGGAAGGCAGTGAAGTACGCCTGATACAACACGTCCACGTGAGTATAAGCCGCAAGACTACGCCCATCATGCAGGTAGCGCTGAACCTGATCGACTTGCTTGGCGAGTCCGGTGCTGATGCCATTTTGAACCTCCAGAAACGTCGTGGTGTCGGTCATGTAGTCAATACCCGGCAGGTATGTTGTCATCAACTGGCTCATTGGTTGAGAGCCAAAGGTCGTCGGAGTAATCATGAACTGTGACATATATGGCCCTACTGCGTCACCCGCGAATGGACCTCGGAACAGCAGATTAGGGGTTACGTTACCATCACCATCTCTTGGGCCGTTGTAGGCTGGCATGGTCGTAAGCTCTGCTGCCGCTGCAATAGCAGTAGCATTTGCGGCGTAGTCGCTAAAGGCCACATCGCGCAACAGTGAGCCCCAGTACATTTCTACCAATTGCGTACCATAATCGGCGCTCGCGATCTGCGCGAAGGGTGGGACGAGCGGGAGACCCCCCGGATCACCGATCCACGGAGCATTGCCGAACTGGTCGGAGTCGGCAGTTTCCAGATCGAAGGCATACGAGCCTTGGGGACCGTTCAGTGTGCGCGTGCCGCCAATGATGATGGCCTCGAAGTCACTATTCTGGCCGGTCTGCAGTGCCTTCTTAAAGGACACCCACGCCGCCGGATTGACCACTCCAATAGCGTCCTGCAGCAGGCCTTTGCTATAGCTCGCGGAGTGGTCGGGATAGAGCTGCTCGTCGCCGTTTGTTGTATGTGGGGGAACGGGAATGTGAAAGTCTTTTTGTGCTGTCGCGATGCGAAGTGTAAGGGTATATTGCTCCCGCCCGCTGAACGTAGGCGAAACTCTGATATTGGCAATAGCGGAACCGCTGCGTCTCCCAGACTGGGCGAATGCGATAGGGGTCTTGCCGAGAACACCGGCTGCGACTGTTGCCATGCCCATCTTTCCTAAGAATTTGCGCCGGCTGTTTGAACTAATCTCCTTGCCTGGATGCTGACCATCAGCGTCACTTTTGGGAATCCTTTCCATGGTTGTGCCCCCCCTTAAATCCTTAGAAGCCCCATTCTGGATGGGGTCGAGGGAGGTGGAAAGACACAAAGGACCAATGACCAACGAGCGGTGTTCCAAAAGGCCACTACCTGCGTGGACGGTGGGAAAGGACTACACTTGTCATCGTAAGGTTGCCTCCGACCCGCGCTTTCAGGATCTGCTGCGCCGCATGAATTTCCCGCAATAGGCGTGGAAAATCCCTCCTCGTCGCTTGCTGTTTAGCGATAAGTGTTGTTAACAGACGATAGCGGTCTGGCCGGTAATTGCACTGGGCGAGGGCCATTTGCTCGCGGGGTGTGAACTACCGTGCTGGACTCGGCGGAGCGCTTCTGTGCTATTGTCTGCTTAGTCGCGCTATCGCCACCAAGAAAATACTCTGGCCGAGAATACTTAACGCTCTTTGTCGCGAGGCCAGTCATGTCAGGCCTACTCAAGCAAATTCTTCGATGGCTCTGCCCGCATCGCTTCTCCTGGCCGCACAGTGGTGTTGATGGACAGGATTATCAGGTCTGCCTCTTTTGCGGCACGGCATTTGAATATTGATGTGACCACGATGTGCCGAACCGGACGGTTGGTTTTACCTACGGGGGGATGAGCCGACAGTACTTCTCGCCCCGCCGTCTGGCGGACGCCTAGGATTGTGCTTTTCAAGCGCATGCGTTTACACCCAAGTATTACGGTGTTTACATAAGTGACGAAACCAGGCGGTTACACTTAGAACCCCGGTCGTGAGCGTTAAGGCGCTATTAGTGCGCCGGGATAAACCGGCATGAAGCAGAGAATGCAAAATTCTTACGGGAAAGGACTAGCGATCCGCTCGGCCCCGAGTCTTGCGCTGATACCGCGAGGGACTCAGTGAAGCGTAGACAGGGGTATAGGCGGGGTGGG
>Ga0137378_10000854_pt1 | contig 24828 bp, 12 predicted proteins | sample SagtaG_21_FD_104813 | JGI IMG/M metagenome (GOLD analysis project Ga0137378, IMG submission 104813) | Vadose zone soil microbial communities from Sagehorn Ranch, Mendocino, California, USA - Sage2_L_60_16 metaG | ecosystem: Environmental > Terrestrial > Soil > Vadose zone | place: USA... | reverse complement strand
TCACGGGTCAAAGCGTGTTTGCCGCTCTCCGTGACTTATCGCAGCTTGCCACGTCCTTCATCGCCTATTGGCACCAAGGCATCCATGATGCGCTCTTTGTAGCTTGATCAATCTGTTCTGGCCTGTTCGGCCAGAGATTCTTTGATAACTGAAACTCTCTCGCCGCCTTCCGGCGGCGCTTGATTTCAGACTCAGCTCTTAAAGTTGTATTTCTTACTACCCTGTATGTAGATGTCAAAGAACCAGCCGTTCGTTACATTTTGACCACAAAAAAAACTCAATCTCGTGCCGACAAAAAACCACAAGTAACCCGTCATTGCGGATTTCCGTTTTCGTTGCCGGGACAAAATTGAGCCCAATTTGCAGTCCCAAAATGTACGTAGAACGTACTCCAAAGTAGTGGAGTCCCGCTTCCAGCGGGATTAATACTTTACTCGAAATCAGCGCCGCGTCAACGCAATCCGAAAGATTTCTGCAATTTTCTACTCGAAGACAACTTCTTCCGGTTGATGACTTTATCTCTGCGTCACCGACAGGGATAGTTAATTGCAATGTGCGGAATGCAAAATCGGTTGCGCATCGGAATAGAAACTACGGACGCAAATCTTTGCGCGTGGATTTATTGTATCGCCGTAGTAACGCTAATTTTGTCGAGCAGACGAGTGCGATCCGAATCGTAAAGACGGAACTCATAGGTGCGTCCTTCCTCGATCCAGTTCGCTGTGGCAACACCCTGGCATCCTCCTGCAAACAGCAACTCTTCTTTTCCATCAATGCAGACGTAGACCTGGCCGGGGCCCGCATCAGCAGTATTCCACCGAATGATTGTTTGACCCACCTTTTCGCCGACAGGCACAGGATTTGGAACCGCGCTGAGGCCGATCATCGCCCTGCTTTCTAGAACGCAGAAGGCGCGCTCGTCATGATTTGGATCCGCTGGCGTTGAATTGTTGGTGTCGCCGATTGTGGTGTATGCCAATATGTTCCAACCCGTACGGTGGATCAGTCGCTTTAACCCTGTATCTGAAAAAATCCAGAAATTCGTACTGTCATTGTTGCATTCTTGTGGTGCCAGCAGATACGCGACAGGGTGCTTTGATAGCGGCGAGCCGTCGGCGGTTTGTCGGGCGATTCGCGTGCTCAGAAAACAATATCTCGTTAGGTGCGCCAGTCTTCCGAGCATGGAGAAGGGGTTTTTTAAGTGATAGAGAATCCCGAGTAAAAAGACGGCATCGTATCTTTCTGCAAAGAGTTGGCCTCGCGAGTCCAAATCGATCGAACGGATAGTGACCGATGAGTTTAATGCCTTCTTAAGAATTCGAGCTCCGTCAAACTTGTTAAAATTTGTGTACTCGTAATCAATGACATCTACGGAGAAGCCTAGTTCCTCGAGAAAAAATGCGAGATCTCCATCGGCAGCGCCTACGTCTGCAACCCTGCCATACTTGCCTCGACAGAGTGCCAGCAGGTCAAGTCCGACTCTGGTGAGGAGTCGCTCCAACACAGGAATATTTCGTAGGGTGGCATACGGGTACCAGAATGGTTTGGGACGGCATGCCAACTTCGTCTTCAAAAGCTCTTGCTCTTTAGTAAGGGCGAGATCCCGCAGTGATGATGTTCTCCCTAGGGCCTTGCTTGATTTGCCAGATTCTCCGTCGAGGCGACGCGAACCGCGGGATTCGACTAAAAATTTACCGAGCGTTTGAGAAATCTTCGATGCCTGTTGAGACAGGCCAGATGACAGTATTTTCACAGTTGGAAACACTCGCGCAGTGCAGTGGATTCTGACAGACAGATGCAGCCGAGTCTTTTTGTAGGATTACCTCCTACGCCAAAATTTCCGCGCTCTGAGAGCAGCAGTCTATTTTAGATGAGTCGCATCTTCCCAGCGAATTGCCGCACGGAGAAGTTCGCCCAGAGTGCCAACGCCGAATTTTTCCTTCGCGCGAGCGCAGTAAGCTTGCACAGTTTTTAAACTCAAATGTAAATCCTCGGCAATCTGCGCGGTAGTGCGCCCCTGGCCGAGGAGCCGGAATATTTCCAGCTCGCGATCGCTTAAGCGTTCCACCGGAGAACTCTCGGCTCCCTTAGACAATGAGGTAAACCGGCGAGCCATTCTGTTAACGACCCGTTCGCTGACATAAACGCCGCCCTCCAGCACTCGGCGAATGGACGCGAGGACGCTTTTTGTGCTTTCTCGCTTCATGACGTAACCACGTGCGCCAGCGCGCAGGGCGCGTTCGGCATAAAGAGCTTCATCGTGCATGGAAAGCACGATCAAGGCGACCAGCGGGAATTGACTCTCCAGGTTCTTTACCAGTTCCAAGCCAGACTCATTCTTCAGGGAAATGTCCACAAGAGCGACATCGGGTCGTGTCTTTGTGATTCCCGTCATGGCTCCAGCGGAGTCTTCCGCTTCGCCGCACACGATGAGATCGTGCTGGCCGTTGATGAGATTGGTCAGTCCTTCACGAACCAGCGGATGATCGTCAATGAGAAAGATACGGTTTTTGCGCGGAGCGCCTGTCGTAGGAGTTGAGTCCATTATTTTAGTTTCGATCAGCGCCGTGTTGCAGGTTCAATTTACAGGTTACGATCGTGCCGCGCTGCCCGTTCCGTCGAACATCGAAACTCGCTCCCGCCAGGGATGCCCCGTGCCGCATCAATCGCAGGCCGAGTCCCTCGGAGTTGAGCAGATTGTCGGGGAATCCGATCCCGTCGTCGCTAATCGTGAGTAAAAGTTCGGAGCTGGTTGTGGTAAGGCAAATGGTAATTCGCTGTGCACCAGCGTGCTTAATCGAGTTCGTTACCGCCTCCTGGGCGATTCGATAGAGCTGAGTAGCAATCGCAGAGTCGCGGATTCGTAGTGATTCTCCCCCCTCGAAGACGCAGTCGATGCCGAAGCGTTCGGTTATGTTCTCTGCTAATCCCTGAAGGGCAACTATCAGGCCGTCCGCTTCCAGTTCCGGCGAGAAGAAGCCGCGCGCCAGGTTACGAGTAAGATCAATCCCTTGCTCAACATAATGAATGAGTTTTTCTGCTTCTGTCGTTTCGGGCGCGGATTTCAGTGCCAGCTTTTCCTTCAACACTTGAGCGGCAAGAGCGGTGCCCGTGAGGTGTTGACCCAGACTATCATGCAGGTCCTGGCCCAACCGATGCCGTTCGCGATCGGCCACTCTCGCAATCTCCCGATCAAGCCGCTGCCGCTCGGCGACCTCGCGCTGCAGGGCGGCCGTTCGTTCAAGTACGCGCCGATCCAGATCACGCACAAGCGTTCGCAACTTTGATAGCATGCCGGCGAAAATCGCAAAGGAGGCAAATGCCATGCCTACATTCCAAAACCCAAGAGCGGGGATGCCAGCGGCTGTATCTGACCACATCCATGCTACGATTCCAAGGATGGAAATAATCAGTCCGATCAGTAAGTTGCCAAACCACGTGGCAAGAGCAATTGGCAATAAATAGAAGAGAAGGAGGGGACGTTCGTATCCGGTAACATAGTCGATATATCCTATGATCGCTACCAAAACGAGGCAGGCAGCAATTAAGACTCCCTTGTGGCAAACAATCCAGTCTGAAAGACGACGCGGACTAACCATGATGTGTCAAAGCCGGGCGCCACGTGGGAAAGTGAAAGTCCGGTCGGCACCAATTTCTAAAGCAAAGCCCTATCCCCTGTTTCTTGTTTTTCCAAACGGCATTGCTTTTCCAGAGTTTTAATGGTTCGCAGAGCGTTTCGAAGCTGGTCATCCACGGTCACCATGTGTTGCACCTTCCGGTTAAAAGCAGCTTCCATTTCATCAGCAGCGGCTGAGAACGGCTTGGTTGGCAGAGACGTTTTTTGCAATTCGGTGTAGAGCGTCGTGGCCTCCTCAACGACACGGGGGTCGGTAGCCGGATCTTCAGCGACAAAATCGGCCGGTACGTTGGAGCTATTAATGCGCTTGCTCAGAGGTTCGAGGCATCGGGCGCAATATGGCTCGCCAACGAACTCCAGTAACGAACGGACCAAGGACTCCGGATTCTCAATCAGGTCAGTATAGGAAAGCCGGTGGACCACGCGCGAACCGTAGGCTTGTTCAGCCTGAGCGCACGCCTTGACCGTGCGCAGCCAATACTTGTAAGCCTGGCTTTCGTTTCGGACTAGCTCGAACCCTGCGACGCGATGGAAGTTAAGCATTGAACGAACGACGTCGCGCACGTCGCGTAACACGTGGACAAAAACTGCCTCTGGGAAGAGTTTGCGCAGCGCACAAATATGCAACGAATACTCCGGCGTCCCATCTACCCACCGCATTTTGGGTTCGGATGACGGGCGAATCATTTTGCGCTTTTTTTCCAAATCTGACCGGTGGCTGAGAATTAAATTGTTGATGCTTCCGCCAAAATTCGCGAAGAACTCCGCGCGTGATATATCCATCGCGCTCAGAATGGTTCGGTCACCACGCGCCACGCCAACCTGATAGCTGGCCCCCACATTCAAGGCGAATTCTCCCATCCAGTTGGATTCCGGCACCGGAAATATGTTCGGATGCTGACCTAAACACCAGGTGAGAATACTAGTTCCGGACCGGGGGGAGCCCACCACGAAAATTGGCCTGTTTACCTCTTGCATTTCGCGTGATGGAGTCACTTTACCTCAGATCTTCTGCGTATTCCAGAAGCTACCGCTACGCCAAGATAACGAAGTTGGGAAGGCGCCTTTAAGCTCCTCCTGGTGATAGTGATTTAGCTAACTATTGGCCATCAGCACTTCGAACTCCGAATTAAATGAGAAACGCCTGCAGCAGGTATTGCTCACTCCAAAACCGAAATTGCTCTATTACCCAATCACGCCGGTAATCAAAAGGCAGAAGCAGCGTTCTCCGAAAGAAATGGGATTAGGCGCTGCGCTGATTTTCCCGGTGATCTCTCCGCTTCGCTCCTTGTTATCCACTCGTAAAACCAGGATCAGCTTTTCGCTGCTATAGCAATCTCCGTCGGTGCAACTCCTGCTGATTCACGCAAGCTTGCAAGATGATCATCGCTAAACAAAAATTCCAGCTTTTTACGCGCGGCGTCGGGGGAATAGAGCTCCCGTGTTTTTCTGATACCGTTTTCCGAGAGCCGCTTCCAAAGTTCTTCTGATTCGTAGAGCTCAATTAAGCTGCGCGCAAAATCCTCCGGCTCGTCGGCTACCAGAATGTCTCCACCGTTGGCAAGTTCCATTCCTTCCACGGCGAGCGAGGTCGCGACCACTGGCACGCCAAAAGCCATGCTTTGGTTGATCTTCCCTTTCACCCCAGCCCCAAATCGCAACGGCGCAACGGACAACTTTACGCTATCGAAAAACGGACGCACATCCTTCTGCAGTCCCGCTACAATGATCCTCTCATTTGCCAGGGCAACGATCTCCGGAGGTGCGTTGTCACCGAGGATGTAGAACTTTGCATCCTGCAGATGCTCGCTCACCAGCGGATAAATCTTTTGCACGAAAAAGAGGACCGCGTCGATGTTTGGTTTATGTTGGAACCCGCCGATGAAAAGCCAGTCCCGCCGAAGTGCAAACGGGGTCCTTGATCCTGCAATATCGACAATATTTGAAACCACTTGTATGGACTTGCCAGGCCACTCCTGCTGAAGCAGTCGCTGCTCGACTGGACTGACCACCCAGGTTTCATCAGCTTGCTCGATCAATTCATGTTCCAACTGCCGTTTCTCCTCCGCCTTTTGGCGCACTTCGGGGTCTCGAGTTAGCTGCGCTTCGCGGTCTTCACGGAGGTAATGAAGATCAACCGTATCAAAAATGATGCGGGCCTGCGGCGCGTGCAATCGAACGTCTGCAATGTGCTTGCGCGCAAAATCGCACCGGCTTAGTATGACCGCGTCCACGCTGGAGCCATGCGAGATGAGGTAATCGCGCACTTCCTTGATGTAAGGGTGATAAATGATTTCAATTCCGCGTTTCTGAAGCTCGCCTGCATATGGACGGGTCCTCGTCAGATTATCAGGAATGAAAGTGACGCGATGGCCAAGTTGCTGTAGCAGCTTGAGAATCTGGAACATCCGAAGTGATCCTGAATCTCGATCCGGGCTCGGAACGTAATGATCAATCACCAGAATATTCTTTCGGCCTGGCGGCGCGTGCTGCAGGAACGCCAGATCGGCGTTGGCCGGTTTTGTCACTAGTTCAGCAGCCCATCGTTCGGCAAATGTCGAGCGGTTAATATCCTGATGTTTTTTTGTGCCGGTTGAGAGATCTGTTCCGCCGGTTGCTCCCTCGTAGTGGATGACTTCGCTCAGCGGCTGATATAGGACCTTGTAACCGGCCCGGCGAACTTTGAACGCTAGGTCGGTGTCCTCGTAGTAGGCGGGCGCGTAGCGCGCATCGAACCCGCCCACACTTTGAAACAGCCTTTTGGGAATCATCAACGCTGCGGCTGAACAGTAATCTACTTCGCGAAGATAATTGTATTCAGGCTTCCCGGGGTCATCGAACTTGCCGTAGTTCCAACCGGAGGCGTCCTGCCAGATGATTCCACCTGCTTCCTGCAAACGGCCATCGGGATAAATAAGTTTTGAGCCGACGATGCCGGCTTGTGGGTCGGCAAAGGTGTCCAGCAGCGCCCTCAGCCATCCGTCCCGGACAAGCGTGTCGTTGTTAAGGAAAACCAGATATTTGCCGCGCGCCCTTTCTGCTCCGCCGTTGCATGAGGCGATAAACCCGGAATTCGTTTTGTTGCGCAAATAGATAACCCCCGGTATCCGCCGAACGGCCTCTGCGGTGACATCCGTTGAGAAATCATCTACCACAATGACTTCAAAGCGCTCCATTCCCTGGTGCTCCTGAAGCGAAGCCAGACAAGCTTGGGTGAACCGGAGCTGGTTGAACACTGGAATAATGATTGAAATTTCGACGTAGTCGTGAACGGGGAGCTCAATAGGACGCGTTGGCACGGGAGGTTCAACAGGTGCCACTCTCTGCCCAAGGGCTGAAGGTGCGCCTGAAATCAGCGCCTGAATTTGGTCATCAATCGTAGTGACTTCGGGATGGGTGGTTCGCCACTTCTGATATGCGGAGACGATCTTTTCGAGATGCCCGTAGCCTAACAAGTCCTGCGACTGTCCGGAATCAAGTTTTGCCTTTAAAGCCGCAACCGGATTTGCAATTTGCCACCGCACCGACGAGCGGAGCCGGGCCGCTGCCCTGCCAGCATCGTCCAGCAGTCGGCAAAGCCGCTTAGTAGCCTGTAGCTGCTGACGCAGACGGAGCCGCAGCTCATCTCCCTGCGCTTCACTCTTGGCAAGAAGCTGATCCTGCCAAGCCAAGTGCTTGCTCAGTTGGCGGATCTGGTGCTCGAGATGCCCAATGCGCATGATCCTATCGGGAACAGAGGCATCTAGACGGGTGACCGATCCTGGAAGCAAATCGGCTTCTGACGATTGCGTCGTTTCGGCGACGCTCACCACCTGTTGTTCGTCTCTTTTTCTCGCCGATGCGCTGGTTCCCCGGTCGGTTTCGGCAATCAAAGCGCGATACAGCTCGATTACCTTCCCGGAGATGTGAGCCTCGATCAGTTGGTCAATCGTGAAATGAGTGTGACGTCTTTGCTTTGTTACCAGCGCCGCGGCGTTGGCTACTTCTGCATCGGGTAAGCCAACGAATTCCGCAACGCGCCGTAGCTCTCTTTCTGCGTCTTCAAAAAAGAAATCGTAATGAGTTACAAGCCGCTCTTGCTCCTTTGCCGCTTCGATTAAACGCCGGTTGTAGATTTCCCATAACCGTAACCCAAAGGAATAGGACGTTCCGTTGCGTTCTCGCATCGAGTGTGCGGCTTCCAGTGGATTCCGCACCATGATGAGGGTTTTCATTCCCGGCAGGAGGTCTTGCCAAAACAGTAGCGTCAGACTGTTGCGCGGGTCCTTCCAGCCCCAGACGCTTGCCGAATCAAATCCTTCGATTAGCAGCCGGGCTTTCACGCGCAAAGGGTCGAGGCGCGGGTCAGTGAAATTCTCGTCAGCCTTGGGCGGCAGGTCCCAGGCCCCGCCAAGCTCATTTAACAATTCGTCGTTCAGCGCGACAAACCCCAGATGTTCCCAGAAACCCTCGGGATTATCGGCCTGTGGAGGCATCAATGCGCTTTCCGGACCGAGATACAGCCCGCAGGCATGCAATAGCCTCGTGAGCATCGACGTTCCTGAACGATGTGCGCCGGCGATGCAAACGGCGGTATTGGCGCTCGCTGAGTCCTTCAAATGTTTTCTCTCCAACAAACAGTCAAGTCTCTAAGTCGAATAGAATGCGTATCACAGATGCCTCGCATGGCAAACCCCCATTTCTGAATAAGCGATTTCGTCAGTATCTGTTCGAGAAATGTTTTGTTTTCTCAGCACGTGCCAGACAAATGACGAATAGCTTTGCTGCCTTAGATCGTCGAATCGTTATCACCATGTAACGGTGTCACGCTCGTAACCAATTATATGGGCTTGGCCAACCATGTACGGATCACGAATGATCTAGACTTGCCCAAGGGCGTGACAATGCAGCGGGAATCACGCCAGTCATTTTCCACCAGCATTTCACCCCCTCGCTCGGTTGATTTTGCGGCAGTCGGGTGCGATTATCGACCGCTTTTACGGAAGAACCGGAAGGGTAACTCATTCAATCCACAATGCAGATTCTCGTTTTAGGCATGCACCGGTCCGGCACCTCAATGGTGGCTCGTTTGCTCAACATGATGGGCGCCTATTTTGCTGCTGAAGGCATTTCAACGGGTGCGAATCAGGAAAACCCAAAGGGTTTTTGGGAACGACGCGATGTGCGCAATCTCAACGATATGCTTCTCCATTCGGCAGGCGCCGATTGGCATCGAGTAAGCGACTTTACGCTGGAAAAAATCCCCGCGGCGGCTCTGGCACAATTCAAGACCGAGGCGGGGAAGATCATCCTCGACATGGACGCGCACCGCCCGTGGTTTTTGAAGGAACCGCGATTTTGTCTGCTGGCGCCCCTTTGGTTGGACCTGCTGGAGGTTCCGGTGTGCGTAATCGTCAATCGCTCGCCTATCGAAGTGGCACGTTCGCTGCAAATGCGCAACGGATTTCCGATTGCTGTGGGGCTCGCTCTCTGGGAATGCTACAACATCGCGGCGCTAAACGCCACGCGCGGCCAGCGAAGGATTCAGGTTAATCACGCAGGTCTTATGGCGGATCCCGTCGGTACCGTGCGGCAACTCAAATGGGACCTGGAGAAGCTGGGAGTTCGCGGTTTGCGCGCGCCGTCGGATGAAGAGATACGGGCGTTTATCGATCCTTCGCTCTATCAGGCGAGGCGAGAACGACTTTACCGTCGATTGAGCCCGGCCCAGCGAAAGCTTCAGAAGATCTTCCAGAATGGGACAGTTTTGCTTGGAAAAAAGGACCTTCGGTTCTCTGCTGAATCGCAAGAAGTATTGAGCCAGCATGATCGATGGGCGGAGGCCCAGGACAAGATTGCCGAGTTGTCGGCTGAAAAGGGAAAACTTCAAGAGGAAATCGCAGAAGCAGAAGGCGAGCGCAAGGCACTGGAAGAGAAATTGAATGCGAAGCTGACGACGCTCCAAGACGAGCGCAAGGCCCTCGAAGAGAAGTTAAGCGCGCAGACGACTAGTCTTCGCGAGCTCGAGCGGAGAATCCGAAACGAAACGCGGCAGCGCGCCAAATCCGATGAAACACTGCGTACTGCGTTAAAATATGTTACGAAGCTTGGCAAATGGTCCGAACGGTTATTGCAAGATTATCAAAGGATTTTGAACTCGAATCGCTGGCGAGTAGGTAACTGGCTGAGCTTCAAGCGTGCCGGCGGAAAGGGTAAGGAAGCGCACCGGTTGGCGCAGCTAGTCGCATCGCGGCCACGGCCAGCGAGCGGCGCGAGGGATTCCGCGCAAGTTCAGTCCTCCACGGGAAAGGGGGAACCTGACAGGACGGGTGGGGCGCCTCCAAATTCAGACAATCGAAGCGCAGGCCCTGCACCCGCTGCTGGTTCAAGCATGGCGGCGACACCCCAGCAGTATGTTACAAAAAACCTCCTGAATCCTCTACTCGATCGTGGAAGGCGTCCCAAGCCCCTTCCCAAGGCTGTAAGACGCGGCGCGCAACCGTCAGTTGCAGGAACGGCGGATGTTATCGTTTGTGTGCACAACGCTTTGGAGGACGTTCGCCGCTGTCTTGGCTCGATTATCAAGCATCGTAGCGCTCGGCTGAACAAGTTAATCCTGGTAAACGATGGTTCGGATAAGGAAACAACAAGTTACTTGCGGCAGTTCGTCGCCGAGGCACAAGTTGAAGCCGCTTTGCTGGAGTGTTCACAGCGGAGTGGATACACCAAAGCGGCCAACCGCGGGCTGTTAGCGAACGAAGCCGAATACGCGATCCTGTTGAACAGTGATACGGTTGTGACTCCTGGCTGGATTGAGCGGCTGATGGCGTGTGGGAAAAGCGATCCCTCCATCGGCATCATCGGGCCCATCTCAAATGCCGCGACCTGGCAATCGGTGCCGGAGAGGTATTCACCCCATGGAGATTGGGCGGTCAACGAGCTGCCTTTGTCGTCGCTCGACCAGATCTCTACTATCTTTTCCATCCTTCACTCGCCTCGGTATCCGCGGGTGCCGCTCGTCAATGGCTTCTGCTTCGCGATCAAGAAGGCGGTCATCGATGCCATCGGGATGTTCGATGAAGAGCTTTTCCCAAACGGATACGGTGAAGAGAACGACTACTGTCTGCGCGCGGGCAAAGCGGGTTTTTCCGGGGCCATCGCCGACGATTGCTATCTTTTCCATGCAAAATCCAAGAGCTATTCGCATGAGACCCGTCATGAGTTGGGCGGCCAAGCCCGGTTGGTCTTGAGTCAGAAATATGGAGCAGAAGTGGAGAAGGCGACGAATGTCCTTAAGAACTCCCCAGAGCTGGCGCGCGCCCGCTCTGTTTTTGCGCGTGTGGTGGATGCGCCGCCGTGCTCGATCTTGTTCCTCATGAATTTCCGAGGAGCCGGTGGCGGGGCTAATGCGATCGTGCAGGAAGCCAACGGGCTGAGAAAGCTTGGGGCCGCCGTACAGCTGGCGATTCGCAGGCAGGATGAGAGCTTTTATCGGGAGCGGTTTCCTGGCGCCGCACGCAATCTTTTTTACGTGTCTGAGAGCGCGCCGGAATTAATAGCTTACGCCAGCAGCTTCGAGTTTGTAGTTGCAACATTGTTTAAAACCGTTCGCACGCTGAAGACGGTGCTGGACCAAGCACCCGGCGTTGTTCCTTGTTATTACGTTCAGGATTACGAGCCAAATTTCTATCATCCGACCGAGGCGAACTACCGCGAGGCTGTCGAGTCCTACACCCTTATTCCGAAAATACGTTGCTTCGCATACTCACCATGGGTCTGCGAAACGGTTGCCCAAAACCATGGCCTCAATGTCGACAAGACTGAGCCCAGCCTGGACCAGAACACCTTTTTTCCCGATGATCGTCCCAAACCCGGTACGCCTTTTGTCGTCTGTGCAATGGTGCGGCCAATGACGGAACGCAGATCGCCGGGGTTAACCTTTGAAATACTCAGACGAATCAAGCGAGAGTTCGGAGAAAGAGTAGAGATTCGCATGTTCGGGTTGGATCAGAACGATCCTTTTCTCGAACGGCAGCCAGCCGATTTTAAATCCAAAGTGCTTGGAATACTTCCTCCGCAGGCCGTTGCCAGCTTAATGCGGGAGTCTTCTCTTTTCATCGATGCCTCCAGCTATCAGGCATTCGGCTGCACTGGTCTTGAGGCAATGGCTTGCCGTTGCGCGACGATTTTACCGTCCCAAGGCGGGATCAGCGAGTATGCCGTGGACGGGATAAACACGTTGCTGGCGGCTCCCAACGATGCTGGAGAGGTGTTGAGAAAGGTCAGGCGTTACATCAGTGAGCCCCAACTCTATCAAAGCATTTTGAAGGAAGGGCTGAAGACCGCAGCACGCTACAGCATCGAAAGAGCATGCGCTTCTCAGCTTCGGTTTTTCGAATCTCTCCGGCAGGGTAACTCGCCGGCTGACGCTGGTCTCTGCGCCGCTGTACGCCTGCCATCTTATCCTCCCAATGTGGCGGAAGTGAAGATTTAATCTAGCGATAGCGCTGGCGATTGGGTTTTGTGCCGGGACCAGCAAGCAATCTGGAAGGGAACAAGACATTGGTCCTTTTGATTTAGGCGCACAGTATCGACGTATTGTAAGTGCAGGCTGTTTTCTTGCTTTTGATCCGACACCGACATCGGTTGATGAACATGGAGTTTGATTTTGCGGCGGCGGAGTGCAATCGTTGCGCGCTTCTGCGCAAGAACCGCGAGCAGGACGAATAAAATCATCTCACCCACATGCAGATTTTCGTTCTGGGGATGCACGGGTCCGGTACCTCCATGCTGGCTCGCTTGGTCAATATGCTGGGCGTTTATTTCGCCTCGGAAGGTGCGTCGACAGGGAACGATCAGGAGAATTCAAAGGGTTTTTGGGAGCGCCGGGATGTTCGGCAGGCGAACGATCGTTTGTTGCAAGCGAGCGGAGCAGATTGGGACAGGGTAGGAAGGTTTTCCATCGAGAAGATCCCCGAAGAAGAACTCAAGCGCGTTCAGCAGACGATTTGCTCCATCGTGCTTGAACTGGACGGACATCGCCCCTGGTTCGTTAAAGACCCGAGGTTGTGTCTGCTTTTTCCAGTTTGGCGACCGTTATTGGAATTACCAGTGTGCATCCATATTTACCGGCACCCGTTGGAAGTAGCGCTCTCGCTTCACGAGCGGAACCAATTTTCTGTCCCTCTCGGCCTTGCGCTTTGGGAACGGTACACACTGGCTGCCTTTGGCGCGACCGCGGGACTGCCGCGAGTGCTCGTTTCACACGCGAAGCTGCTTGAATTTCCAGTGAAAACTCTTCGATGGCTGGCTGCCCACCTGATGGAATTGGGCGTGCGTGGGCTGCGCGAGCCCACGGAAGCGGAGATTGAGGCCTTCGTCCGTCCAGAGTTCCATCAGCATCGTCGTCCGGCAGCGTTCAGTGCCAGGCACTATCTTCGTGAGCACCATCAGAATTTGATCGAGCTGATTGACTCAGGCGGCATTTTGCAGTGCGGATCAGATGACCTTTCGACTGTCTCGGCCTACACGATGGATTTGCTGGCAGTCCACGATTCTGCCGGGAAAAAGGTGGCTCAACAGATGGAAAAACTGCGCGAAAACATTGTCGCTGTGGAAAAGACTCTTGAGGATCGGTCTTGGAGATTTGGGTGTAACATCGCCGCTCTTGAAAAGACGATTGAAAAAAAAGAGGCGCAGCTCAGGACTCTGCACACGGCAGTCGGAGCTCTTCAGAGACAGTTTCAGCAAGCCGAAGCACTGCGGGATCGATGGCAAAAAGAGTTTGCGAAGCTAAATGAGTGGTCGGAGCGCATACTACGGGATTTTGGCCGGGTACTGAGATCGAATCGTTGGCGAATAGGTAACTGGCTGAGCTTCAAGCGTGCCGGCGAACAGAGTAAGGAAGCGCACCGGTTGGCGCAGCTAGTCGCATCGCGGCCAAGGCCAGCGAGCGGCGGGAGGCATCCCGCGCAAGTTCAGTCGTCGACTGCAAAGAGGAAGCCCGGCGGGACGGCCGCTTCGACAAACGAACAGCATGTTACTTTTAAGGAAACAGCAATTCCAGCAAAGGCGGATGTTATTGATGCGTCATCCTGCTCGATCTTGTTCCTCATGAATTTGCGAGCCGCTGGTGGCGGAGTTAATTCGATAGTGCAAGAAGCCAACGGGCTGAGAAAGCTTGGGGCTGCCGTACAGGTGGCGATTCGCCGACAGGATGAGAGCTTTTATCGGGAGCGGTTTCCCGGCGTCGCGCGCGATCTTTTTCATGTCTCTGAGAGTATAGCGGAACTGATCGGTTACGCCCGGCAGTTCAAGTTCGTGGTTGCAACTGCATTTAAAACCGTTCGCACGCTGAAAACGCTGCTGGAGCAAGCACCCGGTGTTGTTCCCTGTTATTACGTTCAGGATTACGAGCCAAATTTCTGTCAACCGAGCGAGGCGAATTACCGGGAGGCTGTCGAGTCCTACACCCTTATTCCGGAGATCTATTGCTTCGCAAAGACCCGATGGCTCTGTGAGACGGTTGCCCAGAAACATGGCGTAATTGTCCACAAGGTTGAGCCGAGCCTGGACCAGGAAATCTTTTTTTCCGATGATCGTTCCAAACCCGGCACGCCTTTTGTTGTCTGTGCAATGGTGCGGCCAGTGTCCGAGTATAGATCGCCAGGGCTGACCTTTGAAATACTCAGACGAATCAAGCGCGAGTTCGGACAAAGAGTAGAGATCCGCATGTTCGGGTTGGAGCAGAACGATCCTTTTCTTAGGCGGCAGCCAGCCGACTTCGAATACAAAGTGCTTGGAATACTCGACCGGCAAGGAGTTGCGAAACTCATGCAGGAGTCTTCTCTTTTCATCGATGCCTCCACTTATCAGGCGTTCGGGCGAACTGGTCTTGAGGCAATGGCTTGCCGTTGTGCGACGATTTTACCGTCCGAAGGGGGAATCAGCGAGTATGCCGTGGACGGGGTGAACACGTTGCTGGCGGCTCCCAACGATGCTGGAGACGTGCTGAGAAAAGTCAGGCGCTACATGAATGAGCCTCAACTGTATCAGAGCATTGTGAAGGAAGGGCTGAAGACCGCAGCACGCTACAGCATCGAGAGAGCATGCGCTTCTGAGCTTCAATTTTTCGAGTCGCTCCGACGGAACATTGGAGCGGCACGCTCGATTCAGCGGAAAACGACCAAGGTCCAGCCGGGAGCGCCTGGGGCAGCGCGCATCACGTCACACGACAAACCGCGTGGATTCGTTACCCATCCGGAAACCTGGGTGGGACGCGATGAACTCGGCACAGCACGCCCCTACCAGCCAACTATCACCAGCTTTCATCAACTCATTAATGACCAACATCGTTATTATCACGAGTGCCCAACGAAAGAAGGTATCCTGATCGACGTTGGAATCCAAGGGCACCTCCGCCGTGAGGATGCTCTTAAGCTCTACGAGATGGCCTACTACGCGACAGGTGATATCCTGGAGTTTGGGACTAGCTTTGGCCTATCCACGTCGATTCTAGCTCGGGCTGTTCGCGACGCTGGCAGAGACAGTAGGATTGTCGCTATGGAGCTGAAACAGCGACTGGCCGAGCATGCTCGCCACACCCTCACTGGACTGGACCTCTCCCACTACATAGAATTCATGGTGGGAGACGCGGACGGCTCTTGCCAGAAGCTGGTTGACACCGCTAGGAGGTTCCACTTCGCGTTCGTGGATCACTCACACACTTACGATGACGTTAGCAAGGCCTGCCGTCGTCTCTCTCAGCTTCTCACGCCGGGATCGTTCTGCCTTTTTCACGATTATAACTCTCGTTGGGAGGGAACCGCAGATTACGGTGTCTATACGGCTGTTGCTCACGCGCTCGACAAGAACCAATTCGAGTTCTGTGGCATCTACGGCTGCTGCGGCCTGTTCCGCAGGCGCGACGCCTAGCCGGAACAAGGTGTCGAGGCGGTCTGTCTTCAGCCGCGATTTTTGGCTCCTGCGCGTGAGGACACGGCGCCCCTACACCGAGACGCCGAACGTGTAGTGGCGGTCTGTCGCCAACCGAGATTCTTAGCACCTTGCGCGTGAGGACGAGACCTTCTCGGTCGTTGATTCTATTGACTCCTGCATACGTCGTAAGAGAAAGTTGTTCCCCGCATTACAAGCGCAGAGCGTCAGCGCGCAATATTATTTTCTAGCTATGAAACTCATAGTCACTATTTCGTCCCACAATGAAATTTCCGCGGTCAACAGATTGCTGCTACGATTCGTTGTTGCGAAGGGTTTACTTCCTTTACCGAGCCATGAACGCAGGTGAGCCGACCTCGAAAGATTCCGAAACATTGTCGGTGGGTGATATCGCGCCGTTCCGTTTGATGCGACTTACCGGCGAACAGATTCGCGGAGCGTTTCGATCACTTGAGCAAAGTCCGCTCACTGGCGCGCTTTTGTTTTTTTTGGTAGCGCTGTGCGTGCGCATCCAATTTAGCGTCGCGCATCCACATTTCGACAACATTTTCGCCGTGCGCGGCGTTCCATTCAGTGATGGGGTAACCTGGACTACAGCGGCAATCTCATTCGCCGAAGGCAGGGGGCTGGGAAGCGTGTATCGACCGGGGTTGTCGGTCGCTTTGGCCCTCTTCTATACGTGGTTTGGCTATCACTCTAACACCATTATTGTTTTGAACATTCTGGTTGGGTCATTAACGGCCGTCTTTATCTTTTTAATCGCGCGCAGCGTTTTTAACGAATTGATCGCTATAGCAGCTGCGTGTTTCGTCGTTTTCGATCCTTCACAACTTGTTCAAACCCCCCAGGCAACGACTGAGCCTCTTGGATTGTTGTTCTTTGCAGCAGCCATTTACTTTCTCCTGCTGGTTAATCGCGGGGGGAAAGCCAAGTTCGCCACGGCGAATCCGTTCTGTGGCGGACATGCTATCATAGGTGGAGTCTTACTCGGGCTATCCAATTTAACTCGTCCGCTGACCCTGGTCTGTGCGCCATTCTACGCCGGCCATGTTATTCTCTCCGAATGGTTGCGAACGCGGAGAGTAAAGCGAGCTATCGTGCCGGCAATTGCCCTTTGCATTGGGATTGTGCTGACCCTGTCTCCCTGGCTTGTCCGCCAAAGATTGGTGCACGGGGTGTGGTCTATTTCGACGAACCTTGGTGAAGCGTTATACAGCGCAACTTCGTCTAAATACAAAACATGGACGTCCTTGGTGCGAGCAGATGCGGACCGGGCTGGAGTCAATCCCACATTCGGCGCTCGCTACAATTACTTTATTGCCGAGTCGATCAAGAATGTCCGGCGCGACCCCATGTTCTATTTGCGGCAGATTGCGGGTTCATACTGGCAGTACCTCAACTGTTTTGATCTCAAGGTGCGCTCGAGCGATACGGCCTTCGCCTTTCGCCAATGGACCTGGCTGCTCGAATCACAGGTATTGTTCCTCTGGCTCACGGTCGCGTTGCTTGTCGTGAGCGGGACCCGAATTTGGATACGTTCGGGGACACTCGGCGGCTGTGTGTTTCTAGTCGTCTCGTCTGGACTCATGATCGCATGGCGACTCGCGCCTGCTCACGCTGGAATCGTTATTCTCGCGATCGGAATGGCTAGCAGTCTTATGTATTGCCACTGGCGGGATGTCGCGTTGCTTAGTTGGAGTTTGCTCGGCGCCGGATTGGCCAATGCCCTGTTCAATAATGCCATCCTCTACCGTGCTGTCTTAATGACGGACTGGCTCTTTAGTTTGTTCTATCTGGCGGCCTTCTACTTCAGCGCGACCATCATCGCAAATGGTGTTCTGCGCGTGCTGCGTCGGACGCCGGATCGTTCTTTCCTTCACGCTTCGACAACAGCCGAATCCCTGATTTTACCTCTCGGAAATCGGACTAAAAGCCGTCTCGCCAATGCTGTAGCCACGCCCCTGTGGGGCGTTGACATGGCTTCGACCCCGTGTTCCGAACGGCGCACAACGCCGTGGCTACAGCGCAGGCATATTTGTGAGGTGATTTGTAAGACGATACTCATGGGCGGCGTCGCAATTCTTGTTCTTTTCCCGCTTGCAGGTTCTTTTCGACTTCTTGCCATAAACTCCGGCATCATAGCGCAGTCGCGACCTGTTTCTTGCGATTTATCGGCGCAGGACAAACGCGACGTCATCGAGCGCTTGCGAAGTGCGTCTTCGAGCCTTAGGCAGGTCCTTTCCGATCCCGAAAAGGCGAACATAGTGTTCGTTGAGCCGACCCCGCCGCTTACTGCGCCTGTGGCCACGACCGAGCGAGGCAAGGAGATCACGGCGGGCTCCTCCTCTGCGATTAAAAACCAAGTCGTGGTTCAATGCGAGCCGCTCTCACAATTTGTATATTTTTTTCCCGCCGGCGCCGAGTTTAGTAAACGGGACGCGCTATTCATGAAAAGGCCATTCGATTGTTCCATTTTTGATGCCGCGCGCTGCACAGTGGTCTTCCCTGGTAGAATTCGCCGGTCGCTGTTAGGCCGCCGGGTGATTTTGGTGGGCTGGATTGAAGGCATCCATCCGGGAGGCGCTCGGGCAGTGCGGAGAGAAGTTATGCAATGCGTGGCGCTCATCCCGGTTTCGCCGAACAAGGAGTTCGATTATGAACACGCTACGGTTGTCCAACCCAGGGCCAGCGGCATCCTCCCGTCGAAGGACAAGTCCAAAAAATGACTCCAAAACAGATTAACAGAAGGAAACGAAGGCAACGAAGAGGGTCCGCATTGAACCGAAATTGGATTTTTCGTTTTCTTTGTTCCCTTCTGTGAAATCTCTCTGCAATGCACCGATTGTATGAGAAGGCGGACATGCTTAGCGGCAAAGTCATCGGAGCCGCAATCGAAGTCCACCGGCACAAGGGACCAGGGCTAATCGAATCAATTTACGAGCGATGCCTGTTGCGGGAGCTGGAATTGCGTTCGATTCCAGCCACGACGCAGAAAATAGTGCGTGTGGAATACAAAGGTCTTGTTTTTGATGAGCCGTTGCGCTTCGACCTCCTTGTGGACGACTGTTTGCTCGTCGAGTTAAAGGCTGTCGAACTTTTGCATCCTTCCAGCAAAGCGCAGTTGTTTAGCTACATGAAGTTGCTGGATATTCCGGTCGGATTGCTGATCAACTTTCATGAGCCGATTCTGAAGAACGGCATTTTTCGAATGATTCTGCCCGGAGCGAATCAAGCAGACGGAAGCGATGATAACGAGGTCTCACTGTAGCCGAAATACAAAGGAATTAACAGAAGGAAACGAAGACCAACGAAGGGATTTCCAAAAATCCGATTACAATCTTTGTTTCCTTCGTTGCCTTCTGTAAAAGTCTTTCTTCAACGCCTGACGCGTCATGAATACGTCTGAACCGCGCCCGAAGCTTTCGATCGTAGTCGTTTGCTATGAAATGGCCGCGCAGATCAAAAACACGCTGCAATCGCTCCTTCCACCATATCAACGCAATGTTTCCATCGATGATTACGAAATCATTCTGATGGATAATGGTTCAGCTAAAATGATGGATGAGGGAACGCAGAAGATTTCGCCGAACGTGAATTATGTTTATCTTTCACCGGACGAGGCGAGCCCGAGCCCGGCGCCTGCGATGAATCGCGGTGTGGCCCTTGCCCGCGCTCCGGCACTTTGTTTGATGATTGACGGCGCGCGACTCGTCACGCCGGGCGTGTTATCCTGGGGGATGCGGCTGCTCGGCGTCGCGCCGCGAGCGATGGTGGAAGTTCGCGGCTGGCATCTGGGGCCAAAGTTTCAGCCGGAAAGTGTGATGGAGGGTTATGGGCCGGAACAGGAGCGCAAGTTGCTGGAGAGCATACGCTGGCTTGAAAACGGTTATCGGCTTTGGGAGATTGCAGCCGGCACTAAGCAAACGCGATCGGGATTCTCAGCGACGACTGCTGAATCGAACTGCATGTTCATGTCGCGCGATCTGTTTTTCGAAACTGGCGGCTTTAACGAGCGATCCCGCACGCCCGGAGGTGGCTTGGTTAATCTGGATTTTTTCGCGCGCGCTGTGGCTGTTGCCGACCCAGTCATCACGCTTCTCGGCGAAGGGACATTTCATCAAGTCCACGGCGGTGCCGCGACCGGGTTAAGGAAGCCAGAGCTGGACGAAAAATTCCAACAGTGGTACGCGGAAAGCAAGGCACTTGGTCACGTCATCACACCGGATCACGAATTTATACCGGATTACGAATTTATTCTCGCGGGCCACATGCCGCCGGAATGCGCCAGCTGGCTGGCAAGGAATGCCGCAACGTCGGCCTCCTCAAGCACTCGAAACTCCTGATCAGAGAAGGGAGGTTGCCCGCGAATCACGCGAATTCACGCCAACAGAAGGAATGACAAATGTCGAATGTCTAATGACGAAGGAAACGACCAAACCCGAATGCCCAACAAAGTGCGCAGGTTTCTTGGGCATTTGAGCATTCGAGCTTCGTCATTCAAACCCTTCGCGTCCATTCGCGTGATTCGCGGGCAGGAGATGGAATGATACGGTCACCGCTACAATGAGACGAATTCTTCTTGCCGGGGCGCCGACAGGGTGCTGGACGAACCTCGGAGACGAGGCAATTCTGGCCGGGATGGCAGCTTCGCTGCGCGCCGCCTGGCCAGACGCGGCGCTCGCGGTCGTCTCCAGCAACCCTGAAGGTTTTCTGGATCGCCACAGCTGCGAGGCGGTACCGTTCCGCGACATCCAGGCACTCACCGAGGCCGTTACTGCCAGCGACTTGGTGCTGCTCGGCGGTGGCTCGATCTTCTTCGACTATTGGGGTTGTGATCTCGACGCAGTGCTCACTCCCCGGCACCAAGGACTGTCGCTGTGGACAGGCATCGCGCTGCTCGCTGCCGCCTGCGACAAGCCGCTGATGGTCTATGGCGCCGGGGTCGGACCACTGCGCAGCGCCGACGGACGGCTGCTTGCGCGAGTGGTCTTCGAGTTAGCGCACGCCATTTGTGTGCGCGACTGGGAATCAAAGGTAACGCTCGATTCCCTAGGGCTTGATGGGGTCGCTGCTACGATCACGGGCGACGCCGCGCTCAGGGTGTGTCTGCCGCCGGCACCAAAGCTCGAGCTGCCTCGTCCCTGGCTGGGGGTTGCGTTGCGGCACTGGGATGTGAATGCGGACTCCGAGCATTGGCAGACCGAGACCGCTGCCGCGCTCGACCGCTTTCTGGAGCAATCCGGCGGGACCGCTATACTGGTGCCCTGTCATCGCCCAGTGCGCTGGCCGCTGACCAACGATGCCGGCGCCAGCGAGGTGGTGCGCCACCGGATGGTTCGACGCGATCAGGTCCACGCCATAGACATTGAATCGCCGTGGGCCGAGCGCGCCGCGTTGCTGAGTCGCTGCGATCAGGTGTTCGCGATGCGGTATCACGCCGTTCTGTTCGCGCTGGCCGCGGCTGTCCCCACGGTGAGCCTGAGCTATGATCCGAAAGTGGAGAGTTTGATGGTTGACTGGGGGTTCGAGGAACTGAGCGTGCGATTGGAAGATACCAGTCGAGAAGCTTTGGCACAACGGCTGGAACGCGCGCGGCGACAGCACACAGACCTTGCCGCGACAGCGCGGCAACGCGTGACCGCGCTGCGGGCGAGGGAACACGGAAATATTGAGCGAGCGCAACAGCTGCTTTCCGGACCCAGGTTGAGAAAATTGGGAGGTCGAGCTGTCCACAAGCTCCTGACGCGGCTCGCCAAAGGTGCTGCCGACAGACCAGCCGCCGTAACACCGGTGTTTGAACGGCTGTCCGGTAACAGGGCGATACAGATTCGCTCTGGCGGTCGGAAGCGAGTGGCAATTCTAACCAACCTGCTGCTTGACCGGGAGACGGGGGCGCCCTGCGTCGGCGGCGCCGAGCGTTACGCGCTCGAACTGGCGCGCCTGCTGAGCGATCTCGGATTCGCGCCTACGTTCTTCCAGCGAGGCGGTGCCTGGAGCGAAGGTAAATACTTTGGCTTTCCCGTCGTAGCTCTGCCCCGGGGGAAGCACTTCTCCGAGTTCGAACCCGGCGTTGGGGAAGCGTTCTTTCACCGCACACGGGATTTCGATCACGTTCTCTATCTGATGCCCAACTATGCCTCTGGACCGATGCGCGAGGACGCGTTTGTGGTCTGCCATGGCGTCTGGTGGGACCACGATTTCTATCGCGAGGGGTTCTCCATTCGCACGCCCGAATGGTACGATCACCTCAAGCGAGCCTTCGCTCGTCCCCGGAAAGTGGTGAGCGTTGACACCAACTCCATCAATGTCGTGCGCGCGCTCTTTCCGGCGGCGGCCGAGCGGATGGTGTTGATCCCGAATTGGGTCGACACCGAGCGGTTCCACCCGCCGGCTGAGCGGAAGCAGCGCAAGCCGCTGCTTCTCATCCCGCGCCGCGCCGTTCCCATCCGTGGCACGGAGTTAGTTGGCCCTATCCTCGATCGCTTGCCGGACGACTGTCGCGTCCTATGGGCTGGGGATGGTAGCCGGCCGCAGCTCAACGCGCTGCGCGAAATTGCAGCGCGCGACGCTCGTTTCGAGCTGCGCGCGGCGACCTTCGAGGAGATGCCAGATCTCTATCGCAGCGCCGACATCTGCCTGATCCCGTCGGTAGGCAGCGAAGGCCAGAGTCTGGCCTGCCTCGAAGGGATGGCCAGCGGATGTGCCGTGGTGGCAACCCGGGTTGGTGGACTGCCGGAGCTGGTCCAAGACGGCGTCAACGGCCTGATCTGTGACCCCTCGCCGGACGCAATTGCCAGTGCGATTCGACGACTTCTACAGGATCCGCGGTTACGGCAGAACCTGGGTGCTGCCGCCCGCGGCACGGCCGAACGGTACTCCCTCACCATCTGGCGTGATCGCTGGGAAAAGTTCCTCGTCGAGCTGGGATGGGTGGAGGACGCCGAAGCAGCCAGCTCTTACGACATCGTCTGCTTTTCCATCATCAACTGGGAGTTTCGCTGGCAGCGACCTCAGCAGATGATGGCACTCTGGGCGCGTCGTGGCCGACGGGTCTTTTATCTGCGGATCACCGACTTTCTGCCCGCCGATGACAAGCTCATTGCCGTCAAGCCCCTGGCCGAGAATGTGTGGGAGGTGCGGATCGCGCTTCCGAAAGGATTCTCCTTTTACAGCGGTGAGCACCCAGATGGCTTCGCCACTGTTGGGCTTGAGGCGCTGCGAGCCTTGCGCGACGAATTCGAGATCAAGCGGGCAGCGGCAGTGGTCCAGTTTGCGAGTTGGACACCCCTGGCTTGCGCGGCGCGAAAGGCCTTCGGCTGGCCGTTAGTTTACGACTGCATGGATGATTGGAGCGCATTTCCCGGGCTTTGCGAACGCGTCCCCCTATTGGCGTGGGAGGAAGAGCTACTCAGCACCGCCGATCGGGTGGTGGTCTCGAGCCGCACGATCCAGGAGCGATGGGCCAATCGGCGAACCGATCTCATCCTGGCACGCAACGCAGCCGACTTCGCGTTCTTCCAGAAGGCCGAAGGCGAGGACCCGCTGCCCGGCGTTAAGGGACCGATCGCGGGCTTCTTCGGAGCGATTGCAGAGTGGTTCGACCATGACCTGATGGCATCCGTAGCAAAGGCCCGGCCGGAGGTGACCTTCGTCCTGGTCGGTGGCGTCCATCGCGTTTCTGTCAGCGAGCTAGAGAAGCTGCCGAATGTCCGATTCGAGGGCTGGCAACCTTACGAAAAAATGCCTCTCTACTTGCGGCGCTTCGACGTCTGCCTGGTACCCTTCGAGGTCTCTCCCGCTACAAACGGTATGGATGTGGTGAAGCTTTACGAGTACCTCAGTCTGGGCAAGCCCGTTGTTACCACGCCCATCCGTGAGATCCTGATTTACAGTGCGCTGTTGTATCTGGCCGAGGACGAGCAAAGCTTTGTGCGCCAGCTCGACCGCGCGCTCAACGAGAACGATCCCGCCCTTCGTGCACGTCGGATCGAACTCGCCCGCCAAAACACCTGGGACGAGCGCTTGGATCGCATCGAGGCGGAGATTCGGACATGTTTAGCGTCGGTGCATACACAGGTCGAAGCGCTGTAGGCGCGAAATGTTTATAGCCACGGGTTCATCCAGGCCCCAAGCCGTGTAGGGCGGCATGTGAAGGGCGCTCCAACATGACGCTCCTAGCGGAGCTTAGGCATTTCTGTTTTACCAATCAGCTATAAACATGACGCACCTACTGTGCTGCCGCCATCGCTGTCACTGGCGCGGGCGCTGAAACCCGTACTCCCTTGCGACGGGAGAGGCGTCCATCCGCTGCAATCGCGTTTCGTTCTCCTGAAGATGTGAGTGACAATTGACCAACATGACCTAACAAATATCTCCCGAAAAAGTCTTGACACGCGTCCATCGGTTTAATTAGACCTGAGGCTCCACCTAAACTCTCAACCATGAAAACGAAATCCACTTCTCAACTTGCCCGCCGTAGCCTCGGCGAAGGCGGGTTCTTTAATCTGCGCGTTCTAATCGGTCTATTTGTCTTCCTCTCCGGCGTCTTTCTGACGCTGCTTAGCTTCGGTCCCGCGACAACGGGATTCGCCCAAGGGACAACTCGCGAGCAGATGACGCTAGCTGTCGGCCAAGCGCTGTCGATCAATCCCCCGGCCTGCGTGCCGGGTGCCGAGATGTTCAACGACGTGCCGGCTAGCAGCCCGTTCTGCCCGTACATCGAGGAGCTCTCTCGGCGGGGAATCACCGGCGGCTGCGGCGGCGGCAACTTCTGCCCCGGCGCCCCGGTGACCCGGCAACAGATGGCGGTCTTCCTAGTGAAGGCGGTGGATGCCGTCACGCAGTCCGAAGCTTTCCACATTGTCGGCACTGCTGGCGAGCCTCCGTTCCAGAACGGGTGGCACAACTTCGGCGGCGGCTTCAGTACGGGCGGCTTCTTCAAGGACACCTTGGGTATTGTCCACCTGAAGGGGAACCTTACGGGCGCCGGCAGCGGCACGACGGCATTCACGCTTCCAGAGGGCTATCGCCCCGCAGAGGCGCTCGTCATGCCCGCTGCAGGTGGGGTTGCGGGCCCCGTCGCGGCTAATGTGGCTGTCCTCCAGGATGGCCAACTCCAGGTGACGTGCGAAGGTCTTGTTGCGTGCGCTATCGGCATGGACGGTCTCGCTTTCAGGGTCCCTTAAAGATCTGCAAATCTCCTCGTTATCTTCGTCTCCTTCTGATGAGCGCTTGGATCGCATCGAGGCGGAGATAGG
>Ga0137378_10000850_pt1 | contig 24855 bp, 20 predicted proteins | sample SagtaG_21_FD_104813 | JGI IMG/M metagenome (GOLD analysis project Ga0137378, IMG submission 104813) | Vadose zone soil microbial communities from Sagehorn Ranch, Mendocino, California, USA - Sage2_L_60_16 metaG | ecosystem: Environmental > Terrestrial > Soil > Vadose zone | place: USA... | reverse complement strand
TCGGCGGGATCTCAATCATGGCCTTGCAGATCAACACGGCCACGGGGTTCAGGTCGCTGGCGTAGGCCTCGAGTCCGAGTCGCTGGGCCTCCAGCGGGAGCGCCCCGCCGCCGGCGAAGGGGTCGTGGAAGGCGGGGAGCTTGTTGCGGTCGAACAGCTCGTCGGCCTGGGAATCGCCGGCGTTGTCGGCACAGGCCCGGTGCCAGCTCTCCCAGATCTCGTCCCTGGCCCGCTGCAGCACCTTCTCGTTGGTGGTGTTCTCCCACAGCACCAAGTCCTCAATGATCTTGAACAAGCGCCGGCGTTCCTTCTCTTGGGCCTTCTCGGTGGGGAACAGATCCGGGCGGGCGGAGGGGTCATCGACCATCTGGGCGAAGATGACGGCCCGGGCGGCGGCTAGGGGGCGACGGGCCCACCACAGGTGCAGAGTGCTGGGGTGCCCGTGACGGATCGACTTCTCCCGCGCGCTGGCCTTGTTGATGGCCTCGAGCGGCAGCGCGACCTCAATGAGCTTCTTGGCGGCGATGGTCACGTGGGATCCTGCGCTCGTTCGAGAAGATCCGACAGGTCGAAGTTGATGCTCGTGACGCCGAAGAGGGATTCCTCATCTCCTTTGAAGGGATGGGTCACGTACCCGAGGCGTGCGGTCTCGTCGTCCGCCACGACGGCGAGCGCGAGACGGAAGTTCTCCCTCTCGTTCAGCCCGGTCAGGATCTCGTTCTTCGTCACGGTGACGGTCGTGGCGCCCTCTGCCCGGCCCTTTACCTCTATGAAGAGAGTTCGCCCGTCGGCTGGATCTCGGGACCGGATGTCGAAGCCCTTGTTGTTGGGAGGCATCTCCTCGGGCTCGCGACCGAGGGCGCGCTCGGCAGCCACGACCTCCCGGATCGCGATCCACTCGATCCGGTCTCGGAGCTTTGCGAGTAGCGCCGGGTTCATCGCTGGGGTCCGTTGGCCTTGGAGCCGCTCGAGCAGACCGGCCGGAACAATGATGGCGCCGCCGATCACGGTAGGCGGCAGCGGTGAGAGCTTCTTCTCCTGCTCCAGCTCCTCCAGCCGCCTCTTGAGCCGCAGCTGCAGCTCGTCGGCACGCTGGCGGGCCCTGCCCGAGTTCATCCGTGGCTGCTTGCCCGCGAGCTCCTGCTGCTTCAGCTCGTTCGCCCGGTGGTCCCAGTAGTTGATCTCCTTCGTCAGGCGGTCCTTCACAGCTGTCATCGTCTTGTCCACCCGCGCGATGGTGCGAAGGCGGACCTCTTCGAGGTGCTCTGGGACCGCATGCTGGATCGCGAAGTCGAGCCCCCGCTCCTCGATCCCGGTGGCGAGCCACGGCCGGGCGAGGGTGGAGCCGAGCAGCGCACCCTCTTCGGGCGTCAGCGGGCGGTAGTCCAGGTAGGGCGCGTAGCCCACGGTGCGGACGGATCCCACCTCCGTCATCTCGACGAACTGCAGGCGCTTGGACACGACCCGACGATTGCCATCCGCATCGGTGCGGGCATCCTGGATCGCGTGCTCCAGGTACAGGAGCATGCGTGGCTCCTCGCCCTCGTCGGCATCGTCGATGAGGACGGTCCCCTTCTTCAGGAGGTACCGGTAGCGCTCGAGGATGAGGTCGACGGTCGAATCGAGGAGCGGGTGGCCGGGACAGACGAACTCCGCCATCGGTTGGCCCACCGGCCGGACCAGCGACTTCTCGAAGGTGGCCCGCTCGTAGCGGCGGAGCACCGCAGCGCCCGTGCCGATCTCGCGGTCGCGGGCGCGGATGTCCGCCGGGACGTGCGTGATCTCGTACCGGCCGGGCTCACGCTTGGCGAGGGTCCCGCCCAGCAGGCGGAACGCCTCCATGAAGAACGAGCGGATGAAGTGGGGCTGGAGCCGTCGAGCCGCGGCGAGCTCCATCTGCTCGCGGATCTCCTCCACGTCCGCAGCCGAGAGCAGGTCGCTCGTCAACGCGCGCTCGTTGACGACCCGGCGAAGCTCGTCTTCCATGACCTCCCCGACGACCTGGGTGAGCCGGGCTCGGACCTCCGGCTGCTCGCCGTAGCGGACAGCCTCGATCAGCAGATCGCGTAGCGACCGCTCCGAGAACACCTGCCCGAGCACGTCGAAGACCTGGCCGCCGAGGGCCTGGCGCTGCTTCTCGAGCTTCTCGAGGAGGGTCACGTAGACCGCGCCCTCCCGGGTCTCCACCGCGACGAGGTTCCACAGGTGACAGACCTCGTTCTGTCCGATGCGGTGGATGCGGCCGAAGCGCTGCTCGATCCTGTTGGGGTTCCAGGGGAGGTCGTAGTTCACCATCAGGTGGGCACGCTGGAGGTTGATCCCTTCCCCGGCGGCGTCGGTGGCGACCAGGACGACGACGTCCTTGTCCTGGGTGAAGGCCTCCTGGGCGTTCCGCCGCTTCTCCCGTCCCATGCCGCCGTGGATCGTTACGACTGCGTCGTGCTTGCCGATGAGGTCGCGGATCCGCTGCGCCAAGTAGTTCAGCGTGTCCTTGTGCTCGGAGAAGATGATGATCTTGCGCCGGGACTTGTTCGCCTCGAACATCTCGCTCTGGTTCAGGAGCAGCTCTCGAAGCTCCTCCCACTTGCGGTCTGTCCCCGAGCGAAGGACCTCCTTGGCCAGGGCCTCCAGCCGCTCGAGGGTGGCCATCTCGTGCTTGAGCTCGGCGATGGTCTGAGCGGCCGATGCCTGGTCGACGACCTGCTCCTCAAGCTTCTCCACCTCCGCGTCGGAGAGGTCGTCGATGTTGTCCCAGTCCTCCTCGTCGAGCTTGGGGAGGTCCTCGGTGGTGTCGACCTGGACCTCCGCGCCGCGCTTGCGCAGCTCCTCCTCCCGGACCCGGTTCTCCAGCCGCTTCCGCCGTCGGCTGAGGGACTGGTAGATGGCTTCGGGGGACGAGGCCAGCCGGCGCTGGAGGGTGGTCAGAGCGAAGCCCACGATCGCCCCGCGGCGGCCCTCGCCCTCCTGGCGGAGTCGCTCTGCGCGGTTCATCTCGTCCCGCACGTAGTCGGTGACCTCCGCGTAGAGCTTCGCCTCGAGGTCCGAGAGCTTGTACTCGACGGTGTAGGCCCTGCGCTCGGGGAACAACGGCGTGCCGTCGAACTTCAGGAGCCGCTCCTTCACCAGGCGGCGCATCATGTCCTTCGGGTCGGAGACGTGGACACCGTCGCGGAACCTGCCCTCGAAGCGGTCGGAGTCGAGCAGCGCCATAAACAGCTGGAAGTCGGCCTCCTTGCCGCTGTGCGGCGTCGCGGTCAGGAACAGCAGGTGGCGGGTGACCTTCCCGAGCTCCCGGCCGAGCTTGTAGCGCTTGGTTTCCTTGACCTCGGCGCCGAAGTAGTGGGCCGACATCTTGTGGGCCTCGTCGGCGACCACCAGGTCCCACTCGGTGTGGGCAAGCCGGGCCATGATCTCCTCGCTCCGGGCCATCTGGTCGATGCGGGCGATCACGAGGTTCCACTCGGCGAAGGGGTTCCCGGTCTTGGAGTTCTCGATGGTCTCCCGGGAGATGATCCGGAAGTCCAGGCCGAACCGCTGCCAGAGTTCGTCCTGCCACTGCTCGACGAGGCTCCCCGGGACGACGATCAGGCAGCGCTTCACGTCGCCGCGGACGAGCAGCTCCTTGATGAACAACCCGGTCATGATCGTCTTGCCGGCCCCGGGGTCGTCGGCGAGCAGGAACCGGAGCGGCTGGCGGGGCAGCATCTCCTCGTAGACCGCCTGGATCTGGTGCGGGAGCGGATCGAGGCTGGAGGTGTGCACCGCAAGCAGCGGGTCGAACAGGTAGGCGAGACTGATACGGAGGGCCTCAGAGGCCAACCGGAACAGCGTCCCGTCGCCATCGAAAGCGAAGGCGGCGCCCGCCTCCTCGACCTCCAGCCTGGCTTCGTCCTCGCGGTAGAGGAGCTCCGCGTCAGTGCGCCCGCCGTCGGCCCGATACGTCAGCGTGATCGCGTTCGATCCGTGCCAGTCCGCGGCGACCACCGTGACGGGCTGCCCGGGAAGCACGCCACGGATTCGCGTACCTGGCGTGAGCTCCTCAAGCGCTGCCACAGAGTGACTCCCCTTCTCGTTAGCACGCGGCCGGCGTGGCCCCCCGGAGGTGCAAACTCATGTGCATCTGCCTTGGGCGGCTACACCCCCGCTTGCCTCATGAGGATACGGCGAGGATCGCCCTCCCGCGAGACCGCTACAACGTGCTCCGGAGAGTGTCCCTTCTCCCACACTCCACTTCCGTTCGTAACCAAAGCAGCGCACGGCCTGCCCTTCTCTTCCTGGATTCGTACAATTGGTTCTAATGGTGTCGTGCCCCTACTGCCGCGGAGAGGTATCTGGGGGTGCATTCAAGTGCAAGCACTGCGGTGAATGGCTCGTTCGCGGCCAGAGGATCAGGCCTGGTGGCATGACCGAGAATGACTACACCATCTTCTGGTGGCTGGTGATGGGGATTGCGTTCCCCCCGCTGGGTGTCGCCCTTCTTCTGATGCTGTGGTGGTCTGTCCGCAAGCAAAAGAAGAGAACCCGCTCGCTTGGGCAATAGTCACTCGAACCAAGGGCGGCCTCGAGCCGTGACTCACTCGGCTCTCCTCCGTTCGTACTCGCGCACCACCTGTTCCAGCGAGCGTCCTAGAACCCTGCATACCTCTCCCAACTCGAAGAGATCGAGTCGGTGGTCGCCGGTCTCGTAGCTAGAAACGTACTGCTGCGGCCTCCCGATCCGTTCGGCCAGATCGGTCTGGCGAAGACCAGCACGCACCCGCAAATCCCGCAAGAGTGCTCCCAACCGGGCGGTCTCGTTTCGTTGGCGCCGCTTGGTCCCTCGGTCCATGGGCACGGCCGGAGGGTAGGGACCGCAGGCGCGTACAAGAAAAGCTTGTGCGGGTACACCCTCTTAAGGCACAATCCCGCCGCGAAGCTATATGGGGCCTCATGCGGGAAGAGGAGGACGCCAATGGGTCTGCTGGCTAGGCCGCACGGGCCGCTCAGTCCGGACGAACGGCGCAAACGGCGTGAGCGCTGCCTCCAGGAACTCGGCCAGCTGGTGGATAAGTACCAGAGGGAGCCTGTCTCCTTGCGCTCTCTTGAGACACAGCTTCCGTCGGAGTTCGGCTTCACTAAGGCCGAGCGCGACTGGGCCGTCCTCCAACTCCTGAGGGCCGAGCACCCCTTCCCCATGATGATGGGAACGGTATCCATCTACTACGAGATCATCTGGGACGAGGTGGGTATCGCGTCAGGCCCAGCTGGTCAAGAACCGTAGCGCCCCTGGATTCGCGTTCGGTCCAGGCGGGTGACCCTAAGTCTTTTGAGGGTCGCGACCAGCTCGCGGAGGGACTTGCCCCAAGGGAGCCCTACTGGCCACCGTCAAGTCACCTCGCGACCTTCCGAGTTCGAGCCCACGCATCGATCTCCGGCCTGAGCCAGAGCCTCGGCCGGCCAGGGCCGAGGTCTACGACCGGGCGCGGCATATCCGGGTAGCGCCGTTGGTACGTGCTGACGCTCTGGAAGTGGCTGAGTCCGAGGACTTCGGCGACGACGTGCGCGTCGATCAGATCTTCGGTCCTCACTTCAGGTGACACGTCCGAAGTCTAACCCTGTTGACAAGCAGGCCCTCCCTCTGTAGTCTTAGCCCTTAGACAGGTTCCCTCCCCCAGAGACCCTGTCCCAGAGAGACCCTGAGGGGTCGGAGGAGGTGGTGACGAGCATCTGACGACGAGGAAACGGGGGATCAGACCGAGAGGAAGGCCCGCCCTTGCCGGGGCGGGCCTTCCTGGAGGGCAGGCTCTGGCGGAGCCCTTCCACCCAACGACAGGTTACCCGCTGAGCCTGGCCTCTCGCGACGAGGAGAGAGGTGGGGAAACCGCGATGAAGTTCGTTGGTAATGCCTGGAAGCTCAGCCCGTCCGACTTGACGTTCCTGTTCGATGAGTGCCCGCGGTGCTTCTGGCTGAAGGTAGCGGGGAACCTCCCTCGACCCCGGACGCCCTTCCCGAAGGTCTTTACGCTCCTCGACGTCCAGACGAAGCGCTTCTTCGAGGGTAAGCGCACGGAGGAACTGGCCGATGAGCTGCGCGCCGGACGAGTTGCGTTCGGTGACCGATGGATCCGCTCCGGACCAATCCTCGTGCCCGGCCACGAGCGAGTGCTCCTTCTGGCGGGAAGATTCGATACCGCCATCGCCTTCGACGACGACACGTTCGGCATCATCGATTTCAAGACGACCAAGCCCGCCGACCACCACGTGGAGCTCTACGGACGCCAGCTCCACGCCTACGCGCTGGCCGCGGAGAACCCGGCTCCGGGCAACCTTTGCTTGCGGCCTGTAAGCCAGATGGGCCTGCTGTGCATGGAGCCCACAACGATGATGGCCCTTGGTGAAGATGTGGCCTACAGGGGCACCCCCCACTGGGTGGAGATCGAGCGGGACGATGTCGGGTTCCTGGCCTTCCTGACTCGCGTGCTCGACATCTTGGAGCTGCCCGGGCCCCCGGAGGCCGCCCCCGACTGCTCCTTTTGCCGGTACATCCTGGAGAACCTCCTCATCTTGATGGTCCGCACCCCGGGAGAGGAGGCCCAGCGATGAGTGGGGACCTTGTCCGAGCCCCGCAGGCTGGTTCACCCGGCCTTGCCCTCGATCGGATCCTTGCGGAATTGGGGAGTGCCGGCATTCTCACGGAGCAGTCCCGGCGCCGTCTGGGCCACGTGATGGGACTGTTCGCCGAGCTTCTCGAAAGTGGGCACGGGGGCAGGATGGACGAGGTGGCGCCGGATCTGGTCCGTGCCTTCGTGGATCCCCGACCTGGGGGGGGCGATTCTCTCCCTTCGACTACGCTTTCAGGTCGGCGGTTCGCTTGCTTTTCTCCCGGGCGCGTCGGATAGGGCTCACTGACGGAGAACCGACCCTGGACCTCAGCCTGGAGCCCCGATCCTCTTTTGCCCAGCGACGGCTCACCGACGACGAGGTCGCGCAGTGGGGGAGCCTCGCCACGGAAACTGGAGCCGAGACCCGCCAGCCAGCTGCGTGAGCCCTTGACGATGCGATGGCGCGAACCTCGGAGCTCCCCACATCATGACGATCGACCTGGTGGGATCGGGTCTGGGTTCATGGTGGGTCGAGACCGATCCTCGGTGGGGGCGACTCACCAGTTGGGGCATTGAACAGGTCCGACGACGGATCGACAGACTCGGGCGCTCCGCTCGCGACGGCTTCCCCGCTGATGTATGAGGGACGAGGCTCAACCGAGAGCAGGCAAGCGTCGTCATGCATCGCCATCTCCGCGACGCTGGCGCGGCCGGGGTCAGCAGCCGAGACGGATGTCCGTCCGGGATCCGTGGCAGCCTTGGCCGCACGAGCGGCCTTAGCCCAGGGGCTGCCCATGAGCGTGTTGCCCAAGTCCTCGGGGTCAGGAGCTTGGACCAAGCCGCCCGGCTCATCAAGCGGGATCGGGCGGATTGAGCTCTGGGACCTGACATCCATCACCAATCCATCAAGCGTCAGTCTGGCCCAGGAACAGCCTCCCCCGCGGTCGGGCCGCGGGCTGGGCCAAGTAGACCTAGGTCCCTGGCTCGGAAGACCCACGCTCGAGCAGTCGCCGGCTTCACTCCGTGATCCCTTGCGATCTGAGAAACAGGATCGTGCAGACCCCTCTTGACGTTCGTTCGGTATTCCCGCGCGACTTGAACCAGGAGATCCGTGGCCCGGCCCCGCCGCTCCTTGCGCAGCAGAGTGCTGGGCGACACCGCTTCGTTCGCGAGGCCGGGCGACCCGGAGGCGAGTTCCCATGCGGCGGTCCGTGCGGCTCCTTCCCATCGAATCCATGGGTACCCGCCGCGCAGATGCGAGATGGAGATTTCCACGGCGTCCACCGGCTGGCCCAACAAGTTGCCAGCTGGTTCCGGGTAGACTCCCGTCGTCCTGTCGGGCTCGCCGGCTTTCGCCCGACGAGAGAGTCGCCGCGAGTTCTGCCCCAGGCGTTCTTCCTGCTCTTGATTGCTCACCAAGTCGACATGGACGCCATGAAGGAATAGGAGTTCCTCCTCCCATCTGTATAGAAACGTTGCGGTTTGAGCTGGAAACTTGGGGTCCCTCAGGACGGCTCGCACGAGGGCTTGGGCTCCTTGTCGTTGCCACTCAGCTGCAACCTCCATGAGGGGCGCCTCATGTTCAGCTCCTAATCGGTGACCCTCTTCGGACTCTGGCACGCCTCTGAGTCTACCACCCGATGCAACGGAAGGGCAAGCGGGTTATCACGATGGCTCCCAGCCGTTGTGCTATCCTAACGGACATGAGCAAACGTTATAACGACGGGGTGGGGGCGGCGCCTGATGCGACCGGACATCTCCCGAGATACGAGAGGCTGTCGCCGGCTGAAGCCACGGACGTGGTTCGCTCCTCAGTTGAGTTTGGCGCCCTTCGGGAACAGTCGGCGAGGCGGCTGGGGGACCTCTTCTCGAACTTCGCCCGCTTCCTCGAGTTCGGGCACGGGTGCTCGTCGCTTGGAGACGTCACGTCCGATCACGTTCGCGCGTTTGTTCACGCGCCATGCGGGTCGGGCGATCTAGATCCCGCCTCGGTGGCGACCATGCATCTCCGGCGGTCGGCCGTTCGCCTCCTGTTCCGCCTGGCTCGACGTCTCGATCTCGTGGATGGGGACCCCACGCTCGACCTGGTTCTTCCGCCCCGCTCCTCTGTCCGCCAGCGTCCGCTCACCATCGACGAGGTCATCCTCTGCCGGAGCTTCTCGCTGCACACGCTGACCGAAACGCGCCAGCCAGCGGCCTTGGCGCTGGCGGAAGCCACTGCACGGACGGCTGAGATCCCCTTGATCCGAGCCTCGCACGTCGAACTTGAGGAGGGCAGCGTCTTCATTCCCGGCGGATCTAGAAGCGAGCCGAGGCGGGGGCGCCTCACCGAATGGGGGCTCCTCCAGCTCCGCCGTCGACTGGCGACGCTCGAACACCTCCCAGGGGATCCCCCGGTCGTCTACTCCGGTCGAAGGGGCTCGGAGAGCGCCCAGGCCTCGTCGTGCGCCGCCATCGCGTCGGTGTTGATCCGCGCCGGGCTGGGTGGCGAGCCCGACGTCGGACCGGGCTCGGTCGCCGCGTGGGCCGGGGCAGAAGCCCGCGAACGTGGCATGCCCATCGACCACGTGGCCCGGATGCTGGGCGTGCCGAGCCTCGACCGGGCGGCCAGCATCATTGGATGGGACTGGCGGGCGGAGGAGTCCTGAGGTGGGAAGCACCTCTCCCGGCATATCCTCGCTCACGAAGGTCGAGGCAATCTTCAAGAACCCCGCCCTGTATAAGCTGGCCTCTCGCATCCCCAAGCGAGATCGAACGAGGGGAGGCAGGCCCAGGCGGTACCCGGACTACATGGTTCTCGGCTTCGAGGCGCTCATTTCCGTCTACGAGAGTGCCCGGCAGGCGGAGGCCGAACTGGCCCACCCGGCGGTGTGGGGCCTGATCCGGCGCATCGTGAGGGAACGGTTCCCCAACGATCTTTCCATGCATTTGCCGGCCGAGCCCATGAGGCGTTTCCACTACCGCTATGCACGGGACCGGTACCTGTCCGACCCGGACGTGCTGGCCGAGATCAGCTCCCTGCACCGTGAGATCGCCGCTGAGCAGGCCCGGTCCCTCGGCCTCCTGGATCCCGACGGTCCCGGGTCGTGGACGAAGCCCGACCTCAGCCGGCTCCTGCATGCCGACGGCAAGGTGGTGACCTCCCTGTACAAGGCCCATCCCGGGGACACCCGGGTCGATAAGAAGACCGGCGAGGTGAAGCCGGTCCGGCACGAGCCGGACGCCGGCCTGCACTTCGAGGGGGACGGCGAGACCGCCTGGGGGACGAAGTTCGTCTTGATGGCCACCCGGACCCGCGATGAGCGAGGCCGGATTATCCTCGACCTGGAATGGGTTCCGAAGCCGGGCGGCGAGGCCGCCGTCGCCATGGCCTGCTTCCGCCGTCTCGCGCCGCTCGTCCCGGGCACCCAGGGCATCGTCTACGATACCGCCCTTCGAGGTGTGCACCACCAGGTCCTCCTGCGGGAGCTCGGGCTCATCCCGATCAACCGGGTCGCCCTTCAGACGAAGGGCGCCAGCACCCCTCGTCGCAAGGATGGCCGCAGTGTGGAGAAGAGCGCGCACATTGAGGACAAGCAGGTCCGGCATCCCGATGGCACGACCCGGACGATCCAGCTGTACTCGCGAGCCGGCGCCGTCGGGATCGGGGAGCTCACCGAGTCGGGCGACCTTGCATTCCTCGAGCTGGCTCGGGTCCGGACGCACCGGTTCCAGGACAAGGGTGGTCTGTACCGCTGGTACAACGACTACGCACTGCCGAGCACCTACGGGGGCGGGACGGTCTCGGTGCGCCTGCACGCCACCGAGGAGGACCGCGCGCGAAGGCTGAACCGGACGGAGAACGTCCGGCCCATCCCGGCCTCCGACCCCCACTTCGCTCGGCTCTACGCCAGGCGCAACGACGCCGAGTCCATCAACCGCGGCCTGGTCGACTCGCTCTACCTCGGGCGGGCCCATAGCGTCGGGCACCTCCGCCAGCAGGCCAACCTGCTCGGCTACGCCCTGATGGTGAACTCCCTGGCCTTGCTCACAGCCGGTCGATCCGCCCCACCCACGGCTCGAGCGGCGTAGCCGGCCCATCCAGACCCCTCCCAATCCCCGGGAGGCTCCGCTTGCTCTCCTGTCCGATTTGTCGGACTTTGGACTTGGACCCCTTGTACTTGCACTTCGTTTGCACTTGGGTCCGGGAGCCCGTGGTCGGACGGCAGGTTTTCCGCCATGATTTCTCCAGCCCTCGCCCTCGTAGCTCAGTGGATAGAGCAACGGTTTCCTAAACCGTGAGTCGCAGGTTCGATTCCTGCCGGGGGCACCCCCTGTTTGTCGTGTTTCGGGTGATGCCCGACGTTCCGGCGTCACCTGATGCTTGGCACGTCTCCAGCCCCGCGCATCGTTCGATGAGCCTCGAGATCGCACATCAAGGATCGTGGTGCGCCTCCTGGCGCGATCTCGTCGAGGAGGTACACGGTGGCCGCATCGGCGGTGGGGTCGTAGGTTATTCTCATGGCCAGCCCTCCGGCCGGAGATTACCGCTTGGAGCGATAGGTCATGGCGCCGGGAGGAGCCGGTGCGAGGGGATCATGCCGGGAGCTTTGAAGGTTCGAAGGTGCCGCTGGTCCGCCCACGCTCGTGATCTCCGTGCCAAGGTCACCCGTCCCGTTCTGGTTGCATTCGTTGCGTCGGCCGTGCTGGCGACGGCTCCGCCAGCGCAGGCCTTGCCGGGGGACCTCGACCCGGCGTTCGGGGTGGACGGCATCGTGACCACGGACTTCAGCCCGTTTTCGATCGATGGCGGACGGGCCATCGCGCTCGAGTCCGATGGCAGGATCGTCGTGGCAGGGCAGGGAGGAACATCCGGGTCGTTCGGTGGGTTCGGATTGGCCCGTTACCTGGCCGACGGCGACCTCGATCCAACCTTTGCGGGGGGAATCGTCGTCACGGATATGGGTGGCGGTATCGCGGATGCCGTGGTGGTCCAAGGCGACGGGAAAATCGTCGCTGTGGGCCGGGCCCTTCGACAGACCGATGAGGATTTCGGGCTGGCTCGCTACGACGAGGACGGCGGGCTCGATCCCACCTTTGGGAGGGGTGGCCGCCAGTTCACGGACTTCGGGTCCAAGATCGATGAGGCGTTCGGGGCGGCCATCCAGTCCGACGGCAAGATCATCGCGGTCGGCGGAGGAGGCACGGGGTTCGGAGGCGACTTCGTCGTTGCCAGATATCTCCCGGATGGATCGCTCGATCCGAGCTTCGGCACGGGCGGAGCCGTCCAGACCGATTTCAATCGAAGCGCCGACGCGGCGTTCGCGGTGGCGATCCAGTCCGACGGCAAGATCGTCGTGGCGGGGCAGTCCTTCCCCACCTACACCGATGGCAACTTCGCTTTGGCCCGATACGAGCCCGACGGGTCGCTGGATGGGGCATTCGGAATAGGCGGATTGGTCACCACGGACTTCGGAGGAACGTCCGACATCGGTCGGGCCCTGGTCGTTCTCGGTGATGGCCGGATCCTGGTCGGTGGGAACACCACGAGTGCGACCACGGATTTCGGCGTGGCACGGTACAACGCGGACGGCGGTCTTGACGGCACGTTTGGAGAAGGCGGGTTGGTCCACACTGACTTCTACGAGGGGGAGGACACGCTCTCAGGCCTGGTGGTGGACTCCGACGGGAGCATCGTCGCCACGGGAACGCGGTTCGGGGAGCTCGCCCTTACCCGTTACGCGCTCGATGGGTCGGTGGACCTGACCTTCGGTGTGGCCGGCAGGGTCGTGACCGATGCCACGGAACTCGGCGACACGGCCTCTGGGGCCGCGATCCAGCCCGATGGTCGCATCCTCGTTGCCGGGGAATCCGGGGGCGGAGACCAGGGCGACTTCCTCGTGGCCAGGTATCTCCCCGGTCCAGGCCCCCGACCGTCCTGCACGATCAACGGAACGTCTGGGCCCGACATCCTGCTGGGCACCGACGGCCCCGACGTGATCTGCGGCGGCGCCGGTGACGATGAGCTCTACGGGCTCGGCGGTGACGACATCCTGATCGGGAGCGAAGGGAACGACTTCCTGAACGGCGCCAGCGGCAACGACCGCTTGCTGGGTGGTCCGGGAGACGATCGGCTCACGACCGAGGATTCGCTTCGCGGCAACGACCTGGCCTCAGGAGGCCCGGGCGTCGATCACTGCAGACTGGATACCAACGACGTCGCATTCGGCTGCCTGCACGGAGACGGATCCGGATGAACGGCAACACATGGCGCAGGTCGTTTCCGTTGATCGTGGTGCTTGCTCTGGGCCTTGCGCTCGTGCCTTCGCCGGCGAAGGCTGCCGCTGGCGATCTGGATCTGACCTTCGGGGCGGACGGCACGGTCACCACGGATTTCGCCCGTGCGGACGACTTCGCCTGGGACGTGGCGGTGCTTCCGGATGGAGGCCTCCTCGCGGTGGGTTCGACGGGGACGTACCCGGATGGCGACTTCGCCTTGGCCAAGTACACGCCAGACGGCCTTCTGGATCCCTCCTTCGGCGCAGGGGGCCGAGTCACAACCGACTTCGGCTCCACCAACGATCAGGCCTACGCAGCGGCGGTTCAGCCCGACGGAAAGATCGTGGTGGCCGGATACACCTTCCAGGACTTCACTCCGGACTGGTTTGCCCTGGCCCGATACAACGCTGATGGGACGCTCGATCCGACGTTCGGATCGGCGGGGTTGGTCAAGGCTCACGTCGGTCCCGGAGCCGACCAGGCGAACGAGGTCGCCCTTCAGCCGGACGGGAAGATCGTGGCCGTCGGCATCGATCGCGGATCCCCGGATGGGGCTTTCGCGGTGGCCCGTTTCCTGCCGACGGGTGCGCTCGATCCCACGTTCGGCACCGGTGGAAGCGTCCTCACCCAGTTCGGGACGGGAGACGACGGCGCGACGGACGTGGCCATCCAGCCGGATGGCCGGATCATGACCGTGGGCTGGAGCACGAACGTCGACTCCACCACGGACTTCGCCCTGGCCAGATACACGGCCCATGGCGTTCTGGACACCTCGTTCAGCGGCGACGGCAAGGGGACCACGGACTTCGCCTCTTGGTACGACACCGCCTGGGCGGTTGCCCTCCAGGCCGACGGCCGGATCGTGGTGGCCGGCGACGCCACGACCTCGGGCCTGGCGCTGGCCCGGTACCAGCCAACCGGCAATCTCGATCCAACGTTCGGCGGAGACGGGAAGGTGACCGGCGGTCCCGACCTCATCGCGGCGTACGGGCTGAGCATCGACTCCGCGGGGAGGATTCTCACCACAGGACCAGGGGCCGGCCCCGTGAGCACGGACTTCGCGGTGGCCCGCTGGAACGGCGATGGAACGCTGGACGGCTCGTTCGGCATGGGTGGCGTTGCCCTCGTTGACTTCGGCAGAGATGTGGCCTCGGGATCGGCCGACGAACCCCACGATTTGGCGCTCGAGGCCGACGGGTCGATCATCGTCGCGGGACAGAGTCCCACGGGAACGCTGGACTTCGCCGTGGCACATCTCAGTGCTGACGGAGCGATTGACTCGTCATTCGGCGGGTCCGGGTTCGTCATCACCAACCTTGGAACATGGGGCGACTTCGCCGTCGGTGTGACCACCGATGCTGCCGGCAGGATCGTCATGGCCGGCACCGATGGCGTCGACATGATCGTGGCTCGATACCAGTCGAACGGGTTCCTGGATTCGTCCTTCGGCGTCGATGGCCTGGCCAGAGCGGACTTTGGAGCGATCAACAAGGATGCGGTGACCGAGGCCATGGCTATCCAGCCTGACGGCAAGATCGTGGTCGCAGGGTACGCGTACGGCGCCGCGCACCGCGAGGACTTCGCCTTGGCCCGCTTCGACGACATGGGCAGGCTAGACCCTTCGTTCGGAACAAGCGGCCGGGTGGTCACGGACTTCGGCACGGACTACGACGCGGCGACGAGTGTCGTCCTCCAACAGGATGTCAAGCTGCTGGTGGCAGGAGACGCCGGCGGAGCGTTCGCCCTGGCCAGGTACACGTCCGACGGCCAGCTCGATTCGACGTTCGGGAACGGCGGGCGGGTCAAGCGCTCGAATCCCGGGACCGCCTACGGCGTGGCTCTCCAGCCCGACGGCAAGATCTTGACGACGGGGTACGCCGTGCTCGGTTCGACCGCGCACTTCGCGGTGGTCCGACTCACCTCGAGCGGCCAACTGGATCCCACCTTCGGACGAGGGGGCGTCTTCGTCACGAAGTTCGGGGCGTATTCGTCGGTGGCCGTCTCCCCTGCGGTGCAGCTGGATGGCAAGATCGTGGCGCTAGGAACGGCGGGCGCGCCCAGCCCCAACCTCGTCCTCGTTCGCCTGTTGGTCGGGGGAACCCTCGACCCGTCGTTCGGCAACAACGGACGGGTCGTCACCGATGTGGAGGGCCACGACGACGAAGCCTCCAAGACGCTCCTCCAATCGGACGGGAAGATCGTCGGCGTCGGGACGTGTTTGAACGCGGCCTACATCCGAACCTTCTGCCTGGCCAGGTGGAATCCGGACGGGACGCTGGATGCGAGCCTCGGCGGCGACGGCACGGTCACGACCGACCTCGCGTACGACGAACAGCGGGCGCTGGGTGGGGCGCTGGATGAGAGCGGGCGCATCCTGGTGACTGGCCTCGTCCGACAGGGCTCCGACCAGGACGCGGTCGTGGCGCGATATTCGCCCAGCTGATCGGGCTCGTCGTCGTCGCCCGATAGGATCGAGCTGGTGGATGTCGAGCGCGTCAGGACCCCCCGGCCGAATTGCTAGGCCGCGGGTGTCTCGGTCTTGAACAGCCGGTCGAAGGCCCGGACCGCCTCGGCCTGCATGGTGGGAATCTCACCAATACGGTCGATGCCATAGGACCAGTCTGCGGCGCGTGAGCGTCCGCTAAAGGGAGCACCTCGCCGACCGGGCGGAGGCCGTCCCCCTGCTGGTGATCGGCACGGCCCGCCCGGAGCTCCACGAGCGCCACCCGGGGTTCACCAACTCCCCTGGTGAACGTGAACACGATCCGGCTTGTCCACACCGTCGTGTCGCTGGCGCCGATGGAGGAGTGCGCCCACTTGCCTCGAAGCCGCGTTCGAGCGCCGCTAACGCAAGATTCATTTCGGGCGAATGGCGACGGTGTCGGCGTCCTCTCCAGCCCGTCGAGGGGAATGGAAGCGGTGCCTCGTCCAAGGGCGGCGGGGAAGCAAGCTTCCACCGGCGCCTGGCCGGATGTCACGAACGACTGGGAACTCGTCAAGGCCGGGAGATGGCCTGGAAGAGGCCAGGGAACGCTGGCACCGAACTGAAACGGCGTCCGATCGAGGTCAGAACAGACAGATGGTGGGCGTTCGAGCCTGCGCCGGGGCCGAGTACGCGCTCAGGTGGCTGCCGGACGTCGCCTGGATCACGTAGTAGTAGCGAGTCGAGGTCCCCAGCCCGGTATCCACGTAGGAAGCCGAATCCCCGCCCGTCAGCAGCTCGACCTTTCGAAATGGACCGTCCGGCGCCTCGGCTCGATAGACCGCATACCCGTCGGCGTGGCGCGTTTGGCTCGGGCGCCAGCTCAGGGCCACCCGGGCCGTGAGGAGCCCGTCGCACGCTCCGGCAGCCCTCAGCCCGGTCGGCGGAACCAGCGGCTGCGGTCGAGGCTTCGGGGCCGCAGCGGGCTCCTTGCCGCCCGCGACCACCACCAGCCACACCACCGTGGCAACCAGGAGCGCGGCCACGGCCGCGGCCACGCCGATCACCCCGCCATGCCGCGAGCGTTGGTGGGCAATCCAGGACGTACCCCCGTCGCCCACGGGCTCCAGCGGATCAGTGGTCCGGACGCGCGGCAGGGGCGCCGTCACCCCTCTTCGATCCGAACGTAGCCGCCGGAGGTCGCGGGCGAGCTGCCTGGCGCTCTGGTACCTGGCCTTCGGATCCTTCTCCAAGCACCGGGCCATCATCGCGCAGAGGGCACCGGGGACAGCCGCCGAGAGCATTCCCAGCGGCGGAGGATCGTCGATGTGCCGCCGAGCGATTACCGTGGGCAACGCGTCGGTGAACGGTGGGGCTCCGGCCAGCATCTCGAACAGCACCACACCCAGCGAGTACACGTCGGACCGGCCGTCCAAGGGGTCGCCGCGAGCCTGCTCCGGCGACAGGTACTCGGCGGTCCCGTGGATCCTGGTGTCGTCGTGGAGCGGCGACCACCCCAGCGCCCGGGCGATGCCGAAATCCAACATCTTCACCAGGCCGGCAGGAGTGACCATGACGTTCGCCGGTTTCACATCGCGATGCACGATGCCCCGGTCGTGGGCATCGGCAAGAGCCTCGGCCATGCCCTCGGCGATCTCGGTGGCTCGCTCGGGATCCAAACGCCCTTCCCTGGCGATCAGTGCGGACAGCGTTTCGCCGGGAACGAACTCCATGACGATGAACGGGACCTGCCCCTCCCATCCGGCGTCGTGGAGCGCAACGATGTTGGGATGGGCCAAGGACGCCGCGGCGTGGGCCTCCCGAATGAAACTGTCCTCCACGGAGCGGTCGGCGGCGAGTGGTTCCCGAAGGACCTTCACTGCGACACGGCGACCCAGGACCAGGTCCTGGGCCTCGTAGACCTCCGCCATCCCGCCCCGGCCGATGAGGAGACCGATCTCGTACCGGTCCCCCAGGCGGCTCCCTTCGGCCAACCGGGGGCTCATCAGGGTCTGAGCGTTCGGGGGGACGGGGCTGTCACGCATCATGGCCTCCACGGCTATACCCACAGAGCGTACGGTGTCTCATCCGTACCCGCTGCGCCTCTCATCGCAAGGCTTGAAGGTCCCAGGGACGTCAGGTGCCTATTGCCCACAGGTCGTCGCTCGCCGGATCGCCGGCGACACTCCGCGCTCGGCTACCAGGCGCCAGCTGTCTACGCTGCAGCCCGCACCCGCCCATGATCGACTCTCACTGAATGCGGCACCTATGTCACGTGCTTCAGGTCGGCGGTGGCGGTTGCATACTGCGGGCGCCCGGTGGGCCGGTAGACCTGGATCGTCACCCCTTTCGGGGTGGCTCGCGAGTCGACCAGGTCAAGCGCGGTGTCCGGGCCGGTGTCGGGGAATAGCCGCGTGCCCTGGCCGATGACCACGGGATAGGTGAGCAGGGTGATCTCGTCGACAAGCTGGTTGTCGAACAGCCACCGGACCAGGTTGCCGCTGCCGTGCACCTGCACCTCACCCGCCGGCTTGGCCTTCAGCTCGCCGATGGCCGCCGCGACGTCACCGGAGAGGACGGTCGTGTCCGCCCATTGCGGGTCGCTGAGCGTGGTCGATGCCACGTACTTGGGCCGCGTGTTCAACGCCGCTGCGATGGGGTTGACCGAATCTGCCATTACTCCCCAGTAGCCGGCAAAGATCTCGTAGGTCCGCCGGCCGAACAGGAAGGCGTCGGCGCGCTGGTAGACCTGGTTGACGAACGTCGCGGCCTCGTTGTCGAACAGCGGCGGGGCCCATCCGCCGCGCTCGAATCCGCCCCTGCGGTCCTCATCCGGCCCGCCGAGTCCCTGCATCACTCCGTCGACGGAGACGTGCGTGATGGTCGTCAGTTTCATGGGTTCGTCCTTTCTCTCGGGTGGTCTTTCTCGTTTGACCGCACCGAGGCGCGGATCTCATCGGTCGAGCGTGGCTCCGTGCTGCAAGTTCACCCTGCCTCCTTCCCGAACATACTCCTTGTCCACCGGGACCCACGGCAGGTCGCGGCGTTGGGGTGGCAAGTTCGTCCCCGAGGCGCGTGTGTTCCTTCTCGCGCTCAAGCAGCTGCTCCCGGGCCGCCTGCCACTCCTCGCGCGTCCCGTTGACGATGCCTCCCTGATGGGCGTAGACGACCGAACGGTGGCCTTCGGCTGGCGCGTTGCTCCTTCCTGCGAGGTGTGGTTGAGTGACCCCTCCCAGAGAGAAGGAGGCCGTCATGTATGCGCGCCACGTCACCGTTCACGGGTCACCCGACCGGGTGGACGAGGCCGTCCGATCCGTGAGGGAGAACGTCCTCCCGGTGCTCCAGGGGTGCGACGGGTTCAAGGGCCAGCTCCTGCTGATCGACCGAGGGAAGGGCCAGGCCATCGGGATCAGCCTCTGGGACACCGAGGAGAACATGAGGGCGAGCGAGGAGAAGGTGGCAGCGGCTCGCCAGCAGACGGCCGATCAGGTCGGGGCCGGCGGCGCTCCCGAGGTGGCCCTGTACGAACTTCCGATATTCGAGCTGGCGTAACAGCGACCCCGGCGCGCCCACGGACGGCCTGGTCGAGCACCGGTGGAACCACGCCTTCGCGAGATCGTCACCCTCCTTGCCAAGTCGGTCCCTCTCAGGAGGAACCCTCCGGGGCCGCTGAGTCGCGACTTGTAGACTCGGGCGCTGTGACCGTCCAGACCCATCGCGCGCAGCTCCGGCTGGCGGAACTGGTCGCCGCCCTCTCGCTCGGTATCGACCTCGGCTTCGGGCAGCCGATGGAGCACATCCTTCGGCAATGCCTGATCGCGCTTCGGCTCGCGGAGAGGGTCGGTCTCGACGAGGCCGAACGCGCGGTCGTGTACTACACGGCGTTGCTCGTCAACGTCGGCTGCCACACGGATGCCCACGAGCAGGCCAAGTGGTTCGGCGACGACATCGCGATGAAGTCGGTCAAGTACAGCCATGGGGTACGCGGTCTCCGCAGTGCGGCCGCCGGGATGCGACAGCTCGGCGCGGGACATCCACTCCTCGCCCGGTTCCGCATCGGGCTGGAGTTCGCGGTCTCGGGGCATCGCGATCTCAACGACATGATCGCCCACCATGCGGAGATGGCTCGCAGGCTGGGCGAACAGCTCGGTCTGTCCCAGGCGGTGCTCGACGCGCTCTCTGCCGCGTACGAGCAGTGGGACGGCAAAGGGTGGCATGGCGACCTCAGGGGTGACGCCGTGCCGATCGCCGCGAGGCTCGCGCAGCTCGCGGAGTTCGTCGAGGTCGCTCACCGCGTCGGAGGCATCTCGGAGGCGAGGGCCGTCGCCATCAAACAGCGCGGATCGCAGTTCGATCCTCACCTCGTCGACCTGCTCGTCACCGACGCGGATCTGATCTTCGCCGACCTGGACGAGGTCCGGACATGGGACGCAGTGATCGACATCGAGCCATCGCTCGCCGTCGTTCTGACCGACGAACGGTTCGACGCGGCCCTCGAAGCCGTCGCGAACTTCATCGACCTGAAGTCTCCCTACTTCCTCGGCCATGCTCGTGGATTGGCGGACCTCGCGGCGGCAGCCGCCGAGCGATTGGCGATGCCCGCCCACGCCGTCCTTGCGCTTCGAAGGGCGGGCTTCGTCCAGGGGTTCGGACGACTCGGTGTGTCGAATTCGATCTGGGACAAGCGCGGCCCCCTCGGTCCCGGCGAATGGGAGCGCGTTCGGATGCATCCGTACCTGACGGAGCGGATGCTCGGCCAGTCGCGATCGCTCGCGCCGCTCGGTTCCATCGCCGCGCAGTTCCGCGAACGCTTGGACGGCTCCGGCTATCCGAGAGGACTGTCCGGGACGCAGATCTCACGTCCGGCCCGCATCCTCGGTGCCGCCGACGCATACCAGTCGATGCGCGAGCCGCGGCCGCACCGCGAGGCGCTGGCCCCCGAACAGGCCGCCGCGCAATTGCGCGCGGAGTTCAAGGCCGGTCGACTCGACGGCGACGCCGTCGAGGCCGTTCTCGGAGCCGCCGGACATCGAGTGTCGCGCCGTCGGGACGGACCGGCCGGGCTGACGGCGCGCGAGGTGGAGGTGTTGCGGCTCGCCGCGCGCGGCCTGTCGAACAAGGACATCGCGTCGCGCCTCGTGGTCTCGCCCAAGACCGTCGCCCACCACATCGAGCACATCTACACGAAGATCGGCGTTTCGTCGCGGGCGATGGCGAGCTTCTACGCCATGCAGAACGGGCTCCTCCCGGAGGAGGAGCCCGTCCCCAGCTAGGCTGCGGCGGACCCGTCAGGCGCTCTGCAGCTCCTGCGCGCGACGCGCCATGTGCGCTTCCACCTCGGCGATCTGCTCGCTCGGGCTGAAGATGAGGAACTCGCTGTCCGCGGCGGCGCCCGAGGTGTGCCCTGGCAGGACGTAGAACGCGTCTCCCGGTTCGTACGATTCCTCCCCGGCGTTCGACCTGAACCACATCCGGCCCCTGAAGACGTATCCCCAGTGCGGGCACTGGCACTGGTCGTTCGGCAGCCCCTGCAACAGCGGCGTCAGGTCCGCGTCCTCGCTGACCTCGACGATGCTCGCCTTGTACCCGTCGAGCTCCTCGTGCCACTCCGTGCCCGGACCGAACCGCTCGACGTTCGCGGCGCTCTCCTTCGACATCCTCGGCATCTCCCGCCTCCTCCCGTTCGACCTGAACGCATCGTAGGGGTGGCCGAACCGGAGGTCATGGGGCGTTTGCCCCATCTTTCACGAGCGCCTCGCTCTCGATGAGGGGTCCGAAGCGAGTCGGCGCTGGGTGGCCTCTCCCGGTGATACTGGAGGGGACATGCGCAAGGTCCTCTACTCGATGAACGTGTCGCTCGACGGGTTCGTCGAGGGCCCGAACCGAGAGCTCGACTGGTCCACCCCCGACGAGGAGCTCCACAGGTTCTGGAACGAGCAGGTCCGGGAGGCGGGGACGTTCCTCTACGGACGGCGGCTGTACGAGCTCATGGCCGGCTTCTGGCCGACGGCGGATGCCGATCCCTCCGCCCCGGACTACGTGGCCGAGTTCGCCCGGATCTGGAGGGACAAGCCCAAGGTCGTGTTCTCCACCACCCTGGAGACGGTCGACTGGAACAGCCGGCTGGTCCGGGACAACCTCGCCGAAGAGGTGGCGGCCCTGAAGGCCCAGCCCGGCAACGACATGGAGGTCGGCGGCCCCACCCTCGCCTCGACCTTCATGCGGCTCGGCCTCATCGACGAATTCCGGCCGGTCGTTCATCCGATCGTCCTGGGTGCAGGGACGCCGTTCTTCCCGCCGCTGGACGACAGGATCGGCCTGCGGCTGCTCGAGACCCGCACGTTGGGCTCCGGGGTCGTGTACCTGCGCTACCGGCGCGAGCCGGTCGGGTGACGGCGGCGCGATATCGTCGAACCGCGCACGCTCCCGACGTTTTCCGGCGGAGGGGTGTCGATTTCGAGGCTTCCCGTTTGTCTCAAGGGTGACCACTCGAGGAGGAGGAAGCCATGAAGTACGTGCTGTTGATCCACCAGGGCGCGTCGCCGACGCCGCGGGACCCGGAGGCGTGGGCCACCCTGCCGGAGGACGAGCAGAAGGCCGTGTTCGCCGACTATCAGGCCATCAACCAGACCCCGGGGGTCACCCCCGGGCTCGGGCTGGACGCGCCGGAGACGGCGACCACGGTGCGGGTGCAGGACGGCAAGACGCTCGTCACCGACGGCCCGTTCGTCGAGATCAAGGAATCGATCGGCGGCTACCTGGTGTTCGAGGCCGACGACCTCGATGCGGCGATCGAGCTGGCCGCGCGGATCCCGGCGGCGCGCCTGGGGGGCGCGGTCGAGGTCCGGCCGGTCGTGGAGTGGTAGCGATCCTCGACCGGGCCTTCCGCGAACAGTGGGGACGTGTCCTCGCTGCCCTGATCGGCTTCCTCGGCGACTTCGACCTCGCCGAGGAAGCCGCGCAGGAGGCCTTCGCCATCGCCGCGGAGCGGTGGCCGCGAGACGGGACTCCCTCGAGCCCCGGCGCGTGGCTGGTGACGACGGCGCGCAACCGGGCCATCAACCGGATCCGCCGCGATCGCACGCTGATCGCGAAGACCCGCCTGCTGCAGGTGCCGGAGGCCGTGGAGGACCCGATGGACGCGACGACGACGTTTCCCGACGAGCGGCTCGAGCTCATCTTCACGTGCTGTCATCCGGCACTGGCCGCCGAGGGTCCGCAGGGTGAGGGCGACCTGCGGACCCTCGGCGGGTTGAGCACCGGCGAGATCGCCCGCGCCTTCCTGGTCCCCGAGCCCACGATGGCCCAGCGGCTGGTGCGGGCCAAACGCAAGATCAAGGCCGCCGGCATCCCTTTTCGCGTGCCGCCGGCTCACCTGCTGCCCGATCGGCTCGCCGCGGTGCTCGCGGTGGTCTACCTGATCTTCAACCAGGGCTACGGGGGCCGGGGCGAGCTGGCGGCCGAAGCGCTCCTCCTGGGGCGAGCCCTGGCCGAGCTGATGCCCGACGAACCGGAGGTGCACGGCCTGCTGGCCATGATGCTGCTGCTCGACGCGCGCCGGGAGGCGCGGTTCCGGGGCGACGATCTCGTGCTGCTGGCCGACCAGGATCGTTCGCTGTGGGACGCTGAACAGATCGCCGACGGGCGGGCCGTGCTCGACCGGGCCCTCGCGCTGCAGGGACGGGGCCCCTACCTGGTGCAGGCGGCGATCGCCTCCCTGCACGCCGGCGAGCCCCGCGACTGGCCCCAGATCGCCGCCCTCTACGGCGAGCTGTCCCGCCTCACCGGCTCCCCGGTGGTGGAGCTGAGCCGGGCCGTGGCGGTCGCAGAGTCCGAGGGCCCGCAAGCGGGCCTCGCCATCGTGGATCGCCTCCCCGGCCTGGACGACTACCACTACCTGCACGCCACCCGGGGCGAGCTCCTGCGGCGTCTCGGTCGAACGGACCAAGCCCGCGACGCGTATCGCCGGGCGCTGGTCCTGGTCCACGACGAGGCCCAGCGACGCCTCCTCGAACGGCGCCTGGCGGACCTCGGCGGGCCCGGGGTCCGGGCACCGGCCGATGAGTCCGGAGGGTCGAACGTCCCGGCAGCTGATGCAACGCCAGGCGTGTCAGGACCGCCGTGGAGGGTCCTCTCCGAGGTGGGCCGCGGCGACCCGCCTGGGCACCACCATCCGCCACGCGTCGATGACGATCTCCCGCATCTCCACATCGTCGATGGCGCTGAGCCGGACCACCGCCCAGTGGTAGCGCATGTCCGAGGGGCCCGGCATCATGAACTTGTCCGGCTCGGAGGCGACCAGCGCCTCCCGCTCCTCCTTTGGGAAGCCGAACCCCATCAGCGTCTCGTCGCGCGACAAGGACAGGAACACGATCCGGCCCACCCGGAACTTCACCCGGTCTCGAACCAGCGCCTCGTACGCTCGGGGCAGGCTCAGCGCCAGCTCGCGCACACCGTCGATCGTGGCCATCCGCACCCCCGTTTCGTCGGCAGCAACGGAGCCGTCGCCGTGACCGGACCCCGAAACACCCTCAGATAGCGGGCTGGTCCTGATTCTCCCCGAGCTGGTCGTCGCCCGTGTCGTGCCTCTTGACGAAGGAGAACTTCCCGTCGGACTCGAGGACCCCCACGGCGACCTGCCCCAGGTCGGGGATCCCCTGCTCCCGGGCGGCGTCGTGCAGGTCGTCCAGGGTGAGGCGTTCGAGCGACAGGACGTTCGACAGCGGCTTGCCGTCCATCACGATGACCACCGGCACGCCCTCGATGACCGGCCGGAGCCGTTTCGACTTGAAGCTGACGAACGACAGCCCCACCACCAGCACGGCGAACGTCCCGATGGCCAGCATGGCCCCGGTGATCGACTGGTCCGCAGCGGTTACCCCCTGCTGGATGAGGTCCCCCATGACCACCAGCAGGACCAGCTCGAACGCGGAGAGCCCCGACAGCTCCTTTCGGCCGATCCCCCGCATCACCACACCGAGGAACAGGTACATGATCACGGCCCGAACGACGATCTCCATCAGGGCATCACCCTCGTCTCGTAGTGGACGCTCACCACCGGCACTCCCCGCACCAGCAGCGACGTCGTGGCGGCCTGTCCCTTCTGCACGTTCGGCGACAACGTGGCGTCGAGGTCCACCACCAGCGTGTCGCCGTGGGGCGGGTCGAGCACCCACAGGGCCCTGTCGCCCTGGTTGAGGACCGAGGACGGCAGGGCCTGGAGGTTGTTGAAGTCGAACAGGTCGAAGTACCCGAGCGAGGTCTCGATGTGGATGGGGCCGGCGAAGCCTCCCGGGTGCCACAGCTTGAGCTCCCACCGGACGGCCAGGCCGGGGCGGGTCACCGACGGGTACTGGATCGAAAGGCGGTACCCGCCGGCCTCCCCGGTGACCACGCCGGTGCGAGCGCCGAACACCCCGGCCCCGCCCGCGATCACGAAACCGGACAGGGCCACCATCAGCACCAGCCGGAGGTTGCGGTCCCGGCGGAGGCGGTGTTCGGACAGCACCGGAGGCGCGGTGGGGATGTTCGGTGTCCTGGGTCCGGGCACGCCGCTCCCTCCGTCGAGGCAGGCCAGGCCGAACCTACCCGGGG
>Ga0137378_10000843_pt1 | contig 24914 bp, 23 predicted proteins | sample SagtaG_21_FD_104813 | JGI IMG/M metagenome (GOLD analysis project Ga0137378, IMG submission 104813) | Vadose zone soil microbial communities from Sagehorn Ranch, Mendocino, California, USA - Sage2_L_60_16 metaG | ecosystem: Environmental > Terrestrial > Soil > Vadose zone | place: USA... | reverse complement strand
GAGCTGCTCGCGCCGTTCGCCGACGGAACCGCATCGCTGGAGGAGCGGGCGGAGGTCGCGGCCCATCTCGCGTTCTGCGAGGACTGCCTGCACGAGGTGGAGCTGGCCCGTTTGGCCCACGCGGCGCTGCGCGCGCTCCCGGAGGTCGAGGCGCCCCCCACGGACCTTCGGGCTCTCGACTTCGCCGGCGGATGGCTTCCGCCCGTGGCGCCCGCTCCAGCTGCAGCCGGCGAGGTGCGGCCGCACACCGGGCTGGAGCGCGACCGGCCCTCCGGGTCGGTGGACGGAGGGGGGATCGGGGCGGGATCCCGGCGCCCCCGGTGGATGGGGGGGCACTCCCGATGGCCCGTTCGCGCGGCGCAGGCCGGGATGGTCGTGGCCGGGCTGGCGGTGGCGGTCGTGCTGGTCTCGCACTTCAGCGGAGGTCCCAGCGTCACCGCCTCGAAGGCGGGCGGCGCTGGGGCGCCGCAGGCCCCTCGGGCGGAAGCGATTCCCTCACCCTCCCTCCCGCCCGGAGCGCAGCGCTACACGACGGCGTCGTTCGGGGCGTTCGCCTCAGACCTCGCCCGAGAGGCCACGAGAACGAAGGCGGCTGCCGTGTCCGGGGGGGCGACGCTCTCCCCGGCCGCATCGCCGGTGTACGGCGCGAGCTCGACGAGCGTGGCCCTGACGTGCATGCAGAGCGCCACGGGCGTCGTGGCCGGCACCCAGCTCTACTACTTCCAGGGCGCCGTGTACGAGGGGGTTCCCTCCTATGTCGGGGCCTTTCTCTCCACCACGGGAACGAACCCCAGCCTGGTCGTTGCCGCCGTCAGCATCGACGGCTGCCGGCCGCTGAACGTCATCTACGAGAAGCTCTGAGGTCGATCCTGCGCGTCTCCTCCGACAGCCGGGAAGCCCGCCCGGACGACCCCCATCGGCGGGAAGTTCGCCGCGGACCCCAAGTGTTGCTATGCGAGAATGGCCGCCGTGGAACAGCGCGACGTGGTGATCCTGGGCTCCGGCCCGGCCGGGCTCACCGCCACCCTGTACGCCGCCCGGGCCAACCTGAGGCCCCTCGTGCTGAAGGGGACAGACGCGGGCGGCCAGCTCATGCTCACCACCGAGGTGGAGAACTATCCGGGCTTCCCCGACGCCGTGCTCGGTCCCGAGCTCATGGAGCGCATGGAGAAGCAGGCCGCCAGGTTCGAGGCCGAGCTGCTCCATCAGGAGGCCACCCGGGTCGACCTGTCCATCACGCCGTTCGGCGTGTGGTCCGGCGACCAGGAGTGGAGGGCTCGAACGCTCATCATCGCCACCGGCGCCTCGGCCAGGATGCTCGGCATCGAATCCGAACGCCGCCTCCTCGGGCATGGGGTTTCGACCTGTGCCACCTGCGACGGCTTCTTCTTCCGCGGGCAGGAGCTGTTGGTGGTGGGGGGCGGCGACTCGGCGCTGGAGGAGGCCCTGTTCCTCACCCGGTTCGCCACGAAGGTCACCGTGGTGCACCGGCGCGACTCGCTCCGGGCGTCGAAGATCATGCAGGACCGGGCGTTCGGCCATGAGAAGATCTCGTTCGCCTGGGACTCGGTGGTCGACGAGGTCCTGGGCGACGGCATCGTCAGCGGGGCCCGGCTACGCAACGTGAAGAGCGGGGACGTCGCCGACGTCCGCGCCGGCGGCGTCTTCGTCGCCATCGGCCACACACCCAACACGAGCTTGTTCGACGGCCAGCTGGAGATGAGCCACGGCTACATCGCGGTGCGGGAGCCCACCACCAGGACCAGCGTGGAGGGCGTGTTCGCCGCGGGGGACGTGGTCGACTTCATCTACCGGCAGGCCATCACGGCGGCGGGGATGGGGTGCCAGGCCGCCATCGACGCCGAACGCTTTCTCGAGACGCAGGGCCACTGACGGCTTCGGTGGCGGTCCGAACGCGACCCGTGATCCGCATCGCGCTGGCGGCGGTCCTCTTGTCGGCGCTTCCCGGGAGTGCCGGGGCTCGGGGGCAAGCCCTGGCCCGAGCCGGGACGTCTGCGCCGCGAGAGATCCTGGCGACCTCGCCGTTCGCCACCCCCCTGGTCCCCCAGCCCGAGTACTACCGGCCGGTCATCGTCGGGGGCAAGGCGTTCCCCGTCGCCCGGTCGAACTACCTGTCGATCATCTTCGTGAACCAGGACTGGCACGACCCTCGGTTCCGGCTGATCAACGGCACGTGGCAGTTGGTGGGGGTCCACGAGGGCATCGACATCACCGGCGAGCCCGGCACACCCATCCTGTCGATGACGCCGGGCTCGGTCGAAAACCTGGGATGGACGTTCTACTCGGGTACTCGGGTGGGGATCCGAGGGACCGACGGCCGCTACTACTTCTATGCTCATCTCTCCGCGATCGCCTCTGGGATGGTCCCGGGCGCGTCCGTCGTGGCCGGACAGCTGCTGGGTCGTCTGGGCAACACGGGGTACGGGGCTCCGGGTACCCGCGACCAGTTCCCGCCGCACCTGCACTTCGGCATCGAGGCGGGCCTGGAATGGGTCGACCCGTACGGGACTCTCGTCTCCCTGTACCAGGCAATGGTGACCGCGGATGACCGGGCCCAGCGGGGCCTGGACCGTCTGGCAGCCGGCGGGAGGCGGTCCGCATGGAAGCGAGCGGTCAGCCGGCTCTACCTCAGCTACGGAGACTGAGGGCGGCGTTTCCGCTCCCCCGCCTGAGGGGGAAGACCTGGGGGAGAAATACCGGCGTGCTCGGACGTGTTTCACAACAAGGACCGGGGCGTGCGATGCTTCAGGTGCACGGCCCGCGACCGTGCCGGCGACAGGAGGACGTGCATGGGTGAGAACGTGATCGAGGTTTCCGACCAGGATTTCGACACCACGGTGCTTCAGTCGGACCGCCCGGTGCTCGTCGACTTCTGGGCGGAGTGGTGCGTCCCCTGTCACATGGTGTCGCCGGTGGTGGAGGAGATCGCCCGGCAGTACTCCGTGCAGATGACCGCGGCGAAGCTGAACGTCGACGACAATCCGCAGACCGCCCGGCGCTACGGCGTCATGAGCATCCCGACGCTGATCGTGTTCAAGGACGGGCAGGAGAAGGCCCGGGTCGTGGGCGCGCGCGGGAAGGAAGCGATCCTCAGGGAGTTCGAACCCCACATCGCGGCCTGACCGGCGGCCTTCGAGCCGCGGTCTCGGCCGCCTGGCGGGATGGGGATGGCCTTCGGGGGCGAACATCTCGAGGGACAGCCACCTCATCGGCCCAAGTCCGGAGGCTCCACCGGGACATCGCTCCCCGGAGGCCCTCAAACCATCGGTCAGAATGGCTGGCATGCGAAGCATGGTGCCCGGGGCGCGAGGAGGGGATGTCCGCGACGTCCAGACCCGCCTGGCCGGCCTGGGGTTCTCCATCGAACCCGAGGAGCACGGATGGTACGGCTCCAGCACCGAGCGGGCCGTTCGGGAGTTCCAGCAGCGGCGGCACCTCCTCGTCGACGGCCTGGTCGGCACGGAGACCTGGCAGGAGCTGGTCGAGGCCGCGCGGACCCTGGGAGATCGGGTCCTGTACCTCCGCTACCCCGGCTATCGTGGAGACGACGTCCGGGCGCTCCAGGCTCGGCTCAACCTGCTCGGGTTCGACACGGGACGCGAGGACGGCATCTTCGGCGAGCGAACCCACCTGGCCGTCCGGGAGTTCCAGCGGAACGTGGGCCTGGTCCCCGATGGCATCGTGGGCCAGGTGACGCTCGAGGCGCTGCTGCGGATCCGGCCGGTGGGCTCGGGCCCCGGCAGGGCCACCGTTCGGGAGGGAGAGCTCCTCCGGCGGATGGCTGCGACGCTCGAGGGTGCCAGCATCGCGGTTGACGCCGGCCACGGGCCTGAGGATCCGGGGGCCAGGGGACCCACCGGCCTCACCGAGGCGGAGGCCGCCGCGCTGCTGGCCGGAGCGCTGTTCGACGAGCTCACGGCGCGGGGGGCCGAACCCTTCCTCCTTCGGTCCGGCCCCGTCACGCCCTCCACCGAAGATCGGGCAAAAGCCGCAAATGCACGGGGCGCCGAGGCGCTGATCTCCCTCCATCTGAACTCGCACGACGATCCGAAGGCCGAAGGCGCGAGCTGCTTCTACTTCGGCCGGGAGGGATACGTGTCGCAGGCCGGCCAGCGGCTGGCCGAGAACATCCAAGAGGCCCTGACCTCCGATCTCGGGGTGATGGACGGACGAACCCACGCCAAGTCGCTTCCGTTGCTCCGGCTGACCACCATGCCGGCGGTCCACGTCGAGCCGTGCTTCATCACGAACCCGGCCGAGGAGGCCCTGCTCCGGACCGAGCGGTTCCGCCGGGAGGTCGCCCGGGCCCTGGCCGTGGCGATCGAGCGATTCTTCGGTGCCGGCCACCCGAATGCGGGCGATCGGGTCGGCGGCGACCTCGAGCCCCCCCTGGGGCCGGCCAACCATGCGGTCGAAGATGGGGGGCCTGGGGACGCGAGTCCCTCAACGCCTTCCAGATGGGGCTGACGGCTCGATCGGTCCCCGGGTCGTCACGGGTCCGGTTGGCCGGAAGATCCACGCGAGGCTGCGGGAGCTCGGGCGGCGAAGGCGGCGAGAAGCCGGCCCAGCGCCAAGCCAAGGATCAGGGCTCGGGCGGTCCTGAGGGCATCGGCCCGGCCGGGGCTCACCCGTCTGCCGTCTCGGGCATCCCGATCCTCTCCAGGTCGAGGCTCGGTCCGCGCTCAGGGGCCCGCCCGAGCACCTCGGAGACGATCCGATCCAGGTCCTCTTTCGAGCCGAACTCCAGGACGATCCGGCCCTTCCGCTTTCCGGCCATGACCAGGGCTCGGGTGGAGAGCCGGTCGGACAGGAGCTCCTCGATCTCGGCGAGGTGGGGATCCGGAGGGGATGGCGGGCGGATCCTCCGGTTCGGCGCGGGGGCGTAGGCCTTCACCAGCCCCTCGACCTGGCGGACCGACATGTCCTCGGCGGCCACACGCAGCGCGAGGTTCGACCTGGCTCGGTCGTCCGGGAGCGCCAGGAGGGCCCGGGCATGCCCGGGCTGGATCTTCCCTTCGGCCAGAAGCTTCTGGATGTCGGTTGGCAGCGAGAGCAGGCGCACGGTGTTCGCCACGTGGGCCCTGGAGCACCCCAGGCGCGACGCGACCCCCCCCTGGGTGGCACCAAGGTCCTCCAGGAGTTCCTGGAACGCCGCCGCCAGCTCCAGGGGAGCCAGATCCTGCCGGTGGATGTTCTCGATCAGCGCCTCGCGTAGCGAATCCGTTGAATCGCCGTCCCGCACGATGGCCGGGATGGTCGAAAGTCCCGCCAACCCGGCGGCCCGCAGGCGTCGCTCCCCCGCCACGAGCTCGTATCCGTTCGCAGCAGGGCGGACCACGATCGGCTGCAGCACCCCCACTTCACGGATCGAATCCGCGAGAGCGGAGAGAGATCCCAGCTCGAAGTCCTTCCGGGGCTGCTTCGGGTTCGGCATCACCGCTCCAAGGGGGAGTTCGACCAGTCCACCCGCCTGAGACGCCCCGGGGAGAAGCGACGCCAACCCTCGGCCCAAACCTCCTCGTTTCATGCACGGCCCTCCTTTGCCGGTCCGGCCGGTGGGGAGTCCGGCGGCGCCTTTCCGGCGGCGCCTTTTCGCCTACGCTCAGCCAGGGGGCGCCTCGCGCCGGGCGGTGACGGGCCAACGGTCCCCGGTGGCGTCATCGAAAGACCTCGTCGCGCACCCCTTTGGCCACATCGGCCGGCTCACCGGGTCTTCCCCCAACCCTGGGGCGGGCCGCGGCCCCTCTCGCCGAAACCGGCACGACGCCGGCGACTCCTCCCGCACCCGAGACCCGGGTCAGATCGACCCCTTCGGCCGGTACCGGCCGGGCCAGCAACTCCTCCGCGAGGGCCCGATAGGCCACCGCTCCCCGGGAGGTGGGGTCATACTCGGTGACCGGCTTGCCGAACCCCGGGGCCTCAGACAGCCGAACGGACCTCGGAATGACCGTTTCGAACACCTGGGGTCCGAAGAACGCCCGAACCTCGGCCACGACCTGGTCCGAGAGGCGGGTCCTCGCGTCGAACATCGTCAGCAGGATGCCGGTGAGCCTCACGGCGGCGTTCGCATTCTGCTGGACAAGGCGAACGTTCTTCAGCAGTTGACCGAGACCTTCCAGGGCGTAGTACTCGCACTGGATTGGCACGATGAGCTCAGAAGCCGCAGTGAGCGCGTTCACCGTTAGCAACCCGAGAGACGGCGGACAATCAAGCAGGATGAACTCGAACTCTCCCAGGACGTCTCCCAAGGCCCCGGACAGCCGGGTCTCCCGGGCGAACTGGTTCACCAGCTCGACCTCCGCCCCGGCCAGATCGATGGTCGAAGGAACGGCCCACAGATCGGGCCAGGCACACTTCAACATCGCCTCCCGGACCGGAACCCCCGCCTGAAGAACGTCATAGGTGGTCAGCCGACCGGCTTCGGGGCCGATCCCCAGGCCGGTCGAGGCGTTCCCCTGAGGGTCGAGGTCCACCACGAGGACCCTTCGGCCCACGTCCGCCAGGGAGGCTCCCAGGTTGACCGCCGTGGTGGTCTTTCCGACCCCGCCCTTTTGGTTGGCCACCGCGATGATCCTGGCCCGCGGCGACGGTCGATCTGCCGATGCCGCTGATGGTGCGGTAGATCGCACGAATCGGTCGTTCTGAGCCTGGTCAGCCATCGTCTTCCGCTTCGACCCTCTCCGGATCCGATCTCCGGCTGATCATAACGATCGAACCCTCCCACTCAAGGTTGGCCGGGACACACTCATCCACCCTACCGCCTGCCGCCGACACGGCCCCGCCACCGGAGTCGCGCCATCGTCGCCCGGCGAAGTAGAGCAGCCGTCCCCATTCGTTCAACAGGGGCTCGGCGAGCCGCCAGGCCTCGGCGGGGGGGGCGAGCGCCCGGGCCGTGACCAGATCGGCTCGGTCTTTCACTGCGCCAGCCGCGGCCACCAGGACGATCGTGTTGGTCAGGCTCAAGCGTTCGACGACCAACTCCAGGAACGCGGCCCTCCTGCCCTTCGGCTCGATCAGCACCATCCGCGCCCGCGGAACCGCGATGGCGATGGGCACCCCTGGGAGCCCGGCCCCCGAACCGAGATCGAAGATGTCCCGGTCCGCCGCGTCGATGCATGGCACAGCACGAAGAGAATCGCGGATATGCCGCTGCCACACCCGGTCCCCTTCGGCTGGTCCAATCAGGCCGAATTTCGCCCCCCACCCTTGCAGGAGCTTGCTGAACGCGCCCAATTGACCGCGCTGTTCGGCCGAAAGGCCGGACACGATGGCATCGACATCTTGTTTCACGTGAAACAAGAGAGAGGACGGTGGCCAGAGCGCTGCATGGTCACTGCAGGCGGCGTATGACCACCCGGCGGTTCGGCTCTTCACCCTCGCTTGCCGTCTCCAGCCCACCCATCTCCGCCACGGTGTCGTGAACCAGCTTCCGTTCGTAGGAGGACATCGGGTCAAGGCCTTCTGGGCGACCCGTCTTCGCCACCCGCCGAGCCGCGTCACGGGCCCGTCGTACGACCTGAGAGCGCCGACGTTTCCGGTAGTCCTCCACGTCGACGAGGACGTGGCATCTCGCCTCAACCTGTCGCTGTACCACCGTTCGAACGAGCTCCTGGACGGCCTCAAGCGTGTGGCCATGGCGGCCGATCAGCAACCCCATGCCTTCGCTGGTGTCGGCACCCCACAGATCGACATAGACGGCCCCGTCCACCACGGCAGGTTCCACGTCCGCATCGAGACCCATGGCTTCCATCAGGCCTTCCAGGAAGTCGGCGGCCAGGTCGGCCTGTTCGTCGGACACATCCGCGGGAGGGACCTCCTCGACGTCGTCCATGTCGTGCGGCCGAATGACATGGACTGGTCCTCCTGAACCCGCAGCCGGTGTCCCAGGCGCTGGCGGGACCGGCCGAACGCGCACGACCGCAGGGGAGGCGTTGATCCCCAGGAACCCGCCCCTGGGCTCCTGAAGGATCTCGATCTCGGCCTCCTGCTCGCTCAGTCCAAGCTCGGCAAGCGCCGCCTCGATGGCCTCCTCAACGCTTGCGGCGCTTCTTTCGATTCCTTGCATCGCGTGCTCCACCTTGGCCCTGCGGTTTGGGCCCTCTCGTCGCCCCGGACGCCCCGGCCCCGCCGGCGCGTTGCTGACCGCCTCCCTGTGCCGCCTTCGCCCCGGCCGACCCGCCCGCCCGGGAACCCTTTCCACCCGCTGAAGAACCACCTCGGGGAAGGGGCTGGCCTCGAGTTCGACCGGACGAGGGGGGAGATCCCCGGAGGCCCTGTTTCGGCGCCTGCGATCGGGTCTTCTCACTCGTGGACTGCTGCTTCTGCATGCCGGCCAGGCGCCCGGCGATCCTTCCACGCATTCCGTCCCCTCGAGACCTCGCCTTGGGGAGGATCTCCAGCGGCTCCCTCGCGCGACGGGCCATGATGAAGTACTGCTGGACGATCTGCACGCCGTTCGTGGTCGTCCAGTACATGACTAGGCCCACGGGGAAGTTGAACCCGATGTAGGCGAAGAGCAGTGGCATGACATACGTGAGCATCTGCTGCTGTTGGGTGGTCCCGGCGGGAGATGCTCGCTGCATCTGCCGCTGTTGGTAGAAGGTCGTCCCGATCATGAGAGCCAGCAGCACGTAGTAGGGGATGCGGACGGCCCCCCCCTTTCCGCAATCGAGCTTCCCCGGCCCCTGCTTCAAGTCCGGATACTTGTCCAGCGTGTCCTTGGGGAGGCCGGCGCTCGTGCCCGCCTCGTGCGCGCTGCACACCAGGTTCATCCCGAGGAACTTCGTGTGTTGGTGAATGATGTCGACGTACAGGCGGCTGTCCTGGGACTGCCCCACGATCGGGTTGGCGTTGCTGTGGGGTATGTGGGTCAAGCCCTTCGGGAACAGCAAGACCGCATACAGGGCGATCAGCACGGGGAACTGCGCCAGGATCGGCAGACACCCGCTGAGAGGGTTGTAGCCGTGGTCCTGATACAGCTTCATCATCTCTTCGTTGATCTTCTGGCGGTTCCCCTTGTATTTCTTCTGCAGCTCCTTGACCTTGGGCTGAAGCGCCTGCATGGCCTGCATCGACCGGATCTGCTTCCTGACCAGGGGAAGCAGCAGCACGCGAATCGCCAGCGTCAGGAAGATGATGGCCACTCCGTAGTTCGGGATATAGCGGTATATAAAGGCCAACACCGTGCCGATCCCGCTCAGGAGCGCCTGGAACGCCGGAGAGATGGCGCTGGCTGCGAGCACGAGGTGGCCGGCCATCAAGCCGCTCGTCCTGTTCCGGCTCGGCGATCGCCGTCCCCCCTGCTTGCGCCGAAGGCTTCAGGTCGCCGTGGCGCCGGCGGGTGGTCGATGCCGCCTCGGGTCAGAGGGCTGCAGCGGAGCACCCGCCACACGGCCAAGGCGCCGCCGCGCGTCGCACCGAGGTCACGCACCGCCGTTTCGGCGTATTCGGAACAACTCGGATAGAAGCGACAACGACCAGCCATCATCCTCCCCAATGAGACCCGATATCCCCGGATCAGCAGCAGGAGCAGCGAGCGAACCGGCCATCCGGCCATCCAGATCATCTCGGCCGCTCCCCGGGGTCCCGCTCGGACCCGCGCCGGCCTATCGGCGACGTCGCTCGTCGATCGATCACCCGAGCAGTGGCGAGCAGCTCCTGCATCTCGTCGGCCACGTCCTGCATGCGGGCGCCCCGGGCTTCCGGGCGCGAAGCGAAGACGAGATCGAATCCACGTGTGGTCATGGGCGACAGGGAGCGCCATGCCTCCTTCATCAGCCGGCGAACTCGGTTGCGAACCACCGCTCCGCCTATGCGCCTGCCGGAGATGAAGCCCGCACGAACAAGCCCCTCCCGGGGCAGCACGTACAGTACCACCCGGGTTCCGGCCAGACGCCTCCCCGTTCGCATGACCCGGCGGAAGTCGGAGCCGCGCCGGAGCCGCTCGAGACTCGGCGGATGGCGGTGCTGCTCGAACGAGGCCATCGCTGTCGCGGACCCACTCCTGCCGGGTGTCATTCGGCTCCGGGCGCACACGCGGCGGTATCGGGCGGGCCGCTCAGGCCGTGACCCGGTCCCGGCCCTTGGCCCGCCGCCTGGCGAGGATCCGGCGACCGGCGCGCGTCCGCATCCGGATGCGGAACCCATGGGTCTTCTTCCGCCTTCGGTTGTTCGGCTGGTACGTGCGCTTCACGTCTGGCCTCTTTCGAACGGTTGGGCGTCGCCCGGCCGGTGGCCGAGGAGATCGAATTCCCTGGTCGGCCGAGTATAGCGGGCCGCGGCCGCCCTGCCGCCGGGACGAAAGGCCGCACCTTCACCGTCCGGTGGAGCACCAAAAAGAACGTCAAGACCCCCCTTCCCGATTGCTCCTCTCGGCGGGGCCGGAGCTATAATCCACCGCGCCTCGAAGCCGGTTTCCCCCCGTCTCGTCCACTTCCCCAGGGCCGGGCGGACGTGTTTCCACAGCTGTGGAAAGTGATTGTGGACAAATGGCGGTCCCTTACGAAAAGCACGACGAAGAGCACGGCCCGAAGCCAACCCTCACCTCAGCCGGCGAGCGCGCTTGCGCCGCGGTCATCGAACGGGCCAGGCACGACCTTCCCCCGTCAGCGTTCGAGATGTGGTTCGCGGGCCTGGCCCCCGGGCGGCTCAAGGGTGAGGTCCTTGACCTCCTCGCTCCCAGCACCTATGTGCGGTCGTGGCTCGCCGGCCACTACATGGACCTGATCCACTCCTCCGTGGCCACCGTGCTCGGCCCCTCTGCCAGGGTTCGGCTTCGGGCCGCGCCGCCCGTCCTGGGCGCTCCGGCCGCCGGGCCCAACGGCGCGACACGGCGCGACACGGCCCAGCTCTCCCTCGACCAGGCCGGGGCGGGCGATCCCCAGTCGCTCCACGTCGACGCGCCCCTGCAGGACAAGTACACCTTCGACACGTTCGTCCCCGGTCCGTCGAACAAGTTCGCCCATGCCGCCGCGCTCGCGGTGGCGGAGGCGCCGCCGTCGAAGGCGTACAATCCGCTGTTCGTGTACGGGGGGGTCGGGCTGGGAAAGACGCACCTCCTCGTGGCCGTGGCCCATCACATGGCCACGCTCGCCCCGCGGACCCGGGTCCGCTACGTCACCTCCGAGAGCTTCGTCACTGAATTCATCAAATCGGTTCGGGAGCGCCGGGGCTACCAGTTCCAGCGGCAGTACCGCGACGTCGACGTCCTCCTGCTGGACGACGTGCAGTTCCTAGCCCGGGCCGAGGAGACCCAGACCGAGTTCTTCCACACATTCAACCACCTTCACCAGCACGAACGCCAGATCGTCATCGCCAGCGACCGGCCTCCCCAGGAGCTTGGAGGGATCGAGGAACGCCTCCGAAGCCGGTTCCGCAGCGGCTTGGTTGTGGATGTGCAGCCGCCAGATCTCGAGACGCGCATTGCTATCCTCCAGCTCAAGGCCGACCGCGACCACGTCCACGCCCCGGACGAGGTCCTTCACTTCATCGCGTCGAAATTCGACTCCAACATCCGCGAGCTGGAGGGGGCCCTTCTCCGGGTGAACGCGTTCGCCTCGATCAGCCGGCAGCCCGTGGACCTGGCCCTGGCCGAACGCGCCCTGGCCGACCTCATCCCCGACAGCGGCCAGGAGATCAGCCCGGTGGTGATCCTCGAGGAGACCGCCACGTACTTCGGCCTGGAGCGGGGTGACCTCGTGTCGAAGAGCCGATCCCGCCCGCTGACCACGGCCCGGCACACGGCCATGTATCTCCTGCGCGAGCTCACGGACCTTTCGCTCATCAAGATCGGCGAGCGTTTCGACCGCGACCACACCACCGCCCTGCACGGCATCAAGAAGATCGAAGGCCTGATGGCGGCCCGGGGGAGCGTCTACCGCCAGGTCGAAGAGCTCACCAAGAAGATCCGGGCCCGAAGCCGGGGCCTGTGAACATCGTGGGGAAATCGCGTGTACTCGCCGTGACGGCCAACCACCCCCTGGCCGGGCACGGCCGTGAGACGGCGCGATTTCCCCACGATCTCTCGTGTCAGACCCCCCGTGTACGCTGCGGGTACACGGGGTTCTCCCGAACATGCACAGCCCCTACAGCTACTGGTTTGGAAGGATCACAGGTGATAGAAGGACCGGAGGTGGAAAGGTGAAGTTCAAGTGTGACCGTGATGAGCTCTCGAACGCCCTGCAGACCGTGCAGCGAGCGGTGTCGTCCCGCCCCGGGATCCCGGCTCTCACCGGGGTGCTGCTGACGGCGGCCGGCGAGCAGCTGACACTGGCCACCACCGACCTCGAGGTGTCGGCTCGGCTGGCTGTGCCCGTCCAGATCCAGGCGGAGGGCGTCGCGCTGGTGCCTGCCCGCCTCCTGGCCGACATGGTGAAGAGCTTCGAACAGGCCCCGGTCGAGTTCCAGGCCGAGAACAACCTGGCCCGGATCGCCTGCAGCAACTATGAGGGGACCCTGCGGTGCCTTCCGGCCGAGGACTTCCCGGCCCTGCAGGAACCGTCGGGGGACCGGGTGAAGGTGAACGCCGGCGAGCTGGCCGAGGCGATCGGGCAGGTCACCCGGGCGGCCAGCCGGGACGAGGCTCGACCCATCCTCACCGGGGTGCTGCTCGAGATCAGCCGGGAGGGCCTGACGCTCGTGGCCACGGACTCCTACCGGCTCTCCATGCGAGAGCTGGCTGCCACGGCCGGGGGGGAGGCGAAGACCCTCGTGCCGGAGCGGGCGCTCTCCGAGGTTGGCCGGGCGGCGGCGGGAGACGAGAAGGGGGAGGCCGAGCTGTTCATCGACCAGAGCCAGGTTGGCTTCAAGGTGGGAGGCCTGGTGCTGACGTCGCGCCTGATCGAGGGCGAGTTCCCGAACTACCGGCAGCTCCTCCCCGAGAGCTACGAGAACTGTCTCACGGCCTCCCGGCAGCAGTTGCTGGACGCGGTCCGGCGAGTCGGCCTCCTGGCCAGGGAGAACGCCCCCGTCCGGATGGAGTTCAACGCACTGGGGGTTCGGCTCTCCTCCTCCTCCCCGGACCTGGGCGACGCGGTCGAGGTGGTGGAAGCCAAGTACGAGGGCGAGGAGCTCACGGCGGCGTTCAACCCGCAGTACCTGGCCGACGGGCTCACCGCTGCGACGGGCGACCGGGTACGAGTGGAGGTCCAGGACGGACTCAAGCCCGCCCTGGTCAAGGGCCAGAACGAGGGGTTCCTGTACCTGGTGATGCCGGTGCGGCTGCCGGCCCATGTCGGATAGCCGCGGTACCGTGGAGGCGTGTCACCCGTGCGCCTCGCCTGGGTCGAGATCCGCGACTTTCGAAACCACGCCGACACGGCGCTGGAGGTGCCGGCGGGCCTGACCGCCGCGGTGGGACCGAACGCCCAGGGGAAGACCAACCTCCTGGAGGCGATGTACTACCTGTGTGCCCTGGATTCACCGCGGGTCAGCTCCGACCTCCCCCTGGTGCGGTCGGGCGCCTCCTCGGCGTTCCTTCGCGGTGAGGCCGCCTCCTCCTCCGGCCGGTACCTGGTGGAGGTGGAGGTGCGGGGAGAGGGACAGAACCGGGTCCAGGTGAACCGGTCGCCCGTCCGGCGCCGCCGGGACCTTCGGCGGCATGTTCGAGCCGTGTTCTCGGGCCCGGAGGACCTCGCGGTGGTGCAGGGCGACCCGGACCAGCGGCGGCGGTTCCTCGATGAGGCGGTGCGGGGGCTGTGGCCGCTCAAGGAGGGCGCCGGCCCCGCCTATGAGAAGGTGCTCCGGCAGCGCAACCGCCTCCTGAAGGACTGGGATGGGCCCGGGCCGCCGCCCGGACTGGAGGCATGGGACGAGGAGTTGGTGCGGGCCGGGGCCGAGGTGACCATCCTTCGTCGTGGCGCGGCCGAGGCGCTGGGTCCCCTGGCGGGGGAGGAGTTCCGAGCCCTCTCCGGGGAGCCCCTGGACGTTCGGTACGAGCCCCCGGTGGTACCGGACCCGGGGGAGGAACTGGAGGAAGCCTTCCGGCGCCGGCTGGTGGAGCGGCGGGCGGACGAGCTGGTGCGAAGGACCACCCTGGTGGGCCCGCACCGCGACGAGCTCCGGCTGGTGGTGCAGGGCCTGGTGGCCCGGCGGTTCGCCTCTCATGGCGAGACGTGGGGCGCGGCGCTATGTCTGCGCCTGGGGCTTGCCCGGGCCATCGGCGCGGAGGCCGGAGAGGCTCCCGTGCTGTTCCTCGACGACCCCTTCTCCGGGCTGGACCCCGAACGACGAGCTCGGGTGGGGGCGACGCTGGCAGCCCGGGGGCAGGTGCTGTTGGCGGTGCCCGACGACGCCCAGGTCCCGGGGGAAGCAACAGTGTGGCGGGTGAAGGAAGGGGGTGTGGTCGTCGAATAGGCGAAAGGATCTCTCGGGGCGGTCGCCCGACGCCACGGAGCTGGGCACGGTGCTCGACCGGTTGCTGGGGCAGCGCCCTCTTCGTGGCGGCATGGCCCTTGGGGTCCTGGCCCGCCGGTGGGAGGAGGTGGTGGGAGCCCGCCTCGCGGAGGAGTGCTCGCCGGCCGCCCTGGAAGGAGGGGTCCTTCTCGTCATGACGTCCTCGCAGGCCTGGGGAGCCCAGATCAAGTTTCTGTCCGAGGCGGTCCGGGCGGCGGCCGCCCGGGTGGTCGGAGAGGGGGTGGTGAAGGACGTTCGGGTGACCGTGCGCATCGCCGGGGTGCCGGGGAAGGGTGGGGCTCGATGATCCCGGGGCCGAAGGAGCCCTTTCATGGGGTGCCGAGGCCCCGGATGATGGCATTTTCGATGGTATAATCGCGGAGTCGGAAACCCCCCGGTAACGGCGGTTTCTCCCCCACGGACGAAGTGGCGCCGTGAACGGCGCGCGACGGAGGTGCAGTTGGCGACAAGGGCGGCGGCGTCCAGCTATACGGCTGCCGACATCACGGTTCTGGAAGGGCTCGAGGCCGTTCGCAGGCGGCCCGGAATGTACATCGGATCGACTGGTCCGAGGGGCCTGCACCACCTTGTCTACGAGGTGGTGGACAATTCGATCGACGAGGCCCTTGCCGGGTTCTGTTCGAAGATCCTGGTCGAGCTGCTCCCCGACGGCGGGTGCCGCGTGGTCGACAACGGGCGGGGCATCCCCGTCCAGCCCATCCCCGGGGCGAAGGATCGCCGCCCCGCCGTCGAGGTGGTGCTGACCACGCTGCACGCCGGCGGCAAGTTCGAGGGGAAGTCCTATGCCGTGTCCGGCGGCCTTCACGGCGTGGGCGTTTCTGTGGTGAATGCGCTGGCCAGGAAGCTGATCGTGGAGGTCGCCCGGGACGGGTCCATGTGGAAGCAGATCTTCGAACGGGGCAAGGCGGTCACGAGGCTGCAACGCGTGAAGCCAAGCTCGAAGAGCGGAACGGTCATCACGTTCTGGCCCGATCCCGACGTGTTCACCGACACCACGGAGTTCAAGCGCGACGTGCTGTTGGAGCGGCTGCACGAGCAGTCGTTCCTCGTCCGCGGCGTCGAGATCGGCCTGGCCGATCACCGGGAGACTCCGGCGGTCAGGGCCGCGTTCAAGGCGAGCGGTGGGCTGGCGGACTTCGTGAAGCACCTCTCGCACGGGAAGGAGCCGCTCCACCAGCGGATCGTCCACTTCGAGGCTGCCCGTGACGACAGCGAAGTCGAAGTGGCGATGCAGTGGAACTCCGGCTACGCGGAGTCGATCCACACGTTCGCAAATACTATTAATACTCACGAAGGCGGGATGCACGAAGAGGGCTTCAAGAAGGCCCTCACCAGCGTGGTGAACCGCTATGCGCGCGACAAGGGCCTCCTCAAGGAGAAGGAGGAGAGCCTGATCGGCGAGGACATCCGGGAAGGGCTCACCGCCATCGTCGCGGTGAAGCTCCGCGAGCCACAGTTCGAAGGCCAGACGAAGACGAAGCTCGGGAACACCGAGATGCGCTCGTTCGTGGAGACCACGGTCAACGATCAGCTCCGAACCTGGTTCGAGGAGCATCCGGGAGAGGCCAAGCGCATCGTCACGAAGTGCTCCCAGGCGGCGAAGGCCCGCATGGCGGCGAGGCAGGCCCGGGACCTCACCCGGCGCAAGGGGCTCCTCGAGTCGAGCAGCCTGCCCGGGAAGCTCGCCGACTGCCAGCTCTCCGACCCCGAAGTGTGCGAGATCTTCATCGTGGAGGGCGACTCCGCCGGCGGCAGTGCGAAGCAGGCCCGGGAGCGTTCGTTCCAGGCCATCCTCCCGATCCGGGGCAAGATCCTGAACGTCGAGAAGGCCAGGCTCCACAAGATCCTCGAGAACCAGGAGATCCAGGCGCTCATCAGCGCGATCGGCACGGGCATCGGCGATGAGTTCGACCTGTCGAAGAACCGGTACGGGAAGGTGGCGATCCTGGCGGACGCCGACGTGGACGGGGCGCACATCCGGACGCTCCTGCTGACGTTCTTCTTCCGGCACATGCAGCAGCTCATCGACGCGGGCCACGTCTACGTCGGGCAGCCGCCGCTGTACCGCGTGAAGGCGGACGGGAAATATCACTACGTCCTGGACGAGAAGGGGCTGCAGGAGTTCACCGAGCAGAACGGACACAAGAAGGTCGAGGTGTCCCGGTTCAAGGGCCTGGGGGAGATGAACCCCGACCAGCTTTGGGAGTCCACGATGAACCCCGACACCCGCGTGTTGAAGCAGGTCATGCTGGAGGACGCCGCGGCGGCGGACCGGATGTTCAGCATCCTGATGGGCGAGGACGTCGAGGCGCGCCGCGAGTTCATCCAGCAGAACGCCAAGGAAGCGTTCATCGACGCGTAGGGCTCCGCGGGGAAGGCAGCTCACGTTGGCGGAATCGGCCGAGAGGGTCCAGCAGGTCGTCATCGAGGAGGAGATCCAGTCCTCCTTCATCGACTACGCGATGTCGGTCATCGTGTCTCGGGCGCTGCCCGATGTGCGGGACGGGCTGAAGCCGGTGCACCGCCGGATCGTGTACGCCATGTTGCAGGAGGGGCTCCGCGCCGGGACGCCCCGGAAGAAGTCCGCCTCGGTGGTGGGCGAGGTCATGAAAACCTTCCACCCCCATGGTGACCAGGCCATCTATGACGCCCTGGCTCGCATGGCCCAGGACTTCTCGATGCGCTATCCGCTGGTCGATCCACAGGGGAACTTCGGCTCGATCGACGGCGACCCCCCGGCGGCGGCCCGGTACACGGAGTGCCGGCTGTCCCCCTTGGCGATGGAGCTGCTGAGGGACATCGAAAAGGAGACCGTCGACTTCATCCCGAACTACGACGGCGAGGCTCTGGAGCCGGTGGTCCTGCCGGCGAGGTTCCCCAACCTCCTGGCGAACGGATCGGCGGGGATCGCCGTGGGGATGGCCACGAACATGCCTCCGCACAACCTCGGGGAGGTCATCGACGCGGCGATCGTGCACCTGGACAACGTCGAGCTCCCCGACGCCGAGCTGCTCCCGCTGTTGATGAAGAAGGTCAGGGGACCGGACTTTCCCACGGCGGGACTGATCATGGGGCGGCAGGGCATCAGGGACGCCTACACCACCGGACGGGGCGCCATCAGGATGCGAGCCCGGGTCGTGATCGAAGAGGGCCGCCAGGGCCGCCCTCGCTTGGTCGTGACCGAGCTGCCCTACATGGTCAACAAGGCACGCCTGTCCGAGAAGATCGCCCAGCTCGTCCAGCACCGGCGGATCAACGACATCGCCGATCTGAAGGATGAGTCCAGCCGCGCGGGGATGCGCCTCGTCATCGACCTGAAGCGCAACGCCAACCCCCACGTGGTGCTGAACCAGCTCTACAAGCACACCCAGCTTCAGGACACCTTCGGCGTGATCAACCTGGCCCTCGTGGACGGGGTGCCTCGAACCCTGAACCTGGCCCAGCTCATCCGACACTACGTGTCGCACCAGATCGACGTGGTGGTCCGCCGCAGCCGGTTCGACCTGCGCAAGGCCGAGGAGCGCGACCACATCGTCCAGGGCCTGCTCATCGCGCTGAGCCACATCGACGAGGTCATCAGGATCATCCGGGGGGCCTCGGACACCGACGACGCCCGCCAGAAGCTGATCAAGCGCTTCGAGCTCTCGGAGATCCAGGCGAACCACATCCTGGACATGGCGTTGAAGCGGCTGACCCGGCTCAGCCGGAAGGAGCTCGAGGACGAGCACGACGAGCTCCTCGCCACGATCGAACGCCTGCAATCGCTGCTGGCCTCGCCCGAGGCCATCCGTGGCGTGGTGAAGGTCGAGCTCCTCGACCTCCGCAAGAAGTTCGCCGACCCCCGCCGGACCGAGATCCGGGCCGACGAGGGCGACTTCGACATCGAGGACCTGATCCAGGAAGAGGACGTCATCATCACCATCACCCGGGCCGGGTACGTGAAGCGGCTGCCCGTCGACACCTACCGCCGGCAGGGGAGGGGTGGGAAAGGTGTGATCGGGGCGAACCTCAAGGCCGAGGACATCATCACCCAGGTCTTCACCGCGACGACCCACCACTGGCTGCTGGTGCTTACCAACAAGGGCAAGGTGTACCGGGCCAAGGTGCACGAGGTCCCGGAGGCCTCCCGGACCGGCCGGGGCACCTACGTGGCGAACCTGCCCGGGATGGGCTTCGGCGGCGACGAGCGCATCGCCAGCGTGATCGACATCAAGGACTACGACCCGGTGAAGTTCCTGGTGTTCGCCACGAAGAAGGGCCTGGTCAAGAAGACGGCCCTGTCCGAGTATGAGTCCCCTCGGACCGGCCTGGCCGCCATCAACCTGAAGGCGGGAGACGAGCTCATCGGGACATTGCTGTCCGACGGCAGGGACGACCTGATCCTCGTGTCGAAGCTGGGTCAGGCCATCCGATTCTCCGAGGCCCGCGTGCGGCCGATGGGCCGCCAGACGGCTGGCGTCATCGGGATGAAGTTGAAGGAGAGCGACGAGGTCATCGCCATGGTCGCCACGAGCCAGGGCGACGGCCTACTGACGGTCACCAACAACGGCTTCGGCAAGCGCACGCCGTTCGAGGAATACCCTCCGAAGGGCCGCGGGGGGTACGGCGTGAAGACCGCGATGCTCACGTCGAGGGTCGGCGTGCTTGCCGGCGCCTTCCCCATCAGCAAGGACCAGGACATCCTGGTCATCGCCAACGACGGCGTGGTCATCCGGGTGCCGGCGGTGCAGGTTCGAAAGGCCGGGCGGGCCACCCAGGGCGTCCGGGTGATGCGCCTGGAGAAGGGCCGAAGCGTGGCTGCGGTGGCCCCCGTCATCATGCAGGTCGAGGAGTAGCCGGCGCGTTCGGGTCGGGCAGCTTCACGCGCCGAAAGGTGGCCAGGAGCACCAGGTCGTACACGATCTTCAGGGCGCCGGCGGCGACGAATGGCGCCGACACCGACACCGTCTGCATCAGATAGCCGCCCAGGGCCGGGCCCGCCGGACGCACCAGGTAACGGGCCGTGTTCGTGTACGCGGCCGCCGCCGTTCGCTCTCCCGGATCCACCAGGGCCACCACGTAGGCCTGCCTCGCCGGCACGTCCATCTGGCTGATGGCGAACCGCGCCAGCAACACCGCGATGGCGGCCGGGAGGTTCGGCATGAACGGCACCAGGATCAGCAGGACGTTCGACGGAAGGTGGGTGAACACCATGGTGTTCAGCAGGCCGATCCGGTTCGCGAGCCAGCCGGCGGCGATGGACGAGCCGCTCTGGAGCAGCCCCGCGGCGAAGAAGACCAGCCCCATCGTCTCGGTGGACGCGCCGAACTTCCGCTGGAACCAGAACACGATGAACAGGCTCACCACGAAGCCCCCGCCGAAGGAATCCACGGCGAACAGCCCCGCCAGCCTCGCCACGGTCCCCTTCGATCTGATCAGGGGGAAGCGGCGCTCCGGGGAGAGCTCCTCGCCAGCTTCGACCCGAGGGCTCAGCCTGGAGGCCACGATGCCGCACGCCACCGCCATCACCGGGAACGCCAGGAGGAATCGCTGGCTCGCCGGAAGCGCCGGGAAGAACCGGCGGAAGAAGTCGGGCCCGCCGGCCGCCAGGGCCCCCACCGACCCGGCGAGGTAGGCGACCGCGTTGTACCGGGCGAACGCGCTGTTCCGGCCCCTGGGCGAGTCGGTGGCGTGAGGGATCATCGCCTGCTCGAGCGAGGTGATCGGGCCCGACTCGTTCGCCTCCACGGAGATGGTTCCGGTGAGGGCCGCCACGATCAGCGCGGGGAGCCAGCGGGTCAGGGCGAACACGGTCCCCGCCACGCCCATGAGCAGCAGGAGCGCCACGTAGAGGCGGCGGCGCCCCAGGCGGTCGCCCCTGGTTCCGACGGCGATGGAGGTCACGGCGAAGCCGGCCAGCATGCAGGTGGTGACCAGCCCGACCTTCGTGCCGGAGTAGCCGGCCCTGGCCAGCTCCGCCCCGATCAGGATGCTGGCGAAGCCGTACACGACCGCCCGGAGCGCCTGGACCACCAGGATCCTGGGGAGATCGCGGCCATCCGGCCCGTGACGCACCACCGAACCATAATGGGCCGGTGCCCGGCCCACCGAAGCCCGCCTTCGAGATCCTCGAGCACACGGCCGACATCGGTGTTCGGTCTCACGGGGCCACCGAGGAAGAGGCCTTCGAGAACGCCGCTCGGGGCTTGCTGGAGATCCTCGGTGCCGAGTCTTCCCGTGACGGCGGGTCGGTCGAAACCGTCGACGTGAGAGCGGCCGACCGGGAGGCGTTGCTGGTGAGCCTCATGGACGAGCTGATCTTTCGAACGGATTCCCGGCCCACCGACGGGATCGCCCGGATCGAGGTGCGGTTCGGGGGGCCGAGCGCGTTGCGGGCGACCCTTCGGTGGGGGCCGCGACGACGTTCCCCCGAGGCCATCGAGCTGAAGGCGGCCACCTACCACCAGCTCTCGGTGAAGCGGGCCGGCGCGGGTTGGGTGACCACCGTGTTCTTCGACGTGTGAGGCGACGATGGAGCCGAACCGGATCGACGACTTCACGTGGGAGATCCCTCGGGACTCCATGCCGGGGATGCGGGTTCCCGGGGTGGTCTTCGCCACGGAGTCCCTCCTTCGGCAGGCCCTGCAGGACCGGGCCCTGGAGCAGGTGGCGAACGTGGCCACGCTCCCGGGAATCGTGCGGGCCTCCTACGCCTTGCCCGATATCCACTGGGGCTATGGCTTCCCCATCGGCGGGGTGGCCGCCACCGACGTCGAAGCCGGGGGCGTGGTCTCCCCGGGCGGGGTGGGGTTCGACATCGCGTGTGGGGTCCGGATGCTTCGTTCGGACCTCTCCTGGCAGGAGGACGTTCGGCCTCGTATCCGGCAACTGGTGACGGCGCTGGGCCGCACGGTCCCGCGGGGGACGGGCGGTGGGGGGAGGCTTCCGGTGGGCGGACGGGACCTGGACCGCGTCCTGTCCGAGGGAGTGGGCCATCCGCTGTCGCGTGGGCTGGGGGTCGAAGAGGACGCCGAGCTCTGCGAGGACCGAGGCGTCCTGACCGAGGCGATCCCGAAGCTGGTCTCGCTGCGGGCCCGCCAGCGGGGAGGGCCGCAGCTCGGGAGCCTTGGGGGCGGCAACCACTTCCTGGAGGTGCAGGTGGTGGAGGAGGTGATCGATTCCGCCACGGCCGAGCGGCTACGGCTCCACGAGGGCCAGGTCTGCGTGATGCTCCATTCGGGCTCACGGGGCCTCGGGCACCAGGTCTGCACCGATCACCTGCGCGAGGTGGACGAGGTGAGCCGGGCGCTCGGCATCGACGTTCCCGACCGCCAGCTCGCCTGCGTCCCCGTGGAGCACGCCGCCGGGCAGCGCTACCTGGGCGCCATGGCCGCCGCGGCGAACTTCGCCCGGGCCAACCGGCACATCCTGGCCCACGCGGTCCGGGAAGCCTTCGCCGCCGTGCTGGGGGGCCGGGTGGAGGGCCGGGAGCCCCCGTACGGCCTCTCGCTCGTCTACGACGTGGCGCACAATCTCGCCAAGCTGGAGGAATACGACCTGGACGGCCGGGTACGGTTGCTCTGCGTGCACCGCAAGGGCGCCACCCGCGCGTTCGGTCCAGGCCATCGGGAGCTGCCCGAGCGGTACCGCGGGACCGGACAGCCGGTGGTCATCCCTGGGAGCATGGGGACGGCTTCGTACGTCCTGGTGGGAACGCCGACGGCCGGGATGAGGTCTTTCTCCTCGGCCTGCCACGGGGCGGGCCGAGCGATGTCTCGAACGAAGGCGAAGAAGGTGATGAGCGGCAAGGACGTGATCGAGGACCTGGAAGGCCGGGGGGTGGCCACTGCGGCATCCCAGCCCGCGTTGCTTGCCGAGGAGGCCCCCTACGCGTACAAGGACGTCTCCGAAGTCGTGAGAGCATGTGAAGGCGCGGGCCTCACCAGGACGGTGGCAAGGCTCAGGCCAGTGGGCGTGGTGAAGGGTTGATGAGGTGTCCAGCGGAGCAGCCAGAAGGATGAGAGCCGTCGTTCGGGAGACCGGGGTCACGGCGCGGGTGGAGGACACCCGGGCCATGGCTCGCCAGACGAAGGTCGTGGTCAAGCGGGTCCAGCCCTGGTCGGTGTTCAAGTTCTCCCTGCTCTTCTACTTCTGCCTGATGCTGGTGTTCCTGTTCGCCCTGCTCATCCTGTACTGGGTCATGTCGATCGTGGGTGTGATGGATTCCATCTCCCACCTCATCGCCACGATCGGCCTGGGGCCCCGGAAGGGGGCATTCGAATTCCACAGCTTCTGGATCTTCTCCCGGCTGTTCCTGCTGGGCGTGGCCGGGGTGATCGTGTGGTCGCTGGTGAACCTGTTCGTGGCGCTGCTGTACAACCTCGTCTCCGACGTGGTCGGCGGCATCCAGATCACCCTGGGCGACCGGCGCTGAGGCCCGGTTCGGTATTCGTCTGGACCAGCGCATGTCCTTTGACAGTCGAGAGAGGGCCCGGGTACGCTGGCGTCGGGTCCCGCCTCGAGAGGCTCGCGGTTCGGGGGCCTGTAGCTCAGGCGGTTAGAGCGCATCCCTGATAAGGATGAGGTCGATGGTTCGAGTCCATCCAGGCCCACGACGCTAGGAGGCGACCATGGGGAAGGACAAGGAGAAGAAGAAGGGCGGGAAGATCCGGAAGTTCTTCCTCTTCGCCGCGATCGCCGGGGCCATCGGCGCGCTCACCAAGTCCATGAAGCGCCGCCGGGCGGGCAGCGAGGAGAGCGAGTGGCAGGAGCTTCCCCCTCCGTCCAGCTAGACCCGGCCGAGGGCGCTCCCGGCGCCTGATCTCCTGCGTTCGGCCTCCCCCGAGGTTGGCCCGTTTCCTCAACCGGAGCCCGCAGGTGGCCGATCCCATGTGGGATGGGACACGCGTACCGAATCGAAGCGGGCGACGTCCTCCTTTCGCTCCAGGCCGCGCTGGCCGGGGAGGAGCAACGCCGTCCCGGCAGGGCCACCGGCCCACCGGGTAGGCCGGGGGCGGTTCCCGCGGCGGTCGTTCCGATCTCGAAGGCCCGGCGCCCGCCCACCATGCGCGAGGCGATGGCGCTCCATCCGTCGGCCCGGCGCCTGGGAGACCCGCCGCCCCCCACCGACCTGGGCCTGGTCGATCCGGGCACTGGCGCCGGGAGCCTTCGGGCTCTTCGCCGCGACCTGCTGAACGAGATGACCTACGGTCCGGCGGCCCGGCCGGGACCGTCGGTGATCGCCATTCGGGTCGAGCGGCACGGCGACGACCTCGATGGGCCGCCGCCGGAGACGTTGATGAGGGCGGTGGTCGAAGTTGTCCCGTTCATGGTCAGGCCCCGAGACCGGGTCTACCGGTCGGGGCCGAACGAGCTGGCCCTGCTCATGCCGGCCACCGACGACGAGGGAGCCGAGGTCGCGCTGAGCCGGCTGCTCCACCGGGTCCCGAGAGTCCTGGCCGCCCGCCGGTTGGGGCAGGTCCGATTGATGCCACGGCGCGTGCGGACCGACGGGCTTGGGGCAAAGGCCGGAGGCAGCGGCTAGCGCGTCCCGGTCCCCCTCGTCGGTGGTCCCCTCGATAGACTCCCCCGCGGGTGAGCACTGCCTGGGAACTCGCTCGATCCGCGGCCGAGGCCGCCGGGGTGGCCGTGGTCCCGCTGACCGGGCTGGAGGACGCCGACCGGGTCCGCTCGGTGATCGAGTCCGTCTGGGGTGAGCAGGTCCTTCCCCGCGAGATGGTGCGGGCCTTCCAGCACGCCGGTTCGGTCCTGTACGGAGCGGAAGCTCCCGGAGGGGACCTCGTCGGCTTCGTGCTCGGGTTCGCCGGGCTGTCGGAGGGCCTTCACGTGCACTCGCACATGCTGGCGGCGGTGCCCGAATGGCAGGATCGCGGGGTGGGATTCGCCCTCAAGTTGGCCCAGCGGGCGCACTGCCTCGACCACGGGATCGAACAGGTCCGGTGGACGTTCGACCCCCTGGTGGCGCGGAACGCCCGGTTCAACCTGGGGAAGCTCGGCGCCGAGGCCTTCCGGCTGCTGCCGAACTTCTACGGCCGGATGACCGACCGTTTGAACCGGGACGACCGGAGCGACCGGTTCGAGCTGCGATGGCGGCTCTCATCCGAACGGGTCGGCCGTGCGCTGGCCGGCGAGGCGGAGCGGCCCCGGATCGGGGAGGCGCTCGTCGCGAGGGACGAACGGGGGATGCCCCGACCGACGGGGAAGCCTCCGCAACCGGGAGCGACCGTGGCGGTCCCGGCGGATCATCACGCCCTGAAAGGGAGGGACCCCGCCGCCGCCCGGGCCTGGCGCGACGCCGTGGAGGAGGCGGCCCGTTGGTGCTTCGAAGCCGGGCTGGCGGCGGTGTGGCTCGACCGGGACCGGGGGTACGTGTTCGACCTCCCGGAGGCCGCGCCGTGAGGATCCGAGCCATTGAGCTGGTCGAGATGGCCATGCCGCTGGTCCGGCCGTTCCGAACGAGCTTCGGGGAGGAGCGCGACAAG
>Ga0137378_10000840_pt1 | contig 24960 bp, 25 predicted proteins | sample SagtaG_21_FD_104813 | JGI IMG/M metagenome (GOLD analysis project Ga0137378, IMG submission 104813) | Vadose zone soil microbial communities from Sagehorn Ranch, Mendocino, California, USA - Sage2_L_60_16 metaG | ecosystem: Environmental > Terrestrial > Soil > Vadose zone | place: USA... | reverse complement strand
GATAAGCGCGCCGAGGACTCCCCAGACCAAGACGCGATGTTGTGCCAGCGGAGGGACGCGGAAATGCGCGAAAATCAATACAAACACAAAGATGTTATCGACGCTCAGCGAATACTCGATCAGGTACCCGGTAAAAAAGTCGAGGCCGTGATGAGGACCTTTAAGGCGCCACACGAGTACGTTAAATGCGAGTGATACGACCACCCATAACACGGTCCTCTGCGCCGCCGCGCGAATGCTCAGTTCCCGATCGCGGCGCTTGAAGGTGATGAGGTCAATTGCAATTGCAATGAAGACGCCGATGTGAAAGGCGATCCAAAACCAAATGCTCGTCGTCACGGCCGGGAGGTTTTCATGCCGCGAGGCGTGCGGCAATCGCAAATTGCAAGAGGCGCCTTTACGACCTATACGTCACACGGAACTTCCTTGTCACATAAATGGATCCCGAACTGCAAAAGCTCATCGAAGCCGGAAAACTTACTGACCAGGCCGCAGGGCAGCTGGAAAAATTGAAGCCGGGTACATTTTGTTTGCACAAGAGTTGGGGATTCGGCCGCGTGAGCGAATGGAATCTGCTGCTAAATCAAATCGTGATTGATTTTGCGAGCAAGAAGTCCCATTCGATGCAGCTTGAGTACGCGGCGGAGAATCTCACGCCTCTCGCGCCCGAGCATTTTCTCTCACGCAAGGCGACCGACTTGGTGGAAATCAAAAATTTGGCCAGGGAAGATCCGGGTGCGCTGGTGCGAAATATTGTTGAAAGTCTGGACGGCAAAGCCACAGCGCAGCAGATCAGTGAATGGTTGGTTGGCGATGTTTTCACCGAGACGGAATGGAAACGCTGGTGGGAATCAACGAAGAAGCTGCTCAAGGCGAGCGGCGCTTTTTCCATTCCCGCAAGAAAAACCGACCCGATCCAAATGCGCGGCGAAGGTGTATCGCACGCTGACGAGCTGATCGCCGTTTTCAACAAGGCACGACTGCCGAAAGAGCAAATCGCGGCACTCGAGCAGATCATAAAATTTCACCAGCAGTTCAAGGAGCCTGAAAAACAACTTCAGCCGATCGTCGCTACGATCGAAAACATGGCGGCGCGGAACCAGAGAATGCATCCCGAACTGGCGTTCGAACTCATTATCGCGCGGGACGATTTGCTCGGACACGTTCCGCTGTTGCGCACGACGCACATTGGGTTGACCCTTTCAAAATTGATTCTTGAGGAAGAGAAGCGCTTGCTATTGATCCTGCCGAAACTGCCGGCGGCAAAAGAGAAAAGGGTCCTGCAAACGTTGCCTTCAGCGCTTGGGCCTCCCTGGACAGAGCGCGCCTTGTATTTGATGCAAAGAAGTCACGGCCGCATGGTGGCGCAAATTCCGCGCATCCTGAGCGAAACCGGACAACATGCCGAACTCCGCGCAATGCTAGAACGGAGCATTCGCGAACATTCAGCTACGAGCGAGATGCTTGCCTGGCTGTGTAGCGAAAGAAAGGACTGGAGCGAGCTGGTAACGCCGGAATTGCTTGGCGCGATCTTGGCGGCCCTGGAGCGCGAACAACACAACGCTTCCGGCCGCGCCAGCAAATTGTACCGCACACTGGCTGAAGATCGGCAATTGCTTGGGGACATTTTTAAGAAAGGCGACGTCGCTGTTGCGCGCGATGCGATGCGACGGCTGCAACTGAGCCCGTTGTTCGACGAGCTAACGAAACGCTCGCTCCTGGCCCGGATTGTTAAAGTTTATCCAGAGCTGGAAAGCATGATCACCGGCGGGCAACCGCAGGAAAAGACTGCACAGCTAATCGTTTCATGGAGCAGCTTGGAAAGACGCAAAATCGAATACGAAGAACTCGTAAAAACAAAAATTCCAGAGAATACCAAGGAGATCGCGCTCGCCAGGTCGTATGGGGATCTGAGCGAGAATTTTGAATTCAAAGCAGCCAAGCAAATGCAAAGCGTGCTGATGCGACGCAAAGCCGAGCTCGAACAAATGCTGCACAACGCGCGCGGCACTTCATTTGAAAACGTCGATACGTCGCGTGTTTCGATCGGCACAATCGTCACGCTGCGCAGCCCGGAGGCGAACAAGGAAGAAACCTACACCATTCTCGGCGCGTGGGATGGCGACCCCGACCGCGACATCATTTCGTATCAGACTGCGATTGGCCAGGCGCTGCTCGGTCATAAAACCGGTGAGACTGTCTCCCTAAACACGGAGCACGGCACGGCTCAATTTACGATTGTTTCAATCCAGCCCGCGCCGCCGGACCAGACCGCGCCTGCTCCTACTCCTCCCACGGAATCTGTCGTTGAAACGGCGATGGCCGAGTAGCTTCGAGTCATTCATCTGTTTTCGTAGATTGAAATTATCAGGGTTGCGCCTGCATATCTTTGGGAAATTAGCTGTCGCGCGAAAAGCTTTTCGGCAAGCTGCCGAAAAAGACAGGCTGGCAGCCTGTGCTCCCCGAATGTCGATCGCCTGCCCTACATCAGCAGTTCGTAGGAGAGGACACTAAGGCAATAGATTGCCGCGGTTTCCACTCGCAGGATGATTGGGCCGAGTGTAATTGGCTGGCACCCATGGCCACGCGCGAGCGCAAGCTCGGCAGGCGTGAAATCGCCTTCAGGCCCAATAAGCATCAATACGCTTCGAGGGCGATGTTGATGTCCACTCGAATAATCTGCGAGAATCTTCTTTAAATGCTGCGCGCCCGGCTGCAGCGATCCGATTAGTTGTAGATCGAATGATTCCTCCGACGCTACGGAAAATAATTCTGCCAGTTTTCTAGGCGCATGCACGCGCGGCAGCCAGTTCTGGCCGCATTGCTTGGCTGCTTCGATTGCGACTTGCTGCCATTTCGACTGCTTTTGCGCGGCGCTTTCGGAATCGACCTGAACAATGGTGCGGTCGGAAATGATTGGTGCAATTTCGGCTGCGCCAATCTCGACCGCCTTCTGCACAATCAAGTCCATGTTCTTGCCTTTCGGAATCGCCTGTCCCAGAACGATCCGGCAGCGCAGCGGCGGCGTTTCCGCTTCGTGTAACTTGCGCAATCCAACTTCGTTGCCGCCCAGATCGACCACTTCGGCAGTCATTTCGCGCCCGCGTCCATTAAAGAGAACAAGCTTCTCCCCTAGCCTGATACGCAGAACATCGCGCGCGTGGTGAGCCTCCGATCCGGTCAAGGCGATTGTGCCTTGGTTCCAATTCTCCGGAAAGATGTAAAAGCGATGCATATGACCTATAGGACTAATGGGACCCATAGGACACGCAACTCGATTTCTTTACTAATAATTGGATGCGATGAACGAATTTAACGCCAGCACATCCGCCAACGATTTGCCCATCGGCAGCTCCACGCGCCGCTGTTGAAGCGCCGCGATCACCTTCTCTGTGGGAATGTTTCCAACCAGCGCGTCCTGCGCGAACGGGCAGCCACCAAGGCCACCGATAGCCGAATCAATGCGACGGCAGCCCGCATCGTAAGCGGCGAGCACTTTGGCTGCGGCTTCGTCGGGCGCGCTGTGAAGATGCACGCCGACTTCGTAATTGCCGTATTGGCTCGTCACCAGTTGGACCACGCGGCGAATCAGATCAGGGCCAGCAACACCGACTGTGTCAGCGAGCGAAATTGATCGAATGCCAATACCGGCCAATTTCTTTACCGCTTGGACCGCTTCATCCTCGTCCCACGGATCGCCATAAGGATTTCCGAACGCCATCGAAATGTAAGCGACCACGCCGAGCCCGGCCTTGTCCGCTTTTCTTTTAATCGATTGCAACGCTTTGTAGCAGTCTTCGAGTGTCTGGTTTTGATTCTTGCGCAGAAACGTCTCGGAGATGGAATACGGGTAACCCATGGTCGTAACTGCTTCGGTCGCGATTGCACGCTCGGCCCCTTTCTCGTTCACCACGATGCCGATGACTTCGACGTCGTCTGGTGGACGAACTTGCTCCAGCACCTTTTCGCTGTCGGCCATCTGCGGAACAGCTTTGGGAGAGACAAAGCTCACAGCATCGATGTGCTTAAAGCCTGCCGCGATCAACGCGCGCAGGTACCGCGCCTTGAGTTCTGTTGGGATTTGTCGCTTAAGACCCTGCCAGGCGTCGCGCGGGCATTCGATTAGTTTGACAGCATTGGAAAGCACGGAACCTGCGGACCTTTATTGAAAAAATTCCTTCGCGCGCTCGAAAAAGCTTTTGCGCAGCGGAGTGTTTTCGTCGCCGCACAGCGCTGCGAATTCCTCAAGCTTGCGACGTTGCTCCGCATTCAAGCGCGACGGCACCTCGACAATCAGGCGCGCGAACAAATCGCCATGGCCGCGCCCGTTGACGTTCGCAATTCCTTTGGCGCGCAGTTTGAACATCTGCCCGCTTTGCGTGCCGGCAGGCACTTTGAGATGCGCTCTGCCTTCAAGCGTCGGCACATCGACCTCGCCACCTAAAGCCGCCACCGAAAAAGGAATTGGTAATTCGCAATACAGATCATCGTTTTCGCGTTGAAAGATTTTGTGCTCCTTGATGTGGATCACGACATAAAGGTCGCCCGGCGGACCACCGCGGGTACCGGCCTCGCCGTTGCGTAACGAGCGCAATCGCGATCCTTCCCGGATTCCGGCCGGGATTTTCAGTTTAACGCGGCTTAGTTTTTCCACGCGTCCCTCACCGCGGCATTGCTGGCACGGTTTTTCGATGATTTCGCCGGCGCCGCGGCAGCGCGGACACGTTTGCGAAATGTGGAAAAATCCGCGCGAACTAACCACTTGACCGCGGCCGCCGCAGGTGGGGCAACTGATCGTGCGCGACCCTGGCTCAGCGCCGCTGCCGTGACATTTACCGCAGATATCGAGCTTCTCGATCTCAATCTCTTTTTCGGCGCCAAAAGCCGCTTCTTCCAGTTTGATCTGCATGTCGTAGCGCAAATCCGATCCGCGCCGTCGATCTTCCGTGCGTTCGCCGCCGCCAAAGAACGTCTCAAAAATTCCGCCGCCGAATTCACCCCCGCCGAACACTTCTCGGAAAATATCAAATGGATCGTGAAAACCGCGGCCAAAGCCGGCGCCACCCTGCGCAAAGACCGCATGGCCGAAGCGATCATAAGCGGCGCGTTTGTCCGGGTCCATCAACACATCGTACGCTTCACCTAATTCCTTGAATTTTTCCTCGGCCTGTGGATCGTCCGGATTCTTGTCTGGATGAAACTTCACTGCGAGCTTGCGGTAGGCGCGTTTGAACTCCTCATCGGTGGCGTTTCGCCCAACGCCTAGAACTTCGTAGTAATCGCGTTTCTCCGTTGCCATATGACCGATAAGCCTTGTGTGACCTATGGGACTAATAGGCGAAGCAAGCAAGAAGCCTCACTTATTTTGCTGGTCCGCTGGAAACGACGACCTTCGAAGGCCGCAGCAAACGATCTTTAAATCGATAACCGCGACGGGCCTGGCGCAAGACAATCCCCTCGGGAAATTGATCGCTTGGCTCATGTGCGATTGCTTCGTGCAGCTTCGGGTCGAATGTTTTGCCTTCGGCCTCGATTGGTTGCAGCCCATTTTCTGCAAGCAAATCGTTAAGTTGTTTCTGAACGAGAACCATTCCGGAATATATCGGAGAGTGTTTGCCTTGCTCTTTTGCGGCTGCGAGACCGAGCTCGAAATTATCAATAATTCCGAGCAACCGCTCGAGTAACGAGCTGTTGGCATATTTGATTGCCTCTTCCTTTTCGCGCGCAGAGCGCTTTTTGTAATTTTCGAAATCAGCCTGACTGCGCAATGCCAGATCGCGAAACCGGTCGAGATCGGCTTGCAAACCGGCCATTGGATCTTCCGCTTCGGTTTGCTCGGCGGCAGTCGCAGGCGCGGCAGATGAAGACATCGATGTTGCCGATGCCGCTCGTTTTATTTCTTTATTTTGTTCAGGAACAGGGCTCTTTTTCATGTTTTGCGGATCGCAATCAACGTGATGTCGTCATTTTGAGGAAGCGCACCGGTAAAGTCGCGCACATCCCCTATGATTTTCTTTACAATCGCCTGCGCGCCATCGTTCGCGCTGGCGCGAACCGATTGCGTCATGCGATCGAGGCCGAACTCTTCTCCTTCGGTATTAAGCGTTTCGGTCACACCGTCAGTGTAGAGAACGAGGCAATCATCGCGCTCGAGCGGGACGGCGAAATCAGAGGTAAGCCTATCAAACACGTTTCCGCTGTCAATTCCCACGACCATTCCCGGCGATTTTACCGGCGTAACCGTTTGCGACTGCCGCTTGTAGAGCAATGGCGCATCGTGTCCCGCGCGCGCCAGCGTGACGCCGTCGCGTTGATGGTCCAGAATCAGATAGGCCATGCTGATGAACATGTCTTCCTTGATATCGGGATAAAGTTGCCGGTTCACCTTTCGCAAAACATCGGCGGGAGATGGGTTCCGGGCCGCCTCAGCACGCAAGACGCTACGGCAAATCGCCATGATCAGCGATGCGGGAATGCCTTTTCCCGAAACGTCTGCAATTGCCACGCCGAGTCGCTCTTCATCAACCTGGATGTAATCGAAATAATCGCCGCTCACCTGACGCGCCGGCACGTTTAGACCGCTGATCTGAAATCCGTTAATGGCCGGCGCTTCGGCTGGCAGTAAGATACGCTGAATGTCTCGTGCGATTTCCAGATCGTGATCGAGGCGCTTTTTTTCGTTCGCCATTGAATAGATTATGGCGTTGTAGAGGGCGAAAGCGGACTGCTCGGCGATCGATTTAAAAACAACGAAATCAGCCTGCGAAAAGGACGCGCCTCCGGGACCATTGGCGAGAGCGAGAACACCCAGATCTTGATTTCCATAACGGAGCGGCGCCGCCATGATCGATGCAGTGCCAAAAGCGCTGCCGCGCAATTTCGCCAACTCGGGCGCTTCTGAGAACTCGTTCAAGCAGACGGACTGGCCTGTTTGCCAGACTCGTCCGATCACTCCTTCGCCCGGTCCAAGCGTGTGCAGGCGTAAAAAGCTCTCGAGTGCAATGGGGGCGGCGGCCGCTTGTTGCAGAATGTTCGCCGGAATATCTACCAGCGGTGGACAGCCTTTGGAGATGAAAGCTGGAGTAAGTTTCCCGCCCGTGCGATCGGTCACGTAAAGTGCGCCGCCGTGCGCGTCAAGAATACGCGTAGCGCCCTCGACGATGAGCCGGTGCAGTTCCTGAGGTCGAATGGTCTCCCTGAAAGCTTCGCCGAGCCCGTGGAGGAAATCGAAAACGAGCGTCTCCTCGACCTGGATCTCTTCATGAGAGCGCTCCAGCCTGCGGATCCGTCGTGTCTGGAAGGAGAAGGTAATAATCCACCCTGCAACAGACGCGAGAAGCAATCCGAAGAGAAGAGTCGGCCACATCATGCTGGGCCAGCTTACTTCGAAGGCGTCTCGTGATGAAGGTCTTGTTTTAAGTAATCGAGAACGTCCTTGAAGCGAAAGAGATTTTCCGGCGCCGCCTCGCAAAGTGCTTCATGGGCTTCCAGCATCGTTTCGGTTTGCTCCTGTTTTTGGGCCTCTCGCGACTGGCCTCCGGAAGTTTGCTCGAGCGCTTCACATTCAGGCGGGCGCGCGCCGTTACCGTGGATATCGAATATTTGATCCAAGCCTAGGCCAGAGAGAAGTTCCTGGCTGCGATTCCCACAGTGAACGATGTGTAGATGACCGTGACCGAGCTCCTTCAACCGGAGCGCCACGCTAGCCATCGTTCCCATGAATGTCGAATCCATCATGGCGCAATCTGCCAGATCCACAACAAATTCGCGATAGCCGCGATCCAACATCTCGCGTGCGAACTCCTTGAGATTCCCGCTGTTGAGGAAACTACCCTTCCCCTCCACTTTCACCCATACGGTCGGGCCGCTCACCCCTACTTGGATAGATGACTCCACGTTTACTAAATAAAGGATACCAGCCCGCAAGGCATGCTGTCAAACCTTGCGGACTCGAGAAAGTTCCAGGAATTGATTCGAAACGCAGAGCCTAAAGAGCCGCATTATTCAAATAATAGCCCGCGCCTTCTCGAGTATGAGCCACAGACGCGAGCGCGAGCACGAAGCGGCTCGACAGGCCGATCTGGTGTTACTCCCACATGAAAGAGCGGTTTTCCGCTACGATCTGGCCATTTTCGATTAACAGACATCGCCAGGCAATCACGCGTCCGTCATCAAAATAATCGTCTCCAATGACCTTAAATTCGGTCTTATGAGTGCCGTCCACGTTTCGATATGAAATCTCCTGCGCCTGGACGTGCTCGTGCAATTTCTCCTGGCGATACTCCAGGCGCACTGTGAGATCGGAGGGCCGTTTCGCCCGCCAAAAGAAATCGAAGTAATTCCCGAAACGTTGGCGTTGATCGACCCCCGTGACCGCTCCGAAGAGCCGGTATTGGCGCTCAAACGTAATGGGGGCGTCCTGCAGCGTCGCCGTCTTCTGGCTCGGCGAATTGCTCTTCTGGTTAAGCGTGCTTGTCGATTGCCGTGCACCCTCACCTGGTTTTGGTCCCTTCTCACTCAAAAAGAAAAGCTTCGTTTTTCGAAACTCGAAATCGTTGCTCAACGCGACCGGGAGCGATGTTACTTTTGGAAGGATTCTTGGTTCTTCTCGCGCGCCCTCGCTCGAAGCGCTCAGGGCCAAAAAGATAAAAGCGAAGACGAGGGCCGCGAATCTCATTCGCTTAATAAAGCCGGGTTTTGAATCGCGTGTCAACGCGCAACGCATATATCTCATACGTCTTATAGGCCCTGTGGAACTGGCGCGAATCTGAAAGTAAACTTCATTTTCATGATTGCTGTTCGTTATGAGCGCGGGGTATATCTGCCGCACCAGGATCTGTGGCTGGATCCTTGGGACCCAAAGCGCTTCGCTTTCGTCTCACACGCGCATAGCGACCACATTGCGCCACACGACGAGATTATCGTTTCCGAGCGAACAGCGCGTTTGATGCAAAGCCGGCTACCGGGGTCCCGCACCGAGCATGTTCTGCAATTTGATGAGAAACGAACAGTGCGTGGTCTCAATCTTATGCTGTTGCCTGCCGGCCATATCTTCGGTTCGGCGCAATGTTTCCTTTTTGTCGGCAACGAGACACTGCTTTACACGGGAGATTTCAAACTGCGTCCCGGAAAATCCGCCGAGCAGGCAGAATGGCGCCCGGCTGATACGCTTATCATGGAGACCACCTTCGGCCTGCCGCGCTATAGATTTCCGCCAACGGAACAAGTCATTGAACAAGTGGTCACTTTCTGCCGCGAAACAATTGACGATGACCAAGTGCCGGTACTTCTCGGATATTCGTTAGGCAAAGCGCAGGAAATACTGTGTTCGCTCGATGGAGCGGGGCTAACGCCCATGCTGCACGCCTCGGTTTATCAGATGACCCGCATTTACGAGCAGTTCGGCCAATCGTTTTGCAAATACGTCTGCTACAACGCAAATGATGTTGCAGGAAAAGTTCTTATCTGCCCACCCAGTGCGAATCGCTCGCGCATGCTGGAAAAAATTCGACACAAGCGTGTGGCCATAATCAGTGGCTGGGCGGTCGACCCAGGTGCGGTCTATCGCTACCAGGTTGACGCCGCGTTTGCCCTCTCTGATCACGCGGATTACAACGACCTGCTTCGCTACGTCGGTCTCGTCCAGCCCAAACGGGTGCTCACTCTTCACGGGTTCGCCGCTGAGTTTGCACGCGACTTGCGCGAACGCGGCGTGGAGGCGTGGGCCTTGAGCGCAGAGAACCAGCTTGAGCTGGGTTTGCAAGGTCTCGCTCGCACGCACGTGATGTCTGTCGGCTGCCAAAGCGAACGCCTCCTCGCCGCCGCAAACGTTTCAGCACCGTCTGACGTCAAAGAAAGTCCGTTGCCGCGAGAACCAGCGATCAGCATGCCAGACGCAGGCGCTTCCCAATCGGAGTTTGCCACCTTTGCCAACGTTGGCGAAGCAATTGGTGCGACCGCTGCAAAGCTGGAGAAGATCAGATTGCTCGCGGATTATTTCAGGACGCTCGACCAGGATCGGCTTGCCATTGCAGCGATTTACTTTACCGGCAGCGCTTTTGCCCAGAGCGATCTGCGCACGTTGCAAGTGGGAGGATCAATCATTTACCGTGCAATAATGGCGGCGGCGACACTGAGCGACGCAGAATTTCGACGAATCGCACACAGCCATGGCGACGCGGGGAAAGTTGCGTTCGAAGCATTGGATAAACACACCAATCCTGAGCCGTTCACGCTCCAAGAGTCGCGAATTTTCTTGGACGCGTTACAGCAAGCGCGTGGCCCGATCGCGAAGACCCGTCTGCTGCAATCGCGCTTTGCCGCTCTTTCCCCGAGGGAAGGTCAATATCTGGTAAAGATTCTTAGCGGAGACTTGCGGATCGGATTACGAGAGGGACTCGTTGAAGAAGCGATCGGTCGTGCCTTCGGAGCGCCGCTAGATCAGGTGAAGCAAACCAATATGCTTCTGGGTGATATCGGCGCAACGGCAGTACTCGCTTCGCGGAAAGAACTGCACCACGCGGAGCTATCGATCTTTCGTCCGATCAAGTGCATGCTTGCAAGCCCTGAACCGACAGCCCAAGCAGTGTGGGACCGGTTCGTTGAAACTGCAGGCACTGACCGTGCAGCAGCTTCAGCGACGCCGGCAACGGTTCATTTGGAGGATAAATTCGACGGTATCCGCGCACAGCTTCATCGTAGCGCACAACGAGTCGAAATTTTCTCGCGAGATTTGCGCCGCATCACCGATCAATTTCCGGAACTGGCCGATCAAGGCAGGAACTTCCAGGAGGAACTGATTGTCGACGGTGAAATTATTGCCTTCCAGGAAGGTCGCGCGCTCACTTTCTTCGATCTGCAAAAGCGGCTGGGCCGCAAGAGTGACGGCGCGGACCTATTCGCGCGCGCGGCAGCAGCCGTGCCAGTTACGTTCGTCATCTTTGATCTTCTTTGGCTGAACGGGCGATCATTGTTAAAAACGCCGTTGCGCGAGCGTCGAAAACACCTCGGTACCCTGCGATTGCCACCGCAATTTCAAATTGCGAGGGCAACCCTGGCGCATTCTGCCGCTGAGATCGACCAAGTGTTTCAACAGGCTCGCCAGCGCTTAAACGAAGGTCTGATGATCAAAGATCCGGAAAGCTTCTATTTACCCGGCACTCGTGGGATGTTTTGGTTCAAGCTCAAGAAAGAACTGGCGACGCTGGATGTAGTGGTCGTCGCGGCTGAGTTTGGCCACGGCAAGCGCAGCGACGTGTTGAGCGATTATACATTTGCTGTGCGCGACGAAGAGACCGGCGAACTTTTGCCCATCGGGAAAGCCTACAGCGGCTTGACCGATGCGGAGATTGTCGAGTTAACCGAGCACTTCAAACAGAATACGATCGCCGATCATGGCCGATATCGTGAAGTGAAACCGGACGTGGTCCTCGAAGTCGCGTTCAATTCAATCCAGCCGAGCACGCGTCACGCCAGCGGATTGGCGCTGCGTTTCCCAAGAATCAAAGCAATCCGGCGCGATAAGAATGTCGATTCTATCGACACACTCGAATATGCTCGCGAGCTCGCAGCGCAACGCGCAAATTCACCTGCCAGTTTTGACCGAGGCGCGTAATCAGTGCCTCGTATTTACTCCGGCGTGGACGAGGGAGATGGTGAAACGGCCTCGGTTTTCTCAGCACCGGGAGAGGCTTCCGCGCCAAGCGTTCTCATTCTTTGTAATGCTTCCAGCCTGCGCTGTCTCTGTGCAAGTCGCTCTTGTATTCTTCTTTCTCTTTCAGCCTTGCGCTCCGGAGCATCTGGCGACAAACCGGGAGGGAGGAACGAAGGCGATGGATTTCCAGAGCTGTCCCTCTTAGGGGCCCGCGACTGCGGAGTGGGAATCAGCGCACTCGCTACGACTTTTTCTTTATCAGCCAACGCTTTCTCTCTTTCATCCAATGCTTTCTCGCGTGCGTCCAGCTCCGCTTTCCGCTGGGTAAGTCGTTGTTCAGCGGTCGAATCTTGTTTTTGGCAGGAGCAAACCATCGACAAAGGAATGAGCATCGACAGGACAAAAAAATTTTTCATATCAGAAGTAACTGCATTTGGTTTCCGTTAACCGGACGAAGAAAACGGAAGGAGCACCGCGAGTCAAACGAAACTTAGCGCGCCTGTGGCGTTGATGAAGCTACCGGTCTCAGCACGACCGTCTCAACCTCTCCGCGCCGAAAACTCTGGATATTGGTAAAAATAGCCAACAACGCCAGTAATCCGACGATGATGAGCATGAGCACCAGAGTGCTCTTTGAGAGCCGGGACGACTGAAATTCTTCGGGAGGCGGCCGCGGCGAATTCATGCTTGAAGTATCAATGTCGATCTTGCGCGAGGAAGCGATGCTGGCTACTGGATAACGCGCGTTAGTTCAATCGCAACGCCGAAATTGCATCCATAACGCGCTGGCTTAGCCGCGGGTAGAGCTCCTTTCCTGGCGAGTTTAAATCGGCTGCCGTAAAAAAAATCGGCTCTCCAACCACGATGGTGATTGGCACAAAGTGCAAACCACCGCCGCCACGCGGCAGGGCTTCGTGGGCTCCAAATATCCGCATCGGCACGACCGGGGCGAGCGTTTTTGCGATCACAAGACCTAGTCCCCGCTCGGCTGGCTGCAAATTACCGTTCAGCGTGCGTGAACCTTCCGGGAAAACCAATGCTGCGTTCCCGGACTTGAGAACACGAATCAAAGCCTTAAGGGCGCTGCGGTCGATACCTTCTTGATTAACTGGGATCACGTTCAGCTTTGACAAAAGCCAGCCGAGCAGCGGGGTGTCCATCAACGTTCGTCGGGTCAGAAAATAAATAGGCCGATCGCATGTAGTGCCGGCAAGTGGCGGATCGAGATAACTCTGATGGTTCATCGCGAGAATCACCGGGCCGCTCTGAATCATGCGCTCCCGATGGATTACACGGAAATGAAAAAACAATCGGCCAACCAGCCAGGACAGATGATAACCAAGCCAGTAGTAAATGTTCATCGTCGAAGCAGTGAAGCGTTGACGCGGTGGAACAATCGAATCAGCTGGGAACCTGGAGACCGATCACTTTAAGGCGCGCGGTGATCTCCTTGACCACTCTTTCGATCGTAAGATGTGAGGTGTCGATGACATGTGCGTCCGTCGCGATGACGAGGGGTGACACAGACCGTGAAGAGTCAGCATGATCACGCATGGCAATTTCGTCACGCTGACCTTGTGCGGCACGGCGCTGCAGACGCACCGCAGGCGAAGCATCAACATAAAATTTATACGGTGTGTCTGGAAAAACGACCGAACCAATATCCCGGCCTTCGACGACCAGGTCGTGATGGCGTGCAAGCTCATGCAGTTTCTGCGCGACAATTTGGCGAACCAGCGGGAATCTGCTGATGCGGGAAACGTTTTCGTTTACGCGATGATCGCGCAGATGGTCCGTGGGATCGACATTATCGATGATAATGCGCGACTCGTTGCCCTGAAGACAGCATGTGATCGCGGCTGACTTAAGCGCTAGGGCGATGCCGTCGTTATCTTCCGCAGCGATCTCCTTCTCAAGGATATGCCAGGTGATCGCTCGATAAATGGCGCCCGAATTGACGTAGACAAAGCCGAGCCGCCCGGCGAGCTCTCGCGCGACGCTGCTTTTTCCCGAGGCAGCCGGGCCATCAATGGCAATTACCCGATGAAAGTGCTTCCGCATCCGGGATATTAGTGTAGCGGAAAGATGCCGGGCAAGCTTCCAGGGATGCGCGCCAACCCCGAATGCCCCGGGTTGGATCATGCTTCCTCGACCCGCCCGGGAGTGAGAGAACCGATCACAGGCGTCCTTATCTGCATCATTTTATGATTGGTAAACTGTTCGAGCACCACCTCGAATCCCGGATAAGATTCACGAATACACTCGGCATCCTGAATAACGGTTTCGCCATCAGCGAACAGACCCGCTACAGCAAACGCCATGGCGATGCGATGATCGCCAAAGCTCGGCACGCGGGCCCCGTGCAAGGATGCCGGACCATGAATTTCGAGGCCGTCATTCATTTCAGCGACCTCCGCACCCATCGTCCGCAAATTGTGCGCAATTGCGGCAATGCGATCGGTTTCTTTTACTCGCAATTCCTCTGCGTGTCGAATAATCGTCTTGCCGTTTGCCAGGGCGCCTGCGACTGCAAGGATGGGCAGTTCGTCAATAAGCTGCGGCACCTCTTTACCTTGAATAACGGTGCCTCTGAGCGGGAAACCGGTAACTTCGACAACTCCGCGAGGTTCGAGTTGATCGACATCTTCAATTGCCTCGCGCACTTGCGCACCCATGCGCAGCAGAACACCCAGCAACGCCGTTCGCGTATCATTCAAGCCAACATCACGGATGAGCAAATGGCCCCGTCGTTGCGCCGCAGCGGCAACTAGCCAAAAGGCTGCGGAAGAGATATCACCGGGAATGGAAAAGTCGCGCGACTCCGGAACTTGGTCGCCGAATACACTAACGCTGCTACTACCGCCTTCCGCTGCAGTCCGAACCAGGAAATAATTAAACATCACTTCCATATGGTTTCGGGTTGGTAAAGGTTCATCGATGGTGGTCTTGCCCTTGGCAAAAAGGCCCGCCAGCATCAATGCCCCTTTCACCTGTGCGCTTGCAACAGGCGTTCGATAATGAATTCCGCGCAATGATCCGCCGCGGATACGCAGTGGCGGCGTCTGTTCGGGACCTTCGGCAACAATACTCGCGCCCATCTCACAGAGCGGCGCAATCACGCGGTCCATCGGACGTCGTGACAACCCCGCATTGGCGACAAGGCGACTTTCAAATGTTTGTCCCGCAAGCAAACCGGCGAGAAGCCGCATTGTGGTGCCAGAATTGCCGCAATTGATTTCCTTTTTGGGTGCCGTAAGCACACGCCTTTTTCCGTGAACGATCAGCGTGGCCGGCTCAGGCTGTTCGATCTTAATTCCCAATGCACGCATTGCGTTGACCGTATGCATGCAATCTTCGCTCGGAAGAAATCCACGTAGCGTGCATATCCCATTTGACAACGCGGCGATGATTACGGCCCGATGCGACATGCTTTTATCGCCCGGTACAGCGATTTCGATATCAATTCGAGGTGCCCGTTTTACCCGTAACTCCATAGACGAAGGAAAGGAAAGCGATACTGGTATGCAGCATCAGTCGCAATCCCGAAACCACTCGGGACAGCAAATCCGTTACGGTACGAGAAAGATCTTGTCGGTGTAGGGATCTTTTACTTCCGTTCCCGGAGGGAATCCTTCCACATCGATATATTTACCAGGCGAATAAGGACTTTCGACCAGATGAGGCTTGCCAGGGACGGGTATTCCGTACGGATAATCTCCCTTTGCGATCTTCGTCGGGGCGGCCGTCGGTGGAGGTGCAACTGCTGCAGTCTGAGTCGGCGGCGTACCAGTGGGTTGAACGGGCCCATTTGGATTGAACGGCTGTTGCGGTGGCGGGTATTCCTCAGTCCTGCTGGGAGGATAATTCGCCACGCGATGGCGGGTGTTTGGTGGTGGCTCTTCACTACATGAGGCGACAAAAAAGGCGGTGAACAGGGCAAGCGACAATGACAATTTCATAAGTGGAAATACTGTTGCAATTGTATCTGTAGTCCAACTTGTTGCCAATCACTAAATCGCTTTTTCTTTGAACCTGCCGTGCTTTGGGTAAGATCGGCATGCATACAATAGCACGGCGCGTTTCATCCGAATCTAAATAAGAGATGTCGATGTCGAACAACTCCCGTGCAGAGATTTTGGTAGTGGACGACGACGCCATGAGTCGCAAAGTCCTGGCGCAACTGCTGACGTCCGCTGGTTACAGCTGCCGCGTATGTGAAGACGGTTCCGCAGCTCTTAAGATCGTTCACGCTAGGCCGCCGTCACTTCTGCTGCTTGATTTCGATATGCCGGGGCCAAACGGCGCCGAGGTGCTAAAACGCCTTCGCTCCGATCAACACCCGGCCGTCGCGCAGATTCCTGCCATTATGTTGACTGCACACGGGAGCGAACAAAGCGAGGTGTCTTGTTTGCAAGCTGGCGCAGATGATTTTGTAACCAAGCCGATTAACGCTGCCGTGTTGCGGGCGCGAATCGAAACGCAGCTTCGCCTACGCTCCATGCGGCGACAATTAGAGCGGCAAAACGATGAACTGGAGGAATGGCGGCGTAATCTCGAACGTGATCTGGCGGCCGCCCGCCTGACGCAGCAATCGTTGATTCCGCAAAAACCACCGGCGCTGCCCGGCTGGCAAGTTGCAACCTGTTATCGTCCTGTAATTCAGGTGGGCGGCGATATCTACGGCTGGCTGCGAATGAAAGATGGCCGGATCTTGTTTTGGATTGCAGATGGCACCGGCCACGGGGCCGCTGCCGCGCTGCTCACAACGCTGGCAAAACTTCTTTTCCATCATGGCAGCATGGAACACGAGGCGCCAACCAGCGTGATGGAAGCGGTCAACCACGATTTTCGCAGCATTTTTGGAGCGCGCTCTTTCATGACAGCCATGTGTGTGGCGCTTAATCCCGCAACCGGACGCGCCAGCGTCGTAGGCGCGGGTCACCCGCCACTCTTGGTTGTACGCCACAACGGAGCGACGGAATCAATTGCCTCTATTACGGCTCCACTGGGCCTGATTGAACATCCCGAATTTACCGAGACCCCGATAGATTTTGAATCAGGAGACACTTTTCTTCTCTATACAGACGGGTTGCTTGGCTGGCCGAAGAATGGGCAGCGGCGTTTGACTCCAGGGCAGCTGGAGAAAATGCTGGATCCCTCCACCCCTAGTGCTGAGGCGCTACTCGAAGGAATTTTAAGACAAGCAGCCCCAAATAACGGTGAGAATGCTTTGCCAGATGATCTTACGGCCCTGGCCGTCCGTCGGGTAGCCTCGCAATAATTTTTGCGTTTGCTTAAAATTAGTGTTGCTCTCTCGCAAGCAAAACGCTAATCAGCGTCCATGCCGAAAACCAAAAAGAAAACTTCCAAGCGCAAACCGAATCCCGCCTTCATGAGACCGGTCCAGCCTGACGATAAGCTTTCCGCCATTGTCGGGTCGCAGCCGCTACCACGCTCCGAGCTTACCAAAAAGCTCTGGAACTACATCAAGAAGCACGGTTGCCAGGATAAAAAGAAAAGAACCATGATTAACGCCGACGATTCACTCAGGCCGGTGTTTAATGGTAAGAGCCAGGTGAGCATGTTCGAGATGACAAAGCTCGTCTCGAAGCATCTGCGTTAGGTCGTAAATCCGTTCAATAGCCCGGCGTTCGGGCGCCGGGCTATCTGCGGACATAGTAAAAATCCCGCAACCGAGGTGCGTTGTACCGCCCTTGCGCCGAGCCGCAATCCCAGCGAAGATGGTCGGGTGAAAACCTTTCTTTCGATTTCTTGCCTTGCTGCGGCGTCTGTTTTTTTCTCCGGGACGTTCGCTCACGCCGAGTCCGGCTGGCTAAACGATTACAAAAAAGCGCAGCAAGAGGCCAAGGCGACCAACAAATTTCTCTTGCTCGATTTTACCGGGTCAGACTGGTGCGGCTGGTGCAAAAAATTCGATCGGGAGATTCTCTCTCAGTCGCAGTTCAAGGATTTCGCTCGGCAGAATCTGGTGCTCGTGGAACTCGATTTCCCGCGCGCCAAACCGCAGAGTCCCGAGGTTAAAAAGCAGAACCAAGAACTCGCGCAGCAGTACCAAGTTCAAGGGTTTCCCACCATTGTTGTGCTTAATAGCAATGGACAGAAGCTCTGGCAGTACGACGGATACTTCCCCGGCGGCACGGAGGCTTTCATCGCGCAACTGGAGAAGTTGCGGAAAGGTTGAACGCGCATTGACTCCGAAAGCTTTCGCGAGTTGCGGCGTATAAGACTCGCCGCAATTTTTGTCAATGTTACGCCCTGGGGACGCCTGCACCTTGCGTGACGGGCGGCCTCTGCTAGATACACGCGTTCGGTTCGCCACTTTCGCGCTCATGCCTATTTACCGTTTGCTGCTCTTTTGTTTCGCCACAGTAATCGTCACTCAGGAGCTCGGAGCGGAATCCAAACCTGCAACGAAAGATTCGCCGCGTGAAAATCGAATCCCTGCGGAGGAATCGAGTATCACGTTCAGCTCGGTGCACGTCGATGGCCCCTACATCGCGATGACCTTTGACGATGGACCAAGTGCGACGCTTACCCCAAAATTGCTCGATCTCCTGGCCGCGCATCATATTAAAGCAACATTCTTCGTGCTCGGCGAGAACCTCACGGAGCATCCTGAAATAGTTGCGCGGGCTGCTCGGGAAGGTCACGAAATTGCGAATCACAGTTGGTCGCATCCTAACTTCGGCAAAATGTCGGATGAGAGTGTTCGCCGCCAACTCTGGCAAACTGATGATGCAATTAAGAACGCTACTGGCAAGCGTCCCACTCTAATGCGGCCACCCTATGGATCGATTACGGCCCGCGAAAAACACTGGATTCACGATGAACTCGGATACCAAATCATTCTTTGGGACGTCGATCCGAACGACTGGAAACGGCCCGGCCCGGCCGTGGTTCGCAATCGCATTCTTAAAGAAACTCGGCCTGGTTCGATTGTGTTATCCCACGATATTCACCCGGGAACAATCGAAGCGATGCCTTCTACTTTCGAGGCGTTGGAGGCGAAGGGCTTCAAATTCGTCACTGTATCGGAATTAATTCGCATGGCGACGCCACGGCCTTCTCATGCAAGTCCGCAGCCGGGTGAAAGCGCCCTGGCAAGCGCAACTCCATCGCTCTCACCGGTTCCGCCTCGAGAAACTCCAGGCGGCTAGACATCTAAGATTTCCAAGTCCCTGGGAAATTTAATCCCACAACTCAGAGCTGCTTAGCGAGAGGGTCTCTATTTTGCTCATTAGACCTTTGGAAGTTCTTTGGAGCATTGAGACTGGGATTCGGAAATTCCGCGCTCCTGCGGCGGCCTGTTCGCCGGCCTACTTTTTGGCCGCCCCGGAAAATCGGTTAGCAACACGCTCTTCGGTTTGACGGCGCGCAATTACGAAGTGGTTGTTTTCACCATAGCTTCGCCACGGGCCAGGAGGCACGTCACGGACTTCTACAAACTGCCAATCGCTCACGTCAGTCGGCGCGAGGCCGAGATAATCGCGCACGGCCGGTGAGACATCCAGCCCAGCGCCGTGATTAAGATTTGGCTTGGGACGCTCATTTCCAAAGACGTACTGAAAATGGTCTGTGCGAAATGGGCCGCAATCCTCCCATTGCGCATAACAAGTGCGATTGCCTTTGCGAATGGCCAACCAGCGATGCCAGCACACCGATTGTCCTGGCCCTGTATAGACTTGCTTAAACCACGGAATCACGAGCGGCGCTTCCGGCTTGAACTGACCGTGCGTAACATCGTTATACGGTAGCGCGCAGTAAAAGGGATTTTGCCGCGGTACGAAAGCCACTGGAATGTAGCTGCGCCGCGCCGATGAATCGGGATTATCAAAGCCGCCGTAGCTGTTCGTCCAATTCGCGTCCCAGGAACTTCTGTAGTTGGGGACTGGATTATTGCCTCCGGCTTGTTCTCCAACCCAGAACACCGTGGTCACGATGTTCGTTTTCCACGGGAAACGCTGCATCGCCGGCCGCGAACTGGTCGGGATAAAAACTTGCGGCTCTACTTTGAGTAAGGCCTGCTCCCGCAGTTTCATTGCGTACTTGGCAAAATCTGCCGCCGTCGCATAGGGCGAAGTGGATTGTTCGTCCGCTTTAGCCGCCCCAGCAACCGCCAGAATCAAACAAACCGCAAAAAGTCTCTTCATTCGCAAACGCCGCCACCTTCTATCCGATTCCCAGCTTTTAGGCAAGGCGAATTTTCCGATTCCAACAGAGTGACGAGAATCGGTCTAATTGTATTTTCGTAGGCGTAAGTCTCGAAAAAATCTCGCAACATGTCGAGAGCAGAAATCTGCTCACGGATTTTCACACCGAAAGCATTCCGGGTTTGCGGGCGCGCAGCACGGCGTCTCTACGATGACTGAAAAATACTACTCCTGCTCATAATCCAGCGGCCATCGGCGTGGACGAGAGACACTTTTCGCGAAGAGTTTTTCGGCAAGCTGCCGAACAGAACAGGTTCGCCAGGGCGAATCCGTTCTGTGGCAAATTGGCAGCCTATGCTCCCCAAAGAGATCGTCAGCCGGTTTCGTTTTTTCCCGGGACTTTCTGTGGTGGCTTTGTTTGGGCAGGCGAAGGACCTTTCGCGCCTTCTTTTGGGGCGGCTGATTTTTCTCCAGCAGCCGAGGTCGTAGGAGAGTCCTTCTTGGCCGCCTCTTTGTACGAATCGCTTCGATAATCCGTGATGTAAAATCCTGATCCCTTGAAGATCAAACCCGCGCCGGTGCCAAGGAGACGCTTCACTTTCCCATGTCCCCACTTCGGCAACCGGCAAAGGTCTTTCGGGCATTCGCGGAACGCTTCGTCGCGCATTGATTGGAATGCTTCGAAGGTCTGGCCGCACTTCTGACAAGAATACTCGTAAGTTGGCATGAGGAATGTCGATCGGACCGCACTGCGGACAACGCTGGGAGTCTGCATTAAACAAGTTACAATTCAACTCCAAGCTGGTGGTCTTGCGGAGTTCAGGTGCATAAAATGCGAGCTAAAAGAATATTCAAAAGGAAGAACACAAATGGCAGAAAAAAAATACTTACCAAACACCCATTGGGTAAAAGCGGGAAAAATATCGACAAGCAAAAATACGAAACGCTCAAGGAAGCCATCCTATCAGCTTTGAAGAATAAAGAGCTCACTCACACCGAATTATTTGACTGGCTCAACAAAGCCTTAAAGAGCAAATTTTCAGGGAATATAAGTTGGTATGGAGAAACCGTTAAACTCGATTTGGAAGCTAGAAAAATAATAGAAAGAACGTCTTCAAAACCTCAAAAATATCGGCTCAAATCGACGCGATCATCATGACAACAACCGAACGAACCAACTATGGCGTCACTCAAATCGCCGAACTCTTTCCCAGCTTGAAGAGGATCAAGGACAAGTCGCTGCGCGAAAAAGTGGCGGCGGTGTGGAACGAAGCGATCACGACTGGCTGCGGCGGGAAAGGCTGGACCTTTGACGAATTGCGCGCCGTCAAGTTCACGCTGCTCGCCGGCGACATTGACATGAGTTTCGTCGAGCACCTTAATTCCTGCGCGCGGCAATGTATCGCCATCGCGGACGTGCTCGAGAAATCGTTCCGCTGCGACATTCCCATTCAGCGCGATTATCTCATCGCCGGCGCGTTACTAGCCGATGTGGGCAAACCGATGGAGTACGATAAGAACGCGTCAGGCAAAGTGATTCAGGGAAGATTTGGCCAGCAAGTGCGGCATCCGTTCAGCGGCGTCGCGCTCGCCTACAAGCATGGTATTCCCGGCGAAGTGTTGCACATCATCGCCACGCACAGCCATGAGGGTGACAAGGTGGCACGCTCGATCGAGTCGATCATTTTCCATCACGCCGACTTTGTGGACTTCGATATCGCCAAGCTTCTCGGCAAACGCGCCACCAGGAACTGAGGCGCGAGCAGTCGACGCGTGAGAGAGTTGGTTGTTGAGAGCCTGAAACTAGTCGTGTCGCTGAGCAGGTTGCGTTGTTACATCTGATGCGATAACATCAGATGTATGCGAACGACACTTGAGATTGACGATGACATTCTGGGAGCAGCCAAGGAACTGGCTCGTCGGGAAAAGAAAACTGCGGGGAAAGTCATTTCTGAACTGGCGCGCAGCGGAATTCAAACGCATCGCGGAAAGCCAATTCAAAAAATCCGGAACGGCTTTGAAATCTTGCCAGCAGGCGATCGCGTTGTTACGCCGGAACTGGTGCAGAAAATCCTCGAGGAAACCAGCGAAGCGTGATCGCGCTGCTCGACATCAACATGCTCGTTGCGCTGTTCGATGCTGCGCACGTCCATCACAAAGCGGCGCATAGCTGGATGGCGCAGAATCAGTCACTCGGCTGGGCGACGTGTCCGATAACACAAAACGGATGCATCCGCGTGATATCGCAGCTGCAGTACCCCGGGCGGCTTCCCGTTCCAGAAATTATACGCCGGTTGGGGGCAGCGATTGCTGCAAAGGAACACGCCTTCTGGCCTGATTCCGTTTCGCTCTGCGATTCCGATCGCTTCGAGCCTAATCGAATTCTCACGCCAAAGACTCTTACCGATATTTATCTGCTGGGTCTTGCAGAGAAAAACAGTGGACGATTGGTTACTTTCGACCGGGCGATCCCGCTTGCCGCAGCTTCCCGAGTGAAGGACCGGCATCTTCTCGTGCTCTAGAATCGCAGATTCGATTGCTCGTAAGATCGACAACTTCACTTAGAAGGAAATTGGCATAGGATAATTGGGATAATTGATATGGGCCTGACACTCATCGAGAAGATTGCCGCACGCCACGTGGATGGACTCGCTCCCAGCGCGGTGCTGCGGAGCGGCGATTTTGTTTCAATTCGCCCGCGCCATGTGATGACGCACGACAACACCGGCGCGGTGATCCCAAAGTTCAAACAAATCGGTGCCACTGCGATCGCCGACCCCGCGCAACCGGTATTCGCCATCGATCACGACATTCAAAATGTCTCGCCGAAGAATCTGGAAAAATATGCCAAGATCGAAGCGTTCGCCCGCGAACATGGCATCGATTATTATCCGCCCGGCACCGGTATTTCGCATCAAGTGATGGTGGAACAGGGCTATGTTGTTCCCGGCGCTTTGGTGGTAGCTAGCGATTCGCACTCCAATCTGTACGGCGCGGCCGCGGCACTGGGCACACCAGTGGTGCGAACTGACGCTGCGAGTATCTGGGCTACTGGAACTACGTGGTGGCAAGTGCCCAAAGTAGCGAAAGTAGTGCTAAAGGGGAACCTGTCGCCCGGAGTTACAGGCAAGGATGTCATCATCGCTTTGTGCGGACTTTTCAACAAGGATGAGGTGCTCAATCACGCCGTCGAATTCATGGGGGACGGCGTGACGAACCTTCCGATGTCTGCGCGGATGACGATCGCCAATATGACCACCGAATGGGGCGCGCTGGCGGGCGTGTTTCCGTTCGATGAAGTGACGACGAATTATTTGCGATCGCGGGTGGGCGAATTCACGAATCCGAAACGCCCGGGCACGCGCGGCCCCAAGACTCGCTCCGGATACACGAACGCCGACATCGGCGCATGGTGGAGCAATCGAAGCGAACTCAGCGCCGATGCGAATGCGGAATACGCCATAGAACTTGAACTCGATCTCGCGACCGTGGTTCCGCATGTGTCCGGGCCTAACGAAGTAAAGACCATGGTGTCGCTGCCGGAAATGGAACGAAAACATGTGCCCATTCAGAAAGCATATTTATTGTCGTGCGTGAATGCGCGTTTTGAGGATTTGCATGATGCCGCCGAAGTCGTGCGTGCACGCGGCGGACACGTTGCCACGGGTGTCGAATTTTATTTGGCGCCCGCCAGCGCCGAAGTGCAAGCCAGGTCCGAGTCGAATGGCGATTGGCAAACTCTCGTGAATGCGGGCGCCATTCCGTTGCCGCCCGGTTGCGGAGCATGCATCGGTCTCGGTCGCGGTCTGGTGCAAAAAGGCGAGACCGCGATCAGCGCTACCAATCGCAATTTCAAGGGCCGTATGGGCGATCGCGATGCATACGTGTATTTGGGTTCGCCCGCTGTCGTGGCGGCGAGCGCGTTGGCTGGATTCATTTGCGCGCCAAAAAACTTCGCCGAGCGCGCCGCGGGCACTGCAGTTCGACGCACCCAAAGAAAATCAAAACCGCCCGCGTCTGTGGAAATCATGGCGGGCTTTCCAGCAAGCGTGCGCGGCCGCGTACTGTTCATCGACAAGGACAATTTGAACACCGACGGCATTTACGGCAGCAAACACACTTATCGCGACGACATGACGCCGGAGCAGATGGCGGCGGTGACATTTGAAAATTACGATCCGAACTTCAACATCCTCTATCGCCGCGGCGACATCGTGGTAGGCGGCTTAAACTTTGGAAGCGGCTCCAGTCGCGAGCAGGCGGCTACGGCGCTGAAGTTCAAAGGCATACCCTGCGTCATCGCTGCCAGTTTTTCCGAAACCTACAAGCGCAACGCGTTCAACAACGGGTTTGTTGTATTTGAGTGCCCTGAGCTGGTAACGTACCTGCGCGCCATCCCGCGACTGCGGGACGCACCCACCACCGTGGCGTCTGAGATCACGATCAATTACGCCAAATCCGGGCTGACCATCGAAGGAAAATCATTCGCCTTCCCGCCACTCAGCCCCGCCGCCCAGGAATTAATCGTTGCGGGTGGCGCCGAAAATTTGGTGGCGTCTCGACTCGGCGCGAAGCAGCAAAAAACCGCGTAATTTAGACTTTCTCACGCGCGGCTTCTGGTGGTCTGGAGGTAGCATAGACCGCTGGCCTGTTGGCGACGGCTGCCAGCCGTCGCGGACTTCACTGAATTTCTTATTTCAAATGTTCTTTGATCCATGCCGGCTTGCGTCGGCAGTCAACGACCGCCTGGATGAAAACGGTGTTACCGGAAACGGTATAGAAAATTGCGAACGGAAATCGCTTCGAAAGCGCCCGGTGATAATTCCGATACACAACACGATGAACGCCGCCATGAAGCCGCAGCGATTCTATATCGGCGGACAAGCTCTCTCGAAAACACGGCCCGAGGCCAGACTGTTGCGACTCATAGAATGCGGATCCGTTGACAAAGTCGTCTTCCGCCTTGTCGAGAATCTCGATCGTCACGAGGTCCGATCACGGATCCGTTTCTTCGCCGACTCCCAGTCGCTGAACTTTGCCTCACCGGCTTCGACCTGACGCTGTCGCTCATCGAGCAGTTGCTTTTGCCAATCCGCGACCGGAATCTGCTGCTCGTTCCGGCAGAGATCATCCCAG
>Ga0137378_10000837_pt1 | contig 25007 bp, 15 predicted proteins | sample SagtaG_21_FD_104813 | JGI IMG/M metagenome (GOLD analysis project Ga0137378, IMG submission 104813) | Vadose zone soil microbial communities from Sagehorn Ranch, Mendocino, California, USA - Sage2_L_60_16 metaG | ecosystem: Environmental > Terrestrial > Soil > Vadose zone | place: USA... | reverse complement strand
GTCAGGTAAGGCAGTTCGCCCTCCGGACCGTTGGGGCCATCCGCAGTTTGCGTAATGAAATTGCTGTTGGTCGAATCCAGGCGGAGCCCAGATGCCGTTTCCGTAAGATGAATTGCCCAGATCGTTGTAAAGCTATCGCCTTTGCTGAAAGCCCAAATGCTGTCGTCTCCCGGGTGTTGCGCCAACGCCAGACTATGCGCGTGGCCTGGAAGGCCGTCCACGCGGACAGGGAAGATTGACGACCACGTCCCCGTAGGACTCCGGTAAGCAAATCCTAGATCCACCCAGTTCGTGCTGGGATCAGTGGTGGGACTGGGATTCGGCCGAAACCACAGTCCTACGAACCCGCCGCTCTTCAACTTGATAAATGATCCCGCCGCGCTGTAGCTATCCCCAAAAGACACCTTTGAGACAAGTGTGGCAGCCGTCGGAAGCGGAGAGCCCTGGAAAGCATACTGTCGGGCTACAGCCGGCGCCCCAGGCCAACCAAACGAATCCATTCCATTGCTGGAAAAAACCCAAAACTCGGTATTCGAGGTAAAGAAATACTCCGCTTTAAAGATCATGTCGCCGGTGAGGTCGGGCAGCCAAACCCAGGATGTGTTGCCAATGTCGTCCCGGATGTACAAGTATTTATCATACGCATACCCTTGGTCGTACAAGAGGGCCTGCCATGCGCCAACCTCGGCCATTCGGCCACGCACCCCGATGAGCGAGGACTCACCCAATGTGCCGCTATCAATGAATGTGTTTGTCACCGGCCCAGAACTGGAACATGCATTAGTAGTGGCGCTGGCGGCAGTGCTGGCGGCGGATTCGTTACCGGCGCCATCGATTGCCGTGACTGTATAAGAATATCTCGTCGATGCAGCCAAACCCGTGTTGGCGGCAGCCGTGGCCGGGGCGAGGACCTGTTCGTTGAACGCTCCGTTGCGATAGATGTTATATCCCTTCACCGGGGAATCCGGATCCGTTGAGGCATTCCAACTGAGATTGATCTGGCTGCACGATGCGGAGGTAACTGTCAACCCCGTGGGTACAGTCGGCGGAGTCGTATCGACGCACGCGGGAGTCGTCACCGATGCTGCATTGCTCGCACCGGATACACTCCCCGCCGTATCGACCGCGGTCACCGTGTATGAGTAACTCGTGGATGCGGATGCCGTGGAATCGGTTGCGCCAGTGGAGGCGCCGGCCACCTGTTGGATCAACACGGCATTCCGGTACACATTGTAGCTTTGGATTGCGTTCACACCGGTGGACGCGATCCAGCTCAGCGCAACCCGCTGGCAGCTTGCTGCAACCGCGGTCAGAGCCGTAGGCGCCGCGGGCGGCGGGCAAGACGGCGTGACCGCGCTTGCAGGACTGCTTTGCGGATTTTCGTTTCATCTTTGGGCGACCGCCGAGACGGCATAAGTATAACTTGTCGATGCCGTAACTGCCGTATCGGAACCAGACGTCGTGGGTGCGAGGACCTGGCGGTCGAACGCGCCGTTTCGATAAATGTTGTAGCCCTTCAGGTTTGTACTCGATGAGGCGCCCCAACTAAGATTCGTCTGGTTGCACGCCACCGCGGAAGCCACCAAGCCGGTCGGCGCGGCAAGAATCACAGTCGTTGCGGAAACAACCGCTGAGTACGGAGAAGTAGAACTTTGTTTGTAAGCCTGTAAACGGTAATAAAACGTCTTTCCACCGGGCAGGCCGCTGTCTGTGTAGGACGTCGACTTGCCGCTCACTGCGGCGATGACTGTAAACCCGCTGGTGGCGCTTGTCGAACTCCTTCCGATATGGAATCCGCTGAGGCGGTTGTCCGGGTCGGACCAACTCAGAAAAACTGGGCCGCTGGATCTCGGCTGAGCGGAAAGAACGGGCGTTGACAAATTGACTCCTGCCTGAAGGGGCGAGCTTAACGTCGTCGCAAGAACAAGGCAACCGCCGAGAATCAGAATTATCGCAGACTTTGACATCGATGCCGTTTCCAGAATTTCGGAAGCCGCCTGAACGCACGGCGTGGGCCGTTCAAGCGCGAGATCCTCTTGCACCAGCCCAACGCCGGCAGGGCATTGTGTGTAAGAATAAGCGGCTGCGGCAGTTACGCCGGCGATGGAATCAACGGATCCGATGGCGCGAAACGTCGCCCGGCTTCCTGGACCGGCTCTTTCAATCAAGTTGCTGTCCAAGAGGGAAACTTTATTGAAATGTCCTCGGCTTTAGATGCGACTGAATGGGGAATCTTGGCGAACGGCCCGTGGGCGTGACAGCGGTTGAATAAGCGCGAGATATTGGCGCTTTGGCGCTCCGGTTCAGAGATGGATTTCAGAAACGGAGAGTCTTGGAGTTTGTTTCGGGATCTCAAGGTTAGAGAAGCCTGCAACGCGGTGCTCACCGCTCAATAAGTCTTTTCGCCGTGACTTCTTCGCTTTTCGCCAAGAAGTTTCCTAACAGGTTGCTGAAAAAGTAAGTCGCATGACCCGACCCACTGTCGCCTGTACCTCAATGCCATCGCTGCGCAAAATCTCCACATGCTGTCCCAGGCGCAGCACCTGATCGGCCTCCGGCCACCCCTTATTCCACAACGCCCGCGGCAACCCCGGCTCCCGCGCCCACACCGGCATCGATCCCCAGCAAACCCAACACGCCCACAACGCTCACACACGTTTCAGTCCCATAACGCCTACCTCCGTTGCACGGGCTTAGTAGGTATAGTCCATTTCCATCGGCATGCGCCCCAGGGGGGCAGGTGGTTTAATTCAATCGCCGAGAAGCGTTTCTCAAGCCGCTTTCCCACTACTTTCCTCTCTTCCATTATTTTTTCCATCAATATTTTCGGGACTGCATCGGACAGAACTGGACCACACGGCCAAGAACTGGATGAATTTGTTGGGGTTTTGCGAATTTTCAGGACGAGGTGAGACGATATGGCAGGTTTTTAAATAGCCCCAACGGGAATCGAACGAGTCAATGTGTCCAATGAGTTGCGAAGATCTTTTATACTTTCCCGCCAATTTTCCCGCCAGGAATTCCTGGACGGTATTGGACAAACGAACGGAGAAATCGGTGTTCATCGAGACGCTCTCGGTAACCATCCTTCCCGGTTCATCTTGGGCCCTCTCTCCTTCAGTGATGTTCAGTTAGAAAGGCTTTGGTATATACTGGCGGATATACCGTGCACTTTGAATGGGACCCGGACAAAGACGATGCGAACCTGCGCGAGCACGGAGTAGCCTTCAGCGAAGCTGTCGAAACGTTTCGGGACGCGAATGGAATCGAGTACTTTGACCGGGAACATTCCGATGCCGAAGCTCGCTACATTCGCATTGGATTGTCGTCGCGGAGGTTATTGGTCGTGATATTCACGGAACGTAACAACAGCATTCGTATCATCTCGGCATGGCCAGCAGATAAGCAAGCAGAACGACTTTATGAAGACAAAAGTATCTAGAAAACGAAAAGATAAATTGCCAACTAAAGGTTGGGTTCGGGACGGGTTTCGGAAGCGTCATAGAGTATCGGAAGAGGATATTCAGGACATGACGAGGCCTGAGAACATCCGTGCTGCCATTTCAATTAAGGTGCCATTGGACGTTCTGAATTTCTTCAAAGCGGCGGCGGAAAGAACAGGTACGCCATACCAGACGCAAATCAACGACGTGCTACGCCGCTATGTCGATCAGAGCCAAACGGCGTCCGATCCCATCTCAACGCTGCGGCAGGCAACGCGGCTCATCAATAGTGCTGCCGGACAAATTCAGAGAAGGCGAATACCTGGCTCTTAGAGGGGCAGATAAACCCAGCGCTCTCGATTTCTGCCAAGACAGTCGGCGTCGCCTATCAGCCTCAAATCATCCGAGAAGATCGCGACACTGCGCCATCCCAGACTGCAGGTTATGCGCCAACTGATTTCCGCTTCTGGCTTGGCGAATCACACATCCGTTCGGCTATTCTTGGGGCGTGCATGAGGAATTTCTCTCTGGCATGTTGCTTCACCGGCGGCGGCGATTTGGCTGGATCTGCGGTGAAAAACCTTAGATTCCGGAGCGAGTTTGGCGACCGTGCGCCAAACATCGGTTCCTGCAGAAAACTTGCAACGCGTCGAAGGTTAATTCTGTGAAACGAACCTATTCCGGCGGAAAAACTTCCGCGTGCGCGCGGGACGCAAATAAAGTCGAATCGGAGGAGGTAGCTATGCGTTATGAGGAATTTCGAGATCGTTTGCAAGATGCGCTGCGCGACGTGGGACTGGTTTTCCAGCATATCGGTCAACCGTCGGAAACAATCGACCTCTCCAGCGGGGCCCGGCATTGCGAGCTTTATATCCGGCCAATGTCACCGGACGCTGAGCCGTTTCACATCGCAACGGGAATGGTTTTTAACTGGAGCGCGGCCAATGCTGCTCGGGCGTACACGTGTGAGGAAGACCTCCTCACCGAACTCCTCGGTAGAAAGCAAAAGTATCCCAAAACCCAGCAGCGCTGGACACGCGTCGATCTCGCGCTTCACGCCACTCTCCCGTATGGTTCCAACACTCCAATGCCGGACTCGCAAATCCTCGGTCCTTGGACAAGTTCTATCGGGGAAAAGCTCGACAAAATGCTCGTGGAGTTCAAGGAGCGTGCAGGACAGATCGTGGCTGTCACCGGAGGCTGGGAAGACATCGGTATCGAATCTCGATATAGCCCCGAAGGGATATTGTTACTGAGGAGCATCGCCGTCTCGGGCTTCCGGATCGTACGTATACCGCGTGTCTGGGATGATCCCGCCCGGCAAAGAGCGGAGAAGAACATCAATGACGAACTGTCGGGACTTGCCGGATACTTCAGGCGCGCCCTCGAGGAATGGAACAAAAGCGTTGCCGATCTCGCCAGGTGGATTCGCTATTCGCCACCTCCGCCAGGGACAAAGCCAATGGAACCTTGGTTCGAGGACGAAAAGGATGATGAGCCGGAGACGATTCACTGAACGCCAGAGGAATGCCTGAAAACCGCGGGTAGAAAACTAATTTCGGTCGTGCGTGCGATGGGCAAGACCAAATGCTGTTCGGCTTCGTGCGGGGAGCTATAAGAATCCCGATGCTTTCATCACTGAAATGTTAATTGGCGATGATGTTGAAACGTTCACAGATTGTGCGCACGAGTGTTTCTGCAGCTTGGCGGTTTCGTGGCGCGCCCCAATTCTCCTCGACGCTCGTCGTACGTGCAGTCCTTGCTGACATGGCTCAGGAGATAGTTCCCGTCGCCGCGGAAGACAGTTGTGATACCGACGTATCGTATTTTCTGGCTAAAACGGTCCGGACTGATCTCGCTCGTTCCGATGCCGATGACGAGTTCATCACTGATCGTAGTGTCCTGGTTAACTGTCCATGGAGTACCGTTCATCTTCGCGTAGACCGCGACCGTAAAGCTCTGCAGGATGTACTGCAGCTCGTATGGTCCCTTGCTGAGCTTGGAGACTCTTATTTCCTGAACCGGAATGCCGGCCATCAACAGTGTTGCTTTTGCGGTGAGGTACGGACTGTTTGTATCAGGAAGGTCGCCGTGCTGGTCGGTCAAGACGACGATTGCGGCATCGACGCTGGAAGATGCAGCCAGATGTTCTTCGATGGCTTGCCGGTATGCTCCGGCGGGGTCGGCCGTATTCAGAAATCGTACCTTGCACAGCTGGAAGGTGGGATTGAGTAGCCCGAATAGCTTTGCGAATCCACCTTCATAGGCTGGCCTGGAGTTCGTAATGCCGTTGCGGAGGTGTTTGAGGAATGTCTCCGTCGCTCCCTGAGCCATCTCCGGGAAAACGACAAGGATATTGGGCGTCCGCTTCGGAAATGTGTCTTTGCTGAATGGTCCGTACTGTTTAATACCCAGCCATGGGTATTGGCTTGTTTTTGTCCGGGCGGGGTCGAAGTAATACTGGACGGGCGGGGCGATATGAATCGATTCGTATGCTGAACTGTTCTTCACGGAGAGTTGATCGTTGATGGTTACCGTCAAGTCCTGCGTGAGTTGGAGGGTCGGATCTTTCTGGAAGAATTTTCGGAATTGCTGAAGTAAATCATTGACGGCGGGACCGGAAAGGAGTTTTGCTTCTTCCCGCTGGCGGGCCTGTTCAAACGCGTCATAATCGGAGCCGAGCAGCGTTTTCAGGCAACGGGCAAAGCTGGCCTTGGATCCCTCCAGATATACCTCGCTGTTACTGATCGTCGTGCGTTCGTCATATGAAGCTGTTAGATGTACGGTTGTCTGCGTGACCGCGCCTATTTGGCCGACGAGTCGCCGCTCGCCCGGCGCAGTTTCCCGCCGGACGACGTACAAGCCATTAAGATCAATTCCGGCAGCCTGCAACACGAAGGGGTCGGCGCTGATTTCCCACTTCGTACTCAGGGATAAGAAGAGGCCGATAGAAGTCTGATCTGGAATAGGCTCGATAATCTTTGCTTCAAGACTGAACGTGGGGCGAATGGTAAAGTGCTGCAAAAGCTCATGCGGATTGCGCAGATTCTTCGTGATGGTTCCGATAATCTCTTCGCGCCTACCCTTGAATGCGAACGGACGGTGACGGAACGCTTCGTAGGCAGGGAATTTGACGGGCAACAGATCGTCAATGAGGGCGACAATCAGCTGGAGATGATCGTTGCACTGCAGCCTTTCGAGTGTGCCGATACTGGTGCTGGGTCGCTCGATTCGCGCAATGGCGTATATTGTCCCTTCCCGCCAGGAAAGAAACCAATCCTTGTGGGTCTCTCGAAGAGGCTTGACCTGCTTGTTGTCCGGTAGAGGGAGAGTAAACGCTTCGAACGTGTCACTTGAGAGACCGATCGCAAAACCGTTGAGGGACAATTCTAATTGAGCATCGGAAACGGCTTTGGTTGACGAGTGTTCGAGCGCTTTGGGCGATGTGCTCATGTATTTTTGCAGGCTTGGCTTGATGGTTCGAATCGCGCGGCGACATACCGCCGGAAGAGAGCGATCGTCTATCCGAGTCCGATTGTTCTGCTTCTGATCGTTTTAAAGTATCCACGATTCAAAGACGGATGAGGTCCATCGGCTGCACCGAAAAAGTCTTGAAACCGCGGTAAATAGTTCGACTTTATATTTATATTACGTGATTTATATTTAAGATTATGAATGAGTTAATCGGTGGCATAGCCCCAACGGGAATCGAACCCGTGTTTTGGCCTTGAGAGGGCCACGTCCTAGCCTCTAGACGATGGGGCCGGCGGACTCATTTAAGGTAACACAAAACGGAAGGCAGCAGTACCCAATGGGATTTCAGCATCGAGTAGACCACCAAGTCCACGTAGTGATCGTAAAGCCACTCGGCTTCGCGCAGAATACCTTCCTGAACGAAGCCAAGGCGTTCGGCCACAGCCCGGCTTTTGAGGTTGCCGAAGGCGCAATGCAAGATAACGCGATTGCAGGCCTGCTCGGTAAAAGCGTAATCGGTGAGGCGGGCGGTGGATTGTGTCACAATTCCGCGGCCTTGATGGAGGGTGTCGAGCCAATAGCCGAGCTCGGTTCCTCGGTTCAGTGAGTCCAGATAGTGCTGGCCGATGACGCCGGTCAGCACGCCATCGCAGACAATGGCGAATGTGAATCCATTATCATCGGCGGCCTGTTCGAGCGATCGGCCGATGAATCGCGCGGTGTCGTGTATTCCGTTGCTGTTGTCCAGCCACGGCAGCCACTCCCTCAAATGGACGCGATTGCGGTCGATAAGTGCGCTGAGCTCTTCGGCATCTTCTTCCGCAATCTGCCGAAGCACGACGCACTCATTGACCCGCAATTGCAATCTACGCATCAGACCAGTATATGTGGACCCGCAAATCCTTCATCAAGGAGGCGTCCAGGTGGTATGCGTCGGAATGGCATAAGCGGGAAAGCTCCGCGAGAGGCACAAAATTGTCAAAAAGCACAAAATCTTCTAGTGCTTTTTGTGACGTTCATTCTGCCTCTTGTGGTTTGATCCCTTTAGAGCGCCAGTTCGACGGGCGGCGTCGAGACGTGCAGCAATTCGATAGACTGAGCCGAGAGCGGGCTGATGCGAGCGCCGGGCAAGACGATGCCGGCGAGGTTGAGAGGATCGGCGGCGGCGATCTTCAGCGTCATGTCCGACGGCGTGCGGCGGATCGACCGCAACAGGTCCACCGCTTCGGGCCTCGCGAACTGTTCGCCCAGAAAACCGGAGACGAAACGACCGCCCCGAATTTCGCCGCGAGCTTCCATACGGCGGAGCGCCATCAGCAGGTCACGCCACGCAGGAGCGAGGGTCTCGCGGGCGAGAAGGTCTCGAAAAATCACGCCCCATCGCAGCAGAAGCTGGCGGGCAAAGGTGTCAGCTCGTTCATCGGAAGAGGGCCCGGTATGCGGAAGATCAAGTAATGCCCAGCGTCCGGCAGCATGCCGGGGCATCTTCAGCCGCGAACTACCCTCGCCGCGCCGGCGTTTCGGGTCGATCAAGGCGCGCAGATTCTCAAAACCGTCAGCTGTGACAAGTCCCGCAGCGGCAAGTTCCCAGAGCGCATCCTCAACCTGGCTGGTGAGTTGGCCCGTTGCCTTGACCAGTTCCGGTAAGAAAGAGGCTCCGCGACGCTGGAGCGCGTCAGCCACTTCGCGGCCGGATTGCGACAAGCCGTTTCTTTGTGCGGGCGAATCCAGGAGCCATGACGCATCTTCCCTTAGAAAGATCGCGACGGGCGCGACCCGGGTGGGCCGGATCCGCCGATTTCGGACGGTTGCATCATCTAATAATAAGGATGGATGCGGTGAGAGACGTCCCCACATCACTTCTCCGGACAGGCACAGACGATCGAGCAAATCCGGCATGTACCGTGCAACGCGGCGCCGCAAGACCTCGGATTCCCAGGCTGCTGCGGAGATTTCATAGCCTTGGAGCTGCTTCACGATCTGCAACACGCCATCCGGTCCATGGAGCTGTGTCCCCGGCGCCACATGCTGCCAGGTGAACAAGAAGCGAACGAAATCGGCAGATGTCACCGGCTCGATTTCTTTTCGCAGCCGCCCCAGCGTCAGCCGGTGAATCCGCGCCAGTAACCGGCGGTTGCACCATTCGATTTCGCTGCCGTCCGCCTGGGATGACGGAGTGAAGCGTCCGCGAAGCACCTGGCCCCCGGATTCCAGTTTCGCCATTGCGGATTCGACGGCATCCCGCGGCAAAGCCAATCGCGTGGCCAGAGCCGCGACGGTCATTGGTCCGGTGGATTCCATCCATCCTCGAATCGTTGCAACAGGACCTTCTTCACTCTCCGCTACGGCCAGGCGCTCGGCGGCAACCCAGAATACGCAGCCGCCGCGTTCAATGACTCTCGCGCGCCGCAGTTTGAGCAGATCTTCAAAAAACGGCTTCCATTCGGGCGCAGGTGGAAGGACGATCAGTGTCAGCAGGGCGTCGTGCAACTCATCGGCATCGCGGACCAAAGGCCACGACTCGGTGAATACCTCTTCAATCGCGGCTGGATCCAGCGCGCCGATCTCGCCCGCATCGACACCCAAGGTCCTTCGCATTTGAACGGCCCGCGCCCTTCTTTCTTCAAGAGGCGCATCATCGAGATACGCATATGGATTGGCATTCAAGATTTCATGCGACAGCGGAGACGGCTCTGCCGTATCGATGGCGACGCTCTTGATTTCGCCGGTTGCTATGCCGTCGAGAAGGTGCTTCAGGCCGTCAAGGTCCATCGCCTCATGCAGGCAATCGCGGATTGTTTCCTTCACCAGCGGATGATCGGGAATACGGATCTCGCCGGGCAAGTTGTCGCCGCAGGCGGCCTGATCGGGAAAGACGGCGGCGAGCAGATCATCCGAACGCATCCGTTGGATAGGAGGAGGAACCTTGCGCCCTCGTGAAAACCGGAGGACGGCCAGGGCTCGCGATGCGTTCCAGCGCCATCGAGCCGTAAACATCGGCGAGTCCAGCATCGCTTGCGTCAACACTTGTTCAACGGTCGCGGCGTTTAGAAATTCAAAGACCAGCCCAAGAGGGAAGCTGTGCTGCTCGCCGAGCGAGATCACGATGCCGTTGTCGGTCGCTGCCGCCTGAAGTTCAAAGTTGAAAGTGCGGCAAAAACGCTTGCGCAGAGACAGGCCCCATGCGCGATTGATCCGCGCTCCGAAGGGAGCATGCACGACAAGCTGCATCCCGCCGCCCTCATCAAAGAAACGCTCCGCCACCACCGTCCGCTGAGTGGGCAACGCGCCCAGCGCCGCGGCACCGGCGCGCACGTACAGCGCCGCCTGTTCGGCGCCGCGACGGTCGAGCGCGCATTCGCGCATGAGCCATTCGACCGGGTCGTTCTGTTTGAGGATTTCGGCGCGAACGTTTGCAATTTCTTCCGACAGCTCAACGGTACGCCCGGGCGCTTCTCCACGCCAGAAGGGAATCGATGGCGCGGCCCCGTGAGCATCTTCCACGCGCACACGTCCGGATTCAACGCGCCGAATTCGCCATGACGTGGTGCCGAGCAGGAAAACGTCGCCGGCCAGGCTCTCGACGGCAAAATCTTCGTCGAGGGTTCCGACAATCATCTCGTCCGGTTCGGCAACGACAAAGTAGTTCGCGTTTTCCGGAATCGCGCCGCCTGAAGTGATCGCGGCGAGCCGCGCTCCGCGCCTGCCGCGGATGACGTGATTGATTTGATCGCGATGGAGAAAGGCGCCGCTGCGGCCGCGTTGCGTCGCGATTCCTTCTGAAAGCATTTCAATGACGGCGTCGAAGTCTTCACGGGGAAGAGCCCGGTACGGGTAAGCCCTCGAAACCAAATCGAACAGATCGTCTTCATTCCACGATTCGCATGCGGCCGCGGAAACGATCTGTTGCGCGAGCACATCCAGCGGCCAGGGCGGAATCTCCAGTGCGTCCAAAAAACCGGCTCGAGTCGCACGCATCAGGGCGGCGCACTCGACCAACTCGTCGCGTGTTGTTGCAAAGATGCGTCCCTTGGGAATGCTGGTGGGATCGACGCGATGCCCTGACCGGCCGATTCTCTGTAGCGCCACAGCAATTGAGCGAGGCGAGCCGATTTGGCAGACCAGATCGACCGATCCGATATCGATTCCCAACTCGAGCGATGCAGTCGCAACGACAGCCCGCAATTCACCGCTCTTCAGCTTCTGTTCGGCTTCCAGTCTCAATCGCCGGGACAGGCTCCCGTGATGCGCCAGTACCGCGCTTTCCCCAAGACGCTCAGCCAGATGATGCGCGACGCGTTCGGCAAGCCTGCGCGTGTTGACAAAGACCAATGTCGTGCGGTGCGCAAGGATCAGTTCAGAAATCCGATCGTAGATCTCCGCCCACATCTCGTTGCTGGCGACCGCTCCGAGTTCGTCCCTTGGAACCTCGACCTCGAGATCCAATTGGCGGCGGTGACCCTGATCGATGATCTGAAGCGGCTTATCAGGCGATACGAATTTCGCCACTTCTCCGATCGGACGTACTGTGGCCGATAATCCGATTCGTTGCGGATGGCGCCGGCCCGCCTTCATCACCAGATCATCCAGCCGCGCGGCCGAGAGTGCGAGGTGTGCGCCCCGCTTGTCGTCGACCAGCGCATGAATCTCATCGATGATGAAGGTATTCGTCGTCTTCAGCAGATGCCGGCTGCGCTCTGCCGTCAGCAGGATAAACAGGGACTCAGGAGTCGTGACAAGAACATGCGGAGGCCGCTTGATCATCTGCTGCCGCTCGGCCATCGGCGTATCTCCGGTTCGGACGGCAACGCGGATGGGCGGCATCAGCAGACCTTTTTCCCCAGCGAGTTTCGCGATCTCGTGAAGCGGACGTTCCAGATTCTTTTGGATGTCGTTGCTCAGTGCCTTCAGCGGCGAAACGTACACGACCTCGGTTTCGTCCTGAAGCGAACCGTTCAGAGCCGCTCGTACGAGCCGGTCAAGACAGGCCAGAAAGGCCGCCAGCGTTTTGCCCGATCCAGTAGGAGCCGAGATTAGAACATTGCCGCCGGCGACGATCTGCTTCCAGGCCAAATCCTGAGTTTCGGTCGGACGTGCAAACGAATGCTCAAACCATTCCTGAATGATGGGATGAAACTGCATCAATCTATAGATTACAGGAAGGGGAATGGCCGCTGTAGGGGCGCTCTATGGAACTGTGAAAAAATTGACGACAGCCAAAGCTGTCAAATGTCGAATGTCTGTTGTGCGATGTCCGATGCACTTGTAAAAACGACCCATTGACGAAATGACCTGATGAGTAAATCATTTTCCACTAAGGATTTGGTCGTCTGGTCAGTAGGTCATCTGGTGCGTTGACAACTACATTAAACATCGCACAACAGACATTCGACATTTGACAAGTCGCCCATTGCCACTTTTTTCACAGCTCTCCTATGAGCGCCCCTACAGTGGGAACCGTCTTCACCCGTCACGGTGCGAGGGGTTCCACCCTGATCAAAGTGTTGCCGTGCTGGTCTCCCAACCAGAGTTTGGACAACGGCCCGGTTTTCTCGACCTCGACATGGCGGACGTTCGTTTCGTGCGGCAGCAGGTATTCGGTGAATTCTCCAGTCTGAAAATTCAGTCGTACAGCGAGATCATTGTCCATGCCGGCCCCCCAGAGATACGCCTTGTCATCGAATTGCGCGTCATAGGGACGTGTCCACGGCGTGGGTACGTTCCATTCGGTAATTTTCTTCGTCTTCGGATCAAACATTGCCAAAGCGTTGCCGTTGAATTTGCCACACCACACGCGGTCCTGCGGGTCGATGTGGCCTCGGCGGCATCCCGAGCCTTTCGTGGGGAAGTCATACCAAACGGTTTGTAACGTCTTGCCGTCGCTGAACCAAAGCTTGTCGTTATTCATTTGCATGCCGTACATGTTGTTCTTCGAATCCGCAACAACATCGTAGGCCTGGGCGCGCGGACTGCCGGGCGGGTACGTCATGCGCGTCCACGTGTTAGTCGCGAGGTTTACATGCCATGTGCCGCCTGCCTCTCCGGTAGCAAAGGCGACATTCATCCATAGGAAACCATCCAGATGCTGCTGTGCGGGATCGATCATCGTCAGATGGCCATCTCCAAATTCGGACTCCGATACGGGGACTTTGAAAGTCTCCATTTTTTCGGTCTTCGGGTCGAAGCGGACGATCTGCATCTGCGACATGTTGCCGTAATAAATCCGGCCTTCCTTATCGACATCGATCTGCAGGCCGCCCTGGGCGATCTGGCCAAGCCGGGCTTGTGGAACGCTGTACTCCACGACTTTGCCGGTTTTGGGATCGAGCTTCCCAAAAAACTGCGAGTTGAAATCGGAATACCAGACGTTGCCTTGCGCATCAATCACCTCGTCGTGCGGTGATGCGTCCAGCCTCGGCAAGTCGTAAACGGTATAGATGACTTGCGTTGCCTTTCCTTTGGGACGCGGTAATGTCTTCAGCGGGAATTCAAATGTGTCGGTCGCGTTCAGGTTAATCGAGCTGATGTATTTGCCGAAATTGATCTGTCCGGAAGCCGGCGGACCGATCGGTCCCTCTAAAGGACGCATCCACGGATGCAGGAACGAAGAGTTGTTTGTATGCCTCGTCATCCGTTGGACGACTAGGGCCATCTCGTCGGCATCGAAACGCGAAAACAAGACTCGCTGCAAGGTGTGGCAATTGACACAGCCGCCGAGTTGAAGCTTTTGTTCCTGAGTTCCCGGCACGCTCATCAGCAATTCTCCGTTTGACATTTGCGTGGCGAGTTTGGTCGGGCTTGTGACTTTGTTGAGTTTCAAATCCAACTGAGCCGGTTGCGCTGTCACATCAATGGAAGTTTTAGGGAGTTCGTAGCCTACAGCGCGGATACTGATGTTGTAAGTGCCCGGACCCATTCTCTCGCGTGGGAAACTGTACTGTCCCTGGGCATTGCTCACCACCCAGATAGAGATTGTGGATCCCACTTTTTTTGCTCCGATGAGCACACCTTCCATCGCCCCATCGGCTTGTGAGGTCACTTTCCCTGTCAGCGCGGACGAAGACGGGGTCTGTGCCGTCAGAAAACCGGCGAAGCCGAGGCTCAACACGACGGCCACCACGATGGTTCCTCCAACAAGTATTGCTCTAGTCATAAGAGATCTCCCTTTCCAAAGGTCTCGGGCCCAAGATTTTTGGTCGTTCTAGCATGCCGCGTCCGGGGTGTTCTGGCAATGGTTTTTAGCCGCAAAGAGGCATAAAAAACTTACGTAGGTCCGACGTTACCCGTCATTGGTGCTCGTGCAATGACCCAGAGTATCGGTGTTCCGCAAGCCGTTGCTGCCGATGGCGCAGGAGGTTTTTATGTAACCAGCTCGAGTCACAATCGCCGTTCAGCAAGACGATCGCAGCAAATGCACTACGCTTGCGGTATCAGCTGGCGTACGTGTTCCGGCTCCTCGCCAAGCCATTCTGGTGTCGTGGCGGTCCCGTCGAAAAGCGATGTGGTCTTGAACGGTTCGAACTTTCCGGTTGCGGCTGCTGCGGCGGTCTTCGCCAGGAGCGGCTGCAGTTCGGCATCGCTCATTGGATGGAACGTGCGGACTGCCTCGAACGCCTGATCAAGGATTTCCATACTGTCGATGCCGGTGATGACGACGGAAGTCGGCAGACTCAACGCGTAGTGAAGACACTCGATGGGCGTCACCACTTTCGATTTCAGCAGAAGCCCGGCAGCCATGCTCTTCATCCCCAGCACGCCGATGCGTCGTTTTACCAGCTCCGGCAGGACTAATTTGCCAAAGCTTCGGTAATGCGCATCGAACAGATTTAGCGGCATCTGCACCGTATCGAACACAAATCCGTTCTGATCGGCGACTTCGAGCATGTAAAAGTGAATGCGCGGATCTTTATGTCCCGTAAAACCGATGTAACGAATCTTGCCCGCTTCTCGAGCTCGCACAAGAGCGGCGTTGGCTCCATCGGGATCGAAAATGCGGTGAGGGTCTTCGTATCTGAGAATTTCGTGATGCTGAACCAGGTCGATGTGATCGACGCCGAATCGCTTTAGCGATTCATCCAACTGGCGTGTGGCTGATTCTTTCGAGCGGCCATCAATTTTGGTCATCAGAAAAGCTTGCGCTCGGTATCCGTCGCGCAATGCTTTTCCCATCCGGATCTCGCTGGCGCCCTGGTTGTAGTCCCAGCAGTTGTCGAGGAAATTGATTCCGGCGTCGATAGCGGTCCGGACAATACGGATAGCTAGCGCCTCATCAACAGGTCTCAGTCCCAAATGCCATCCGCCAACTCCAATCGCGGAAACTTTCTCTCCAGTTTTGCCAAGCTCTCTGTAGATCATACTTCTATCATAAGCGAGCCTGCTGTGGTCGCATCAATGAAGGTAAATGAAGGTATCGGAACGCAAGGAATGCGCATGTTCTTGACAGGACACTGGACTCGGACTAAATTTCCACATCGAACCGCCCGACCTTCTGGTTTCTTAAGGCGCTAATAAAAGGGGATGTGAAATGAGCAAACGATCTTTCGAGATCATCGGCGCACTGTCAGTGATTGTAGGGGTGTTCGTTCTTCTCTGGCTGGCGCCGGTCCCTGTGAAAGGCCAGGCGCCGACGGCGACGGCGAAGACGGCTGCGCTTAAGACGCCCTGGGGCGAAGCGGATCTCCAAGGCATTTGGAGCGTCGAAGTGGTAGTGCCGTTGGAAAGACCACCTGGGGTCACCAGTGAGTTTTACACAGAGAAAGAAGTTGCCGAACTGGATCACGAACGAGCGAAGGGAACGGTCTTTGGCAATCAGGTTCGCGCAGCGCCGGGCAGCGAGGCGGATGTCGCCGGCGCGTATAACTCGGTTTTCACTTCACAAAGGCCTACAGGACGGCGCACGGCGATGATCATTGATCCGCCCGATGGGAAGATTCCTCCGCTGACGCCGGAAGCGCAAAAGAGGCAGGCAACGCAGCGCGAATACGAGCGGGCCCTGATTCAAAACACTGTGGTTTGCAGGGACAAGTTGCCGGGTTGCGAAAGTGGGACGTATGGACCGCCGTCGCCCAGACGCGCGGAGACGCCCCCGTACTACCTGACCAACAGTGTGAATCGCGCCGACGGTCCAGAAGACCGAAGCCTAGGGGAACGGTGTATGGGCGGTGCTCTGCCCCAGTTTCGTGGCGGCTTCACCGGCATCTATATCCGGGTCATCCAATCCCCAGGAACCCTCAACATTGTGTACGATGTGGGCCAGGGCCAAGGCTGGAACCGCATCATCCCGGTCACGGCAGCACCCCATCTGCCCTCGTCCATGCGGCAGACCTCGGGAGATTCACGCGCCCGTTGGGAGGGCGATACGCTCGTTGTCGACGTGACAAATTTCTCTCCCAAGAGGGACCTTCAAGGGTCGCGCGAGAACCTGCATCTGATCGAACGCTGGACTCGCACCGGCCCTGACACACTCGAGATCGTTTACACGATCGAGGATCCGACCGTGTGGACGAGACCCTGGACCGTAATCCAGGAGTTCAAGCGGCAGAGTAACGAGGCAAATCGGATCTATCTGGAGCCACGCTGTCACGAGGGAAACTTCGGCTTGCCCGGCTTGCTCCTGGGAAACCGCGCCGATGACAAAGCATTCGCCCAGGGCAAGGGCCCCAATCCGGCCAGCAGGTGCATCGCGGGATGCGCCTCCCCTGAAGGCCGTGATTCACTGTCCTTGAGATAAACGGAGACCAGCGCCCCCTTCATGCCCAAGTGCACGGTAGTGGATACCGGATTTGATTGGTCCGGACCGCGCGGCCGTACGTAGGGCGGGCGTAGCAATGGATAGCGTGCTGTAATGAATGCCTAGGCCGGGCCGGCTAATACCGCTGCAAGCTCTCGCACAGAGCGCAACCGCTCGAGGTGGTTCACGTGGTCGATGACAGCTTCCGTTCGGCGGGAGCCGATTACCGGCAACATAAGCTCACGCGCTTTTCGAACGACCGCCGAAGTATCCAGCGGGTTTTCCTTTGTTCCCGGAGGATGTGGCGTGAAGTGGTCAAACCTGCGGCCATCGCTTAGCGTTACGTCCACACGGCCGCTGCGCGGCGCAGCGGGATCCATGAGGCTTCGGTCCGCCACCAACTGGATGCGCTGTTTTATCGCTTGAACTTGCGGGTCGCGCATGCGTTCGTAGGAATGGCTCGCTTCGAACGACAGCGTCCCGTCGATCAGTGCGACGGCGATCGCGTACTGAAGATTCACATCCGGCATTGCCCGGTTGTCGACGATGCGAGCCCCATCCTCCGGAAGCCGGACGACGATTCGCTCGACGTTGTCCACAGTGAGATTGTGCTGGCGGCGGAGCGTCAGGAACGCGTCCAAGGGTGCTTGGACAGGATAGCCCACGGAAAAAATCTTGATGGCGGTTTCGGTGATGAAAAAGCGGCTGCCTAGACCGGCCACCATTTCTTCCGGCCGCGGCTCGCGCGAAAGCGCTTGGAGGGCGTTGTGTTCGCCATCCAGGACATCCGGTACGCCCGTAAATCCCGCTTGAGCCATCATCACCGCCGTCACGCCGTTGCGAGTGCCCATTCCGGCGAAGTCGAACGCCTTTTCAACATGCTCCGTATCGCGTTCCCAGCTCCAGATCCCGGACACCTGTTGCGCTGCGTAGGACAGCGCGTACCGCATTCCTTTTTCATCGAGCCTGGCCAGCGACGCTGCAGCTCCCACGGCGCCAAAAGTCGAGCTGACGCCTTCCGCACTACGGTGAGTCGCGCGAACGTGGTCCGGCCCAAGGGCCATCAGAAGCCGGCAGCACAGGTCGTAACCGAGAGTCACGGCGCGCAGAAAGTCCTCTCCCGATCGATTCTCCCGTTCACCTACACTGAGGGCCGCCGGCACAACGGCGCAGCCGGGGTGGGCTTTGGTGACCGGCTCGAAGTCATCGGTCTCGTCGGCATGCGCAAACATACCGGCTGCAAGCGCCGCATTCACCACCGCGGTGCGTATGTCCGTAGCAGGCACTGAGGCTTCCGGAGTGCCGCCTAATCGGCGCACATAGCTAATAGCCATCTCACCCGGTTTCAGCCGCGCTCCGGACACGATGGCGCCGAGGGTGTCGAGGATGCGGTGCTTGGCGGCCAACACCACGGCAGGAGGGAGCTCGCGATCACGCGCAGCGGCCATGTATCGCGCGAGCCGGCCGGTAATATCACTCCCGGCAACGCGGGTTTCTTGCCCCGCCGGACCCGCCAGAGCCGCAGGCCGAAATGTGGCCACCGCCATGAGACCCCCCATACTCTGCATTAACTGCCGTCGCTTCATCAGACATTCCTCCGTTCGTGGCTAACTTCCCCCTCGTTCCGCCGCACGAAAAAGCTCATCGGCAGATTGCAGGATAATGCGGCGAAGAGGAATAGGATAATCCTTTTGCGCATTCAGAAATGCCTGAACCGTATCGGCCGCAGTGCGTGTGTTGTGGCCCCCGAGCGTCGCATCCATCCAATTTTTCGGGAAAAAAATATCGCCAGTCCGCTGAATTTCCCGAAGCAGGTCCAGGGAAGCACGCAGATGCTTTTCAGAAGGAGCGGCGCGCAATGGATGATGCAGATACCTTAATCCTTCGATTACCCATGGTTCGCGCCGCCGGTTCTGAACATCGGATAATTTTGCGAACCATTCGTCACGCATCTCCTGCCGTTCCGAAAGGGCCGGTCTGACGAATTCAAATCGAGCTTTGCGGTCCGGATTTGTGATGCGGTTATGTTGCTCTTCCAGAATTGCCGCGGCTGATGGAACGGAGCGGACAGCGAGATCGAGCGCTATAGCCGCTTCGTCCGGTTCGGATAGCACAAGACCCGGGATCTTCTGCTCGCGCCGCCATATGCGTTCAAGGAAAACGATGCCTGAAGTTGTTGTGACCGTGGAGCGAAAAGCCGAGAAGTAGGTCGACTTCATTGTGGATGAGGCGGCGCGATCGATGCCGGTTCGCAAAACGCTTTCCAGTTTAGGCGCGATCTCACGGCGCACATCAGCGGATAGGAATCGCCAGAAGACATTATCGACGTAGCCCAATACGAGCTGCACATTCTGCTCGGTGTTCTCAAGTTCCAGTGCGCCGAGCGCGACGGAAAGAAAATCCGACGGCTGCACGCGCCGGCCAAGCATTTCTTCCCACAACGTGACCCAGGCAGCGCCACGTACGAGCGGATCCGTCAATTCGGGCAGATGTTGAAGAAGAAATGCGCGGCTGTTGTCGTCGAGTATGAAGTCTCCGTAAGCAAGGCCGCCGCCGGTAGGAAGTACGAATTGCGGCGGCGCCGATCCGGCCGGTATTGCAATTTCCGTTCGTTCGTTTTGAAGTTCCACCGGAATCGAGGTGATCCCCTTCGAGGTTCCAATGAGGACTTCCATCCGCTCGGTCCATCGAAGCGACCTTCCTCGTTGGGGATCGGATTGGATGAAGGCGAGACGCGGCCCGTCGATTACAGTTTGTATCGAAGGTCTTCCTGCTTCTTCGACCCACGCGCGGCTCCAGGCGGTCATATCAACGTCCGAATGTTCGTTAAGGATCCGCACCAGGTCAAGCCAGGTTGCATTTCCGAACTGAAACTGCTTCAGGTACGAGCGCAGACCGGACTGCAGCCGGTCGGCTCCGATAAGGCGCTCGAGTTGCCGCATGACGATGGGAGCCTTTTGATAGATGATAGCGCCGTAGAGGCTGCCCGCCTCGTCCAGATTCTCCAACTCCTGGCGGAGCGGATGAGTCCCGGCGGTTCGATCCACCGCATAGGCCGCAGGGTAATTGGCGACAAGAAATCGAAGGTCGTGGTTCACCTTCGGAAACGAGGGGTTCACAATTTTTGCCGCCATGAAGTTGGCAAAAACTTCTTTCATCCAGACATCATTGAACCACTGCATTGTAACGAGGTCGCCAAACCACATGTGCGAGGTCTCGTGCGCGATTACGCTCGCGCGATTTAGCATCTGATTTTCTGTCGCAGATTCGTCCAGCAGGATGGAGGATGAGTTGTAGTAGATAGCTCCGGGGTGTTCCATTCCGCTGAACTGAAACGAGGGAATCAGGACAAAATCAAACTTTCCGAAGCGGTAGGGAATGCCGGTGTACTTTTCAAGCCATTCCAGAGATGACGCGTGAAGATCGAAAACAGCCTTCTTGTTGCGTTCGACCTTTTTCGCATCCGTTTCCCGATGCAGCATCCGGTACCAGCGTCCGTTGCTTTCCGCGGTCTCGACCTGGAATCTTCCGGCGGCAAAGGCGAACAAGTAGGTCGGAATCGGCTGGGTTTCCGCGTAGCGAGTCCGCACACGGTCGCCCAACTGCTCGCGGAAAGTTTCTTCGGCATTCGATACGGCCTCCCAGTTTTCCGGAATAGTCAACTCAAGGGCAAAACGGGCCTTCAGATTCGGCTGATCGAAGCACGGAAATGCAAGGTGCGCTCTGGCCGGAACGAAAAGGGTGTACATGAAATCAGGACTGCGATTGAGCGAAGCGTCACCGGCGCGGAAACTGATCTCGACCGCATTGTCTTCCGACGCAAGCTCGGAGCTTGGGATGATGATGTGATCTTTGACCAACCGGAAATGTGAGGGCCTTCCAGCCACCGAAATAGAGCTGATGCGGTCCGCACCCGGGCTGAAGTCCAACACGAGCGGGCGCGTGACATCTTTCGCATTGAACCGGATGACGGCTTTGCCGGTGATCGGCGCGGTTGGCGCGACGGGAATCGCGAAAGCTAAGTCGTAACGGAGCGCTTCTATCGACTGCGCGCGCTCGGTCGCTAAAGCCAGAGATACGCCAGGCTCGGGATCGGCAGGTTCCGTGATCTTATCCTTTCCATGGCAGCCGGGGAGCAAGCTCATCAAGCCCAGAAAAACGCCGCACAGAAGCGTTGAACGAATCGGCAACGCGGAAAAACCAGCGGGACAGGAATCTGCATCATTCAGCGACATTTTGGAGGTGCAAGACTATCATAGTCGAGATTAAGATGACGGCAGCACGCTTTGATTCCCCACAAACAATCCTGACCGGAGGCGGGTCCCGCAAAGAAGCCGCCGCATTGTTATCGGCACTGCATGCGCACCATTCGTTAATCGTAGTCGATCCTTATTTCTTGACGGCCGATTTTGTGACGGAGATCCGGTCGAGCCTGGATCGAAATGGAATCGCGAACGATGTGTTCGGCGATCTGCAACCGGATCCGACGGATGAGAATGTGCGAGCCGGCACGAACCGTTTTCGGGAGGTTGGCGCAGATTCCATCCTTGCCATTGGCGGTGGCAGCGCCCTCGATGTCGCCAAGATGATCGGCGTGGCTTCAACTAACGCCGAACCACTCAGCCGGTTTCAGGGATATCACCGCATTCCGAATCCTGGGCCGCCACTTGTCGCGATGCCGACGACGGCGGGCACGGGCAGCGAAGCGACGAAAGTCGCTGTCATTACCGACACTGATCGGAATGTGAAAATGATGATCCTCGATGCCAAGCTGATGCCTGCTGCGGCGATTGTGGATTACGAACTCACGATGAGCATGCCGAAACCGCTGACGGCACACGTCGGGGTTGATGCTCTCACGCATGGAATCGAAGCGTATGTATCACGCAAGGCGAACCTGCTGACCGATCCTGTCGCCCTTTCGTGTATCAGGACGATTCACGCCAATCTGCGCATGGCCTGGACCGATCCGGGTCATGCACCGTCCCGTGAGGCAATGTCGGTCGCGGCGCTGCAGGGAGGACTGGCATTTACGAATTCGAGCGTGTGTCTGGTGCATGGTATGAGCCGTCCGCTGGGTTTGGTGTTTCGGCTGCCGCATGGATTATCGAATTCAGTACTGCTGCCCACTGTGACGCGGTTCTCTTGGCCCGGATCAAGGTCGCGGTACGGGGAAGTCGCCAGAGCCATTGATATTGCCTCGGCAAAAGACTCCGATGAATCGGCGTGCGAAGCCTTATCGGATTGGCTGGACCAGCTCAACACCGATCTTCGTGTGCCCCGACTGCGTGAGTGCTGCGGCGGAGACGTGGAACAATTTCGTGCGGCTTTGCCGAAGATGGCCGCCGATGCCCTGGAGTCCGGCAGTCCGCAAAATAATCCAATCGTGCCGGCGGCAAGTCAGATCATGGAACTGTTCGAAGTGGCGTGGTAGCTCTACTGCAGGCCCAATACGCGAGCCGGATTCGTCTTGGACATCAAGTCGATCTCTGCCTGTGAGAAGCCTTGTTTCCGAAGTGCGTCGAAAAAGGCGGCAAGGCCGTCCGGGTGCAACGGATTTCCGGGCTGTCCAAGATCGCTCGAAAGGATGCACCATGCGGGCCCAATCTGGCGAATCGCCTTCGCGTAATCCTCGATTCGAAACTCCGGCCGGGATCCCAATAAACCGCCGTAATCGATTTCGATGAACGCGCTCTCGCGTGTCGCCTCCTGCATTTGGGGAATCGTCATTCTCACGGGCGACTTCATCGCGTGCGTCACGACGATGTGTTGAACACCCTGGCGGTGGGCTTCGCGAACGATCAAGAGACCTTCTTCTGCCGAAGAATGGCCGGTCTCCAAAAGCAAACCATGCTGCGCCGCAAGTGCGATCACCCGTAGCACTTCAGGAAGTAAACGACCATTCTTCGCAACCGAAACAAATGGCCGATTCTCTTTTGAGAGGCGCACCGCGTTTTCGGAATCAAATGTGGGCATCCAAATGACCCGGCCGAGACCATTTTTCATCTGGACCATATGTTCGACGGCGGCAGGATTGATTCCCCCAACCGTCAGGTTCAGATCGATGCCGCCGAAAACCGCGAGGCCGGGAACCGCTTTTCGTACCAGATAGGCCTGCGCCGCCGTCGGCTCGAAATGATTCTTCAACACGAGCCCACGCATGCCTCTGGCCTTCGCCATCTTCGCCAGATCGAGCGCATCAATAGATCGCGGGCGGCTGTCAGGATCGGTGTGGGCATGAATATCGATCACACCGCTCAACGCGGACGGCGCTTGCGCAATCGTAGACATGAAACCCAGAGAGACGAGCGTAGCGGTTGCCAGTAGAACGCGTTTCACGTTTAGACCGGCACCGTTCCGCAGAAGCAAGAGGACATACCTCCGAGCGAAGTTGCTCCGATTATAAACGCAACATGCGTCATGGAAGAAGACAGCGCCTGGCTGGAGAATACAGTTCAGGAGGAAATTGTTCTTGACGGATTCCTGAGCAGGTCGCGTTTTCCACAGCGCAGATCCCGTCCAAGAATCAGGTCGGATGGGGCGGCGCACGTACCAAGGAATCTGACAAGAACTTTCGATTAACGTGGAAAACTTCGGTGGTAGGCGACGAAAAAATTAACGTTGACGAGGCAATAGTGTTCTGGCAAAGTACCTCTCGGTCGTTGCGGTTCATGTGAGTTTGAACACCGGAAGATGACCGACGGATGGGGTTAACAGCTTTGTTCGTCGGACTAGGAGGCCGGAGTTGATCGGAGGAAACCAATCGCCGATCAGTGCTCTCGGGAGAAATACTCAAGGGCTGGTCGCTCCTTCTGGCTGCTGCCAAGAATCGGGCATCGATTCGCGGCGTTCCGAAAGGATCGGGTCAACCGAACAGGGCTGCAGCGACCAAATCTATTTAGATCGCTGTTTCCTCTTTCCGGTCTTCGCTTTTCTTTTTCCCACTTCAGCCCCATCTTAGTCCGCGCTATGCAGTACAGGTCCTTTGCTTTTCAAGTTCAGCTCCCCGAGGTTGGGCTAGGCACGTGGAAATACGTAGGTGGACCCAGACCGCTGCGGCACGCTCTGGAACTGGGCGCCACCCTCATTGACACGGCTGAATCCTACGACACTGAGGAAATCGTCGGGCAGGCATTACAAGGTATCCGGCACAAAGCGTTTATAGCGACGAAAATCTCGCCACGTCATTTCCGGCGGCGGGATGTAAAGACGGCGGCGGAGGCGAGCCTGAGGCGCCTGAAAACGGACTATATCGATTTGTATCAGTTGCATTGGCCCAATTTGATTGTCCCGTTAGAAGAAACAATGAGTGCTATGGAAGAACTAGCAGATCAGGGAAAGATCCGGCTGATTGGGGTAAGCAATTTCCTGGTAGGAGAACTGCGTCGCGCACAGGCCGTTCTTTCGCGTCATAGAATATTCTCGAATCAGGTGCGTTACAGTCTGATTGAGCGCACCATTGAAGGCAGGCTGTTGGATTACTGCCAGCAAAATCACATCGCAGTAATTGCGTTCACACCACTGGGTCATGGGCTGGACCAAATTTCACGCATGGACCCAACCGGTGTGCTCGAGCGGATTGCTAAGCAATGCGGAAAGACCCGGGCTCAAGTGGCCCTGAATTGGTGTCTGGCTAAAGAGGGCGTGGTGACGATTCCAAAGGCGAGCACGATCGAACACGTCGCTGAGAACTGCGGTGCCTCAGGCTGGAGGCTGACTGCGGAACAACTCCAAGAACTTTCTCACGGTATCCGCTACCAACGGCGCGGAACTCTGGAGATCGCGTTGCGCAGGATGGCGCGATACGTTTTTCAGCGGATCGGCCGCGAGCCTGCCTAACGTCTCCTGATCACTAACAGGTTCCACCGCGCCGATGGTGATAATCATCGGATTCAATTACAGCCGTCCCGCTCAAGTTGCTGAGAATCTAAAGATCAAACCGTGTCGCGCCGATAAGTGGAATAGCGCAGAATCAGGGATTTTCTGCCGATGGTGGACTTCAGGAACGCCAGCAAGGGGGCTCGGACATGCGTGGATTGAAGCTGATGTTTGCGCTGGCAGGATTGCTGTTCCTGATTCGCTACGTTGTCGTCTGCTACTACACTTCAGAATTCAACCACTTTGTGACGCTGGAGGCGCAGCGGACGCAACAGAAGGGTCAGCTCAAGGGGGCGCTGCTCAACAGAGCCAGGGACTATTCGCTCCCCGTTAAAGAAGCCGACATCAACATCACCACACGAGATGGGGTGTTTAGTGTTGTGGTGAATTACAGAGTCCCCCTTGATCTTTTAATCTATCGTCCCGAGCTGGAGTTCCGGGCCAGCGGCGCAGGACTAGTGCAATGAACTCAGCTACGGCGC
>Ga0137378_10000836_pt1 | contig 25010 bp, 16 predicted proteins | sample SagtaG_21_FD_104813 | JGI IMG/M metagenome (GOLD analysis project Ga0137378, IMG submission 104813) | Vadose zone soil microbial communities from Sagehorn Ranch, Mendocino, California, USA - Sage2_L_60_16 metaG | ecosystem: Environmental > Terrestrial > Soil > Vadose zone | place: USA... | reverse complement strand
TACTGCAGTTACTCCCCAGCGCCGCCGTAGCGGAGCGAAGCCCTCCACAGCGCAGCACAGCGGAGGCGGCGCCTCATCCGGCCTCGACCTTCTGAAGCGGGGCGCCTTTTCATAATGCATTGACCCTGGTGCGGACTGACGGTGGTCTACAGACCCGTTTGAAAATAGGCCTTCACTTCTTTCCGACTAAAGAAAAATAGCCACCGGAGTCCCACTACAATTGGAATGAGGAACAGCAATGTAGTAGCAGTCCTTAAGGGTATGAGCGTCCAGCCGGAGACATCCCCTGCGGGCATGAGCAGAAATCCCACGATTCCGAGGATGCCGATTGCGCCCAGAAGTCCGCTGAAGATCAGAGTGGAGACGCGAGCCCAGCGCCACGCTCGCAACAGTCCGATCCCGGTAGCCAAACCCCAGCCAGACAGGAGAAAAGTCCAAACCATAGTATCGTGGTAGAACCTTCCTATTTCTCCGTGTCCTCCCGACTGGTATTCGACCGAACAAATTGCAAACACCGCGAAGGCATTGCAAATGATCGCCAGATAGCCTGTTCTCCTGACTTTCCCGAAGAGTCGACCGTCGCCTTCATCCGAGATTGAACCGCATAGTTCGACAAAGTTTACTATGCGCTGGAACGATTGGGAATGCGAACTAATTCTCTAACTGTCGTAACCATCGCGATTACACTCATCGACCTGGTGAACCCATCCCAGCCAAGCTCGACGGTCGTTTTGTCTGGATCACCCGGGTTAAGATGTAACAGGTTAAATGTGCCCCGGGAGATGAACATCCGCAAGTTTACCGGCTCGCTGACACAGCTGACTCTGCTCGCCCTATTGATCCCGCAACCGGCTCTGCATCCACAGTCGCCGCCGAAACAGTCCACCTCTTTGGCTAAGCCCGTCGCCGACAGCCCGATCCGTTTCACGTACCAGCCCATTGACTTCAAGCTCGACAGCGATGAGACTTCCGAGCACCACGCGCCGGAAACCATGGCGGGCGGCGTGGCCGTCTTCGATTACAACAACGACGGCAAGCTCGACATCTTCTTTACCAATGGAGCGGACATCAAGACGCTCCAGAAGACCTCCGCGAAATATTCCAACCGGCTCTTCGAGAACGACGGCCACGGACACTTCACCGACGTAACCGAGAAGGCCGGGCTGACGGGAACCGGCTATGACATCGGAGTCGCGGTCGGTGACTACGACAACGATGGGTACGAAGATATTTTCGTTGCGGGCGTGTATCGCAACACGCTCTATCACAACAACGGCAACGGCACCTTCAGCGACGTGACTGCCAAGGCGGGCCTGAACAAGCCCGATGCGGAGTACGGGCCGCTCTGGTCGGTCACTGCCGCATGGGTTGATGTAAACAACGACGGCATGCTCGATCTGGTCGTCATCAACTACCTGAAGTGGGACTTCGATCATGAACCCGTATGTGAAGGGTTTGGGCATCGCGATTACTGCCATCCCAAGTTCTATCAGCCCACGCCCAACCAGTTGTTCATCAACAACGGAGACGGCACTTTTCGCGATGCGTCGGTCGAGGCGGGATTCCGCGCGCATCCAGGCAAGGGCATGGGAGTGGCGGCAGCGGACTTCGACCTGTCCGGCAAGATGGATCTTGTCGTCCCCAATGACAAGCTGATGAACTGGTTCTTCCGCAACAAAGGCGGCGGGCGATTTGAGGAGATTGGTTTCGACGCGAACGTCGCGCTGCGGGAAGACGGGACTTTTATTTCCGGCATGGGGGTGGATTTCCGCGATCTTGATAATGACGGCTATCCCGACATTGTTCTGGTTGCTCTCGACGGAGAAACTTTTCCGCTGTACCGGAACACTGGCAAGGGAAACTTCGTGGAGGTCACGCGGGAGAGCAACATGACGAAGCTGAGTCTGCCCATGTCTGGGTATTCTCCGACGATTGCGGATTTCGATAACGATGGGTGGAAAGACATTTTCGTTTCGCGGGGACATGTGCAGTCGCTGCTGGCGGCGCCGAATCTGATGGTGGAGCAGCCTAACACTGTCTTTCGCAATCTTGGGGGCATGAAGTTTTTTGCGTTGACCGCGGAGGCCGCACTAACATCACAACCGCCCTCGCGACACCGGGGCTCGGCCGTTGGGGATTTGAACGGCGATGGCCGCCTGGACGTGGTGGTGACCGCGATCAATGCGCCGGCGGAGATTTGGATCAACCAGAGTCCTGGCAACAATCATTGGCTGGAATTCAAGCTGCAGGGGACCAAGAGTAACCGCGATGGCATTGGCGCGAGGATCAAGGTCGTCACAAAATCCGGGGTGCAGTATAACCACATGACGACGAGCGCGGGCTATGCATCGTCGAGCGCGGGGCCGGTGCATTTTGGACTGGGGGCTAATGCAAAGGCGGATCTGATGGAGATTCGGTGGCCTTCGGGAATTGTTCAGCAGATGCGGGATGTTGCGGGCGATCGGGTTGTGGTGGTGAAAGAGCCAGCGCAGTAAAGATGGGGGCGCGGCGCGGAAAGAGCAGGTCCCTCCACTCTGGTCGGGATGACAAATACCGTGGTGAGGGTGACAGTCTCCGGTCTAGCCGAAGACTTGATGCAGAGCCGGATAGATTTGGCGGTAGGTGCGATACGCTTGCTGCATCGTTTTCGAGGCCGCGTGATCGGGTGCGATGCACGAGGCTACGCGGACCACTCGGTCGCACGCTTCATCGACAGAGTTCCAACCACCGGCTCCGACACCCGCGAGAATGGCTGCGCCATAGGCTGCGCCTTCCTCGGCTGCGACGATTTCTACTTCGTGAGCGTAGACGTCTGCCTGAATCTGCCGCCACAGCGGCGATCGCGCGCCGCCGCCACCCAGGCGGATCGACGTCACCGGAATCTTCATTTCTTCGAAGATCGTGAATGTGTCTTTCAGGCTGTACGCCACTCCTTCCATGACGGCGCGAATCAAATGGCCGCGGGTGTGGGAAGCAGTGAGTCCGAGCATTGCCGCACGAGCATTCGGGTCGAGATGAGGGGTGCGTTCTCCCATGAGATACGGCACCCAGAAGGCACCTTCGGAGCCGGCGGGTGCGGTACTGGCTTCTTCCGCGAGTATGTCGTAGGGATCGCGTCCATCTTTTGCCGCGACGCCGAAACGGTCTCGGAACCAGCGCAGGGACAGTCCTGCAGCTTGAGTGACGCCCATCACGTGCCAGCGACCAGGGATGGCGTGGCAAAAGGTGTGCAGGCGTCCCTGAGGATCGAGGGCGGGACGATCTGTGGCGGCGAAGACGACGCCGGAGGTTCCGATAGTGGCGCTGACCGCGCCGGCGCGCGCGATGCCCATGCCAACCGCGCCTGCAGCCTGGTCGCCGGCGCCGGCGACGACCGGTGTTCCAACTTTCAGGCCGGTTGCCTCCGCGCCGCCCGCAGAGACTTTTCCACAAACTTGAGGCGACTCGTGAAGCGCGGGAAGCAACTGCTTATCAATGCCGGATTTGGTCAGAACTTCGGCCGACCAGCGTCGGTTGGCGACGTCAAGGAGAAGAGTGCCCGACGCATCCGCCACGTCAATGGCTCGTTCTCCCGTAAGGCGGAAACGCACGTAGTCTTTGGGCAACATCACATGCGCGACCCGGGCCCAGTTCTTGGGCTCGGTCTCACGCACCCACAGCAGTTTGGTGAGCGTGAAATTGGTCAGTGGAGGATTACAGGTCAGACGGATCAGGGCGTCGCGGCCGAATAATTTTTCGAGTTCGTGGGTCTGGGCCTCGCTGCGCTGATCGCACCAGATGATGGCACTGCGGACGACTTCATCGTGGGAATCGAGCAAGACTGCGCCGTGCATTTGGCCTGAGAACCCGACGCAGGCAATGTCATCGGCACGCAGATTTGAGGACTGAAGCGCCTTGCGGACAGCCGAGCCACAGGCTCGCCACCAGTCATGCGGATCTTGCTCTGCCCAGCCGGGCCGCGGGCTGACGAACGGATCGTGCTCTTCCGATCCGGACGCGATGACTTTTCCGGTCTCGTCAATGACGAGTGCCCGCGTGCCGCCGGTGCCTACGTCGATACCGAGATACGCGATGCTCCCTCCTCGGTGCGCTTCCCGCAGTCTTGGGCTAGGCGAAATCTTCTGCCAGGCCGCTGGTTGATTCCTCGGGCTGAGCGACTTTGTCTTTGGACGATTCCTGGGATTGTCGGTGCAGGAAGAAATCCAGATTCCCGCGCATCACGAGATGCGGCGCCAGCGCGACCTGATGCGATCGACTCGCGCCCTCCACCAGAAACTCGTGCAGCATGCGGAATGCTATTTGCCCCTGAGCGCGGGGACGCTGGTAGATCGTCGCGGCCACGGCGCCGGATCGGATTTCTGGAACAAGGTTCGGAAACAGGTCCGTCGTGATGATGGTCAGGCGTTCCAGCGCCTTCGCGTCGCGTGCCGCGTGGAGGACTGGAATCGAGGCCTCGGTCGTCACGTAGACGCCCGACAAGTTGGAACACGTTTCAAACAGCTTGCGGCATTTGTCGTACGCTTCCGCCTCCACATCGTGATCTTCGACGGGCGACAGCAAGTGCAGGTTGGGGTAAAAGGTCCGCAAGGTGCTTTCAAATGCTGCGTGCTTCTCTGCGTGCTCGGTGATCGCCATGTCAAACAGGGTGATCGCGATTGATCCTTCCTGAGGACCAAGAAATCTTCCCATGAGATCCGCCGCGATCGATCCGCTGGCCATGGTGTCGATGGCCACAATGCCCAAACGGCCGCTATTGGGAGCGTCGGTGGCCACACAGACAACAGGAATCCCGGCCCGAGAGGCACGGCGTATCCAGGACCGCAGAACTTGGGGACGGCTAGGGAAGGTGATGATCCCATCCACTTTCTCGCGGATGGCTGCTTCAAAGGCTTCTTCTTCGCCTTCCCCGAGATGGGGATACGTACGAAACTCGATCTCGACATTCTCGAGAAGGATCGAAGCAGCTCCCTCGCGAATGCCCGCCCGCACCTCGTCCCAAAACGATGTGGTTCCCTGGAGAGTATTTACCGAGATTCGCAGATTTTTTTTGGAAGACAGATACCTGGCCGCAAAGTTCGGCCGGTATCCCAGAGCTCTTGCCATCTGCAAGACTCTGTCCTTGGTCAATGGACTTACGCCTGGGTGGCCGTGCAAGGCGCGATGCACAGAGCCGATCGAAGTGCCCAGCGCGTTGGCGATGTCGCGGAGAGTAGTCGGAGGTTTGCCCATTGTTCGTGGCCAGTGTTCGTGGCAAACGGTCTGAGTTGACCGGGAGAACGATTTAGACCGCCCAGAACCGTAAACGTTAACGGAACTGGCACAAATGCGCAAGGCGGGTGTGAAATTAAGAAATCTCGTGGGTACTTCAAAGCACCGACGTGTCGCTGCGCACTCGCTGGACTAGTTCGTTGCGAAGGGGGCGGCGCCAACCCCGTCTGACTGCGTGAAGGCGCCGATCGCTCGATCACGCCAGAGACCACTGAATCGCTGCATAAGACCGTGCCGGCAACTCAAATGCACTGCGTGATCCCTTGCTCGGCGGCAATGCGAAAGCCTGTGGAGCCACCCGTTGCGGCGCGGCGAAGCTATTCGAAGCTTTGAGATCATCACCCGTGAGCAGCCAGGAAGCCACAACCTTCGAAGGGGAGCGGTCTAGCCATTGCAACTCAACCGTTCGAGATTTTGACAGGGCGCGGTTGAGAACGAAGAGTGTGACCGTTCCTGCACTGTCATCCAATGTTCCGGCGACATCCACGTAGGGGACGTGGTCGAAGCCCGGTACCGAGTAGTCCGCGGACTCGACCAGAAGGTTCAAGACCGTACCCTTGGCGTATTGCAACGCCCAGCTATATGGATAGTAGATGGTTTGCCGGAACATACCTTCCGCATTGGTCATGATCGGAGCAATCACATTCACCAGTTGCGCCAAGCACGCGATCTTGACCCGATCTGCGTTGCGTACCAGAGAATTGATCAGCCCTCCGACCAGCAGCGCATCTTCCAGGTTGTAGATCTCTTCAAGGAGTGGGGGCGCTTCTTTTCTGTGGCCGTCGACCGCATCGCCATTGTTGGCGCGATACCAGACGTTCCACTCGTCGAACGACAGCCACAACTTCTTCGGAGAGCGCTTGTGGCCGCGAACCATGTCGCAGACCGCCGTGGTCTCGGCGATCTGGCGCTCCATGCTCAGATTCATCGCAAGGAATTTCGCGGAGTCTCCGCCGGTGTCATTCTGGTTATTGCCAAAATAGCGATGCAGGGAGAGTCCATCGACGTATTCGTAACACTGCTCAAGCACCTCGCGATCCCATTCGAGGTAGGTCGGCATGCCGGGGCCACTCGATCCGCAAGCGACGAGTTTGAGCGAGGGATCGACATTACGCATCTGGCGGGCCGCATCGGCCGCCTTGAATCCATATTCAGTGGCGGACATGTGTCCAATCTGCCAAGGGCCGTCCATTTCATTTCCCAGGCACCAGTGCCGCGCGCCATAGGGATCGGCAACGCCGTGCTGGCGCCGCAGGTCGCTCCATTTGGTTCCCTTCTCGACGTTGCAATATTCGACCAGCGCCGCCGCCTCTTCGGGAGAGCCGGTGCCGAGATTCAGTCCCATCAAAGGCAGAGTTCCAGCGGCCTTGCACCATGCCATGAATTCATTGGTCCCGAACTGATTGGATTCGATCGAGTTCCAGGCCTTGTCGAGCACGCGGGGACGGCTCTGCCGCGGTCCTACGCCTTCGAGCCAGTTGTAGCCAGAGACGAAATTGCCTCCGGGATAGCGGACGATGGGAACTCCGAGTTGGAGGATCTCATTCAGTACATCTTTGCGCAGGCCGCTCGAATCAGACAACTTCGAGCCTGGATCGTAGATGCCGCCGTAGATGGCTCGTCCAAGATGTTCGAGAAAAGATCCGAAGAGGTTGCGATCGAGGGGCGCGATCGTTCTTCTGCTGTCGATGAGGACCCGCGCTGAGGCCGAGTCCGGCGCAGATTTGGTTTGCGCCAACGCGGCGAGGGGCCGCGATCCGATCATCATTCCCGTCGAACCGGCGACCACTGCGCCAGAAGCCTGCTTTAGAAAAGTGCGTCTGGAACGAGAAAAGCGATTCATGGGCGAGCTCCAATTGGAGTCCAATCTAACAGGGCGTGCTTCGATCAAACAAATGCGTCAGCGGCGGAGTTCGGTTCGAACGCGACCCTCGGCGTCCGGAATCGCTGAGAGGCGATAAATCCAGTCGCAGATGGTATCGCGCCAAACTATGGCTTCTCCGGCCTGGTACTGCAGGCGTGCCAAGATATCGCGGTAGCGCTCTTCGTCGATGTGTCCCTCAAGCGTCTGCCATTGCGAAGTGAAGTCGCGGGCACGATCTGCGCCGTTGTAGTGCGAATCGTAGACGTGCTGGACTACTGTTTTTCCCGAGTGGAGCATGTAGGCGTAGGGAACGTGGTGAAAGAACAAAAGCAAGTTGTCGGGACAGTGATCTAGTGGCTCATACAGCTGTTGCACCTTGGGAGGATATTGGCGGATGAATCCAGTACCGGTCGCCACGGTGCGATCCATGCCGATGCCTTGATGGTCGGCGCGATGCCACTGTCCCCAGCCATTATCTTCCGAAGACTCAGGGCCCGGTTCGTAATGATTCCCAAGAATGTTGGTGAGCGTTCCTGCACCCAGCGGGCCGGTATAACTCTCATAAACATGCCAGGAGCTGAGTTGCATCGCGGAGAGCGTTTTGACTACGAGCGGGTCACTTCCGAAGGTGAGGCGCGTCCATTCGTCGACGATCTTGTCGGCGTTCAGGTTGGGGTTCCACGCGAGGCGGCCGAAACCGTAGAGATTTGCCATAGCTAACGGGCTTCCTAACCAGTTCGCATCGATCCCAACATTGGCAACGCCCACAAAGCCGCCTATGGGACGATGAAAGACTCTGCCTGCAACAAGATCTTTCACGGGCGTGGCGCTTGCGTCGACGCGCATGTCGAAGTCCAGGACCTCCTTCCACATCGGGATGAGAAAGCAGAGATGGCGCTGCTGTCCGGTATATTCCTGCGTAATCTGCAACTCGATCGCTTCGTTTGTACGACGCAAGCCGGCGAAAAGCGGGGAAACCGGTTCGCGCACTTGGAAATCGATGGGGCCGTTTTTGATCTGAATGATGACGTTGTCGTCGAACGCGCCGTCCAACCGGTGGAAATTGTCATAGGCGGCCTTTGCGCGATCGTTTTTCAGGTCGTGCCAGTCGAGATGGTGGTTGTAGACGAAGGCGCGATAGAACACGACGCCGCCATGCGATTTGAGTGCACGCGCAATGACGTTGGCGGCGTCGGCCGGCGTTCGGCCGTATGTGGAAGGCCCGAGGCGACCCTCGGAGTCTGCCTTGACGACAAAGCCGCCGAAGTCCGGGATGCGGCTGTAAATCTCGTCCACCTTCTTGCGCCACCACTCCGCGACCCGCGGATCCAGAGGATCAAACGTGTCCAGACCACCGGTGACTTTGGGACTACTCAGATCGACGGAGAGAGAAAGCTGCACGCCCCACGGGCGAAAAACATCCGCGATGCGGCTGACTTGCGAGATGAAACTGTCTTCGAGAATGCCGGCGGCGGCATTCACGTTGTTAACCGTGCAGCCGTTGATGCCAATCGAAGCCAGCAGTCGGGCGTACTGGCCGGCGCGGGTCAAATCGCGGCGGACGTTTCCATCGGCGAAGAAGATGGACGGCCCGCCGTAGCCGCGTTCGATGTGGCCGTCGAGGTTGTCCCATTGATTCACCCAGCGGATCGGAGCGAAGGGCTGCTGCACTTCGTCGATGTTCGCGAGACTTTCCGCGCGCGCGATCTTGCTGAGCAATGCAAACACGCCATAGAGAACGCCGCGGTCCGTGATGGAGGCAACAATCAGACATTCAGATCCGTGGATCTTTGCAGTCTTCAACCAATAGCCGTCGGCTCGAAGGTCTTGAGGCGGATGCAACAGCGGGGCAAGTGCGCGCAGTTCCGTCAGCTTTGCCAGAACGATGGCATGATCGGGAGGCGAGCCGCCGCCGATGCGCAGTGTCCTGCCTAACATTTGTGCAACACCTCGCACTAGTTCCTGCTGGGCGGTATGGAGCACGACGGAATCGCCGAGCAGCACGGTCTTGTCGGGCAATCGCTGATAACCCTTGGCCGCTTGCGGACTCAAGGCAGAGTACCGCAGCCAGGCCTCGGCTCCCGTCTCGGCGGCGAGCGGAGGCAACGCCGCGGCGCAGAGGAACGCTGCTCCCAAGACCGCCAAGCGCATCGCCACCCCTACGGACCGAGTTGCTTGCATCGCGAACTTTCTCCCTCGAGTACTCGAGTATAAGAGGAGATGTCCGCACGCGATGCACAATCAGATTGCTTTTCCGACTCTGGAGGCCTAACATTCGCGGCTGGAGGGCCTGCGATGACTGCGTCCGGCCCGATGTTCACCCATCTGCTGAAGCTTGCTGCGATCACCTTCCTGGCCACTTCCGCCTTTTCTCAGGCGCCGCCCAAGTACGATCCCGCTACGGAAACCAAGGTCAAGGGAGCCGTTGAGCAATTGAAGTTGGTTCCTCCTTCAGGTGGAAAGCCCGTCGTCTATGTGGCGTTGAAGGGCAGCCCGGATGCAGTCGAGGTCTTTCTTTGTCCCAAGAAATTTCTCGACGATATGGGAATAGAGTTTAAAGCCGCCGAGGAGATTGAGGTCACAGGCTCCAAGGTCAAACAGGACGGAGCGGACCTGATATTGGCCCGCGAAGTCGTCAAAGGCGGGGAAACGCTGACACTGCGCTTTAAGGACGGCAAGCCCGCCTGGTAAAAGGCCGCGTTTTCTCAAAGCATTCGATTCCTGCCATTTTAACCCCGCAATGCCGGTCTGACGTGCGCTGTCTCCGGCCCGCATCGTGCTTCCTGATAATCTCAAGGTAGACCTCAGGAGCTCCCACATCTTTGCCGCCGCTGATTAATGTTCGCAGCATCTCGAAAGCTTTTGGAGCCGATCCCCTATTTCAGAACGTCTCCTTCACCGTTTCCGAGGGAGATCGCATTGGACTCATCGGTCCGAACGGGTCAGGCAAGTCCACGCTCCTGCGAATTCTCGCGGGCACTGAAGATACGGATGACGGAGAAATCGCTTTCCGGAAACGACTTCGCCTGAGTTATGTGGAGCAAGAGTCGGAATTCCGGGCTGGGGACACGGTACGGTCCGTTGTTGACGCGGCATTGAAAAGCTCCGCGGTGCCCGAGTCGGAGCGGGGCACACGTTTTGCCGAGACGCTGGGACGCGCGGGCTTTGTCGACTTGGAGGCGGAGGCCACCGCACTCTCCGGCGGCTGGCAGAAGCGCCTGGCAATCGTTCAAGCTCTGGTGCAGGGGCCCGACATTCTTCTGCTTGATGAACCAACAAATCACCTCGACCTGGCGGGCATTGAGTGGCTCGAAGAAGTGCTGGAGCAAGCCGGATTCGCCTGTGTGGTGATCAGTCATGATCGCTACTTTCTGGAGAACGTTGCCACCGAGATGGCGGAACTCAGCCGTATCTATCCTGACGGATTGTTGCGGGTGAAGGGACGCTACAGCACTTTCCTCGAGAAGAAAGAGGAATTCCTGCACGCGCAATCGAAGCGGCAGGAAGCGCTGGAAAACCTAGTCCACTCGGAGATCGAATGGCTGCGGCGCGGGGCCAAGGCGCGCACCAGAAAATCGAAGGCGCGGATCGGCAAGGCGGGCGAGCTGATGGAGGAACTCGCGGACCTGAACACGCGGACCCGGACCGGCACCGCGCAAATCGATTTTTCCGCTACCGATCGCAAGACCAAGCGGCTCATCGAACTGCACAATGTCGCCTACGAAATTGGAGGGCGGCGGCTGTTCCAGAGGTTGAATTTCATTATCACCGCCGGGCTCAGGGTTGGGTTGGTGGGTCCGAACGGCAGCGGCAAGACGACTTTGTTGCGCCTGTTGCGCGGAGAAGTTGCTGCGACCCTGGGAGAGATTCGTCGAGCGGACAAGTTGCGCATCGTGTATTTCGATCAACGACGGGAACTCGATCCGAATGTGACTCTGCGGCGGGCGCTGGCTCCGGAGGGCGATTCGGTCATCTATCAGGACCGGGTCACTCATGTGGCATCGTGGGCGGCGAAATTCTTGTTCAAGGGCGAACAGCTCAACCAGCCGGTCGAGCGACTCTCCGGAGGCGAACGGGCACGGGTGTTGATTGCGCAGCTGATGCTCCAGCCCGCCGACGTTCTTTTACTGGATGAACCTACGAATGACCTCGACATCCCGACCTTGGAAATTCTGGAAGAAAGTTTGCTCGAGTTTCGGGGATCGCTGGTGCTGGTGACGCATGACCGTTACATGCTCGACCGGGTCTCGACCATTGTGCTTGGCCTGGACTGTCGAGGTGGCGCCGAACGTTTTGCCGACTACTCACAATGGGAGGCATGGCAGGCAGAACGTGAGCAAGCCGCGCAGGGGAGTGAGCGAGTCACGGCCCGAGCTGCTCCTGCGGGTTCGTCGTCGAAGAAGAAGCTTTCGTATCTGGAAGCTCGCGAATACGCCAGCATCGAGGAGCGCGTCGCCGCCGCCGAACAGGTGTTGGAGGCAAAGCGGACCCACGCTGAAGACCCGGCGATTGCGAGCGATTCCGCGCGTCTTATGAGTGCTCACTCGGAACTGGAAGAGGCGCAGCAGGAAGTGGATGAACTTTACGCGCGCTGGGCAGATCTGGAGAAGAAGCAACAGGCTTGATTCGAAATCGATCAGGACGCGAGACAGAAGGCGATAATCGTATTTCCGCGCGTGCCCGTATTTTTTTCGAGTTCCTCGAGCAGGCGCGATTCCAGGTCGTCGGGATCGGGCTTCATCTCGCAGGCGGCAATCTCTTTGTCTGACGCGCCTTGAAAGCAGAGCTCGCAGACTCCCAAGCCGTCCTCGGAGCGCACCGGAGGGCCGAAGACGCGGCAGGACATGGGGCGGGATTCGTAGAGTTCGCAGTATCCGGTCTCAGGATCGAGCACCGGGCACGGCTCGTCGTTCGCAAAGTCGGCGAACTTTTGTTCCGCCTCTTCACCTTCGTGTAGGACGCCGCTCACGGGATCACCCGGGAATTCCGGCGTCAGACGGGAAACCGACTCGCGAGCCCGCAGCCGCACTTGCGCAGCGCGCTCCGGGGCACGCTTTTCCAGATCGGCGAGGCCTTTCTGCAGGCGAAAAGCGTCAAGCTGATTGATGGAGAACACGCCGATACAGCATTGCGTGCATCCCGGGCGGCAGACCAACCGTTCTCCGCTTCTGCGAGTTACGTCCGCTAAAGCGGAGTCCACGATTTGGATTAGTTTTTGATCTCCGCGGGATGGAAAGCGTGTCCGCATATTGTGAGGATAACGCAGTCTTATCTCCGATCAGTGCGGTCGATACTCTCGCCGTTGTAGCAGGCGGCCCGATCCCGGCGCAGTACAGCCGGGGAGGGATCTCGCGAAGAGCCGCAATGCCGCGTATTCTGTCTGCGCGCGAGATCCCTTCGACTTCGCTCAGGGCAGGCTCTTCACTTCGCCTGAAGAACGGCTCCGTTCAGGATGACGCCCTATTAAGAGCGGCCTGCCGCATTCAGCCTTCATGACTGCCTACATTCCGAGCAGGTTGTTGTGCAGCTTGGTGTAGCCGTGCTCACGCGCCCAGAGGTCGAGGGGAGCGGAGGCCAATTCGTCAACCAGCGGTTCAGCGCGGCCATTTTTCGTTAGGTCCACACTCTTGATATACGTCTTGCACGAGTCGCAGCATTCCACGCGAGTGTAGTCGAAGTCGCTGGCGGTGAAGACCGGGAGCTTCTTGTCGTTCTCCTCAGCGCATCCGGGGCAGACGATCCGGCGGAACTCCCACTCGGCAAGACAGAAAGAACAGACCATGGATCGCGCAGCGCCATCGCCCATCTGGCGCAAGACACCCAGAGTCGGTTTGCGATCACAAAAAGGACAGAGGGCAAACGCGGTCTGACTGGCACGCAGCGGAGCGCGGGAGCGTAGCAGCTCTGCATAGGGTTGAAGAAAAGCCTGGGCAAGGAGCTCCTGAGCGCCGGACGGGGAGTGTGCGATCCAGCTGCCCTTCAACAACTCAGTCAAGAAGTCCTGGCCTCGAGCGCGCAGTTCGCGGCTGAATTCGGCCAAGAGCTTCGGGCCGTGTCCTTCCGCTAGAGAAAGAAACGGTTCGAATCTCGAGGCGAGCTCGGCCAATTCAGTCGGCGTAAGCTCCGAGTTGATGGAAGCAGCCTGTTGAGGCAAGACCGCGCTCAACCGGTGATGCACGTCTTCCTGAAAACGCGCGACGTGGACGTAAAACCCAAGAATTTCCGCCGCGAAGGGATGCTGGCTGGCAAGTTCTTGTGCACGATGAATCCGACGCTGCCAGGGAGAGACCTTCATCGGCCGATCATCAACTTAGTCACGAGTGAAACGCAAGTGTAACCTCGGTTTGTTGAAGCCACGCTTGCCTTCTTTCCTTGCCTTCTCTCGAAGATAACCTCGGATCAACGTACGCTGGCGGACGCTCTCACTCTACAGGGTTTCCCCGTTGACTACTTTTGAGGCTCAGGATTATATTTCCCCGCATCGGTCTGGATACGACTCGGTCGCCGGGGGTATGCATTGCGGCGGCCGCAACTTTCAACCTCCGTATTACATCCTAGGTTGTCCAGGATACGCATCGCAGTCGATCGCGCGCGGTAGTTGTTGGAGGTTTTGATGGAATTCTCCCGCAGGACGTTTCTCAAAGGGACCATTCTTGGTGGAGCAGGCCTCTCCGTACTCGGATTCGATCTCACTCCGGTTTACGCCCAAACCCAGAACCTGAAAATTTCGCGAGCCAGCGAAACCCGCAGCACGTGTCCGTATTGTTCGGTGAGTTGCGGCGTCATTATTTACACGCTCGGTGACAAGGCCAAGAACGCGATCCCACAGGTAGTGCACGTTGAGGGCGATCCCGACCACCCTATTAATCGGGGAACGCTCTGCCCCAAGGGATCGTCGCTCGAGCAGGACATCATGAATGACCGGCGGCTGCTCAAGCCGCAAGTGCGTCGTCCGGGAGCGACCGACTGGGAAGATATTTCATGGGATCAGGCCTACAGCGAGATCGCGCAGAAGGTAAAGAAGACGCGCGACGACACGTTCATCGAGAAAGACGCGAACGGCCACACCGTCAATCGCTGCGAAGGCATGGCCTTCACCGGCGGCTGCACCGATACGAACGAGTTCAATTATCTGGTGGTTAAGAGCATGCGCAGCCTGGGGGTCTGCTACCTGGAAAACCAGGCTCGGGTTTGACACGGCCCTACGGTCTCCAGTTTGGGGCCAACATTCGGGCGCGGCGCAATGACCAATGGCTGGATCGACATCAAGAACACAGACATGATGTTGATCATGGGTGGGAATCCGGCCGAAAATCATCCTTGTGGCTTCAAGTGGGCGATTGAAGCCAAGATTCACCGCAATGCGAAAACCATCGTGGTCGATCCGCGCCTCACGCGGACGGCCGCGACCGCGGATATGTACCTGCAGATCCGCGCCGGCGCCGACATCGCGTTCCTGGGCGGGCTGATCAACTACGCCATTCAGAACAATCGCATTGCCCACGACTATCTAGTCAATTACACGAACGCGGCGTTCATCATCAAGGATGGATTCAAGCTGCCGGACGACGGGCTGTATTCGGGCTTCGATCCGAAGAAACAAGTCTACGACAAATCTTCGTGGAATTACGAAGAAGGTGGGGATCTAACTGGCAAGCCGGTCGCTGCGGGTGGAACACCTCCAACGCCGAAGGCCTCCGTGGCTGGCGCGCCTGTTCCTCCTCCAGCACTGCCGCCGAAAACCGCTTTCGACCTTTCGCTGCAGCATCCCCGCTGTGTGTTTCAACTGCTCAAGAAGCAGTATGCGCGGTATACGCCCGAGATGGTCGAGCGCATTACCGGAATTCCGCAAGACCAGTTCCTGAAGGCAGCCGATCTTTACACGTCGGTTCGCAAAGACAGGGACATGAAGAAGGTGTCGACCATCATCTATGCGGTGGGCTGGACGCAGCATAGTTTCGGCACCCAGATTATCCGTACAGCGGCGATGCTGCAGCTGCTCATGGGCAATGTGGGGCGTGCAGGCGGCGGCGTGAACGCGCTGCGCGGCCACTCCAACATTCAGGGTGCGACCGACATGGCGGGCATCTTTGACAATCTGCCGGGCTATTTGAAGATGCCGAATCCCGCAGACACAGATCTTGCTGCCTACCTGAAGCGAATCACTCCGACCGTGGCGAAACCCGATCCCTGGGATTCGTTCAACTACTGGTCCAACACACCGAAGTTTGCCGTGTCGTTCCTCAAAGCGATGTACGGTCCTGCCGCTACTAAAGACAACGACTATGCATATCACTATCTGCCGAAAATCGACCGCAACTATTCCTGGGTAAACATCTGGAACGACATGTACGAAGGCAAGGTCAAGGGCCTGTTCGCCTTCGGCATGAATGGCGTGATGATTGGGCCGGATTCGCAGAAAAATATTGATGCGTTGAAGAAGGCCGACTGGCTGGTGGTGTGCGAAATCTATCCCGATGAGACCAGCGAATTCTGGCGCGCTCCGGGAATCTCGACCGACGAGATGAAGCAGATCAATACTACCGTGTATCGCCTGCCGGGCGCGGGCTTTGCCGAGAAGGATGGGACGTTCGTAAATTCCGCCCGCTGGCTGCAGTGGAAGAACGTCGCGCTGCCGCCGCCGGGACAGGCCAGACTCGATCAGGAAATCCTGGCCACGATATTCCTGAAAGTTCGCGAACTGTACAAAAAGGATGGCGGAAAATTCCCCGACCCGGTTCTGAATGCGTCGTTTGCGTATACGGATCCGTACAACCCTTCGTTGTCGGAAGTTGCGAAGGAACTCAACGGGAAGGCGCTTGCCGACATTACCGATCCGAAGACGAATCAGACGATCAAGGCCGGCCAACAGCTTCCGGGCTTTGCGTGGCTCAAAGATGACGGCACGACTCTCTCCGGCAACTGGATTTACTGCGGTTCGTGGACTGAGGCGGGCGCGCTGACGCAGCGCCGCGGAACCGACGATCCATCCGGCTTGGGAATTTATCCGAACTGGGCGTGGTCATGGCCGATGAACCGGCGCGTGCTGTACAACCGCGCGTCGTGCGACGTCGAGGGCAAACCGTTTGATCCCTCTCGTCGCCAAATTTGGTGGGACGAGGCGAAACAAAGCTGGGCCGGAGTCGATGTCCCCGACTTCAAACCCGATTCGCAGCCGAAAGATCACATGGGACCGTTCATCATGAATCCCGAGGGCGTGGGCCGCTTGTTCGTGCCGTTGAGCGGCATGGCCGACGGACCCTTCCCCGAATTCTATGAGCCGATCGAGAGCCCGATCGCGAATCCGCTGCACCCGAACCAATCCACGAATCCGGTGGTGAAGAAATACAAGACCGACATGGACAAGTACGGCACGGTGGAGCAGGGATTCAACGTGATCTGCACGACATATCGTCTGACCGAGCATTACCACTACTGGACGAAGAACAATCCCATGAACGTACAGCTGGTGCCGGAACCGTTTGTGGAAGTTCCGGCCGAGCTTGCCGATCGCATGGGGATTCGCGGTGGGCAGAGAGTCAAAGTCACCAGCGCGCGGAGCCACTACATTGCGAAAGCTATGGTTACGCGCCGCATCCGGCCGATGAAGATCGACGGCAAGGAAATGTTTCAGATCGGCATTCCAATTCATTGGGGATTCCGGGGGATCGCGGAGGATGAAGGCAAGACCGCCAAGACTCTGACGAATCAGCTGACTCCGACGGTGATCGATCCGAATGCGTTCACCCCGGAGTTCAAGGGATTTCTGGTGAAGATCGAAAGGGCCTAGGGACAGTCGACGGGTGCGAGGCCAAGATGGCCTCGCGACAGCCGGCGAGACGCCGGCGCTACGGAAGAAAAATAATGAGCGACCGCAAGACGCTTCAGATCCGGCAAATCTCGGGACACTCCGGGCCATCGGCCGGCTTCGACATGCAGCGCGATGCGGAAGTCTGCAAGCTGATCGACACCACAATCTGCATCGGCTGCAAGGCGTGTGAGGTGGCGTGCGTCGAGTGGAACGACATGCCGTTCAGTCCGACCACGTTCGACAACACCTACCAGACGATGCCGGAGACGCGCTGGAATTTCTGGAACCTGATCAAATTCAACGAACACCAGCGCGAGGACGGCACCATCCAGTGGCTCATGCGCAAGGACCAGTGCATGCACTGCGCCGATCCTGGCTGCCTGCGCGCCTGTCCGGCGGATGGCGCGATCGTGCAATACACCAACGGCATCGTCGATTTCCAGCAGGAAAACTGTATCGGCTGCGAACTCTGCGTCTCGGGATGCCCTTATGACATTCCCAGGTTCAATCCGGCGACGAAGAAAGTTTACAAGTGTACATTGTGCTCAGACCGCGTGGGCGGGGGTCTGGAACCGGCCTGCATCAAGGCGTGTCCCACCGGATGCCTGAAGTTTGGCACCAAGGATGACATGAAGTACATCGCGGAAGAGCGAGCGAAACAACTCCGCGAGAACTTTGGATTTGAGAAGGCCGGCGTGTACGATCCGCAATCGATCGGCGGCACGCATGTGGTTTACGTTTTGCATGACGCGGAGAATCCGGAGCGCTATGGCGGCCTGCCCAAGAACCCGGTGATCCCGTGGAGCTACACCGTCTGGAAATGGCTGTTCAAGCCAGTGTTGGGGGCGTTCGCAATGTTCGGCCTGGTCGGAGTTCTTCTGCACTACGTGACGGTGGGCCCGCGCCGGCCGCAGCCGGAACCGCCGCTCAAGGAGCCGGTCCAACGGAAGGAAAGCTAAAGGCCATGTCCACAGCGATTGATCGTTTCGATAACAAAGCTCGCGACGCCTTCGATCAGTTCGGGCAGAACGAAGTGTATGCCGGCGAACTGCAGCGTCACCGCGTGTACACGCGCTTCCTGCACTGGATGGTCGCCCTCTTCTTCTTTCTGGCATTGTTCACCGGATTCGGCATTTATCTGCCCTGGCTTTTTCGCTGGTTCACGCCCATCTTCGGGGGCGGCCCGCTCAGCCGCGAACTGCATCCCTGGTTCGGCGTGGGATTTGTCGTTTTCTTCGGACTGCAAATGCTGAACTGGATCAAGCCGATGATTTGGACCGCGGCCGATACAAAGTGGATGCGTAATCTTCGAAACATTGCCGCCGGAAAAGAAAAACAGGAACCGCCCGAAACCGGGTTCTTCAATGGCGGCCAGAAAGCGCAATTCTGGGAAATTGTCGGCGGCTCCGTGGTTTTTGTGATCACCGGGATTATTCTCTGGATGGGCGCGCGGACGTTTGGGCGCTGGCCGGTCGCCATCAGCTACGTGCTGCACGATATTTCCGCGGTGGTCATGCTTGGTGGAATCTTCATTCACATTTACCTGAGCACCATTGGCGAACCCGGAACTTTTCAGGCGATGATTCGTGGCGCAGTCAGCGAAGCCTGGGCGTGGACGTTTCATCCTGCCTGGTACAAAGAGGTCACGGGGCGCGATCCGGTGCGAGCCTGCGAGGAAGCGCGTCAGCGCGGCCAGTTCGAAGGCAAATAGTCGCCAAGGCCTCTCTATCCCACAGACGCGCCCGCCCGAAATTTGTTGTCGCCTCCTTCCGCCACATCCAGGCGCACTTCGCAGAGCTCTCCAATCAGGCTTCCGGCCCACCGATAGACGTTGTGCTCACGCACCTGTTTCCGCATCCGTTGCATGCGCATCTGCTTCTCGTCGGGTTGCATTTCGAGAGCCGCACGAATCGCCTCCGCGGTCTGGTCGATGTCGTAGGGATTGACCTGAAGGGCATCCCGCAGTTCGCGGGCGGCCCCGGTGAAGATACTGAGAATCAGCGCGCCTCGCTCGTCCTGTCGGGTGGCAACAAATTCCTTCGCCACCAGGTTCATCCCATCGTGCAAAGAAGTTACCAGACACAAATCTGCGGCGCGGTAATACGGCGCGATCTCTGCATGGCTGTGCTGGCGGTTCAACAGGACAATGGGTTTCCACTGATCGGCCTGGAATCGCCAGTTGATGCGATCGGCTTCGGCCTCCACTTCGGCCTGCAGGTCGTGGTAACGCTTGATGTGGGTGCGAGTGGGGGCACCAATCTGAACAAAGGTAAACACACCCTGGTAGCGGGGATATTTTTCGAGAAAACGCTCCACCGCCAAAAATCTTTCCAGAATACCCTTCGTATAGTCCATCCGGTCGACGCCGATACCCATGAGAGCGGCCTCGACGCCGAGGGACTTCAGCAGGGATGCCCGCTCCTCATAAGCCGATTCGCTGAGAGGAACTGCCGTGGTCTCTGCCGCTTCCACGCTGATGGGGAAGGGCCGCACCGTGGTGTGATGGTCAAGGCGCTGCACAGAGAAGTGCTCCCAGTCGATCCGTGATTCGACGATCCGATCGACGGTCTGGAGAAAGTTGGTGCAATGCGCCTGAATGTGAAACCCGATGAGGTCGGCGCCCAGCAGCCCATCCACTAGTTCACGCTGCCATGGACAAATCCCAAATGCCTCCGGATTCGGCCAAGGGATATGCCAGAAGATGGCCACGCGCGCGTCGGGCCTGCTCTGCTTGATCATTCGAGGCAGCAGCGCAAAGTGATAGTCCTGCACCAACACGACCGGGCGGCTGACGTTCTCCATTTCCTCCAGCAAGGCGTTCGCGAACTTCCGGTTCACTTCTTGATAATGCTTCCAGTCGCTGGCCCGGAAAAGGGGGCGCGTGTGCGCGATGTGACAGAGAGGCCACAACCCTTCGTTGGCGAACCCGTAGTAATACCCTTCCTCTTCTTCTTTGGAAAGCCAGACTCGCCGCAGGGTATAGCGCGGATCGTCCGGCGGAACCAGCAACCGGTCGTTGGCGTCCACGGTGTCCTGATCGGCGTCGCCGGATCCGTGCGCGACCCAGGTTCCATCGCAGGCCCGGAGCACGGGCTCGATCGCAGTGACCAGGCCGCTGGCCGGGACATTCACTTCGACCGACTTTCCGCGGCGGATGTGCATGTAAGGTTCGCGGTTCGAGACCACAAAAAGCCTGCCGTCTTCGAGCCGCGTACTCAAATGCACCGCGAGGCGGTCGGCCGTCCACAGGGATTCTCCGGTCTCACGGAGCCGCGCTTCCAGTTCGGCAGCCGAGCGGGCGGTATTCAGGCTCTCCGCGAACGTCGCTACCTCCCGCGCCAGCGGACGAAACATTTCCAGATCCGGAACCTTGATCCGCACCGCGCCGCGGCCTGTGCGCAAAGCCTTCATCCAGTGTGCGGTTCGCGCGATCGGGCCGGCAATGCTCCAGCGCACAATCAGTAGCGTGATGAGAACGATGAGAACGACGTGCGCCAGTGCACTGAGGAAAGTCTCGCGCCAGATCCTCAGGCTCTCTTGCCGGATGTATCCGGAGTCGTGAACAATCGCGAGACTACCGATCAGTTCATCGCCCTGATGCAGGGGCAAGGCATAAATGTGGAGGGAAGCGCTTCCTATCCTCAAGAAAGTATCCGCGTCGTGATTTTCCTTTAGGGCTTGCAGTACGATGGCGACCGCGCGGGCGTTCGCCATCAACGGCTCAATGCTTTTGGTGACGGCGATTGGATGGCCTTGCGGATCATAGACTGCCAGTCCCGCTAAATGGTCCCGGTTGGCATACTGTTGAACGGTTCGCTGGAGGTTATGCTGGGCATCGCGCTCCAGATCGCGTTCCACATTCCTGGCGAGACTCTCTCCCAGCACCTCGGCGCGCCGCTGCAAATCTTTCTGCAGCCCCCGGTTCTGTACAAAAACCTGGTAATACGAGGTGCAAAGCGATACCAGAGTAACGCCAACAATGAGCGAGACGATGAGTCGAGCGCTTAGCAATCGCATCTGACACGTCCTCCGGAACCCACCATTCAGCGGGCTGTCCTAACCTACGCCAAAACACCGGGAACAAGCGACACTGCTCTGCGATTCCGACTACTGACCGGGACGAAAGCCTTGAGGCAGCCTAATACGCGGTCCTCGAGGAACCGCGTTATGAACGAGGGCGCGCTAGACTTGGGCGATTCCCGCAGCCGTCAACTCGAAGGGGACGCGAACCTCCGCGTCCGTCGCTTGACCAGCCAAGCAACAAGCCTCTATCTGAGGACGGCAACATGAAAAAGGTTGCACAGGGCATGCCAAAACCTAAGCTCTTGGTTTTCAACGGATTGGGTCGGCATCCGGGCAGCATACCACATGTAATTTCTTCCCTGTGCAATCCCGGATTGCTAGTCCCTGAGGAAATCACGATCCGGGAATCACTTCCAGGATAAGGTGGTCACGGAATCTGGCGCCAACGTAAGCTCGGCGGTTTTGTCCGCCTGTTTCAGGGCGGCCATTTTCGCCGGACCTGTGTTCGTCACGACAAGTACGTTCTGGCCGTCCGGATTCTGGAAGCCAACCTGGTCCACACCCGCCAGCTTGCAAGTGGACTCAAACCTTCTGGCTCCCCGCCGGACGTGGCGCGAAAAATGCGCAAACGCCCAATACTGGCCGCTGCGTGTAACTTCTTTCGTTTGCGAATGGATCGTCACCATCCCACCACACGGAAAGGGCCCGATGTTGGGCTTCCCATTTTCATCGAGACCCAGATTCCACCCGCTGAGTGCCTGGCACCAGTGACGCGTCGCCTGCGTGAACGTCTTCCCCCAATTCGTCCAGTCGGTGGCATAGTCGGGAGACGTGTAGTCGGGACCACCTTCCGTCCAGTACAGTTGGGCATCGGGATGTGCGTCATGCACCTTGTCCATCATTTCGGGAGTGCCCACATATCCGTGAAAAGCGACCGCGTTGCAATATTTGCGTAGACCCTCTTCGTCGAGCTCACAGATCGCGCGTCCCCACAGATTGTAGTTATGGTCGAGAATCCAGATCTTGGTAGCGAGACCGTTCTGTTGAAGCATTGGGCCCAGGTGGTCCCTGACGAATCCGATTTCGTATTCCTGCGGCCACAGGCATGCCGGCATTCTTGAGTCCTGATCAGTATCCACTTCGTTCTGCACGGTAATCGCCTGCACCGATACGCCTTCTGCGGCATACGCCTGCAGGAACTTCACGAAGTATTGCGCGTACGGACCGTAGTAGCGTTGCCTCATCGAACCGCCCAGCATCGAACCTCCGGCCTTCATCCATCCCGGAGGGCTCCACGGTGACGAAAACAGAAACAAATCCGGATTCGCCTTCCGCGCCTGCCGCAACATCGGCAGGACATAGGCCTGATCGTGTGTGATCGAGAATCTCTTCATCTCAGGGTCGGGCTCGCCTTCGTCGTAGCTGAACATTTCGGTGGAATAATCACTGGACCCGATGCACGTACGGCAAACGCTGAGCCCCATTTCCGAAGGATGAAACAGCTCATGAAACAACTCCTCGCGAGCCGGCGCGGGAAGTTGATTGAACGTATAGCAGGCGGCGTCGGTGAAAGCGGCGCCGAAGCCGAGCATCTCCTGAAACTTCTTGCTGGGATCGAGCAGAATCGCGTTCTCCGCCGTCCTGGCGGCAGCCCGCCAGGTTAAGCTCTCCGCCGAGGCGTAGCGAAGTTTGCCGCTCGTCACTCGGACGGTGATATCCCCTTGCGGGGCGGCGGGGGATGGTGTCAGCGCGGAGGCCAGATCGGCAGTTGCAGTCGCGGTCAGCCCTGCGGCTGATAACTTTAGGAAGGTTCGTCTCGTCTGTTCGTTCGACACTGGGTTCTCCTGACACGAATCTGTTCGTTGTGAGTATAGTGCGTGAGTATAGTGCGAAAGTATACTGGGGCGATTCTCAGGTTTACGGGAGCGGCAATGAGATCCAAGTGGCAGCACCTAGCTTTATTCGCAATGATTCTGGTGGCCGGCGTGTGTGTTATTGCATCTGCGGCCGCGCAGTCCAGCGCTCTGCCAGCCGCAGCTCCGGTATGGAAACTGGTCTGGAGCGACGAGTTCAACGCTCCTAACGGCAGCCCGGTCGATTCGTCGAAATGGGTCTCCGAAACTGGCGGAGGAGGCTGGGGCAATGACGAGCTTGAGTACTACACCACGCGCCTCGACAACGCGTCGCAACGGGATGGCAACCTGGTCATCAAGGTGTTGCAGGAGAAATACACTGGCGCAGACGGCGTCACCAGAGATTACACTTCAGCTCGCCTGAAGACTCTGGGCAAGTTTTCGCAGACCTACGGGCGCTTCGAAGCGCGCATCAAGATTCCGCGTGGCCAGGGAATCTGGCCCGCCTTCTGGATGTTGGGCGACGACATCGACAAACCCGGCTGGCCTGCCTGCGGCGAGATTGACATCATGGAAAACATCGGCAAGGAGCCCGCGCTGGTTCATGGCACCATTCACGGCCCGGGATACTCCGGCGAGCACGGCATCGGCGCTCCTTATGCTCTTCCCGGCGAGCAGCGCTTCGGCGACGACTTTCACGTATTCGCCGTGGAGTGGGAAACGAACGCGATCCGTTTCTACGTCGACGACCATCAATACGCGACCCGCGCACCCGCCGACCTGCCACAAGGAGCGAAGTGGGTTTACGACCATCCATTCTTCCTGCTGCTCAACGTTGCGGTTGGCGGCGGCTGGCCGGGAAATCCGGATGCGTCCACCGTTCTTCCGCAAATCATGCTGGTGGATTACGTGCGGGTCTATGACCGCACAAGTTCGCCGCCTGCCAGCCTACCTCAACACTAAGAGTTGTTCGCTTGTGCTGTGCGTGATGACTAATTTTCTTTGTAGGCGGTGATGCCGAACCCGCCAAACTCCAGCCGCGAAGCGGCGACATGTGAAAGCCGGCACGGCAGTGCCGGGTGTAAGCGCGAAAAGGCCGCGAGTCCCCTCAGGAGTCTGTGTCATAGCTAGCTCTTGTTTTTCACAGAGAGATGAGAGACAAGAGAGGGATGTCGAGATTTTTTGCTTACGATCCGGATCAGGCGTATCTGCTGCCGCCGAACGTGAAGGACGTGCTGGGGAAAGAGCATTTATGTTTCCGGCTGGATGCCATGGTGAAGGAGTTCGACCTGGGCCGGTTTGAAGAAGCGTATGCGGCGGAGGGGCGGATGGCGTATCCGCCGGCGATGATGCTGCGGGTGTGGTTGTATGGTTTTTGTCTGGGAGTGAGTTCGACGCGGCGGCTGGAGCGGCGGGTGCACGAGGACTTGGCGTTCCGTTATCTGGCGGGCGGGTTGACGCCGGATCACAAAACGCTGAGCGAGTTTTTGCGGCGGCACCGGCGGGCGATCAACGATGGGTTCACGCAGGTGGTGCAGATGGCGCGGCGTGCGGGGCTGGGCAAGTTGGGGCATGTGGCCATCGACTCGACGCGGGTGCGGGCGAATGCGGCGCGGGGCAAGGTGATGGACTGGGAGCGGTGGCGGCGGCAGCAGTGGGCGCAAGATCGGCGTCTGGTGCGGGCGTATCAGCAGAAGGCGAGTGAGCAGGATCCGGAAGAAGATGGAGGAGTGAGTCTGAGTGTGGAACAGGAGCGCGCGCTGGAACAGCAACCGGTGCCGGCGTTGCCGAAAAAAGGACGGCAGCAGGTTTCGCTGACCGACCCGGAGAGCCGGTTTCTGCGCACGGCGCAAGGCTGGGAGTTGGGCTACACGGCGGATTTGGCGGTGAGCGACGATCATCCGATTGTGGCCACGCGGGTGACGCAGAACGCGACCGACAACGGGTCGCTGGTGCCGATGGTGGAGGAAGTGGAGCGGCAATGTCAGGCGCGGCCGGAGCGAGTGACGGGAGACTCGGGATTTTTCAGCGGGCAGGCGTTGCGGGAGATGAAGCAGCGTGGCATCGATCTTTATGTGCCGGACAATAATCTGCGACACGAGATGCGGACAGGAAAACGGGCGGAAGGAATCGGGCAGAGCCGGATCCGCGATCCCGAACATCAGCGCATGCGGGAGAAGTTACGCAGTGC
>Ga0137378_10000817_pt1 | contig 25296 bp, 31 predicted proteins | sample SagtaG_21_FD_104813 | JGI IMG/M metagenome (GOLD analysis project Ga0137378, IMG submission 104813) | Vadose zone soil microbial communities from Sagehorn Ranch, Mendocino, California, USA - Sage2_L_60_16 metaG | ecosystem: Environmental > Terrestrial > Soil > Vadose zone | place: USA... | reverse complement strand
TGCTCTAGAGGACGTGATCACCAAAGACAATGCGAGGAGCATAAAGGCCAAACTTGTGGCCGAAGGGGCAAACGGACCAACGACCCCTGAGGCTGATGACATCCTCTTCAAGAACGGAGTCACGCTCATCCCCGATATTCTTGCCAATTCGGGAGGAGTCAGCACTAGCTATCTGGAATGGGTCCAAAACCTACAACACCTGTACTGGACGGCTGACGAAGTCGACCTACGACTGAAGACCATTATGGTGAAGGCCTTCGCTGAAGCCTTCAAGACAAGTCAGGACCACAACGTGGACATGCGAACAGGAGCCTACATCTACGCCATCGGTAAAGTCCGAGACGCGATGAAAATCCGCGGCTGGGTCTAAAAAGAGAATCTTTTCCCGCGGCCGTTTGCTCTAATCGAGCAAGGCGGCTAGCTTCTGCTCCTCGCCGGCCTCATCCACCATCGCATCAAGCGCTATTTTGTAAGTTATCAGGTCTGAATCCCTTGTCTTGGTCGCGAGGCGCTGGTAGAACTCGACAGCAGACCTTTCCAGCTTCAGACTATCCTTAATCATCGCCTTCAAATCATTACCACGCCGGGGAGGTTCTGTATACGGGTGAAAACTCTTCTTCTCCATCTCAGTAGGCTTAGAGACCGGAACCCCGCCGAGCTGGATAATCCTCTCCATAAACACCCCAGCATGCTGCCACTCTCCCTCCGCCATCTTCTCAAACATCCGAGCCAAGGGAGGGGAGTTTATCCCGCTGGCAATCTTGCTAAGGTAAAGGTATCGGAATGCTGCAAGGGTCTCGGCGGCAAGCGCCTGGTTAAGGTCCTCGAGAAGCGTCGTCTCCTTTTTGACTGACAAATAGGTCTCGGAACGGCTATCCCTCGGGAGTTTATTTAGGCTTATTCCGAAAGGAAGAGTTGTGGATTCCACAAATCCATTGGGACGCTGAGAATCCTCGGAAAGAACTAGCCTCAGAACTGGAATCCGACTGAAAGCCTACTTCGCCCTAGTCAGAGTTCCCAACTGCATAATGATCGGACTTGCGGTGATCATTGGAGAAGCAATTGCCCTTGGAAAGATACCTCCCCTCTCCAATTCGCTAGCCGGGTTTCTGACAGCCTCCCTGATGATGGCAGGGACAATGGTGCTGAACGACATTTACGACCTAAAGATTGACAGGCTGAACAGCCCCAATAGACCACTCGCATCGGGGAAAATCGGGCTTGGAGAAGCAAAGACATTCTCCACCTTCCTCTCAATCCTCAGCATTGCATTCGCATCGTTCCTAGGACTCTGGACCACACTCATTGCTCTCCTAGCCTTAGCCTTGATGATCTACTACAACACCCGTGGCAAACGAACCGGCTTGCCCGGCAACCTGGTCGTCAGCTTCAACGTAGCCCTTCCCTTCTTCTACGGGGGAATAGCTGTCAACTCGCTGCGCCCCCTTCTCTTCATCTTCTCGGTCCTCGCATTTCTCGCAAACCTAGGGAGGGAGATCGCCAAGGGAATCCCCGATACTCAGGGTGACAGAGCGTCAGGAGTGAGGACCATTGCGGTATTACGTGGTCCCAAAGTTGCGGCCGGAATCTCAGCAGGACTCTTCCTCTCGGCCGCACTCTTGAGCTTCGTACCCTTGGCCCTTGGTAGACTGTCTCTGCTCTATTTCCCAGGGATAGTCTTAGCCGACCTAGGTTTCGTCTACTCGGCGTCCCGGCTGATAGCAAACCAGGACCCGGAGAGTGTGAAGAGGATCAAGAATCGAGTGTTGCTTTGGATGCTCTTCGGTTTGATAGGCTTCCTACTTGGAGGTGTGGTGAACTTTTGACCCTGCAAGCTCCGAGACGAGTTCCCTAGCCCGGTCGAGCCTCACCTTTCGTTCTGCAGCCATCTTCTCGGCAACGAGGTCTATCAGTTCGCCCTGGGCCCCTGCCATGATGGCGATGTTTCTTGCGTGGAGTGACATGTGGCCTCGCTGAATTCCCTCTGAGGCGAGGGCTCGGAGTGCTCCCAGGTTCTGGGCTAACCCCACCGCTGCCATTACTTCTCCCAGTTCTCTGGCCGTCTTCACCCGGAGGATTTTCAAACAAATCTTGGCCAAAGGATGGACAGCTGTTACCCCGCCCACGATTCCCAAGGCGGCTGGAAACTCGATGAACCCCTGCAGGTCACCGTTCTCGTCCTTGTGCCAAGAGGTTAGGGGGGAGTAGTGTCCACTGCGGGCGGCATAGGCATGAGCTCCCGCCTCAATAGCCCTAGTGTCGTTTCCGGTAGCGAGGCATACAGCTGCGATACCGTTCATCACTCCCTTGTTGTGGGTTGCACACCTGTAGGGGTCGGCGGCTGCGAAGGCGTAGGCATCCACGATTCCATCCACGACTTGGTCTCCTCCAAGCACGTCCTTCGACACGTGGGCGGTGGCCCGTGCGAGCCGCTTGTCGGCTAAGTTGGTTATGATTCGGAGGTTGGCTCGGCCGTTGGATATTTCCTCTAGCAGGGGGGCAACCGCCTCCGCCATTGTGTTCACGACGTTAGCCCCCATCGCGTCTTTGCAGTCTACCAGAAGCTCGGTAATCACCATCGTCCCTGTGAGGCTGGGGATGACTCTAACTCTGAGGTCCTTGGCTCCACCCCCCATCGATACGAGCGTCGGGTCTTGCTCATTGGCAACAGCAAGGATCTCCTTTTTAGACGCGAGAATTTGCCTCTCCGCATCTCTCGGCGATGGGCATCTCACCAGTTGGATTTGTCCGATCATAACCGGTTCAGTGCTGGATGCCTTGAAACCGCCTGTGGACCTAGCCATCTTGGCCGCGTTGCTCGCGGCTGCCACGACTGAGGGCTCTTCGATGGCCATGGGAACCAGATAGTCGCGGTCATTGATGAGAAAGTTGACTGCGATCCCCAGTGGGATGGGAAATATTCCGACCACGTTTTCGATCATTCTTTCGGCGGAGCTGAAGGGGAGAGTTCCTGTTTGCAGGGTCCCGACCTCTTCTTCGGATAATCCTGCGAATTCCTTGAGTTCCCTTAGGCGCTCATCTACGGAGAGCTTGTAGAAGGATGGTATGCTGGAGGATTTCCTCAGAGTCTTTGCTTCCATGGCCTATTTGCTCCGTCTACTCCTAGCGTACCAACCAGGGTCAAAACCGCGAGCCCTCAGCCATTCTGCCGTCGGGCCGCGGATTACCACAGGAGCCTTCTGCAGGTCTGTGAGGTTCTCGGACCCGGTTAGGAACATGGCTGTGCGAAGCTCTAGAAGAATCGTTTCAAGCTTCTCCCTCACTTCTGCTACTCCTCCCGGCGTGGATTTTAGGAACGGAAGGGCAAGCCCGAAGGCACTGGCTCCTAGGGCCAACGCTTTTGCCCCGTGAAGACCATTCCGCACTCCTCCCGAAGCGATGACCGTGAGTTTCGTGGACTTTGAGACCTCTACAATGCTCGCAGTGGTCGGTATACCCCAGTCCCAGAAGACCTCGCCCAGTCTCTCGTGAATGGGTGACTCCTTCTCTTTTGCTCTGTAGTATTCGACAGCTGCCCAGCTAGTCCCGCCCGCTCCGGCTACGTCTACTCCCTGAACCCCGATCTTCTCCAGTGCGGTAGCAGTCTCGTGTGAGAAACCGGCCCCTGTTTCTTTCAACACAATTGGAACTCCTAGTTGCTCGGCACCCTCTCGTATCTTATCCATGGCGCCCCGGAAGAGAGGTTCGCCTTCCACTTGGACGCACTCTTGGACGCTGTTCAGGTGAATGCACAATGCATCCGCGTCCACCATCTCGACCGCCTTTCTCATCTCCTTTAACCCGTAGCCTTTGACCAGCTGGGGTGCACCTAGATTTGCAAATACGAGCGCGTCGGGGGCTTTGTCCCGGACGATTTTGTAAGTGTAAGCCAGGTCTGGTTTCTCTATTCCCGCTCTTTGGCTACCAACCCCAATGGCAATTCTCAACTCTTCGGCGGCCTGGGCTAGAACTTCGTTCAGTTTCGCCGCCGTCGGGGTTCCACCTGTCATTGATTCTATAACCAGTGGAGCAGATAATTCTCGGCCGAAGAGCTTCACGCGAAGGTCTACGTCATTCCTATTGATTCCAGGAACGGCGTTATGGACCAGCTCGACATCGTCGAATCCTGTCTTCTTCGTCTTGAACTGAACGTCTTGTTGCATTGTAGTTTCTATGTGACTTCGCTTTCGCCGCTCTGTCTCAGCCTCCAACAAGACCACACACTTGCCTTGCAGCGAGCGAGCATCCTATTTGAGTGCTGTCCCGTTGCTCGCGGAACGAACCCCCGATGTATCCATTGACACATTGTAGGGCGTCCCCCCATGTCGTTTCAGCGCTCGTCCGACCCTGGACTGAGCCTTCGGGTCCTCGCACAATGCGATAATGCAACCTCCCCCGCCAGCGCCGGTCAGCTTGGCTCCCAGGGCCCCAGCCTTCCGGGCAGCTTTGACGAGCTCGTTTAGCTTTGGATGGGAGACTCCAATTTGCTTGAGAAGTTCATGGTTCCTGTTCATCAGTGTTCCCAACTCTTGGTCGTCTTCTTCCGTCAGAGCTCTAACCGCAGCTTTCGAGATTCGCGACGCTTCATCGACGTGTTCCCGAAAGAACTCGACTTCAGATTTGGACCTCTTCATAACGGCGCCCACCAGGCCCTTGGTGGAACGATGAATCCCCGTATCGCAAACGACAATCACCGGCATTCTCCCAAGCCTCAGCGGTGTGACTTTGTCAGGTTTGGAAAATTGAAGGATACCGCCGTAGGTACACGCGGCCTGATCCACCCCGGAGGGGTTTCCGTGGAGGTAGCTTTCGGGCGCGAAAGCGATCTCACAAACCTCCTCCCTTTCCAACTGTACACCGTGAGCACGGGTCGCGGCTGCTATGATTGCAACCGTGGTGGCGGCCGAGGAGCCCAAACCTGCTCCTACTGGTATTTCACAGTCAACATCTAGGCGCACGCTCGACGCTCGCTTTCCGATGTAGTCGAGGGATTCCTTTGCTGCCAGACGAAGAGGTTCTAGTAACCTCTTCCCATCCATGGGTGATATGTGTTGTTTCTGTCCTCCAAGGAAGGAGAGTGGAATGTTTGCTTCGACTCTCAGCGTCTGGTTTCCAGTTCTTCCAGCCTCGGCGAACGCGTACATGTTGATAGCCATTGCAACTGCTGGCGCACCCAAGACGACAAAGTGTTCTCCTGCGAGAATTATCTTCCCGGGAGCGCGGGCCGTGGCATAGCCGAGTCCTCGAACTTTCCTCGAGGCAGGCTCACTTCGTGAACATTAGCGCCGCATAGCCTACCACGGAGGTGTTGTCACCCGTTACGTCTCCGCTGGTCTGGTAGGATAGTAGCTTTCCATCTTTCGCTCCCAGTATCCTAGCGGCGTGAATTAGGGCCGTTACTGGGCCGTAGCCGCAGGCCGAAACCATTTTCTCCTCTATGGTGCGCTGGAAATCTGCCGGGTCCATGGCTGCTACGGCCTCTAGGGCCTGTTTGTCTTTGGCTACCGCTTTCTCCTGAGGTTCGTAGTGTGTCCAATCGGACGAGGCCAGCACCACTGCTCCACTTTCTTCAACTGCTCTGGCAACTGCTTCGCCCACCTCCTTGCTAGTTTCCAGGTCTTGGAGCATCATGCAGAGGGGTACAAACCGGAACCGGCGTGGGTAGATGAACTGTAGGAATGGCAGTTGTACTTCTATAGAGTGTTCGCTCTTGTGGGCTTGATCCTCCACGTCGATGAGCCCTGAGTTTTTCACTATCTTCCCGCCTAGCTCGCTGTCCACCTGGACTTCGCCGAGGGGGGTACTCCATTCCCCCGAGGTGTTGGCTGAAACACCGCTGCCGTATCCCGAATGGTTTGGTCCTAGTATGACCACGGATTGTCTCATCCCGGCTATGGCGAGTTTGTAATAGCTATGGGCGGCAATTGGACCTGAGTACTGGTAGCCCGCGTGGGGCACGACCAGTCCGACGAGGTCTTCGTTCATTTCACTGGGAATAGAAGGGATGGCTCCGGGTCCTAATGAGTGCAGGAAGCATTGTTGGATCTGCGTGCGGAGTTCTCCTTCATTGTCCGGGTAGAAGCTGCCTGCCGCAGCAGGTAGCCTTGTCTTCACGCCTCTCCACCGGAAGCCCGTCCCATGGGCATGGCGGCGAGCTTCGTCTCAAAGTCATCAATCGTATTTGGAATGTTACCGTCTTGTGGGATTTCACCCCTCTCTCGTAGGACCTGCCTGGCAAGTAGCCAGTACACCACCGCCAGGGCCCTTCTGCCCTTGTTGTTCACAGGTATTACAAAGTCGACTCCCGCAAACACGTTGTCCGTGTCGCATAGGGCGATCACCGGGACTCCGACTGATGAGGCTTCTTTGATCGCTTGCTCGTCGGCTCTCGGGTCAGTTACGAGGACAACTTGGGGTTCCGCATGGTGAGGTTGAAGGGGGTTTGAAATGAGTCCCGGCATGAACCGTCCGATTATCGGAACAGTCTTGGTAAGTTCAGCGAATTTTTCCACCGGGGTCTTTCCGTACAGTCGTGAGGAAACTCCGAGAACCCTTGATGGGTCGAACCGGGCCATGAATTTGGCGGCCACTCGAATCTTTTCGTTAGTGTCTCCGATGTTGAGTATGAAGAGCCCGTCGGGTCGGACTCTGAAAATGTACTTTTCCATGTCCACCGTTTTGATTCTGGTTCCAATGTGAAGTCCAGCGGCCAGAAGTTCTTCTAGGGACAGGAGTAGGTTCTCGGCCCTCGGTATTGCTTCCCTTTCCTCGATGTCCTGACTCTCCATCCCCTGTTGCCTCCTAGATTAACTCGGCCCGCTTCTTCGCCGAGACCTGCGGGAACTTGAGGAACTCGTCGATGATCTCTACATGAGTTATCATCATTCTCCTGCAACAGTATCTTCGGAGGCCCAGTTCGTCAAGAGCCTTGGACGGTTTGTCGCCGGCCCGGACCCGCTGGCTGAAAGTCTCCCACTTGTCCCCGATCAGCTTGCCGCAGGTGAAACATCTTACTGGGATTATCATGCCAAGACCATTTACCTGTAGGATTTCTGTTTTCTTACTCTCGCCCCTGGCCCCCCCCACTTCTTGGGCTCGCTCATTCGCTGGTCTCCTGCCAGCATGACTCGGTCGAAGGCCTGGAAGTTCTTCCGGAGCTCGCTGCTCTTCGTCCAAGAAACCAGAGATCTGGCGATGGCAATTCGGGCCGCTTCAGCCTGGCCCATTACTCCTCCACCCTCCACGCTGACCCTGATGTCAACGACTTTCCCCTTCTCACCAGCTATCATCAAGGGTTCTAGAATCTTCATACGGGCGACCTCTGGGGTCATGTTTTCCAGTAAGTAGTCGTTAACCCAGACTCGGCCCTTGCCGGGCTTTGCCACTGCCCTGGCGATGGCCGTTTTCCGCTTCCCAGTTTCAAGTAGAGGCTTTTTCTTTTCGCTTATGGCTTGACGCCCCCAATTTCCTGAGCAAGCTGGGCGACGCTTATGTATGGGACTCTGAGCCGGGACGCGTTGGCGTCGTCAAGCCTAACGCTGGGTTTGCCCTGGTAGTCTGCAGGTGTTCCAATGAAGACCCGGACTCTCTTGAAAGCATCTTTTCCCCGACTCTTCTTCCAGGGAAGCATTCCCCTGACGACCCTTCTAACGTAGTTGTCGGGCCTTCGTGGGTGAGTAGGAGCTTTGTCCTGGCTGCCCAGGGTTCGGGTCTTCAGCTTCGTCTTGGCACGAGCTACAACTCGGGCCTTGGTCCCCGAGATTACAGCTCGTTCAGCGTTTACAATAATCATACGCTGTCCCTCTAGGGCTCTCTTTGCCACGTAGGTGGCCATTCGTCCAAGTATCAGGTTTGAAGCGTCCACGATTTCTTCCGATGCCTGCGCCTGAGGGGGGAGCGGTTGCTTTCTCAACTCTCTCCTATTTCTCCGAGGCCTTCTTCGAAACTGAGGGTCTTCGCGCTGATGATACGTGCCGCTTCAAGCACTATCTTCTCAGGTGGGAGAGTCCCTGTTGATTCTACAAGGAATGAGAATGCTCGTGCTTTGGGGTCGTAGCTGTAAGTGGCGGCGGATACTGCTTGCCATTTCGCGTGGGCCCTTCCCCTGCCCAACCTGGCATAGGCTTCCAGCTTGATCTTTTGGCCTTGGGCCAGTTTGACGATGGGGATTTTGTCGGAGACGGGCCTTACGTCAGGGTTCTCAGGTTTGAGCTGGGAGGAGTAGACAACCTCGGCTGGGTCAGAGGCTTCGACATCGAGGGAGAATGAGGCTCTGCACTTCTCGCAACCCAGCTCGCTATTACAGGTGCATTCTTCGGGGAGGTTGTATGCCGGGTCCGTAGTGACGGGTACGAGTCCTAATCGGTGGGCCAGAATCTCGTCGTACATTACAGAATTATTCTCTAGAATCATCACATCGTCTATTGCCATTACGGGGACCTCCGAGATCATTATTCTTCGGAGAGCGTTGGCAAAAGCGGGTGAAACATCGGACAGTAGGAAGCGTACCGTGTCTTGTTCCCTGTTCAGGAGCTTTATGTCCATGTAGCTGTCATACTTCCGAGTTGGGAGAGGGGCGGACCTTCCCCGGGCTTTAAACGTGACGAAGAAGGTGAGCATTCTCAACGGTTTCAGCGGGGAAAAGCGGAGTTGTCCGACCAGTCAATTGTCCTCTTGGGCTCGCTCTTGATACTTGCAGGAGTCTTCCTAGCAATCTTTGGGATGGTTTTCTCGGCGGCGCGTTCCGGCCGATTTCGCGGACATGGGGGGGCTGTGGTAATCGTCGGGCCGTTCCCCATAGTGTTTGGGAGTGACCCGCAAACCACGAAGCTTCTCCTCATTCTCGCCATCGCCATGGGTGTCGTGATGATTATCCTCTTCCTACTCCAAATCCTCTAGGCGAGAGAGGTTGGTGCCAGCTAAGGCTTGTGAGGTGTGCAAGGAGCGTTCGGCGTTCTACATCTGTCAGGAATGCGGGAAGGCTGTGTGTCCCGTCTGCTGGCGTGGGATCGTGTGTATGGAATGTGCTGAAAGAAATCCTGACCTTCAGGTACCGGAGGACCCTTTCTCGTTCCCGCAAGGGCTTCTCTTTCGCGCCGCAACCATAATCATCTTCGCAGGAATCATCCTAGTAATCTTAGGACTCTCCACCGGCGGAGGCACGGGGGGTTGTTTTGTGTGGCCCTTTCCCCTAATCATCGGGTGTGGCTTCGGCTCGGGGGGTAATATCGGATTCTACTTGTTTCTCTTCGGCCTTCTCGCATTCGCCCCGTTATTGTTTTGGTGGTCTCTACGACGTCTCAGGGGAACCTTGTGATGATGATGATTCCGAAGTAGAGTGAGACTAGTCCAATCCCGACCGCTATTGGTGGAAAGGCGAGTACTGTGCCGATGAACTCTACGAGGTCTTCTACGAATCTGAGAAGCGTGTAGATGGCAACAGTGGCGACGATGAACACTACGCCGAGGATAAGGGTTGTCAGGGTCGGGAAGAGTACTCGAAGGTAGTAAGCAGCGAGAAGTCCTCCGGTTAGCGCCACGAGGGAGGCCCAGCGAATGTTCCGGATCGGCCGGGCGAAGAGCAGCACCCCCAAAACTAGCATGAGGGGGAGGTAGAACCTCAGGTATGAGTCAGCCGCTACCAGGTCAGCCGTTGACGGTGGTGAAAAACTGGCAAGTAGGTTCAAGCTCAAAGTGATGTCGGCCGCGACGATGATTATGCCGATTCCGACGAAAAACCCTGCCGCTGACAATAGCCGGCCCAGTCCATTGGAAATTCTCTTGAAGAGCGGTGCACAGGCACATACGCCCCCCGCAATCAGCAGGTATGCTGCTGGGAAGACCAATGGGTATCAGAACTGTTGAGAGTTTGCGGTGTGCTTAAGTGGGTTGTTAAGGAGTTTTCTCTTCAGCTTCGCCGGGAAGCTCTTCTTCTGTTTCCACGATGCCTAAAGGTTGTTCGGTCTCGGCTATCTCCTTGATCTCCGTTGGAATCTTGATTTCCGCTGGAACCGGTAGGGCCGTTGTGGTGGCCGTTGGAGGAGCGGCCTCTACGACTCGGGTGAGCTTCCTTGCGCCTGGGGCAACCCTGGCGGGGTGTTGGGAATTACTTATGGAGCTTGTCGGGTGAAATGCGATCCTGGACTCTTCATCCTTCTTTACTATGTAGCCGGGAACTGTGACTATGTCTCCGCCGATTCCGATATGGCCGTGGTTCACGAACTGGCGTGCCTGGTGGATTGTTCTAGCCAGCCCTGCTCGGTAGACCATTGTCTGGAGGCGTCTCTCCATAAGATCCTTAACGTTCAGGTCGAGAATATTGTCCACATTTGCTGATTCTGGGAGAACCCCCATGCGGGACATGCGTTTGAGATACTGGCCCTCAAGCTGGCCCCGTTGCTCTTCTGTGGCACCGAGTAGGGTTCTCGCTATTCCCCTAATCTCGGAGAGCTGAGTCTCGTGGTGCCTCAACTCTCTCTTGTTTCGCAGCCCGTATTCGCCCAGTAGTCGAAGCTCTTCTTCCAGCTGCTCCTTTCGCCAGGGATGGCGAGGAGTCTGGTAGGTCCTCCGGGCTTTTCTTGGGTCTCCCACAGGCAGTTTCCCTGTTCTACTTCTTCTCTTCTCCGCCCTTCTTCTGTGCTGCCCTCGCCGCTTCCATTAGGACCTTCTTCTTGACACCGACAGCCTTTCCACTTCTCCCTGTGGTGCGAGTTCGCTGGCCTCTGACCTTCAATCCTAGAGAGTGGCGAATTCCCTTCCAGCTCCGAATATCCTTCATGAAGTCAATATCGCCTTTTATTCCGAGAGCCAGGTCGGGTCCCACCAGGTGCATGTCCCTTCCAGTCTCCACGTCCTTTCGCCTGTTGAAAAGCCGAGTCGGAATACCGTGTTTAAGAGGGTCTTTGATCGCGTCCTCTATTCTGCCCATTTCAGCCTCGGAAAGTGTCCCTATACGAGAGTCTGGGTTGACACGGGAAGCCTTTACAACCGCATGGGCGAAGTTTACTCCTACACCCCGAATCTTGCTGATCCCATATGTCACCTTCTTACTGCCATCTAGGTCTGTTCCCATTAGGCGGACAATGAACCTGTACTCTCGCGACATTAGCGCTCACGGACGAGAAGGAACGGCTCCTAGTCGCGTAATTTAACGTTTCTACCCCGTGCCTGCGAGAACTCCCCACGAATCACGGTTGATTACCTCTACCAGTCCGGGATTTTTCCCGCGCAAAATTTTCTGCCTAGGGTTTGCTGGGGAAAATTCTTTGTGACGGTCTTTTTTATCGGTGAAAAATTGCGGCCCGCGAACTTTTTCACCAGCGGCCGAATTTTTTCTTTCGGGAAAAAATTTACTGTCGCATCTAGTTCTCGTATAAACAATTCTTAAATATGCCGCGGGCAATAAATGCAATTCATCCGAAAAAAATTCGGACTAGAAAAGAAACCTGGAAATGTTCGGACCCCATCTTACTCTCGACTTGTCGGAGTGTAATTCTCGGAAGCTCTCCGACCTTTCTTTCATCTACAACCTTCTAGACGAGTTGCCTGATGTCATTGCCATGCACAAGATCACCGCGCCATACGCGTTCATCTATCGTCCCCAAGAAAACCCGGCTGAATGGGGAATTAGTGGCTTCGTTATAATTGCTGAGAGCCATATTAGCATCCACACCTTCCCGGACAAGGCCGCCGCCTTCGTGGACATCTTCAGCTGCAAGCAGTTCGACCTGAACAAGGCTATCAACTACGTCGCCTCGACGCTGGAAGCACGGAAAGCCGACAAGAAGCTTTCAGCCCGGGGCAAAGAGTATCCGAAAGAGGTCATGAACGCCCGGGAAATAGTGGCCAGGTCAAGGCCCACGATAGCCCACTAGCTAAATACGAATCCTTCCATTTTCCTAGCCCGGTCAACCGTAGGTTCCTAGAACCCGAATCATGGGAGCGGACAGGATCATGGCGCCGGGAGTGGGATTCGAACCCACGCGGCCCGTAGGGGCCACAGGCTAGCCGTCGCTCGTGTTCCAGGCCTAGGCCAGCGCTTTTCCTCGCGCAGACTGCCCGGTACCAGGCTCCGGAATCCCGGCGTGGCACAGCCATCCACACGCCGCCTATTTTCCCCTTTGGTGGAAGCACTCAGTGGTTGTTCCGTGACTTCTACCTAGGAAAAACGGCGCTCAAAAGAAAACAAGGACAGGAAAAGGCGGAAATGAACCTGATTACCCGAAATGAACCCTTGATAGTTTCACCCACCTAACGGTCGTGAAGAAAAGTCGTGGAAACAAGGGGTGGGGAAAACCCGAGACGGGCAGACATTACCCTCTAAACCCGAAAAATCGCCCATAATCCCTGCCAGACAGAAAACAGTTCTTGAAAAAACCGGGGTCTATCAACAGCCTCTTAAGACGTGAGACTCCCGAATTTGCCGATTTGCGGGCACGGGAAAACCAATTAATCCCCGCCCCAGCCACATTCCCCGCGTGCGGGAGGACACCTGGAAGAGGAACGCGGGAGAAGCCCTAACCCGGCATCCCGACTTGCCAAGCCAGGTCAAAGAGGCACCTTCACCGGGCCTTGAAAGCGCAGGCCTGAGGCGCCTGTCCCGCAGGGGTTCGTGGGTTCAAATCCCACCTCCCGCACCATAAAACTGGAAAAACGTTTAATTTCACCCCGCCCCTTCCCAACACAGTTTATACTAACAAGTGTGATGAGAGTAGACCAATAGTGGCAACCCGCCGCCGGAAAACACGCACGCTACGAGGCTCCAGAACACACGGCTGGGGCCGGTCGGGACAGCACCGGGGCTCCGGCTCCCAGGGCGGGCATGGAAACGCGGGCTGGAAGAGGCACAGATGGAGCGCAGTAATCCGGTATGGTATCGAGATCGGCGAACCAGGGTTCAGGTCTATCAACCACCATTATTCCAAGTTCATCAACCTGGGCGACCTCAACCAGCAACTGGACAAGCTGGCCGAGGCTGGCTACGCCAAACAATCCAACGGAAAGGTCGAAGTCGACCTCGAACAGGCAGGCTACACCAAACTTCTCGGAAACGGAGGAGTGGACAAGCCCCTACGAGTAATCGTCGGTCAATCCTCCGAGGGAGCAGCCCAGAAAATATCCCAAGCCGGCGGGGAAGTGATCCTTCCGGCAAAAGGGCAAAAGGATTGATCACAAAACGGTACGGTTCATAGAACTCTTCAGGCCCCTAACACGAATCCTCCCCAGCGTTAGACCCCCAGACCGGGAAGTAGGCTTCACAGAGAAACTCATCTGGACAGCCCTAGCCCTTGTCGTATACCTCGTCATGAGCGAGACCCCGATCTACGGAGTCCCCCGAACAGGAACCACCAGCGACCCGTTCGGCCCCCTTCGAGTAATCTTCGCCTCCCAACGGGGAACACTCGTCGAACTGGGCATAGGACCCATCGTCACCGCCGGACTAATCCTCCAAGTCCTATCGGGCTCGAAGATGATCAACGTAGACTTCACGAACACCCAAGACCGAGCCTTATTCACCGGCGCCAGCAAAGTACTCTCCGTCGTGATGACCATATTCGAAGGAGTAGCCTTCCTAGTCGGAGGAGCCTACAACTCAGGCGGACAAGCGCCAAGCATCAATGCGGAATTCCTCATCATAACCCAGCTAGTGTTCGCAGGAGTAGTCATCATCCTCTTGGACGAGATGCTTCAGAAAAACTGGGGCTTCGGAAGCGGCATCAGCCTCTTCATCGCCGCAGGAGTATGCCAGTCGATCATCTGGGACGCCATCGGCCCCATAAGCCCGGTGGCCGACCAGAAGTACCTCGGCGCACTAATCGCCTTCACCCAGTCAATCCTAGCACCAGGGTTCACACTGTCAAGCTTCAACGCTTGGCAAGGCGCCCTAACGAGGCCTGGGAACCTGCCTGACATGCTCGGCTTCCTAGCAACAGTCACCGTACTCATAGTTGTAGTCTATCTCAACGGGCTTCGGGTAGAAGTCCCTGTATCCTACGCCCGGTACCGGGGCTACAGAGGACAGTTTCCCATCAAACTATTCTACGTGTCCAACATTCCGGTAATATTTGCAGCAGCCCTGTTTGGAAACATCTACTTCATTGGACAATTGGTCTTCAACCGTTACAACTCCACCTGTAACAATTTCTGGCTCAGCCTCATACCAGGATGCTACCGGACCGACACAACCAGCGGGCAACTGTTCCCAACCCAAGGACTCGCCTACTACACCTTCGCACCCCGCCAACTGGGAGGTCTGACAGGAGTGCTAGGGGACCCGTTACGGGCAATGGTGTACATGGGCATATTCGTACTCACCTGCGTCTTCTTCGCCGTCACCTGGGTCGAAGTCGGAGGAATGGACTCGAAGACCGTGGCCAAGCAGCTCATCGATTCGGGAATGCAAGTGGAAGGGTTCAGGAGGTCCGCAGTCCCCATCCGTCAAATCCTAGACCGCTACATACCAACGGTGACTGTCCTAGGAGGAATAATTATCGGACTAATTGCTGCCGGGGCGGATTTTCTCGGCGCTTTCGGGACTGGGACGGGCATCCTCCTAACCGTGGGAATAATAGAGCAGTACTACGAAATACTGGTCAAGGAAAGAATTACCGAGATATACCCCGGTGTCAAGTCCATCCTCGGACAGTGAGAAACCGTTGCCGGGGACTATCATCGTGGCCGGGATACCCGGGGTGGGGAAGACCACCGTTCTCCAGGAACTAGCTGCTGTGAGCCGGGAGAGGAAGGTTCCGCTGCGAATCGTAAACTTTGGAGACGTGATGAACAAACTGTTCAAGCGGAAGGGGGAAGAGATTCACCGGGACCATATGCGCCGCCAAGATATCAACCGGCAGGCGAGTGTCCAGCAGCAGGCCGCTAGGAAGATTTCTCGTATGGGTGGAAGGTCGAGCCTAGTGGTGGACACGCACATGTTTGTCAGGACCGTTGACGGCCTCTGGCCCGGAACTCCCAGAAGGGTTTTGGAAGAGTTGCGCCCAAACCTTATTGTCCTGATAGAGGCCGACCCGAAGGAAGTGGCTAGGAGAAGAAGGGTGGACGATTCACGGGTGCGTGAGAGCAAGACTGTTGAGGACGCTAGGGCGGACCTGGAATGGTCCAGGTACATGGCCAGCGCGAACGCAGTCCTAGCAGGAGTCCCGATCCAAATAATCACGAACCATAGGGGTAAACAGAGACAAGCCGCGAAAGACCTACTGAAGCTGATCGAGAAGCTGAATTAGTAATTGAGCTTCATAGACGACATCATCAACTTTTTCGTCGGACCAATCCACAATGTATGCCCTACTGCCTCATGCATCCCCACATCCACGGTAATAATAATCGTCTCAGCATTTCTTCTATCCCTGATGACTAGCAGTGCTAACCGTTTTCTGGTCAACTACAAGATGGTCATGAACTCTAGACGGGAGTACATGGCATGGACACAGGCGGTCCGAAAGGCCAAGAAAGAAGGCGACGAGAAACAGCTTGACAAGCTCATGAAGAGACAATCAGCAATGGTGAAGATGAGCACCAGGGCGAACCTGGAACAGATGAAGACCACTGCGATAACTTTCGTTCCCCTGCTACTCGTCTACAGAGTGCTCCTCGCAGCCTTTCCCCTTACAACCGCTGTGGCCTTTTCACCCCTGTTCTTTCCAGGGGCGGCTGTGACAACCGACGTGTTCAAAGCTGGCGCCGGATTCTTTTCCATGGTCTACTGGTACTTCCTCTCCAGCTTCGCCATCGGAATACCTTTATCACGCCTGTTCGGCGTCCAACAGTTCTCGCTTAACCCAGGAGACCCGGGTACGAAATGACCAAGCCATCCCAGAGAACCCGAAGCCAGCGGCGTAAAGCCCTCACGCTGCCATCAGGAAGGCCAACCCTCCACTTCACGGCTCAAGCGGGAGGAACACCGACCTGTGCCCAGTGCGGCACCGAGCTCCATGGAGTTACCTCCTCGATAGGGTCCCCTAAGGCTGGAAGCATGCGGGTCCCCTCGAGGCCCTACGCTGGAGTTCTATGCCACAACTGTTTGGCGTCTGAGATCCGCCGGCTTGCTCGTGCAACCGGTACCGAGGCATGATAGTAACCGTAAGCGGCCCCCACGGAACCGGAAAGTCAACCTACGCTGCCCAACTGGCGAAAGAGTTGGGCCTCCGCCACGTCTCGGCAGGACTCTTGTTCCGACGATTGGCGAAGGAGAGGCATGTCTCCTTGGAAGAGTTTGGAAAAATAGCGCTCAAAGACCCCGCCATTGACCGTCTTGTAGATGATGAAACGATGAAGGAGGCTGAAAGGGGAGAGGTGGTGGTGGACGGGCAGCTGGCAGGCTGGGTCTTGAAGATGGTGGCGGACCTCCGCATCTGTCTCACAGCCCCGGACGATGTCAGGGTTGAACGGATCGCGAAGAGGGATCGTTTGGGCTTGGAGGACGCTAGGAAGGAGACTGGTCTGCGAGAGAGCGTGCAGGGTGAGAGGTACCGAAAGCACTATGGGTTCAAAGTTGAGGATAGGTCCATCTACCATTTGGTGCTGGACACGAGTCTCCTTCCCATGGAAGACACTGCGAAGGTTCTCCTGACCGCTGCGGTTGCAGTCAAGGCGAAAATCGGCCGTGCGCAGCCAAGGAAGCCTTAAATTGCCAATTTCCGGGTCGGAGACGAGCCTTCAGAGGACTGCGTACTCATGCCCAGTATAGAAGTCGGCCGCATCTGTGTCAAGCTTTATGGTAGAGAGGCGGGCCGGAAATGCGTCATTATCGATGTTATCGACAAGAACTTTGTCCTCATAACTGGGCCTCGAAAAATCAGTGGCATAAAGAGGCGGAGGACCAATGTAAAACATCTTGAGCCTACCGAAGAGAGCATTGATGTGAAGAAGGGAGCCTCTGACGAGGATGTGGTTAAGGTGGCGGAGAAGGCGAAGAAAGCTACTTTTCTGAAGGAGGTTCTCAAGCCTTCCCAGATTCCGATTCTAGCATCCTAGAACAACTTCACTTTTTTCAGTGAGTGTTCACGGGAACAGATTCTGAGTTTCGCGCAATGTTGTGGCCGGACCGTCTGGACACTTTAAGAGGAACAGAAACAGTCCGGGCCCTTGGGTAAACAATTGTCCCTGCAAGCTCCTTGGATGCGGACGAGAACGGAACTGGTTAAGATTGAGGAGGAGACGGATCCCTCTTACGGTTGTCCTCCCGAGAAACGAAGCCTCGACCAGCATATCAGGTTCGGGCTCATAAACCTAGACAAGCCTTCAGGACCGTCGAGCCACGAGGTAGTTGCGTGGGTGAAGCGTTTGTTGAAGTTGAAGCATGCGGGCCATGGTGGAACTCTAGAGGCTGTGAGAACGGCCGGAGCAATCCAATGGTCACTGGCGTGCTTCCCCTAGCTCTGGAGGAAGCTACGAAGACAATCCAGTCATTCCTGCTAACTGGCAAGGAATACGTTTGCGTTATGACACTTCACGAAGACGTTGATGAGAACCGTCTTCGAAATACGATTGACGAGTTTGTAGGGGATATTTACCAGAAACCGCCTGTGAGAGCGGCGGTAAAGCGGGAGGTTAGAAAGAGAAGAATCTATTCCATATCAGATGTCGAGGTACAGGGCCGACAGGTTCTCTTTCGTGCCAGCTGCCAGGCGGGAACCTACATTCGAAAGCTCGTCTATGATATGGGAGAGGTGTTGGAGGTCGGGGCTCACATGCGGGAGCTCCGCCGGGTCCGGGCTGGAGCCTTTAACGAGGATGAAAGTTTCACTCTCTACGATGTTCTCAAGCTCTCGCAGGCGGGGCCTGAAGAGAGGGAGGATCTGACTAGGAGGATTGTGAGGCCTATGGAGACGGCTTTCGAGTTTGTTCCAAAGATTACTATTCGGGATTCAGCGGTTAGCGCTATCTGTCATGGGGCTGACTTGGCTGTTCCAGGGGTGGTGAGGCTAGGGGACGGGATACGGCAGAGTGGTTCTATTGCGATCTTCACGTTGAAGGGGGAGCTGGTTGCCCTTTCTAGGGCGTTGATGAGTAGTGAGCAGATTATGAAGGAGGAGCGGGGATTAGCGGCTAAGACGGTTAGGGTGGTTATGCCTGTGGATACTTATCCGAGAATGTGGCGGACAAAGACTAGCCGGGTAGAGGTCGCGCCCCCGAGTTGAGCTTGGTTGGGTGAGAATCAGGTGTCTCTAATGTGCAGTTGCGGCGTGGAGATTGTTGTAGAGGTTGAGCCGGACCAGGAGAACGAGGTTGTTTGTGAGAAGTGTGGGCAGCAGTATAGGTTTTTTGGCCGCAGTGTTCTGCGGTGGTAGATAGGTTGGCTAGGGGAGCATTAGGGGGATTGTGAATGCGGCTATCCAGAGTGGGATGGAGAGTAGGGCCCAGATCTTCTTGTCCCATGTGAAGACTTTTTGCCCGTCTAGGATGAATATGGGGAGCATGTTGAAGGCGCCGAGGAAGAGGTTGATTGCGACCCCGTCCCGGAAAAAGTTGAACTGGCCCAGGATAATCGAAATGCCGGCCAGGTGTGCAGCCCCGTATCCTGCTAGGAAGAGTAGGGCGGCTGCGAGGTTGACGATGGGACCCATGACTGATACTATTCCGTTGGTTTTCCGGTCCAGTCCTTCTCCGAAGTAGCCGGATCTGGAGGCGATGTAGACTGCTCCGGGGGCTGCGAAGACGAAGTTTCCACTTGAAACCAGTGCGAAGAGCAACGCCATTACCGCGCCGTAGGTCCAGAGTTTGAACTCTGCCCAGCAGCCGTACCGTTCCGCTGTGAACTTGTGGGCTAACTCATGGCCTAGGAAGCCGGTTCCTATGACTACCATTGTGAGTGAGAGGATTTCTAGGAACTGGACGATGTTGAGGGTTTGGAGGGGGAAGAGGTAGCGGATGGAGAAGCTTAGGCTTAGGACTAGGAGGGCTATTGTGAGGGCTTGTAGCTCGTGTGTGGAGATGGTGGAGATTCTCGGAGTCTTCAGCATTCGCAGGTTGATGGGTGAGATTCTCTTCTCGGCTCGGAGGATGGGCTTGGGTGCTCTGGCCTGTTCTATGTTGGGGCATTCATGGTTTTCGGGGAGTCGGTGGTAGACGCAGTGGACGCCCCCGCAGTAGCGGCAGATGTACGGGATGAACTCTTCTGCACCGCAGACGGCGCACCGTTCCAAGATTCTTCGCTTGTATGGGGGCTGGGGCCACTTAAAATCGTGCCCCCTGGTTCGGAGGCCCGTAACGCTGCCTCTGGGGGCTGGGTTACACTATTCTTAGAATTGTTTGTTGCCCGTTCTGAATCTATGAGTGGCGTCCCATGGGCATGGGCACTTGCCATTCGCCCGTTAAGGGTGCTCGGCTGGCCCTGCCCTACGCCACTCTCTTCCTCCTCGACCCTCTCAGTCTTGAAAGGCTGTTGACGTACCCCCCTTTTTGAGAGTCGTTTTCTGTCCGGCGGGGATATTGGGCGAGTTTCCCGGTTCAGGGGTTAATGTCTGCCCGTCTCGGGTTTTCCCGACCCCTTGTTTCCACGACTTTTCTTCACGACCGTTAGGTGGGTGAAACTTTCAAGGGTTCAAAACGGGAAAAGAAGCCCATTATCAGCGATATTTAATGGGGAATTCTAGGCTTTGCTTGGCAGCGGTGACCAGGCTCACCGGCTAATGTTCCGGGCGGGTATAAGGCCAAAGCTGGACAGGATTAGCTGAGCGGCGCTGGCTTGTTATGCTGACCAGTATTACTGCTGCGCGTGCAAGTGTTTTTCTTGCCTTGAATGCTGGTTGGCTTGGCTTGGCCTCTTCTTCTTTAGTGGAACTGTGGGTGGGGGCGAGAATTAGGGGTCCCCCCGGGGGGGCCTAGAAAAGAATTCTTTCTTTTGACGGATTGTTTTAGCTATCGGCCTCCTGCTCGGGTACGACCTGGACAGGGACAAACAATCCCTGAGCACTTCCTTTCGAATAGGGCCACTGGGGTGAGCTCTTTGGTCAGCATCAACGACGGTGCACTACAGCTTACGACAACAGTCGACCAATGCGGGGCTGCAGCTTTCCGCCCGGCGGCGCAACCTCTCATCTTCACATACTATTAGCTTCGAAAACATGAACCCCGGATGGTACTTGCCGAGAAAATCTACCATATTGCTCGTCGCGACAGTGATATGCGGGATCCTTCTCCTAGTGATTGCCACGGCGACCGTTTGTAGGCCGAATGGTACCGGCTGCGGACCAATCCAAGACTATGGTCTCTTCTCCATCGCTCTCACCCCGAAGTCGCGTTGATACTGGGTATGGCTCTGAGTATGGTTTATGATAAGAAAAGAAAAACACGTGACGGAAATAAGGAAAAAGACCGCAAAATTTAGGCCATTTATCTCCCATGTTCTCAGCATGTTCGGGCGGATTGAATCAATCAAACATTGGCGTAATGCTCAATTCAGGACCGGTGAACAGCTGACCATTGGAGTCGCTTGTTCGACGGCCATTCCTTTATTCTATCCCGCCAGGGCGCACATCCACTCATCCAACAGCCCCTTTTAATCGACTACATATTCTGACACGATACTGGATTTCGAAAGGAACCGCACATGGGATGTTCCTGAGTTCCCAGGAGCCAAAGACGTTCTCCCGAGGTGCTAGGTGTGGATGTGTCAAATGGCCTAATCATGAGAGAAGGTTCAGAATGGGTTTTCCGGGGCCTTGTTCCATTATTCAACAGGGCGTGCCCGCTTCAACGGTGAGCGGTAACGATGACCGCTACTGCTGGCGTGGTGCAAGTGCTTCTCTTTAGCTCTCTAGAGAGACCGTAGTCCCAGTTCAATATCAACCGAGACAGTGCTCTAGATGAGTTCGTGGAAGACATTGCAACTGAGAATGCTGAAGGGAAAGATTCACAGAGCCAAGATTACAGCGGCCGACATTAACTATGAAGGCAGCATTGAGGTCGACTCCTCACTACTGGACGCGGCCGGAATAATTCCCTTCGAACAGGTAGACATCTGGAGCCTCACCACCGGAGACCGATTTTCGACCTATGCGCTGCCCGCACCCAGGGGCAGCGGAATAATCGCGCTCAACGGAGCTGCAGCCCGGAAGGCCCAGCCTGGAGACGAAGTCATAATCGCAGCATTCGTCTTAGCCTCAGAGAAGGAGGCGCTGGGATGGAAGCCCAAGGTGGTCTTCGTCGACGACAAGAACAGGCTTAGACCATTGCCCCGGATGGCCCGACCGCTAGTTCACAACTGACAGCCGTAACCGCTCGGCTAATTCTCCAGCTTCATCAGCTGGACAGAGCCTTTCACCCCATGTGCTAGGAACATGGGAATCTCAATAGACTCCCCGGTTTCAGTCGTAGAGCAACAGGAACTTAGAGCCTGGACCCTAGCGTTCCCTATTCCTGCGTCCAGCATCATCTTCTCAACCTCCCGCATCTCGAAGCCCAGCCAAATGTCCGCGTGCTCGGCGCGGAGCCATTCGAACGAGTGCTCCTGCATATCGGATAGGGCAATCCGGCCCTGTGGCTTCAACACCCTCACCATTTCCCTGATTGCAACCTCTGGGCTCGGACAGTGGTGAAGAATCATATTGCCGACCACCACCTCGACTGAGCCGTCATCCAGAGGTATGCTTTCGGCACTTCCCAGCTTGAACTCCACGTTTCCACCGAGAACCTTTGCCCTGGCCTCGTCGGTCATCGACTTGGAAAGGTCTAAGGCGACCACTTTCTTGGCAACCTTGGCCGCTGCCTCTGTGAGGAACCCTGTTCCCGCACCCACATCCAGGACAGTATCATCGGGCCCTGGTTGGACTGCGTTGAGAACTGCTTCCCGGACCTCGTCCCCATAGAAGCCCTTTCGGAGAGTGTCCCACTGGGAGGAGATCTGGTCGAAATAGTCCTTCGCCCGGCGAGACAAGCGAACCGGGACATGGAAGGGCTGCTGTGATAGTTAAAGGGCTCCCTTGGAGAAGGGATCGGTAGTGTCGTCCCATTGGCTTTGTCAGCAGACCAGTACAGGCTGAAGATTCGTTTCGACAAGCTTTTCGCAGACCCCCGGATCTTCGACGAGCCCCCGACCTTTGTCCGGGACTACCTTCAATCCATGGGCCTGCCACCAGGCAAGGCAGAGGAGATTTACGAAACGACTGAGGACGTTGACCCGGTCGACGATGCGGGACGCCCCTGCGTCCCTGCTGGAACAGGGAAGTTTCGGTTCGAGGGTAAGATGCTTAGGTCGGAGTACATGCAGGGAGCCAACATTCAATTGGAATATGCCGACTTCGGGTCCGGGCTTCGACCGGAAGACCACGAAAGGTTTTGGAGCCACGGAAGATGGGACGACCAGAGCTTTGAGACCCGAGAATTCCACCATCAAAACGTGGGTACCGGGGTCGCCGATATTTCGGAGCTGTACTTGATGCTCAAGGCGAGAGCGACCCCTACTACCATGGCCACTATTGAGCTGCCGGGGACAACTGGTAGCATGTTTACCGCCACCGTGAGATATGTTGAGGGCCGGCTGAAACGATTGGTCGGGAAGGATGGTGGGACGGTGGAGGTCTATGCTGCGAGGGAGCTGGACACCGAGGAGAATAAGGTTCTGGAGAAACGGTTGGCCCGGGAGTCCACAAACTCAACAGTCTACATCATACTCTCAACCGGGCCCGTCGCCCTGGAACAGAACCGGTGAGACCCTAACACGTTAGACTACCTGCTTGTAGGATTCAACCATCTCTCGGTCTATTACCCCAGACACAACCTTCTCCGAGCCGTCCGGCAGGACTATAGGCATGCCCGCCGCATGGTATGGAAGCTCGTACCTTTCTAGTTTGTCTGGGGTGTTGACCTCGAACAATTTCCTGCAGGCCCCGTCAACGTAGTGGAAGGCGTAGAGTCTTTCGACCCGTCTCTCCCCGAACCCTCCAGCCCTGCCCCCGGCTGCCAGGGAGCCCTCTGGAAGCTGTAAGATGAAGATCGAGTTCTCTCCCTGTAGGGATTTCAGGTCGACCTGATTCTCTGCTACCAGTATTCTTCTGCCCTTTTCCGAGAGGAGTGCTGCAAGTTCCTCTAATGGTGTCATGGCTTGTGTGGTCGACGCAGTGGTTGAAAAGCCTGATTGGAACGCTTAGAGGAAGGTGATTGTAGCGTCTCTGCTCTTGATTTTCAAGAGTTTCTGGACCTCGTTCTTCTCGTCTTCGGCTAGGGGGTTGTAAAGACGGGAGTCGGAATCGTTAGTTATACCTGCATACCTGCCGGCGACCAGGTATGATTCCTTGCCGGTTTCCTTCATGACTGTGATTCGGTTGAGACTGTCTTTCTCCGTGTAAAGGTAGAGGGGTGTGAAGTCGTACTTTGAGAGCTCCTTTCTCAGGAAAATTCTCTTCTCGCCTGGCATTTGCCACCGTGCATAGTTCGGATTATTTAACTCGGTTTGCTAGGTAGTTGAACGATCCAAGCTTGACAGATTGGGGGGGAAGGTTGGGGTAAACTGGGCTAGGCTGAAGGGAGAATGGTCGGAAATGGGCATTGGACCGGGAACGAATGTCTGAAATGGCGTAGGCGGCGTCATCAGAATTCTTTCATGCTTAGGAGCTGTCACCAAAATACGCGGTTGTTAGGAGACACAACTTCGCCTTGGAAAAACTAGGAGAACGACATCATTAGATGGGAACTGTAAGAGACTCACCTGGCGGGTCCGCCCAAGTATACGGAAGAAAGCCCTTGGGGAACCGCGCTTTCCCTCGAACCCAGCTGATGATGGATTCGGGATCGCTCTCGGTGTAATCGTTAAACTACGGTTCGTGCGTTCAGTGCCTGTATCGGCGTCTTTCGGGGGTCAAAAAAAGGGGGAGGTCGACGGAGCTAATATCGCATGATTACGCTTTGAAGAACGGTGCATAAGCGAGAAGTGTCTCGCTCTTGAAGATACCTTCGAGATTGCTTACTTTCTGAACGGAGGTCTTCATGATGTCTTCAGAGGTCCTTGCTTGCCAGAGTGCGACTATGTCGAACTGTCCGGGTACTGTCGATGCTTCTACGAAGCCTGGGATGTTGCTGAGCTGCTTAATGACGCTCTCGCTAGAGGTGTGCTCACAGTTCAACAGAGAAACGCCGAGGGCCATTTGGCTCTGGAGCTTCTGGGTCGGCTGAATACCGTCGAAGCCTGTGTGAGTGTCGGTAGTGCGTATGTCGCTGATATTGCGGATTTCCTTGACTGTCTGGTATACGTTGTGCGGTGTGCTGGGTCTCAGGCGTAGTACTAGGTCGTATCTGCCTGTCACCGGTGCGATGAGGTCAATCTGGCTAATTCGCTTTAGCTCCTCGACCACATTCGTCGCGCGACCCGGATTAACGGTCGCGAAGACGTAGGTCGGGAAATCTATGTTGCTTTGCATTGTTGTTTTTTCTACTGCATTTTATTGCAGAATAGTAACGTCTGTTACTTGCATATAAGGTCATTGTTTCAGAATTAACACATGTTACGTTACGAACGTGAGGCATAAGCGAGGCTTCTCAACTTAGCAGAGCTGGAAATGCGAGTCCCGTTTTTTATTAGAAATACGCCGAGAGGGGAAAGAAGGTGTTAGGGATTCTGGAGACTAGTGTCCCAATGAAACTGACGAGCTTGATTACACGTCTTGAGACACTGTTCACCTAAAGGGCATTTTCGTGACACTCACCTTCAGGTTTCTCCGCATTCTACTCGTCAGAGCGGGCTCTTTTCCAGACATTAGGCGTGTAAGAGACTCTGCCATCTCACGTCTTGAAACCGTGTTGACGTGGCCCCAAAGCACTAGCCGCGGCACACGGTCCACTTTGTAGACTACCAGCCAGCTCTGTGGCAAGGTTGAAGATAGCACAAGGAACCAGAGGTTCACAGCCCGAGCGGAGCCGCTCGTAGATCAACGGTGCGAGAATGAAAGAGGTTTAGGCCAGCACTTCGGCTAATAAAGGGTCGGCGATAGCGGAGAACACGTCCACAGGTCCTCTACGTCTTCTTGCTCGTTTTGGCCCAATCGGCGGTCGCGGGGGGCCTGCGTGTCTCATGAATGGTGAAGTGGTTGCCGTCGGGGTCGACGAGGTCGGCTGCCATGCCCCACCCCTCTTCGAGAGGCTGCGGGTCCTTGAACTTCACGCCGCGCGCCTTCAGTTCGGCAAAGGTCTTGCGGCAGTCATCGACTTCAAGAACCCAACGGGTACCGATGCCTGGCTGCTGGTGACTGGATGGTAGATTAGAGTCGGACCCGGCGCCCGCCTGCCATAGGACCATTTCGATGGCTTGTCCTTTCGGGGCAACCGTGAGCCAGCGGGGATGGCCGG
>Ga0137378_10000815_pt1 | contig 25307 bp, 22 predicted proteins | sample SagtaG_21_FD_104813 | JGI IMG/M metagenome (GOLD analysis project Ga0137378, IMG submission 104813) | Vadose zone soil microbial communities from Sagehorn Ranch, Mendocino, California, USA - Sage2_L_60_16 metaG | ecosystem: Environmental > Terrestrial > Soil > Vadose zone | place: USA... | reverse complement strand
GTCAGTAATCTCTACGTCTTTGGGCGAGTCCAGGATCTGGCCTTTGAAAAGCCCACCAACGATGTCGCAAACCGCGGGCATATTCGACTCTGGAAGACCGGAACGCTCATTGGGGGACAACTCATCTGGGTGGGACAAGCCTCCTTTGATCATGGGATTGAGCTCAGTGGGACCAACCATCTTCCCACCCATCACATTGCTCCAACCGTTGACCTGGAAAGAAATGCCGTTGGCGCTGACCTGGAAAAAACGGGTCTGGTCAAAGATGAATTGTACGGAGCATTTACCCCTCCCATTGTGTATGCGCGCAATGGGGGAGGAGATTATTATGAAAGCGATGGCGATGTGTTGGTGATCAACTACACGCATGCTCCTCTCCAACTCCAGAAGCCTGCATGGATCATCTACGATCTGAAAAATGGAGTGTTCAGCTTCTACGATACACTCTTCACTTCGTTGCTCCTTGCGTTTGCCGTCGGCATGCTGGGTCTATCGCTGGTTGTGGTGTGGCTGTGGCTGGCTCTGAGCTGGTTCTTGAAGAAACATGGCCCTCGAGTACAACCAGACCAGCAAGCATGATAGGCGCCCAGAGGAAAGCCTGCCTACGGTACACGTATCTCTTCAGCAGTTTCAGCTTGTCTTTCACCGGCGCACGACTCACCTGGTTGTGTCTGCCATCCTCTGATCAAGCGTGTTTTGCTTGACTTTCCATCTTAGGGTATGCTAATATCCGAGTAGTTTAGTAAGATATTAGCATGCCCTAATATTTGGTGGATGACGAAGACACACTACACATTTTCGTTCTGTTCCTCCTCTCACGGAACGAGGGAATGACCAAAGAAAGGAAGTCACGATGCCGACGGAAACCATTCTCCTGCTTGGAGCGTTTGCTGGACTCACGATTTACCTCGGATTACCTCTTGCCTTCCTGAAACAGACGCCTCAGTCACTCAAGGTCTTTTTGAATATGCTTGCCACCGGTGTCCTGATTTTTTTACTGTTTGACGTGTTGAGCAAGGCCAGCGACCCCATCACTGCCGCCCTGGATCAGGTACACACACAACAGACGGGAACGGGCACATTCGCTCTGGATATGTTCTTGCTCGTTCTGGGTCTCGGACTTGGCTCGGTCGGATTGGTGTATTTCAACCGCTACGCGATCGCGCGAGTCCGGGTGAACACCGCTCCCCCAGTCGTGACCAGGGCTTTGGCCGGGCGCGTTCAAGGAACTTCAGCCAGCGTCGGCGTGGTTGCTGAACAAGCAGAGCTCTCAGCCCCCACCCTAGCTCTTCTGATTGCCACAGGGATCGGCCTCCACAACTTCTCTGAGGGGCTCGCTATCGGACAAGCAGCAGCGGTGGGAGCGCTCCAACTCGCGCTGGTGTTGATGATCGGCTTTGGGTTGCACAATATGACGGAGGGCTTTGGCATCGCTGGTCCCTTAACCGGTCACCCCGTCTCCTGGAAATTTGTGGCATTGCTGGGCTTGATCGGAGGAGGTCCCACCTTCCTGGGAACGGTGGTAGGCATCATCTTCCATTCGCCACAGCTCTTTATCCTGTTCCTGGCACTTGCCGCAGGTGCGATTATCTACGTGGTCGCTGAACTCCTTGGGAGTGCTAAGCGGTTCAAAGCTCCCGAAATCGTCATGTGGGGACTGCTCATCGGCTTCCTCCTGGGCTATGCCACAGACCTCCTCGTGACCTTTGCTGGTGCCTGATCTTCTCTTCTGTTCGTCAAAACTGTGTCAGGGGTCCATCTCTTGATCCTCTGATCTGTTCGATGATGCTGAGCGCCATCTCCCAAAGAGGCACGGCTTCGTTGAACGCATACCGGAATCTGTTTCGCCAAAAGCGGAGGGAAGTGGCTCAGATGTCCTGAATCAGCGGACATGTAGAGAGAAGGATGAGGTGGGAGCATCTCTACTGTTGACCACAGCTAGTCCCAGGCCATCGCGATAGAACTGGACTGCTTGATCAAATGGCTCCACGGTCAGGGCGATATGCACGTTACGGATCGGATGCAAGGATGCCATGGCGCTCTTCCTTTCACTTTTGTTTGCATCATCGAGTATCTGGAATGATCCTGCCAGGGTTGCTGTGCGGTGTGGCACTGATCATCTACGTGACTCCTCTTCCCACTTGTAGAGCCTCTTTGAGGATGCTGGAGGGTCGGGGAAGAGCGTTCCTCCTGCAGACAGAGTAGCAGAGGGCATCGCGAGCGATCAGATGAGCGCTCCATGCACGAGCAGGGAGAGATGTGCGATGCCCTCCCTGCTGTTCTTGTGACTCGGCTCGTTTCCGTTGAGGAATCACCTCACCAGACTCAAAAAGGAAAGGGAACACTTGTCCAGGTTGCCTGATTCTGCTTCCTGATGAGTGCCAACCGCGTATCTGGGCTCTCGCATTGAAGATTCCTTGGTGGCGACTATAGTCTCGTGTATCATATCATGAAATAGGGGGCAGAAAGTATCAGACGCTTGGGGTATAATAACCCGGAGGCGGATGATCATCCCACGCTAATGGGTTGTTTCGTCAAGAAGAGAAAGCGCACAGCACATGTTCCATGCAGCCACAACCGATCTGCAGCATATTCTGGTGACCTATGGTTATTGGGCCGTCTTTGTCTTTGTTGCTATTGAAAGCATCGGGATACCTTTCCCGGGCGAAACGATGCTCCTGGTTGCCGCTATCGATGCTGGCGCAACGCATCAGCTCTCGATTGTTCTGGTGATTCTAGCAGCAACGTGCGGTGCCATCCTTGGTGATAATCTCGGATTCTGGATCGGTCGTGAAGGGGGATTCCGTTTGGTGCGACGCTACGGGCACTATATCCGCCTCAATGAGCGTAAGCTGAAGGTGGGGCTGTACCTGTTCCGCAAGCATGGGGGCAAGGTTGTCTTCTTTGGGCGCTTCGTCGCGGTGTTACGTGCCTGGGCTGCCTTCCTGGCAGGCGTGAACCGGATGCAATGGAGCCGCTTTTTGCTGTTCAACGCACTTGGGGGAATGGTCTGGGCCACACTCTACGGGCTTGGGGGGTACTTCCTCGGCGAGGAAATCCACCGCTTGACGGGGCCTGTAGGCATTGTCACCATCGTGCTGGCGGTACTGATCATCATCGCGTTTCTCATCATTGTATGGCGCAATGAGAGACAGTTGGAAGAGAAGGCAGAGAAGGCTTTCCCTGGGCCGATTGAGAAATACTAGCTGGGAGGAGAAGTACCGAATCCTGCGCGCAGGAACGTGTATACCGTGCGGCTCCCTCTTTCAGTACCTGAGATGGTGTGCCCTTTCAAATTCCCGTCTCGCAGTTCTGCGATCCTCACCATCAGACCAATGCGGCTGGTTATACAACGTATCTTCCATTTCAGCAGTGATTGGCCTAACACTTGTCGAAGAACTGACTGACGCTGATCGAGTAGTAAGTTCTTCCCACCTCTCGAAAGTCAAGGAATGAGGCTCACATCTGTGGGGATGAGCCCGAGCACTTGACGCACACTCTACTTCTGCTCGAATGCCAGCCGCACACCAAGCGCGATGAGAACTACGCCTGTAACTCTTTGCAGGATGTCACGGACGCGTGTACCAAATCGGCTTTGCCCGGCCTGACTGACCAAATAGCCATAGAGGTTGAGCCAACTCAGAAGGATCGCCTCATAGGCAAGCATCATCAGCACCAACCGCAATGGAGGATCACCTGGACTGATAAATGGTGGCAAAGTCGTGGCAAAGATGGCACCAGCCTTCGGGTTGAACAGATTGTTCAACAGTCCCTGCCTGAAGGCGACCCGTTCACCGAGTTGCGCCGCCTGCGGAGCAGGTGTCGTCACGGCGGCTTGCTAGTTCCCCCTGAAGCTGGCGATCAGGCTTCGCAGGCCGAGATACCCCAGGTATGCCGCCCCAACGAACTTACACACGGTGAAGGCGACCACTGACCGCTCCAACAGGACCGCGATGCCCAGCACCGATGCAAGCGCCCAGATGAGGCTTCCCGCCCCGATGCCCAGAGTGGTGAAAGAGGCCGCACGCCTTCCGGTGAAGAGCACAGTGCGTGTGACCAGAGCCGTATCTGGCCCGGGCGTTACAATCAGCAGCGCTGCTACAGCAAGATAGGCTCCAAACCTCGCGTCGAAGAAACCCATCTCAGACCCTCCTCAGTGCTGGCAAGGAACTCTGTAGAGACAAACTGACAAGATAGGGCTTTAGCCCGCCGCAAGCCACCGGGTTTCAACCCAGGTGGTGAGGCGTGTTTTTGTGGGCTTGAGCCCAGATCCTCTTCGTATCACTCCTCGTTTCTTCCGGTTTACGCAATGAGAAAAAGAACAAGAGGAAAAGAAAAGCAGGAGGGCATTCGGTGGAAGCAAAGTCAACCACGACCATTAGACAAGTCTTAAGCTATCAGCCACATCAGGCTGCGTGGTTTGCTGTCACGCAAACGCTCTTCAATCGGGTCTGTGCTTTCTATTCTGAAGTCATCCAGGCCCATGAAAGGGTATTAGATCTCTCCAACAAAGAGGCACTCACTGCTCTTGAGAAGCTCACTCACACCACCCAAAGCAATCCTGCTCCCGTGATGGCTCTTCAAGAGGTTGCCCAGGACATTCCTGCCATGTTTCGGCGAGCCGCGATCAATGCCGCTCTTGGATCAGCTCGCTCCTTCTTCTCCCACCTCTCCAGGTGGCGCAAGCGCAAAGAGAAGGCACTGGCCAAAGGGAAGACATTCACCGAGCGCCCTCCAGGCCCGCCTCGCACCTGGGACAAGTCGGTTCCCTTCTATGTGGGTCAATGGAGAGAGCGCACCACATCGAGTATCCTACTGAAAATCTGGACGGGGACATGCTGGTCCTGGCTCAAGGTGCGCATCACCGGTAGGGAACTGCCCACTGATGCCGAACTGGGCAGTCCCTCACTGATCAGGCGCGGCAAGCGGTGGTGGCTCCACACGCCCATCGAGAAACGCTTCGCTCGCCCTACCAAAATCGAGCAGCAGGTCACGACCAACCTGCAGACAACCATTTGTGCTGTCGATCTCAATCTCGACGACCACCTTGCGGTCTGCACCATCCAAACTGTTGAAGGTATGATCCTGGCCACCCGCTTTATCGGACATGGCCGAGAGATATCCAGCTTTAGGAAGAAACAGTTAGGACGTATTGCACGCAACCGAAAACAGACTGGCATCATTGCTGAAAATGAACAAGACAACGTGGACTTCTGGAACAAGATTAAGCATGGTGATGAGCAAATAGCCCATCTCATCAGTAATCGCATTGTCCAATTTGCTCAGCAGCATGAGGCTACTATCCTCGTTTTTGAGCATCTAGGCAACCTCAAACCCACAAAAGGGAAATACAGTAAACGGGGCAATGAGAAACGTGCCTATTGGATGAAGGGACGCATCTTCGCCTATGCCAAATATAAGGCATGGAACGAGCAGATCATCACCAGTCGGGTCAACCCGCGCAACACCAGTCGAGAGTGTGCTCGTTGTCACGCGCTGGTGGCACGCTATCAAGAGGGGCAACCGGCAGAGGGTTATACGCAGGGTGCTCCTCTGGTCCTCTGTCAGCGGTGTGGGATGCAGGGCCATGCGGATCGCAATGCCAGTCTGGTTATCGGACAGCGGCTCATCGCCCGCGCTCAGGAACCACTCAAGGAAAAGCCTCATGCTCCTGTGCGACGTGCAGGGAGGGTCTCGAAAGAGACAGGTGTTGCGCTCTCCCAGGATGCCAAACGCGAAACCCGGCCATCTACCGACCTCGCGAGGCATGGAGACCGCAACGGGCATGGCACCGCCCAGGAGGGAACGCTCAGGATGGACGAGCGCCTTTCAGATATTCCCTGCCACCTACGGTTTTCATGTGAGTAGTAGCCACGCTACACCTTCTCAGGAAACCGACTATGCAGGAGTGTCAGAAGCTGCGGGGTTTCAACCCCTGCGGAGTGTCACAAGCAGGCAAGTACCTTGAGTATAGAACACCCATGGAAGAGGGACAAGCACCAATGAAGAGCAAGCAGAGAGCCATTTTCCCTTCCAACAAGAACTGCCACGTATCATAGCAAGCAGATTTACTCTCTTGTAGGGATGAGTCGTAATGATACGCTTGAGTTACTACCTTTCAGGACCTCGGTCAACATCCCAACGTGCCACCTAAAACGTGAATTGGAGAGGGTCATAGGTCATTCCAGAAATGCCAAGGCGGGCTACAAGTATGTAGGAGATACCTGGACGCGGCAGAAACGAGAAGATCTCGGTTTTGAACACTATTTGTCCAGCACGTAAAAAGAAGTCGGTATTGAGCTTACCTGTTCCCTCATACCTATTGCCCAAGGGGTCTTGAAGGCTGAACTCAGCGAAGTAGTCGATTTGTTGTGCTCCACTCTCGTTGTTTAAGGTGACCGTCCAGACTGTTCTGAGATTCGTGATATCGAGAGCGATGGAGTTGACGGTTATGTGAACGGGATCATTGCAGCCGCCGCAGGTCAACGTAATGTTCTCTTTGATCGTTCCGAGAGTCAGTGTCCTCACAGGTGTTGTCTTGAGGGATACCGTCGAATGCTGTGTCGGTGAGATACCTGCTTGATTCGATGCCGCCGATCCAGAGGGATACGTGGTCAACAGCGTATGTGCTGCCAATTGAACAACTTCCAAGGAGCCGAGCACCACAACGAGCAACGTGAGAACAGTGAGAGCGATGAAATACCCTCGGTTTCTTTTCGGCTGAGATGGAAGTGGTGGGTACAGGTCTGGTGGCGGAGGGGGAATAGCTGTTCCCGCAGAAAATGTATAGGGAGAGGGAGACTGCGGCGCTCCATCATGAAGAGGTTTCACAAAAGTAGAGGATATATCCGTTGGCATGCTGAGAAATGGATGACCCGCTGTCATGCTCGAATCGGGTGGATGAGTATACAATCGTTCGTGTTGTGACATATGCTGACCTCCCACTTCGTCAAGAGAACGACGCAAGCAACAGCAAACTTCGGTGGTTGATGCTTGCTACCGATATGTACAGAACAACAACTGGTCATAAGTACGACCAACGTTTGCTCCATTTTTTCTTATAGTACAGCATGTGATGAAATATACCATATGAGTGTATCAGCATGTCCCAAATGGGCTATGCCTGGTGAACAGGTGGGAGCACTTGTGTGGTGTTTTGTTGTCTGGAGTGGTAGCAGCCGATAGAAACCGGCGTGCAGTTTCTGCCTTCGAAACATGCATGGCTTCTCACCTCAGGAAGGCACAGTGTTTTCCTGTGTAGCAGGTGCGTTGGTCTCGCCATCATTCCTCCCGCTTGTTGCGGCAAGGAATCGCCGGTAAAGGATTGTCTTGGGGAGCAGAATACGCTACTCTAGAGTGCGAGAAGGGTTAACTCATCCGGCTTTTACAGGATGTACGAGCTGATGCGGCCTCGATGTGTCACTGCCGAACCGCTCAGGATTGCATAGGAGAACACAACATGCCATTTCTCCCAGGGCTTGAACTCTGTCGTCGCTTTTATGAGGAAGCGGTACATCCTCTACTGACGCAGTATTTTCCTGCGCTCCCCTATGCCGCTGCTCGCATCGGTCCAGGCAGCGACGTGGTTGGCTTTGACACCGAGATGTCGATGGATCATGATTGGGGTCCTCAGCTTCAGCTCTTCTTGCGGGAGCACGATGCACCTCTTGTCCCTCAGCTTGACGAGCTTTTCCGTACGAAGCTTCAACATGAATTTGCTGGATTCCGGGTGAATTTTGACCATGAACCTGGCACGACCTGGAAGGTAGGTTCGATCAATCACCCTGTGTCTCTTCTGACACTACGAAGCTTCATGCAAACACGTCTGGGCTACGATATTGATCGTCCGCTTGAGGTCGTGGATTGGCTGACCATCCCCTCGCAAAAGCTGCTGGAGATGGCGGCAGGGGCAGTCTACCACGATGGTGTCGGTACGCTCACGCAACTGCGAATACGTCTTGGTTGGTATCCGCATGATGTCTGGTTGTATCTACTCGCATGCGGTTGGCAGCGGCTTGGGCAAGAGGATCATTTGATGGCGCGTGCGGTCTTTGTCGGGGACGAACTGGGTTCGGCCATCATGGGATCACGCCTGGTTCGTGACATCATGTCCTTATGTTTTCTCATGGAAAAACGCTATGCTCCCTATCCCAAATGGTTTGGCTCCGCATTTCAGCAACTGCGCTGCGCCGGGAGACTCTGGCCTGTTCTCTGGCGTGTGCAACACTCATCCACCTGGCAAGAGCGGGAAACTGCACTCGTTGAAGCAGGTACATTGCTCGCCCAGATGCACAATGCCCTTGGCCTCACTGCTCACCTTCCAGCAACGGTCTCATTGTTTCATACCCGTCCTTTCCGGGTGTTTGACTCAGGGGTGTTCATAGAAGCGCTCCTCGAACAGATCAGTGATCCAGAGGTCCTGCGGGTAACCGAGCGTAGACTCATTGGAAGCATTGATCAATGGAGTGACAATACCGACCTGCGAGAGGCTGCCTCCTGGCGGTCACGATTGCGAACCTTGTATTCATGAGACTCAGACAAGACCTGCTTGTCGCACTCCAACCACGCGTTTGGACTCATGATGTGGCGCTGGTACACCGTTGGCAAAGAGAGACGTTCAACGTTGTGATCTCGTCTGCTCGAGGGCACAGCATAACAAGTCCTCTTTTCTTTTTTGATGAGCTTCTATTCGAACGTGTGTCAGAGCCAAGATTTTGAGTTGGACTACCGTTAGTGTTGTCATAACATTCCGGCAACACCTATCTTCAGAAACCCGCAACACCTGTCTCTCCTTCTCGACTGGGATTCCGCTACACTCCAAGGTGTTACACGCCGGGAAGTTCCAGGCAGGAAGGAGTATCTCGCAGCTATGATTCCAGATCATCTGATTCGTGATCATGACGTTGCCGACGAGCAGCATGCGGCTGGGCGCGAGCAACGAACCTCACCACGCCGCCTCCCTTGGCGCTATCGGATCTTAGCGCTGATTGTCCTGACGCTGTTCGGACTGCATCTACTGGCTGCCGGATCGGGTGTGGGCACGGGAAATACTCTCTCAACACGACTTGCAGCACCTGGCCATGCATCGGTTCATACGAGTCTTGTTGCCGGACCCGGTGCTCTTCCAGAGGTCGGTATGGGAGCCGGAGCCGCCTCCGGCGGGAGGACAAGTGCAAACGCTCCAGGGGCGGTGTGTCTCAACCCGCTTGATGCCACCTGCTGGTTGCAGAACGCCGCCCAGTGGATGGCGCAGCAACTCATGGGTGCGCTGCAACCCGTGATCGGTGCCATCATGAACAATCCGCTCAATATCCTTACCCAGACACCACCTGTCGATACGTATCAGAACCCTACAGTGATCACCTGGTGGAATGCCTTCCTCGCCGTGGTCGATCTCGCTCTGGCTAGCCTGATCGTCATCGGTGGCTACAATGTCGTGGTGGGTCGCCATTTGGGCCTGCCGCACTCGGAACTGGCGGAGTTCCTGCCACGACTCCTCCTGGCCTTTGGTGCGGCACACTTCAGCCTGTTTTTCCTGGGCCTGTTCATCGACCTGGAAAATGCCCTGAACATGGTCGCGCTGAACCTGGCAGGCATGTCTATGCTCACCAACATCATCACCGCGCTCTTCCAGGGCAATCTTGCAGCAGAGGGTCTGCTGGTGTGGGTGTTGGGCTTCGTGCTGGGGGTGATGGCGATACTGCTCGGCGCACAGATGGCGGTGCGCCTGGCGCTCTTGTGGGTTTTGCTGGTGCTCTCTGGGCCTGGGCTTGCCTGCTTTGCGCTCCCGCAAACCGTGGGCTTTGGCCGCATGTGGCTCTCGCTCACCACCAGCGCCGTCATGGTGCAGTTCTTCCAGGTGGTGACGCTGGCCCTTGGCGGGATGCTGCTCACTTCGCTGGGTGCCTCCAACGTCTTTGGGGTCGGTGGCACCCTGGCGACGCTGCTTGTGTGCGTTGCCCTGCTCTACCTGGTCTTACGCATTCCCAGCATCGTGCATCGTTTCGCCCTGCGTCCCATGATGGATGCTTCGAGAGCAGTAGCCGGAGCAGCCGGGGGGACAGCGGCAGTAGTGGCAGATATCGCACCGCGCCTGCTGGCGCTGCTCTAGCCAGGTATCACGCAAGGAGAGGCAGGTATGAACAACTCAAGCAAAACCTTGACAGTGCTCATTGGCGGTGTGGTCGTTGTCACCCTGCTGGCGTTCCTGGCGCTTTCCGGCGTTGCAGCCACCTTCGCCTGGATTGCAGGTGGTGGAAACGGGAGCGGCCCTGCTCTCTGCCAGGCGGTCACACCTGGGACGGGTTCCGCCAAGGCCGCCGCTACATCTACGCCTGGTGGAAACACCTCTCCCTGCGTGCCAGCGAGCCAGGTGGGTGCGCAGGTCGTGGCCTGGGCACGAGCGATGGCCGGTGCGCTCTACGTGAACCCAGCCTGTGGGGGACGCATCAGTTATCCAGACTGCTACTATACCTGGTACAAGGCACCCGGCGCTGCTTACCCACCAGGCACGCCCACGTTCCCGCAGGCAGTGATCCAGTACGGGCAGCAGGTTTGTCCGGGCTGCTCTGCTTGGGCCAACGGCACCTACCAGTGCGTGAGTTTCGTACGTGGGGCTTACTCCCAGGTCTATCCCATGCGTCTCACGGCCAATGCTTTCGATCTGTGGGCGGTGTATGCGGCCCAGCCGGGTTGGAGAGAGATTCCCTCGGCATCTGCCCCTGCCGATCAACGTGGCATCCCCATGCCGGGCGATGTCATGATCTTCAAGGATGCGAGCATCGGGCATGCATCCATTGTGATGAGTGTCGAATTGCCGACCGCAACGACAGTGGGTGCGATAACGTTTAGCAACGCGAATAGCGTGAGCCCCTACACCACTATGCCACTCTTGCCCCACCTGACCGTCGATACCGCCAGCTGGCCCGGCTATACCGTTTGGGGATATATCCGCCCCAATCCCGGTGTAGCCTATGCCTTGTCGGCACAGTCAGCCAGTCAAGCATAGCTCTGCATGCCAGTTCACCGAAAGGAGCAACATATCTCGTATGAACACCAAAGCTTTCCTGACTACTGTGCTCATTCACCCGGCGCAGTTTGCGACGCTGGTGCAAACCATCGTTCACATGTTCATCGTCCTGGGGAGTATCAGCGGTTTTTTCTCTAACCTGTATAACGACCTGACGGCTTTTGCTCTGGCCATGGCGACCTTCTTCTTCGGCTGGGCCGCGCTCCTGTATATGACGGCCAACCAGAACGAGAATCACCGCGTCCAGGCGAGAACTGCTCTGTATGTGGCACTGAGTGGATTGGCGCTGGCCATTCTCGCCCAGACCATCGCGGGCCTGGTCAACAGTGCAGCGCAGGGGCAATAGTTCTCGTTCTGTTTTCCAGGAAAAGCAGGAGGTCATCGTGACGCAACACATGAGGCAAGCAAGAAAGTGAGCGTTTGCTATGTCGCAGTTCGTGCATGGTCAATCTACCATGCATGCTCTACATACTCCCAAGAAGCACACCGTGCCGACGCATCTACAGATGCCTGATCAGGTGCTGACGCTGTGGTCGTTCAGCCTGACGGCGCGACAGCTCTTGCTGCTGCTGGTGGGCGTGGGCATCGGCGGCACGATCTGGCAGCACCTGGCCCTGTTTGGTCACGACGCTGTGCCTGGAGAGATCGTGCGGTTGCTGCTGTCACTGCCGCCTTTCCTACTGGCTCTCTTCATCGCCTGGTACCAACATGCAGGTCGATATCTCGAGATCTGGATGGTGGTGCTGGTGCGCTACCGACTGCGCCGGAAACGCTACCTCTGGCGCAGCATTCGCATCTACGAGCAGCAGCTCTATCCGATCATTCCAGGGGGAGATAACCCAGACGTGGAAGAGAGAGCCAGCCTGAGTATGCAGAATCCGCTTGCAGGGGAGGAGACACGATGAAGCTTGCACGCGAACAGCCAGGTGTGCAGCGCGACATGGTGCGCCTGCGCGAGACGAAAGACAACATGCTCTGCCTTTATCTAGGTGGATCCCCCACACGGCGCAGCTATCGCGCCGTGCTCGAGGTCTCGCCCATCAACCTGTCGCTCAAAGTGGAGGATGAGCAGGAGGCCATCATCGAACGCTTTGGGGCGCTCATCAAATCATTGTCCTTTCCCGTGCAGATCCTCGTACGTAACCAGCGCTTGGATCTCGCTCCCTACATCCAGCGCTTGCTGGTGCAGCCGAACAGGCAGGTGCAGCATCCACCCACCTGGTATACACTGGCCCGGAGCTTGGCCGACCTCTTACAAAAGATCGCCTCCCAACGCACGCTCATCGAACGGCATGTCTATGTCATCATTCCGGCCTCTCAGGGTGCTGGTGGTTCCCAAAGGCGAAAAGGGTTCTCGACGCCTTTCGGCAAGCGTCGGGCGCAGCGTGTGGCTGAGACAGAGGAACAAGCCCGGCAGGAACTGACCCTGCGCGCAGAGGCACTCGCCCAACAACTGGCATCATGTGGCCTCACCTGCCATCGCCTGCGCAACGCAGAGCTGGCACGACTTGTTTACAGCTGCCTGACACCCGTGCGTGCCCTCGCTCATCCCCTCACAGATCAGCTCTTGTCAGGTGTGGGACGGCCCACTCGTGTGAAACGGCGTTCGGGGGTGGCGCCCCACTCCCAGAGACTGCAAGCAAGCGGAAGCGAGCACCACAGAGAAGCCCCCACGCAGTTGATTGACTATGGAGAACGCTCGCTACCGCTGCCTGACCTGCCACATCTGGTTGACCTCCTGGCCCCGGAGTGCATCGAGGTCACGCCAGATGCACTGCGGATCGGACAAGAATATGCCTGCGGCCTCGCCGTGACGGCCTGCCCGCGCGAGGTCTCCTTCGATGGCTGGCTGGCCCCGCTCTTCCTGCACGACGAGGTGATGGACATCAGCTTCCACTACCACCCGCAGGACATGGCGGCTATGAAGCGGCAGCTTGTGCGCAACCGGGCCGGGCACGCCTCGGGTCGCCGCTTTAACCGGCGCGAGGGACGTGCAGACGACCCCGATGCGCTGGTGGCCGAGGAAGATATCAACCGCTTGCTGGATGATCTGGCGCGCTCCAGGGAACGTGTGTTTGACCTGGGCTTTTACCTCCTGCTGCGGGCAAGCAGCCGCGAAGCGCTCACCGAGCGGGTGGAGCGCCTCTACTCCGTGCTCGGACTGCTCTCACTGGACGGGGTAGCACATCCAGCCACCTTTGAGCAAACCGAGCTCTTGCAGTCCTGCCTGCCGCAGGCACGTGACGAACTGTTGCGCACGTCCACGCAGGATTCGACGACGCTCGCCACCATGTTCCCGTTTCAGTCCAACTCGCTCTCCATGCCGGGTGGCGTGCTCGTAGGGGTAAGCGAGACGCACGAGCCGGTGCTGCTCAATCCCTGGGACGGCTCGCTAGAGAACCCGCACCTTTTCATCGGCGGGGTGACTGGCTCCGGCAAAAGCTATCTCGGCAAACTGCTTGTCGAGCGCGACCTCCTGCTGAACTGGCAGCGCGGCGACCAGTGCTTCGTGATCGACCCAGACCTGGAGTACCAGCAGCTTGCCGAAGCAATGGGTGGTACCGTGGTGCGTCTGGCCCCGGGATCTGCGCAGCGCCTCAACCCCTTCGACCTGCTGCCCCCACGCTGCGATTTCCGCACCTACCTGGTGGAGGCGAGCAAGGGCGACCGATTGGCCGAGAAGATTCAGGACCTGCATGCCATGCTCGATATCATCCTGGCAGAGGACGTGACTGCCGCCTCGTCAGGCGCTGGCATGTTGACGAAACGCGAGAAGGGTCTCCTGGATCGGGCGCTCTACGAAACCTATCGTAGGGTAGGTATCACTGGCGATCCGCGCACGCATCATCGTCAGCCGCCACTTTTGCACCAGCTCTACGAACTCTTGAAAAGTGGTCTCTGTGGGCCAGACGAGACTGACCTCTCCGGGCGACTGTACCGCTATGTCTCAGGCAGCCTGTCCAGCCTGTTCTCCGATGTCACCTCGGTCGACCTGGCAAGTCACCTGGTGGTGTGGGATATTCGCGATATGCGCAGCGAACTGCGTCCCCTGGCCATTTCGCTCATCGCCGACCGTGTTTGGACGCAGGCGCTCTACGACAGTCGGAGGCCGCGCGCGCTCTACATCGACGAGGCGGCCTCGCTGATCGAGCATCCTGCCGGTGGGCACTTCCTGGCGACGCTCTCGCGCCGTGCGCGCAAGCGCTACCTGCGCCTGGTAACCATGACGCAAAATCCCGAACAGTTCGTGCAGGATCCGTGGGGCAGCGTCGTGGCCTCCAACGCGGCCATCAAAGTGCTCAAGACACAGGATGCAACGAGTGCGGCAGCGGTAGCAGAGCGCTTCCACTTGACCCGCAGCGAACAGCAGCGCCTCATCACCTTTGGCAGGCAGGAGGCGCTGGTGCTGGCCGGGGGCAAGCGCGTGACCATCACCATCCAGGCCAGCCAGCGCGAGCACGCGCTGATCACGACCAATCCAGTTGAACGTGCCGAATACACCAACATGGCATTCGAACAGAGTAGTAGCGTCAGACCTGTAGAAGCTCATGTCCAATCATCGGGAGCGTCACACGATCTTGCACTCAGCCGTCAGCAGACGGTGCCTCTGCATCTCCTCCAGGAGCAGGAGGGCGACACGGATACCGTGAAGATCAGGACGAACAATCATAGGCAACCAGAACAACACACGAAAACGTAGGCACAGCGACAGGAGGGCAGGGATGCACAGAGCAAGCACGACTGAGCAGATTGGTGAGACGGCGAAGCAGGCAGCAGAGAGAACTCTCATGACGCAGGTTCAGACCGTAGCCGGAAACGAAGGTTTCCTCGCGTCAGTGATCGTTCCGCGAGCTACCAGCACCAGAGATATCACGGTGCTCGAAACAGCCATGCAGGGCCTGGCGCAAGATGCTAGACATCCAGTGGCGTTGGAACTGGTGGCAACGGCATCCTCCCGCCACTTCTTGCTACGGGCCACCTCAGCTATGTCGCTCAAGCATCTCGTAGACCAGGTGCAAGCACGTTATCCCCAGGCCATCATCCGACCGGTGGGCCAGCCTGACGATCCCCTTGCGCTGCGGGAGGGCGAGACGGTCTCAGTGGTGGAGTTGCGCGCTGGTGCAGCTGCGTACCTTCCCCTGCGCGCGTTTCGCGAGCGAGAACTGCTACAAGAAGGTGCAGATCCCTTGCTCGGCATCATGGGAGTATTTAACCACCTTCCAGTTCACATGCGTGTGGTGACCCAGCTGGCGCTCATTCCAGCTTCCCCGACGTGGTCGCACGCCTATCGTCGCAAGTCGGTCGAGCATCCCCTCGAACAGGAACGCCTGCGCGCGCGACGTGAGTTGAGCGCTGTGCAGGCAAGCGGCCCCAGCACGCTCCAGCTAGTGGGTATGGGCGTGCTGGTCTCGCTGCTCCTCGTGTGGTGGCGCTTCAAACAGCAACTTGACGTACTCATCCCATCCTGGCTGCTGCAAGCTGGCCTGTCGCTGCTGCATGGGAAGACGCCACAACTCACCTCCGCCCATCTGGCCGTGTTAGAAATCGGAGGGATCGTGGCACTGGCGGGACTCTTCTGCCTGGCATTTGTCGTCCTGCAGATCAGGAACCGTCTGGGGTCGTCTCCCGTGTACGATATGCGCCTGGTGGATGAAAAAACGGCCCGCCCGGCCTATCGCGTGCGTCTGCGCCTCCTGGTGTTTTCCACCGAATCGGAGACAATGCCAGCACACCACATACGCCCATCTGAGATACTCAGACGATGCTTCCCGCCACAACCATTCGCCAGGTCGTCGCTGATCGATGCCTACCAGAGCTGGCGGGAAACAGCACAGCTGAACAAACAGCGCAGGCGGGAACAAGGCGACGTGCTTGACCATCTAGTGGCAACCTACCGGCAGTATCATACCGCCTCTGGTGGCTACTTTACGCCACGTCGGCTCTCCCAGGCAAAGCTACGCCGTTTGCTCACACAGCACCGAGGGTGGCTGCCTATGGGTCGCACCAGTTGGGCCTATGATCTGCGCCGGTCAAGTCATCTGCTCAGCGTAGCGGACATCGCCGCCCTGTGGCACCTGCCGCAGGCGCAGGACCTATTCGACCTGCCGTATGTGGAACGTGCTCGCGCCCGCACAGCGCTGGCACCCTCTGAGCTGGCCCAGGGCAATGGCTGGAAGATCGGCACCTCCAGTCATGCCGGGCACTACGTGCCGGTCTTCCTGCCAGAGGAGTGTCTGCGGCACAACCTGCTGGCCGTCGCCAGCACCGGCAAGGGCAAAAGTACGCTCTTCCAGCACCTGGCTCAGGCAGTGTATGCCATGCGCGCTAGCACTGGCGGCGCGGGGGGTCCTGGTCTGGCCTTCATAGAGCCGCACGGTGATGTCGTGCATGCTCTGTGCGGGCTGGTTCCCGCAAGTGAGCGGGACAACATGGTGCTGATCGATCTGGCCAACACCGACTATCCGGTGGGCATCAATCCGCTCGATATGGTTGGCAAGGACCGAGATAAGGTGGTCGACAACCTGATCACCATCGCCGAACACCTGTGGGCCTCCAGCTATGGCTCGCGCACGGAAAACGTCCTCGAATACGCCTTGAAGACGCTGGCCGATGCCAATGAGTTGCTCATCGAGACTGATCCCTACCAGGGGCCAGACCGGCAATATACGCTGCTTGATGTCGTGCCGCTCTTACGAGCGGTGAGTTTTCGCCACGCCGTGTTGGAGCAGGTGCGCGACAGCCTGCTCACCGACTGGTGGCAGCACTACTACGAGCCACTGGATGCTCACCAGCAGCGTGAGATCACCTCCTCGGTCATCACCAAACTCTCCAAGTTCTCAAGTTCCCGCGTTGCGCGGCGCATCCTGGGTCAGCCGCGTTCGACCATCAACCTGCGTGAGGTCGTCCGCTCAGGGCAACACCTGCTGGTCAGCACCGCGAGTGGCGTGGTCGGTGCCGATCTGTCTGAACTGATTGGGATCGTCCTCCTCGGTCTCTTCGAAGCGGCGCTCTCGGAGCAGGCTGACCTGCCATTTGAGCAGCGGAGGCGCTACCTGGTGCTGATCGACGAATTCCAGGTCTATCGGGGTGCGAACTACCAGAGCATGCTGGCGGAGTTACGCAAGTATGGTGGTAGTTTCGCCCTTGCCACGCAATCGCTGGCGTACCTGGACCGCCTGGATCGCACCCTGCGGGCGACGGTGCTGGCCAATATCGATCACCTCTTTGCCTTCCATATGGCTGGAGAAGATGCCCGGCTTCTGCATGAACTGGATGGCATCACGGACGAGGATATCACCAACCTGGATGATTTCCAGTGCTACGTGAAACTGTCGCTACACGGTCATCGCCTGCCTGTCTTCTCGCTCAATGTGAATGCTCCGCTCACGCCTGATGAGAACACCGCAAGGCTTGTGCACCTGCGGAGTCAGGAACGCCATGCCCGCCCTGTCGGGGTGGTAGACGACCTGATAAGGCAGATCCAGGCGCGTCAAAAGAGCGCAGCGCCAACCATGAAAGGAGCATCTCATAGACGTGAGGGAGAGGAAACAGGGATTGGCAATGACGGTTTGGGAGAAGAGGCAAGCAATACTAGACGTCATAAGAAGCGAGGCGGGAGCAATCGCAATAAACAACAGGATGGAGCTGTCCCGGCGCACATGCATCTCATGTACCATGAGGAGCATGAAAGCGAAGTATCCCGCGAAGATGGAGAGGAAGAGCGTGACGGAACCGATCCATAAATCCCTGCTTCGAAAACGCCAGTCAGGGTACAAGCCTACTGCAAAAAAACTGCCAGAGATTGGTGCATCCCTGACTGATATTGATTGGCGGCTCTTGCACTGGCTGCTGCGCTATCCCTTGCAACGAGTCGAAGACATGCTGGTGGGTGTAGCTCGTTGGACGAGCCGTGCCACCATCTATCGCCATGTGCATGCGCTGGAAACTTGTGGATTGATCGAAAGCGTTCTGCCAAAAACACCGGGAGCGGGAAAGCGGCTGTACCATCTGAGCAATCCTGGTCTGCATCTCTTAACATTACACCTGGACACGCCAGCCCGCAAGCTTGCACGCAAGTGGCAAACAGATGAAGCGGGTCTATTGCGCCTGTTACCACGCTTGCCAACGCTGCTTCTGCTCCAGGAGGTGGTGAACGGCCTGGTCACACATGCGGCTGACGTCTTGACGACTCAGGGGCGAAGACCCGAGCTTGTACGTTGGACGTGGCAGCGTGATGTGACGCATCGCTTCCGATACCGCGAACAGAGCATGCGCTTCTTTGCCGATGGCGTGCTTGCTCTCTGTATTCGCACGCATCAAGGCGAGAAGAGGGCTCTGGACAAGTGGTATGGAGTCATGCTCCTCTCAACAGAACTGGATGACGAACGCTTGATGCGCACGCGGCTGCATCGACTCTTGTGTTGGCGTGAATCCCCTGAACGCTGGTCGTCTTATCAACACATGCTACCAGTCCTGATTCTTGCGAGATCACTGCGACAGCGCGATCACTGGCAGAGCGCTGTCAAGGCTTCGGCGCTGAAGCTGTGCCTGGATCCGCTTGCTGGTGCACTGGTGTGTGTTCCTCCCACGGAAGGCATATTGGTGAATCCCTGGATGCTCAACTGGCGCACGCTCACTACAGATGTGTCCTGTCACCTGCAAGATGTACTGAAGCCTGTGCCACGTGAAGCCTTTCCATCCACACTTCCATTGGAGGAAAGCGAGTATGAACAAGAGCACATTGCACGTTTGCAGTCGAACGATGCGCCTCTTGGGGAAACCTTTGGTGCGTCTGCTCGTCTCAGTTGTTTCATAGTGGGAGAACTCACGAAGCGTGCTGCTCAAGCCACAAAGGCTGGCCTGGAAGAACGGGAGGTGGTCTGTTTGCTGGGACTGTGCCTGACACCTTGTCAGTGGAGCATCGTGCGCCTGTTGCTTGCACACCCGCTGTTGTCCACCGAGGACCTGGCGGCCTTTCTTGGCATCCAACGGAGGTCGGTGCGCTGTTCATTGTATGGCCTGCATCAACTTGGCTGCCTTGAAGCGATTTCAACCGAGATCGGGAAGCGCTGGCGTCTCGCTGGGCGCGGGTTGCGTATGATTGCCGCTGCACATCATCTCCACATCAGCAGCATTGCGGATATGCATGAAGTGGAGACAGACGGGGGCATGTCGATTATGAGGCAGCGTGGAGAGGCCTGGCTCTTGCAGCATATACAACACACCGCCGGGCTCTACGGCTTCTTTGCCAGCCTCGCCAAGGCAGCAAGACGGGCACAAGGGCAGGAACTCTGCTGGTGGGAGACGGGATCGGTGTGCGAACGACGCTACCAGGTGGGTGAGCAGTGGTACAATCTGAGGCCAGATGCACTTGCGGAATATCGAATAGGCCAGCAGTTTACACATTTCTGGTTGGAGTGGGATCGTGGCACTATGAACCTGCGCGATCTGGCGGTCAAGTTCACGTCTTACGCGCACTACATCGCCTCGCGTGAGTGGGCCAGAGAGGACTCGATATTACCAGCACTTGTCTGTGTCGCACCCGATATCGCCCAAGAGAGGCGCCTGCAACGAGTGGCTCAGGCCAGGCTTATGCAGTGTACTGGATTGGAAGTATGGACAACTACAGAGGTACTCTTTCATGAACATGGTCCACTCGCCCCCATCTGGTTGCAAAGTCTTCCACCGCGTCGTCAAGCAGCAAAGCCGGGAAGTGTATTCAGACGGTGCATGTTCGATAACGAATTTCCGAATCCACAAAAACCGGGTTATCTTCATCGTGCTTATGAGGTGCAGATTTCATGAAGAATTAGTACATATGATCTCATAGTATTGCGTCTTTGCAACACTATAAGAAAGAATACAACTAGATGCTCTTGAAGCGGAGATGCTTCGTGTCTAACAGCAATAGAAAGGTAGAATCCATGGCGAGACGCGGGAACGGTGAGGGTTCAGTTTATAAGCAGAGGAACGGCCTGTGGGCTGCCAGTATCACTATAGAGGGAGGGAAGCGGAAGTACCTCTATGGGAAGACGCGTAAAGAAGTTCAAGAAAAACTGGCGACTATGGTGCATCAACAGAGACAGGGCATGCTTATTGCTACTCCGCAGCAGACGGTTGGCCAATTTTTAACAGACTGGTTGGAGAATACATACAAACAGAGCGTGCGTCCTCGAACCTACGAACGCTATGAGGAGGCGATACGTTTGCATCTGGTACCTGTCCTCGGGAAGTATCAACTCCAGAAGCTATCGGCTCAACATGTGCAGGCATTTTATGCCAGGAAGTTGAAGGAAGGTCTCTCTCCGACAACGGTCATCTACTATCACAGCGTCTTACACAATGCTTTGGCTACTGCTGTGAAATGGGGGCTTGTTGCCCGCAATGTCTGTGATCTGGCCACGCCCCCACGTAAGGCTCGCTTTGAGATACAGCCCTTCACGGCTGAGCAAGTACAGTGTTTCCTTGCTGCAAGTCGAGGAAATAAGTGGGAAGCTCTTTTTACACTTGCTCTGGCTACTGGAATGAGACAGGGTGAGTTGCTGGGCCTTAAGTGGCAAGACATAAATTTCTCAACGGGAACGCTTCAGGTACGCCGCGTCCTCACTCGTATCCCTCGCGAGGGGACAGGGGTAAGAATGTTTCGTGAGGAAGAACCAAAAACGGAGAAAAGCCGCCGTAGCATAACAATCGCTTCCATGGCTCTTGAGGCGCTCAAGCAGCATCGTGTGCGTCAATTAGAGACCAAGCTCCGAGCCGGCCCCCTCTGGGAAGATCATGATTATATCTTCTGTACGCTGTCTGGCACGTATCTCAGACCTAACCATGTGGTCGATGAATTCAAAAAGCTTTTGAAGAAGGCAGGTCTGCCAAAAATTCGATTTCACGATTTACGCCATAGCGCTGCAACATTACTTCTTAGCCTCGGCGTCCACGCCAAAGTCGTCCAGGAGATGCTGGGCCATACTCAGATCAGCATGACGATGGACATTTACTCGCATGTGTTACCAAGTATGCAACAGGACGCTGTAAGTAGACTGAATGATCTCCTAATAAAACCTCATGAACAAGATGTGGGAGAGGTCAATTAGCGTTATTGCTTCTTTTTGCACTGTGTGACAGGCGAAGGTCGGCGCTCAATGGTTTACCCGGCGCTTCGACAACTGTGAGTAGTCCTTGAAGATCACCTACCATGAGTGTTCCATATGCGATTTGCATATCTTTGAACAGTGCATGTTGTTAATCAACTGGAATAACGTTTTCCACATGGACTGCCACTGCGATGCGTATCACCACCACTATGTGTTTTGTGCCTGCTTTATCGATAACGAAACTGCCTTCTGGGACGCTGCGCTCGATGCCAAAGCTGTGCTTTGTCAGGAAGGTTGGGTCTCCACCGGATTTGGTTCAGGATGAGCTTTGTAGAGTCACCACCTCAGCACTTTGTAACAAATTGCTTGATGAATAGATCTGGAAAGAAGTGTGTTCTAGATAAAGAAAAGCTTTGTGGAAGCTGGTAAATGACCTACCAAGTGAGCAAGTTATGCCCTCTCAGTGGTCAGTTTGCCCCCCAATGTTGAGCAGCCCAACCATTTACCAGTTGAGAAACCGTCGACTTTCGCCGCTCGCGATGAAGCGTTTTTGGTAATTCTGGGCGCCGGAGATGTGAGCACATATGACCAGAAAGTTCGGACGTTCTTCCGTCCTGGAAATCTCAACATGGTGTGGGAGGAATCTACAGACCTCTGCGAGTCATCGCAAGCCGAGGAAGCTTCCTCCAGGCTCGTCTTCGCGCCCCGGATACCTCTGCCGATTCTTCCCACACCACGAGGCCTTGTTCAGCACGCTTCTCACCGAGATGCCCGTGGTGTCGACTTTCGCTGGAACCGGGCCGACATTTCCACGGATCGCGCTGGAAACTGTCACAATGGTTCGTTCCGATCTGTCTATAGTCGTGACAGACCAGAAACATGACGAACAGTTTTTTCACGAGGGAAGCCATGTATAATCCATTCCAGGAAACCATTATTCCTGATGTCACCGATGAAGACCTCGTTCTTCAAGCCCAAAATGGGGACTGGGGCGCGCTTGAGCAACTCGTCGGGCGGCATCAGGCATGGATCTTTAATATCGCCGTTCGTATGGTTCGCAAGCCGCAGGAAGCAGAGGATATCACACAAGAAGTTCTTCTCAAGATGCTCACCAAGCTAGGCACCTTCCAGGGCAAAAGCAGCTTTCGAACGTGGCTCTACCGCATCGTCGTCAACCATGTCCTCAATCTTCAACAACGACCAAAGGAACTCACCTTTTCTGCATTGGGCACGCTGATTGAGCAATTGCCCGATTCTGCGTTGCCTGATCCATCGGACGTGTCTCTTCCCCTCTCTGTGCTTGTCGAGGAAGCCAAAGTTGGCTGCACGCTCGGGATGTTACTCTGTCTGGATCCGCGACAACGGCTGGTCTTCATCCTGGGAGAGGTGTTTGGGGTGAGCAGCGAGCTGGGGGCAGAACTCATGGATCTTTCGCCCAGCAACTTTCGTCAAGTGCTGACCCGTGCTCGGCGTGATCTGTACAATTATATGCATGAGCGATGCGGCCTCATCAACCAGGCGAACCCGTGCCGGTGTGCACGCAAAACGCGCTCATTCATCGAGCGGGGCTATGTTGACCCGCAGCGTCGAAGCTTTACTCAGGAGCGCCTTGCACAGGTTGCCGAGATTGCCTCAGACCGTACGCAGGAACTCCACCATCTCTTCGAACAGCAGCATGCCACCATCTATCGAGAGCATCCTTTTCTTGCCGCCCCTGATTTCAGTGCCAGGTTGCGTCAACTCATCAAGACGCCAGCGTTCCGCCAGATCTTGCTCTTAGATGCAGAAGCGTAAGCGAATGCAAACTGTCACAGTGCTGGTCTAAGGGAGTGAGAAGCAAAAAAACGTGTCGCTCGGCCCCCTCGCCCAGGCAAGAGATCTTTGGGGCCAGAGCCAGTGACACAAGGATTTCTCACATGTTCCGTTTATCGTAGCGAAGAGACAAGAAACAGGAGATGTTCTATGACGACGAGTAATCAGGCCACACACACAACCCTTCAACAACAGATCGAGACCTTGCAGGACCAGCTTGCGGAACAAATTCCCGCTGAGGTCCTGGTTGAGTTGTCCAAAAGCATTACCACACTGGTTCAAACAGGAATCGCCCAACAGAGCGTGAAGGTAGGCGAGAGAGCACCCGACTTCACCTTGCCCGATGTCGAAGGCTCGCCAGTTGCCCTCTCTGAACTGCTCAAGCACGGCCCCGTCGTGCTCACCTTCTATCGTGGGGAATGGTGCCCGTTCTGCAATCTCACGCTTCGTGCGTATCAACGTATCCTCCCGCAGATTCGGGCTTTGGGAGCATCACTGGTGGCTGTTTCGCCACAGACGCCCGAGCACTCCTTGTCAACGGTTGAGAAGAAGGAGCTCACCTTCCCCGTTCTCAGTGATGTCGGCAATAGCGTGGCCCGCAAGTACCGTCTCGTCTTCACGCTGGAGCAGACCTTCCGAACGCTCTACACGACCATTGGAGCGGACCTGCCAAGCTTCAATGGCGATCCATCATGGGAGTTGCCGATGCCAGCAACATTTCTTCTCGCGCAGGATGGAACGGTTCGTCTGGCCTTTGTTGATGAAGATTTCACCCACCGGCTGGAACCAGCGACCCTGCTCGCTGGTCTGCGGGCTGTGGGGAGCAATGGGCCAATGAAGACCAATCGTTAAGCCGCGCGAAGAGATCCGTTTTTCCGAATTGGGCCCGGTTCCAGCGAAAGTCGACACCCAGGGCAACTGTGTGAGAAGCGTGCTGAAAAAGGCTTCGTTGTATGGGAAGAATCGGCAGAGATATCCGGGCCGCGAAGACGAGCATAATGTGATCAACAAACTGCGCTGAGAGCGCGAAGAAGGGGAAAGCTGTGGATGGGAGATCTGGGTCAGACAGGAGGCAATCGCACTTTCGAAGTGGGTAAGCAGCCCAGTCTCATGAACAGCAGCGACTAGGAGCAGTCCACCTGCCCCATCTTGCCAGCCCTGTTCAGGAGTTGAGCTTGGGTCTTGATTTTTTTCCCATCTGAGCGGGCTGCCGCACCATTCCATGCGCCGCACGGATACGATGAAGATGGGTGATGCTGACCAGCACCGCGAAGTGGGTGTTCAGCTCTTTCTGAAGAGAGGAGCTTGGCAGGCTTGGCCGTCTTCCGACACCTGGCTTCCAGCCACTCCTGGATGGGCTTGCGCATCTTGGCGATGTGCCCGTGCCTCCCATCGTGCAAGGCCGCTTCTCGGATGTCGTGCGGAACTGTTGGAGCCACCGGTAGGCAGTAGATCGACTGGTTTGCACTCCTGCAATCTGGGCAGCTTCCTGCCAAGGCTGGCCTGCTTGCAGGAGCACCATCATCTGCTTTTTGGCTCGCTGTCGTGGTTCATCCTCCACCATGCTTTTCCTCGCTTCATTCTCTGCTTGCTTCACGCGTCCTCGGCTCAATGAGCGGTGTCGCGTTCACTCGCTGTGTCCATCTCAGCCTTTTCCAGAACCGAGCGTCCTCGCGCACGCGCGGCAAAACGCTTCGCGGCGGCTTAAGGCACTCGCGAGAGCGTCTCCGAGTCTGCGCGGTCCTTCGCGGCGTCGCTTGCGTCGTCGCGGGGATGTGACTTCCCGGATCGCAGGACGTCGAGCGGGATCACACGGACCCTCACGCCGCCGAGCTCTGCCACGTCGTCGCCGAGGGGCTCCATTGAGAACGGCACGCTACCGGCGCGCAACGGAATGAGGACGGCTCCGTCGTCGCCCCGCAGAAGGAACGTGAGCTCGAGCCGCACGGCGCCACGCTCGTAACCGGTGCCGCCGTCCTCCTCTGGATGCGGTGCGTGCTTCCAGCCGCCGCTTGCGAGCAGTTCTGCGACGTGGTCGTGATCCTCGAGCCAAACGGCGAGGTCGACGTCGTCGTGCGGGCGCGTGACCTTGCCTGCGTAGAAGTCCACGGCCCAGCCGCCAAAGAGCCAGTAATCGATGCCGCGGTCGGTCAGCGCCTCAATCACGCTCGCGAGCGCCGCGAGTTGCTCCTCGTCCTTCGTCACGACAGAAGCTCTTCCACGGCCGACCGAAACGCAGCTGGTTGCTCGAGCCACGGGAAGTGACTACAATCCGGTTCCTCCTCGAAGAGTCTGGGCCATCTCGGATCGTACTCGACAACGATTCCCTCATTCGTCATGCCTGTTTCTCCTTGGGTAAGATTCTTCTGTACTCG
>Ga0137378_10000802_pt1 | contig 25446 bp, 19 predicted proteins | sample SagtaG_21_FD_104813 | JGI IMG/M metagenome (GOLD analysis project Ga0137378, IMG submission 104813) | Vadose zone soil microbial communities from Sagehorn Ranch, Mendocino, California, USA - Sage2_L_60_16 metaG | ecosystem: Environmental > Terrestrial > Soil > Vadose zone | place: USA... | reverse complement strand
CGCAGACTTACGGCCCGAGCTGGCACTTCTTCGGCCGCCCGCAGAGCCAGTCCTTGCACGACTCGGTTTACGATAACGGCAAGCCGCAACTCATGCTGCGGGAAGCCTCGGTCGCGACGGGTACGAGTCAGGCGGGCCCACAAGCCTCCTACGCGAGTCTGGTTTCGCGAACCGTGACGCCGGCCGGAAACGTTTCTCCCGGCATGCCTGTCTTCGTCTTGAACACGGGTACCGTGCTCTCCGTCAGCGGTTACGGATATCAGGACAGCCGCATCAGCTACTCCCTGGTCGGCGGAGGCGCTGGCGTCATCAGTGCCGACGACGTCGACTGGAACACCACCACTCGTCTCAACGCCCAGCGCGGCGTCCGCGTAACCCTGCACAACAGCCACGCGAACGCAGGAACGCCGGGCTTGTAGCCATGCTCATGTAGGGACAGCCGCCATCGGCTGTCCGCCGAGCGCAGCTCGGTAGGGTTTGAGCCGCCAGCCAAAAGCTGGCGGCTTTTGTTTTCCGCGCGCGCAAGCAAGAACGGGAAGGGCCCGTCTTCAGTCGGGGCCGTAAGTCGTACTCTGCGTCCGGCTTTATCCGCTGAGGGGTTCCCGCGCTGCAACCCATCACCTTCATTCTTGCGACTTTCGTCACCAATAACTCATCTTACAGAGCGTCGCATTTCCTCCAAGGACGTCCATTATGCAGAAGATCAACATCGCCGAGAAGTTCTCTAAAATTTCCGAATACTACAAGCCCTACATCGCCGGCGAACTCAACAGCCAAATGGTCAAGCTGGTGAAAGCCAACACCGAATTCGTCTGGCATCACCATGACCACGAAGACGAAATGTTTCTCGTGGTCAAAGGCCGCTTCCGCATGGACTACCGTGAGAACGACGTTCGCGACGAAGCCTCCCGCGACCGCCACGAATGGATCGAAAGTGGGGAGTTCATCATCGTCCCCCGCGGCGTCGAACACCGTCCCGTGGCCGAAGAAGAAGTCTGGATCATGCTCTTCGAGCCCGCCTCCACGCTGAACACCGGCAACGTCGTCAATGAGCGCACTCAACCCCACTTGGAGCATGTGTAAGCGCGATCCGCGTAAAATCACTCATGGAACTCACCGTCTATTCCGCCGCCTGGTGCCCCGAGTGCCGCGAGGCCAAGCGCTTTCTCGCCAAGCACAACATTCCCTACAAAGATATCGATGTCGAGACCACCCCCGGTGCCATCGACGAAGTCGTCAAGCGCACCGGCAAGCGCGCCATCCCCCAGTTTGTGATCGATGGCGAGTGGGTCCAGCCCTACCGCGAAGGCAAAGGATTCCTCTACGACCAGATGGCCAAGCGCCTGGGCATCAAGACGCCTTAGCCGTTGGTGTTCCTGTGTGTCCCCTCCGTGGTGAAAAGGTCTTCACCCAATCGCATGTACATCATCTTCAGTACCGTAGCCAACCCGCGCTAGACGGGCGAAGATACCTACTCCAAGTTCCCGGCGTCGCTAGCGCCCTGCGCTCAAGAGCCTGAAACAGAATGACTTGGAGCGAGGACGCTTCTTCGAATCTCATGGCCGATCCCCAGATCAACGAACCTGACCCCGTCCCCGCGACCGAAGCCCACCCCCTGCAGGAATCCAGCATAGTTAGCGACAGCTGGCAGCAGATGGTACAGGCCGTCATGGGAGTCGTGCTGCTTGTCGGAGCCCTCGCCATGGTCCACTATTACGCGCCGACCACCGCGCTCGGGGAGCCTCCCAGCGATCTGCAAAAACAGGTTCACGAACTTACGGCGCAGGTCGAGCAACTCAGGCAAGATCAGGCCATGCCCGCCGTAGTGCTGACCCACTACCGCAATTCCATCGGCTACATTTATGGCGTCTATCAGGTGGGCTTCGCAAACCAGCGTCCAGTGGTTCGCGCGCGGGTTTCCGGCACAGGCTTTCTGGTGGGCAACGGCTTGCTGGCCACCAACCGCCACGTAGCCGAGCCCTGGTACGGAGACGAAGAAGCCCAAAAGCTCATCGATCGGGGAGCCACCGGCATGCTAGAGAGTCTGGTAGTCTTCTTCCCCGGCTCGCCTACGCCCGTGACGTTGTCGCCCGCATCGGTATCGAAGACTTCTGATCTCGCTGTCCTGCGCCTTGAAGATTCCGATACGGTTCGCGGTCTCCCGATTTTGCCTCTCGCCAAGTCTCCCGGCTCTCCGGGACAATTGGTCACTCTAATCGGCTACCCGATGGGCATTGCCGGGATGGTCGCCAAGTCCCCTACGGGAATCTACGAGCGCCTGGCCTACCGCCACAATGACATCAGCGCCGCGAGCGAGTTGGCTGCACTGTCGCTGATTCGCCCCTCCACCACTTGCGGACATCTCGGCGACGTAGTCGGCGACAAGCTCATATACGATGCACCCACCGCCCACGGCGGCAGCGGCGGCCCTGTCTTCAATACCAAAGGCGAAGTCATCGGCATCAATTCTGCCTATATGGATGGATTCTCCGGAGGCACACTCGGAGTCTCGGTCGACGTGCTTCGCCCCCTACTGCTGGAAGCGCAAACCCAAAAGCAAAACTAGAACCGATCTCGTAAAGGCAGTGGGCCTACTTTGAAACCAGTAGCCCCTAAAAAGGGTTGTCATTCCGAGCGCCTTGTTTCTGCCGCCAGGAACCTGCTTGTCGCGCTTCATTCCTCGCGCAGCAATACCGTAGGATTCACCGCGAGCGCGCGCCGCGCTGGAATCCATGCAGCCACCAGCCCCAGCAATGCCATCGCTAAAACAACACCAGCCAATACCACCGGATCGCGTGGAGTTGCCTGATACACGATGAAAGCCAGCACTCGGCTGGCCAGAATTCCGAGAAGCAATCCCGCCGCCGAACCAGCCGCCAGCAACTTGAATGCCCGCCCTAATGCGGCCCGCAGCACTTCCCTACGCTGCCCGCCGAGCGCGATGCGAATTCCCAACTCCCGCAACCGCTTGCTGACCGAGTAAGCCGCCATTCCAAAGATGCCGGTGATCGACAGCATCGCGCCCATCACGCCGAGCACCCCCAGGGCCAGCGTCGCCATCCGGGAAGGAAACAGCGCCGATTCTAGTTCCTGACTCCACGTTCGGATGTCAAACGGCAGCCCCCTATCTAATTCACGCACTTTGCTTCGGATCGCTGCCACCAGTTGCTGCTGATCCCGGTCCGACCGCACCACCAGCGTTGTCTGAGGCGAGGGTGACTGCAGGACCGGGAGAAACATCGCCGGCTGGGGGTCTTCGGCGAGGCTCGAATATTTTCCGTCTTCGACAACGCCCACTACCTGTACCCGCGATCCCCCCGGCATCTTGAAATAACCGGCCAGCGCGTCGGACACGGAGCCAAAGATCTTGCGCGCAAACTCCCGATTGACTAACGCTACGCGCGGCGAGTTCTTATCGTCGTGCCATGAGAAACTTCTGCCCGCCAGCAAAGCCGTTTGGGCCGCCTCGAAGTATCCCGGAGAGACGTTGTACAGTGCGGCCTCAGCCGCGGCATTCGATGGCTTCAGATCGGTCGCTTTGTCGGTAAATACAGTCGATCTGTTCGCGCCGTAATACAGCGGCAGCCGATCGACCGTTCCAACCGAGCTCACGCCGGGGATGGTTTCCAAAGCATCGATCATCCGCTTTTGCATTACGGGAACGCTCTCGCCGCTGTAGCCGGCCATGTTCAGAGCGGTTTCCAGCAGCATCGCATTTCTGGGTTCAAAGCCGAAATTGCTGTGGAGCGAGCGCTGCAGGCCGCGTACCGCGACCAGCGAGGAAGTGACCAGCACTGCACAGATCGCAATCTGCGCTACCAGCAAAAGATCTCGAACTGTAATCCGCCGCCCTGCTCTCCCGGATGATCCCATCTTGACGATCTCATAGGGATTCGTGCGCAGCACCTGCCTCACCGGCACTGCGCCAAAGAGGAACCCGCTCGCTACCGCCAGCAGCAACGCGACCAGATAAATATTTGCGTTTGGATTCACAGGAATACTAATGGGAGCTGTCGGCAGCGGGTGCCACACTCTCAATTCGCGCAACAGTGCCACGCTACCCCATAATCCAACCGCGCCTCCAAGCAATGAAATCACGACGGCTTCAGTAAATAACGTTCGCAAAATGCGCGTGCGCCTCGATCCCAGCGCGAGCCGTAAAGCCACTTCCCGCGAACGGTCCGCTGCGCGCGCGGCGAACAGGCTGCCCAGGTTGGCGCATGCGGCCAGCAAAATCAGCCCCGCCAGCAACATCAATCCCGTCAGAAATCCCGTCATCGGACCGCCCAGCCAGTCGCCGGCAAGGCCGGGACGCGCCAGGGAAAAGGTCATTCGCCCATCTTCCTTGGGGTAGGTCGTTTCCAGATAGCTGCCAACCGAGTTGAGGTCGGAAATAGCCTGTGCCGGCGTGACTCCCGCCTTCAGATGTCCCAACACCATCACCAGGTTGCGAGTCCCGCGCTCGTTCGACACATTCGCTCCCTCCACCTGCTCCTGGTTCACCAGCGGCACCCAGAAATCGGGAAAGAGAAACACCAGCGTCCCCTGGAACTCACGAGGCGCTACGCCGAGGATGGTAAAAGGATGCTTGTTCAACTGAACTACACGGCCCACCACGCCGCGATCGTCCTGAAAATGGCTGTGCCAGAACGCATAGTTGAGCACGATAAACGGAGCGCTGTTGGCGCCGTGCTCATCCGAGGCGTGGAAGAAACGCCCCAGATAGGGTTGCACTCCTAAGGCGTCGAAATAGTTCCCGGTTACTTCGAGGATCCACGAGCTGGACGGATTGTTACCCGTATCCAGCCCCACTCCGGCGACGTTATAAGCGGCCAGGTCCTCAAAGCTGCGGTTGCGATCGCGCAGATCGAGATAGTCCGGATACGAGTGGTTGATCGCCTTGTCGTTCCCGCGCTGAATTGCCCAGAGACTCCCCGCGTGCGGCACATTCAGCGGGCGCAGAACCAGCGCATCCAAGATTCCAAACACCACCGCGTTTGCGCCAATGGCCAGCGCCAGCGTCAAAACCGCGGCGACGGTGAACCCGGGAGACTTTTTCAGCAAGCGAAGGGCGTATCGCAGGTCCTGCAGCAGGGTGGTCATGTTCTGCCTTTTCGTAACGATATGGCTACAGGGAAGTAAGTGCAATTCGCGAGCCAAAGGATCGTGACTGCAACTTGATGAGAACGCGGCAACTTGCTGGATCGCAAGTGTACCGGAATCGAAGTGAGTGTCCGGTTTCACCGGAGGGTGTCCGCGAATGAACAACCAAGAATGAACAGCGATACCGGGTGCCCCAATTCTCGCGCGTTCTTTGCGCGATAAGTGGGGATCTTTCGACGGTGCGCGAGAAGTGGAGGATTTTCGACGGCGTCGGGCAGAGTCCTGTGTGCAGACCGGACTGTTCTACTTCCCCCCGCCTCGTCCAACGCTGACCAGACTCACCCGCTCACTCAGTATCCGCGACTTCATAACCGACGCCTGCTCACCGGTAAATAACAAGCTCCCCATACCACCGCGGCGCAAGACCTCGCCTCGCCAAACCGGTGTCATGATTCCCACATACGAGTGGGCGTGGGAACCGAGAAGCAGATGGCCGAGTTCGTGCGCAGCCACCATCCCCAATAACAGCGATAGGTTCACTCCCGACTCAAAGTGCGCCTCGGCCATGCGATTGTAGAAAACGTCGCAGTACTTGCCGCTTCCATCCTCGCCAAGAAAAGCCAAGCCGAAAACCAAGTCGGATGATGTCTTACCCGTCGGAACAATGTGCAGCACGAACTGGTTCGATCCGGGGATAACATGACATTCGTCTTCGACAATGCTAGACCCGCTTGAGCATCCTACCCATTCAATCTCAACTCCCGCCGCGCGAAAGATTCTTGCAGCCTCGATCTCTGCTCGACTCAGCACTGACGGCGCAACGTGAGCGCTGTCATTCACCAGCACGGTAATCTTCCGGATGTCTCGATCCGCGCTGCCTGCGGCGGCAATACTCCCCCCAAACAAAACGATGCTCAACAAAACTACACAGTTTCTGAAGTTGAACCCCATGGCCTAACCCTCCGTACTTGCACGAAGGTGGTCCCGTGCTCGGGGTACCTCAAGGCTCCGCGGGTAACCCCAGGACGAAATTTGGGTGACGGTATAAGCGGCGACATGTCAAACAGTTACAAGGCTTGGTGACATGGGGAACAGATCAGCGAAAGTGCCAAACTTCGGGATTGTGGGGACTCCCACCCAGCCCGGAAATGCAGCCTCGCGCACCTATCGCTTCGGCGTGTTCGAGCTCGACCTGCGCGTCGGCGAGCTGCGTAGGAATGGTCTAAAGGTCAAGCTGCAGGAGCAGCCTCTCCAGGTACTCACGCTGCTCCTCGACAAGCCCGGAGAGATTGTCACTCGGGAAGACTTGCGCAACCGCCTCTGGCCGGCTGATACGTTCGTCGATTTCGATCACAGCCTCAACGCGGCCATCCGGCGGCTTCGGGACGCTTTGGGCGACTCGGCCGAGAATCCTAGATTTGTCGAGACCGTGGCGCGCCGCGGTTATCGCTTCCTGTCGCCAGTCAGCGCCTTACCGTCAAACGGCAATGGGGGAATTGGCGCCGCATCCGCCGTCGCCGAAACCGCCGCCCCGCCTACGCTCCGCTTTTACAAATGGTGGATGTTAGCTGGCGCTGCGGCCGTCGTCCTCGTCGTCCTCGGAATCAAGGTCGGGTTCTTTCTAGGCCGGAGCCACCCCGCGAACCCGCCCCGCGTTTCCCGTTTGACGGCTAACCCCGCTGACGACCGTGTCCGGGCTGCTGCTATTTCCCGTGACGGCAAGTATCTCGCCTACGCCGACGAAACCGGCTTTTACCTCCGTCAGATCAGCACCGGGGAAACGCATCCGGTGATGTTGCCGGCGGGCTTGAAGGCTGGATCCATTAGATGGTTTTCCGACGGCGCTCACATGATCGTAGCCTTGACGGGATCTACTCAGGCATCAAGTCTTTGGGAGATTTCGACGCTCGGCGGGACACCCCGCAGGCTTTCGGACGACGGCAGATCGCCCGCAGTATCCCCCGATGGCAGCGAAATCGCTTTCATCACCGGCCCGCGGATGAGCAACCAGATCTGGCTCATGGCCTCAGACGGCGAACAACCCCGCAAGTTGAGTGGGGAAGAGGGCGACTTCATGGGCGCGCCGGCGTGGTCGCCGGATGGCACGAAGATCGCCTATCTCAGGGGAAGGCTTGCCTACTCTTACGGTGTGAGCGGAGCGATCGAGTTCGTCGATGTGCGCAACCGGCAAGTGAGCCGTCTGCTTCAGCTCAATAGCGCTGGATGGTTCGCCGCGGTCGACGGTCCCTTGATATCGAGTCCGGATCAGCACTTGATTTACACGTTGGCTGAGCCTCCTCCTCGGCAGCTGGATTCCAACCTCTGGTCGGTCGGTCTCGATCTGGGCGGGCATCTCACCGGTACGCCGCTCCGCCTGACCAGCGATCCTGGCACCGTGTCGAGCATCAGCGCGTCAGGAGACGGTAAGCGCGCCGTATACGTCAAAGGCGTCCCCCAGCCCGACGTCTACGTGGCCAGGTTGAAAGGAAGGGAAGCCATCAGCGAACCGGTACGACTGACTCTGGATGACCGGCAAGATCTGCCATTCGACTGGACCCCCGACGGCAACGCCGTGCTTTTCATCTCCGACCGGACTGGAATCTTTAGCGTCTACCGGCAGGCCATAGATCAGATGGTGCCAGAGTTACTCGTTGGAGGCAGCCACCCGCTCCTTACCGCGAGGTTGAGTCCCGATGGCAGCCAGCTTCTCTACCTCGTGTATCCCAACTGGTCCGAGAACGCTTCTTCGGTTCCTCTGATGCGAGTGCCGCTCGGGGGCGGCACTCCGCAGCAGGTTCTCCAGGCAGACTGGATCACTAACCAGCAATGTGCCCGCGCTCCCGCAACTTTGTGTCTGTACAGCGTCGTCACAAATGGCAAATTCACGCTCATGAGCTTCGATCCCCTGAAAGGAAACGGCACTCAGGTTTACCAGGTTAAGGATGACCTTCCCCAGGTCTATAACTGGAGCCTCTCTCCAGACGGAAGCACCGTTGCGATCACCAGAGGGAAGCAAGGGGGTGAGGAGCCCCAGATTCGTTTAGTCTCCCTCAGCAATGGCGCAGAAAAATGGCTGACGATTCAGGGCTGGACGGGAGTGGCCGCTGTGGACTGGGCCGCCGACGGCAAGAGCTTGTGGGCGGCTTCTGCCCGTGAAGAGGAGAGTGTGCTGCTGAATATCGACCTGCAAGGTCGCGCCCGTGTGGTTTGGCGCCCTGGGAAAATGAGCGTGTACTGGGCGATCCCCTCGCGTGATGGAAAATATTTGGCGCTGCATGTTAGCAGCACCAGCGCCAATGTCTGGATGGTGGAACGCCCCTAAAATTCCCTGCTTAAGATCTCCCTGCTTAAGATTTCCTGCCAGCCGATCTTGGCCTCCCTGGTCTCGCCATTTCGGTGGATAATCATCCCGTGGCCCAACTGGAGAATTTCCGTCTCAAGGTATTCCGCACCGTCGCCGAACATCTGAATTTTCGCAAGGCGGCTGAACATTTGTTTCTCACCCAACCCGCCATCACTCTTCAAATTCAAGCGCTGGAAGATGATCTCGGCATTCGTCTCTTCGACCGCGCCGGCAATCGCGTGTCCCTCACTCCCCAGGGAACCCTTCTGCTCGTCTACGCCACGAAAATCGCGACTCTGGTTTCCCAGGCCGAGCAGGAACTTGGCGCCGAGAATGGCAAGGTCTCCGGCGAATTAGCCCTCGGAGTTTCTACGACGATTGCCCAGTATGTTCTCCCACGTTTGCTGGGAGCCTTCCTCGCCGAGCATCCGCGCGTGCAATTCTCGCTCCATAGCGGCAACACCGGCGAGATTGTGCAACTTCTCCTCGACAATAAGTTGTCCATTGGCCTCATCGAAGGTCCCGCGCGCGACCGCGGCATCCGCACCGAACCGTTCATGCAGGACGAACTGGTCTTGATCATGCCCCCGGCTTTCGAAGCCGGTCATATGTCTCGCGCCCAACTCCTGGCTTCCAATCTTCTTATGCGTGAACAAGGCTCCGGCTCCCGCCGCGTCGTCGAGATTGCGCTTGAGAACGTGGGCCTCAGGATCAAGGCTTTTAAGAACGTCATGTACCTCGATTCCACGGAAGCGATCAAGTCCGCCGTCGAAGTAGGACTCGGCATCGGCTTCGTCTCGCGCTGGGCGATCTCCAAAGAATTGGAATTGGGAGCGCTGAAAGTTGCGGACGTCGCGGGCCTCAAGGTGGAGCGCCATTTTTCCCTCATTTCGCGCACCGGACCCGAATCGCAGGGTCCCCCAGGAGCGTTTCGCACCTTCGCCCTCGAGCGGGCCCGGCTTCTCGCCAACACTGCACGAAAGCCTTCCCGTTCCGCTAAATCCAGCCGATAAGCTCAACTAATCGCCAATCAAAACTACTGCTTGGACGCCGCTCCTACCGTGCTGCCAGACTCTCTCCATGAGCAAGACCAAGACGATATTTTGTCTGGCGCTGATCCTCGCCGCCACCGGCTTGGTTTCGCCGCCCCTCGCGCTTCTGGGCGGCCTCGTCTACGGATTCGCTGTCGTGCATCCCTTTCACGTCGAAAGCAAACGCCTGGCCAAGTTCCTGCTCCAGGCTTCCGTCGTTGCTCTTGGTTTTGGCATGAACCTGCAGCAAGTTCTTCACGCCGGACGTTCTGGCTTTCTCTATACGGCCGTAAGCATCACGGCCGTAATGCTGCTGGGTCTTGGGCTCGGTTACCTGTTCCGCGTCGGAAAGAAATCGGCGTTCCTCATCAGCGCCGGCACAGCCATTTGTGGCGGCAGCGCCATCGCGGCCGTCGGCTCCATTGCCGACGCCAGCGAAGAAGAAATGGCCGTCTCCCTCGGAGCCGTCTTCATCCTGAACTCCGTCGCGCTATTTCTCTTTCCTCTCATCGGATACGCATTTCACATGACGCAGTCGCAGTTCGGTCTCTGGTCGGCGCTGGCCATCCACGACACCAGTTCCGTGGTGGGCGCGACCGCCAAATACGGCGCAACCGCGCTGACTGTCGGAACTACCATCAAGCTCGCTCGCGCTCTGTGGATCGTTCCTCTTTGTCTTGTGACAGCCGTCACGTTGAAGAGCAAGGCCCGCATCCAGTGGCCGTGGTTCATCCTGCTCTTCTGCCTCGCGGTGCTGTTGAAAAGCCTGTTGCCGGCATTCAACTCAACTTTCGGTGTCCTTAATCACCTTGGCAAGATTGGTCTCACCGTAACCTTGTTCTTGATCGGCACAGGCTTGAACAAGGAAACCCTCAAGCACGTTGGCGTTCGTACACTTCTTCAGGGCCTCGCTCTCTGGGTCATCGTCGGCGCCGCTACGCTGGCGCTCATCCTATTCAATTGGATTAGTGTGTAGAAGCCGGCGTCTTGGAATCTTGCTTCGAGGGATTGAGCCATCCAGGAGTTTCGTAGCGCTGGCCTCTGGCCGGCTGTCCCGGGGGCGTCTCGCCCGCGGAGTCGCTGGGAGGCGAGAGCCGACATTCCCGACCGCGCGCAACGTTAAAGCTCAGTCACTTCGAGACCCCAAGCCATCCCGGTTCGCGGACATGTTCGGCATGAAATCGCAGCAGCCGAGCGGCCAGAATCGCGGCCCGTCCCAAATAACCCACCACTCTGCGCTCGTCCGTGCGGTCCACCACTGGCAGTCGTCCAATGTCGAAGCGCAACAGCTTCGCCGCTGCCTCCGACACCAATTCATCCGGATACGTCACCACGAGGTGCGTCTTGCCGGCCTCCTGCACTGTCATCGCACCGGAAGAATCTTTATCTAGAGCCCGCAAAACGTCGCCCCGGGTGATGATCCCTGCGAGCTTGCCCGCATCGTCCACAATGAGCAGCGCCTCGTGCCGCGCCACTGCCGGATCATGCCGCGCAATTCGCTCCGCCAGCTCTCCCACCTTCGTATCGGCCGCAATGAAGGGCGCGTCCTTCTCCATGGTCTCGCCCACGGTAGCCTGCGTGAGCGCGTCCGCTTCATAATCCTGATGCACGCGCAATCCTCGCCGCGCCAGCTTCTCCGTCATAATCGAACTGTTGGGCATGAACAGCATGGCGATCCCGTCCGCAATCACCGCCACCAGCATCAGGGGCAGCACCGAGTTGTAGTCCCGCGTAATCTCAAACGCGAAAATGATGAACGAGAACGTCGCCCGCGACGCCGCTCCAAACACCGCGCCCATCGCCACCAACGCAAACGCCCCCGGAGAAAGATGAGCCGTCGGGAACACGTGATTCCCCACAATTGCGAACAGCCCGCCCATGGCCGCGCTCCACATAAACGTCGGCGCCAGCAGCCCGCCCGACGTCCCCGATCCCAGCGAAATCACCAGCGCCGCGAACTTTGCAACCATCACCACCAGCAGTATTTTCCACACCAGATGCCCGTTCAGAATATCCCCAATCGTGTCGTATCCCACGCCAAACACCCGCGGCACAAAGAATCCAATGATGCCCAACGCCAGCGCTCCCACCGCCGGCCACCACAGTTCATCGAACGGAAGTTTCTCGAATAAATCCTCCACCCAATAAAGCGTCTTGCTCAACCCCACAGCGGCCAGTCCGCATATCGGCCCCATCACCAGGTAAAACGGCAGCGCGTGCGGAATCCCGAAGTCCATGGCTCCCAGTTGAAACATCGGCCCCGCGCCCAGAAGCTGCATGTGCACCGCCGTTGCCAGCGTGCTCGCAATCACCAGCGGAATAAACGACCGCGACTTGAATTCAAAAAGCAGCAACTCAATCGCGAGAATCACTCCCGCAATCGGAGTGTTAAACGTCGCCGACATTCCCGCCGCCGCCCCGCACGCCAGCAGGACTTTCCGCTCGACCGCCGTCGTATGCAGCACCTGCCCCACCAGCGATCCAATCGCGCCCCCGGTTTGAATGATGGGACCTTCCGCGCCAAACGGTCCACCTGTGCCAATCGCGATCGCCGCGGAAATCGGCTTGAGTGTCGCCACCTTCGGCTCGATGCGACTGCGGTTGGTCAGCACCGCCTCCATCGCCTCCGGAATCCCATGCCCCTTGATTTTGGACGACCCATACTTGGCCATCACTCCGACGATCAACCCGCCCACCACCGGCACCAGAATCACCCACGCCCCAAGCGAATGGAATCGCACACTGGTGAAGTCCGCGGACCAGCGGTGGAAGAAAAACAGATTAGTGAATAATCCAATGAGCCTGTAGAGCGCGTAAGCCACCAAGCCCGCTACCAGCCCAATGCCGCCCGCGAGAAACGAAACCAGCACAATGCGAAACTGTGCCGGTTGTGCGCCCGGTAATAATGGAGCTTGAAGCGCGGACCCCGCGCCGTTCTGACTGCCATTTCTATCCGTATCGCCGTTATTCATAGTCGAATTGATCTTGCGTTACCTCGAAGCCGTCGATTGCCTGGCGAAGGAGCTAAGCCCGCCAAATTCCAGCCGCGAAGCGGCGGCATGTGAAAGCCCGGCACGGAAGTGCCGGGCGCCGAGCACAAAGCGCGCGAGTCCCGCAGGGACGGTACAGGTCCTCACTCTTTAGCTCTTGGGAGACTTCGACTCGCGTCCGAAGCAGACAGAGTCCCTCCGTGAGACTTTCTCCGGCATCAGCCGCCGCAGCGCCGCGACCAGACTCGGCGCAGCGCTCCGCAACTCCTCATGATGATGCAGCGCCAACTCTCCCAGCACCCGCTCGCCCTTCGGCGTGAGCGCCAGCAAGACTTCCCGCCGGTCGTCCTGCGCCCGTTCCCGGCGGACATACCCTCCACCCTCCAACCGGTTGATCAGTTCCACCGCGCTGTGATGTTGAATGTGCATCCGGTTGGCCAGTTCCCGGATCCGCGGCCGCACTCCCTCCGGCATTCCCTTAATCGCCAGCATGAGCTGATACTGCCCCCGCTCCAGCCCGCCCGCCTGCACCGCGCGTTCGCTGAAGCGCAAGAACTTCCGAATCTGATACCGGAATTCAGCCAGAGCCTGATAATCCGAAGTAGTAAGCTTCTTCATATCCCCCGATTGTATCGTTCCCCGATAGTCTATAAATATTATATCGTTAAGCGATACATAAATAAAATCCGCATCGAAGGACATATAAACGGGAAGCGGCTCAATGTGAACTCATCGTGAGCCCCTTGAAAACTCGAGCATTGCCCTGAAGTCCTTGGTCTTCTATGCGTTCTTTGCGGCCGTTCTCTGCGACCTCTGCGGTTAATGGCTTTAAAGTTTTGGACCCCGCAAGCTGAGCAACTTGTAGACGTTCCCTAGCCTCTTTCCTCACCAACCATTTAGAATCCTTAGTCCACAATTTCGCCGCCTCCATAGGAGACCCCGTGATCCCGCGCTACACCCGCCCCGAGATGGCCCGCATCTGGAGCGACGAAAACCGCTTCCGCACCTGGCTCGCCGTCGAAGTGGCCGCGACCGAAACTCTGGCCGAAGCCGGCCTCGTCCCCAAAGACGCCGCCCGAGCCATCCGCGAACGCGCCGACTTCCGCGTCGAGCGCATCCACGAGATCGAAGCCGAAGTCCGCCACGACGTCATCGCCTTCACCACCGCCGTCGCGGAAATCGTCGGCCCGGATGCCCGCTGGTTCCACTACGGCCTCACCTCGAATGATGTCGTCGATACCGCGCAGGCTCTGCTCATCCGACAGGCCTCGCAAGTCATCGCACAAGATCTCCAGCGCCTCTCCGAAGTACTCGAGCGCCGCGCCTGGCAGTTCAAGGACACTCCCATGGTGGGACGCACCCACGGCATCCACGCCGAGCCCATCACCTTCGGCTTCAAAATCGCCAACTGGTATTCCGAAACGCAGCGCAACATCGCCCGCTTCATGGCCGCGGCCGAAGACATGCGCGTCGGCAAGTTCAGCGGTGCGGTCGGCATCTTCGCCCACCTCACGCCCGAACTCGAAGAGAAGATCTGCGCGCGCCTGGGATTGAAACCTGCCGCGGTTTCCTCGCAGGTCATCCAGCGCGATCGTCACGCGCACTATCTCTCGACGCTGGCCGTAATCGCATCGACTCTCGACAAGATCGCCACCGAGATCCGTCACCTGCAGCGCACCGAAGTCCGCGAGGCCGAGGAGTTCTTCAGCGAAAAGCAAAAAGGATCATCGGCGATGCCGCACAAGCGCAATCCCGTGACTAGCGAGCAGATCAGCGGCCTCGCGCGTGTCGTCCGCAGCAACGCGCAAGCTGGACTCGAAAATGTAGCCCTCTGGCACGAGCGCGACATCTCGCACTCGTCAGCCGAGCGCGTCATCCTGCCCGACTCGACCACGCTCGTCGACTATCTCCTCACCAAGACGACGAACCTGATCGACACCATGTTCGTCTATCCCGAGCGCATGCGCGCCAACCTCGAAAGCACGCGCGGCCTGATCTTCAGCGGACAGTTGCTGCTCGACCTGGTCGAACACGGAGTCAGCCGCGAAGACTCATATCGCCTCGTCCAATCGCACGCCATGCGCGCCTGGAAGGAAGGTCTGGATTTCCGTCAGCTAGTTCTCGCCGACAAAGAAATCACCATCAAAGTTCCGCGTCAGCAAATCGAATACGCCTTCGACCTTGATCGTCAGCTGAAGAACGTGGACAAGATTTTCGCCCGCGTGTTCGGCAAGAAAAAAGACTCAGTTAAGCGCAGACGTGTGATCGAGATTGCCGCGATTGCAGACGATAAGGCGGGGCGGAAGAGGGCGACTAGAAGCGCGCGCCTAAGAAGAGTGAGAAAATGAATTCCGCCTGTGAGTTGCCGCAGCGCACGTTAGACTTGGCAAAACGCCGACGAGTCCCGGAGGGACTCACGACAATAGCCCGCCAGTTCTACTGGCGGGTAAGCAAAACCCAATCGTGAACAGCGTCCTGTAAGGACGCCTGAGTCTTGCCTGTGCCGATCAAACTGCACCTCGGTGCAAGCTCGGAAAGCAACCTAATCCAGAAGCGGCCGCGCCGATCCGCCAAGCAGTGAGTTGTTCAGGTTGAAGATGTTGTGATGTCCTTCGGGACCGCCCCAGGCAAACATCAATTGAACCATGGGGAACGCGCCGGCGCGCAACGTGAGCCCGGCCGCGAAGCTGTGCTTCAGGTGAGAAAAGCCCAAGTCGCCGCGCGTCAGCGCCACCCGGCCTTGATCCGCCATGAACTTCAACCCGAAGGGGCCCCAGATCGAATGTTCAAAACTTTCCTGCAGCAATAGTATATTCGGCGCTCGGAACCGGTAATCTTGATAGCTGCCCAGCGCGAGACTGCTATTGATGTCCTGACCTCCCAGCGTCTGCTGGAAATAAAAAGGCACCGCGCTGGTCGCCGAGTTGATCGACTCCGAAAGCAGCAGCCTCGCTGTGATGAAGCCATCGAGATTCCTCGAATGGGGAATCGGCGGACACTTGTCGTTCACATGCGTGCACGAATCCGGACCGAGGCGATCGCTGCTCGCTGTGACCGTCTTGCCGTAGAGATCTATTGTGTGGTTCAGATCAACTGTCCAGCGCAGAAACGAATTCGTCGAACTCGAGGGCGCAAAGTATTCCTCGAACTTCCCCAAGTAGTTCAGCTTCAGATAGTCGCCGGTGTCGGGCTTGATGCGAACTCCCTGGCCCAGTTGCACGAATCCCGGCTGGCTGCTCAGGCCTGGCGCGGTGGCGTTGTCATACAGCGTCTCGATTGACGGAACCGATTGCCCCGTCTTGCCGCGGATAGAAACAAATCTGCCGTTGATCTCGCCCAGCAGCGCCAGGTTCAGCTTGCGGATGGCCGCCCACTCATACACCGGCTTGATGGCGTTGGCGCCGACGATGGTCTGGGTCATGCCAAACAGCGACGCATCGGTTTGCAGGGTGTCGTTGCCTTCGCCGTAGTAGCTCAGTTTGTTCAACGAGATCGATTGCGCGTAGAGGTTGAAGAGCGTGTAGGGATGTGTAAACGGTGCCGTGTCTTTCTCGCTTGGCTTCGACGATTCTCCCGAGGCTGACCCTCCCGAATTTGGAATGACCGCCTCGATCTGCGGCTGTTTCGGGTGTGGCGTATGAATCAGCTTCATGTATCCGCCGGCGCGCCATGCGCCGCCGCTGGTTGCTCCGACGGCGTCAAAGTCCCAACTGAGTCGCCAATTCCTCGTGTTCTTGGACCAGACGAATGCGCCACCCAGGCCAAATCCATTTTGCGGAGGCATGCTGCCGGCTGCGACGTGCAGCGGGTGGTCGGTGAACAGGGTGTAGCCGCACATCGGGATGGCCTTGAGACTGAAATTGCAAGCCTCGCCCACGCGCTCGCCTTCGCGGCGCAATTCGCCATGAAGCGCGCTCTCCTGCGGATCCTGCGCGAGCGCCGCCAGCGATACTAAGCAAACCACAACCACAGACCAACGCATCCCAGCCTCCTGACATGAATCACGTAGCCCCGGACGCAATCGTCAGCGGCGCGGCGGGCATTACTTCTTTCGCTTGCGCGCGCTGCCCGTCTTCGAGCTACTCTTCTTCATCCGGCCCTCAGCCACTTCATCGGCGACGGCGGCAATCTCGATGACGCGCTTCCGCTTGGGCGCTATCTTGATGCGCTGCGCCGCCGCGTCGTCGTGCGCGGCGTGAATCGCTTCCGTCACCGCCCGAACGTAGCGCGCCGCCTCGCCTTCAGTCTCAATGGCGTGGCTGAAGATGCCGCTGTGGCTGAAGATGAGGCTGCGGTAGTGCGGCGGCAGACTCTTCTCCGCTTCCCGCAGATGCTTTACCTGTGCCAGCAGCAGCGATCCCGCGGGCCGGTTGGGATTTCTCACGCCCCTTGGCCGCGGAACAATGATCGGTTCCATCGCCTCACCCCTTTCTGTTCACTTCCTGACCCTGAAGACCGGACAATCGTTGCGCATCACGTCTAGCGACAGCAGATTGTTCGCCATGTTTCCTGCGCCGTTCCTGGGTTCGATAAAAACGTCCGCATTCTGTTCCCGCAGAGCAACGTTCGGATAGCTGCCAAGAAAAAACTTCGTAATCGTCGCCGGAATCGACGCGTGGTCGAATACGCGGTCCACCACGGTTCCGCCTTTGATCCACGGCGAAATCAGAATCGCCGGCACCCGCACACCTAGCCGGTCGAACTGAAATGGCTGTCCCGTCCCCGGATCCACCTGCGATGAGTGAAACGTGTCCTTAGGACACGCCGGAGGTACGACATGATCGAAGATTCCTCCATGTTCGTCGTACACCACCAGCAGAGCCGTGTTGGCCCACTTGGGGCCGTTCCTGATGTGCGTGTAAACCTCAGCGATCAACCGCTCGCCCGCCTGTACGTCGTGGTCGGGATGCTGATCGCTCGCCACTTCCTCGCCTTCGTCGCTGTCGTGGTCGCTAAAGTTCGGTTCGACGAAGGAATAGTCCGGCAACAATCCCTTGTCACAGTCGCTCAGGAACTGCGGATACGTCCCGAACACTTCCGTCTGATGCTGCAGGAGATTGGCAACTTCCATTGACGAGCTGGACGTGTCGTAGTAGTAGACCTTCGCCGAGTGCTTCGGATTGGCGGTCACGAGCCGCGTGTAGACGCTCTTGATGGGCTCGATGATGTCAAACGGATCCATGTCGACCCGCCCGAACGACGTGCCGTAGTGCGCGAACGCGCGGTTGCAGATGGTCGGGCCCGGGATTGACGCGAACCAGCGATTGAACACGGCGAACTGCAGAGCGAGCGTGGTCAGCACCGGGAGGTCGGTCTGCTTGAAGTAATACAGGATCTTCTGCGAGTGCGCGGCGTCCTCGCGCTGATGGAAGTAGCTGGTCACGAATCCCTGCAGGTTGGCGACCCGGCCCGCGCCGGTTGCGCCGCCGTAGATCTGCACATCCACGGCGGGGAAGTGATGGTCGGGATCGGGATTGAGCTGCCCCTGAAACTCAGCCAGCGCCTGCGGCTTCACCGCGTTGTTATTCGCATCGGGATTGGTGTACCCGACTGCATCATCCAGCCCGCCGATGCCGGGCAGCGAGCCCAGCATGTGGTCGAACGACCGGTTCTCCATCATCAGCACTACGATGTGTTGCAACTGGTCGAGTCCAGGCGGCATGACGGATTCCTCCCGCGAATGATGGATAGTGCAGTGCCGAGCAGGAGCGTTACAGACTGGGCAAGTCTCCCACTCCTCGAAACTTACTGTAGCCAGCGCCGGGGATGGGTGCTGGGTTTCCTGTCCGTGTTACGAAATCAGAACAGCCGAAGGGCGGCGTTGGCAGCGAGGCACAATCCTCAGGATTGCTGTTCTATTTAGAGGCTGGGGCCGTCGAGGTTCATTCTTGCTTCGGCATGGCTGAAGCAATGCCCTTCCACAAAACTTAGTGGACCTTCGCTTCGCCGGACAGCCGATGACGGCAGTCCCCATATAGACAAAGCCTAGCTACAACCGCTCGTACTCCCACAACTCCCGCATCTGTAGCAACTGCCGTTTCTGATCATAATGCTGCCGCAGAAGCTGCAGCGGGGGCGTCGCACAAGTCGCAGCTCATGCTGTTGCCCGACGCACGGCTCGTTCAACGGAGTGCGGCAATTGCACCGGCACAAAATAATTGTCCGGGTACAAGTAGTCCTCGCCGGACTCGTCAATGACTCGAATCTGATGAAGTTTGGCGGCCACTTTGTCCGGGATCACCTGATAGATCTTGCGCAGCTCCAAAGAAGCGGCGTAGCCCTTGTTTCCGACGCAGATCACGAATTGCGCTTCGCGTTTCATATCAGTCTTGGGCAAGTCAGTCGAGAATCCGCTTGATTTTGTATTCTTTCGACCCGATGCCGTGGGCTTCGTACCAATGGATTTCCGCATGGCGTATCGTACCATCGAAGAATTCCACGTCGGCGGTGCCTTTTAGTTTCCTCCAGCGTCCCTTACCGTATGACTTCCACAAGCGCTTGCGCTCGCGGATGGCTTTGCCGGATGCAATCGGCTCCACATTCGCGATGCGTCCGACAATCTTGAAGTGCATGTGGCGGCACCGCTAAGTTAACCAGTTCAAAACCCGGCGGAGCTTTGCTCCGCTGGACAGCCGAGGGCGGCTGTCCCCACACTAGCAAAACCTGGCGGACAGGAGTGTCCGCCCCACACAGGCAAAACCTGGGCGGACGAAGGCGTCCGCCGCTACGCGAGCTTTTTAGCTGCAGCCGCTGGTGCTGCCGCAGCTCATGCAGCGGTAGCAGCTGCCGTTTCTGGTCATGATGCTGCCGCAGAAGCTGCAGCTGGGGGCGTCGCCGAGGTCGACGATGCTGGAGAGGGCGTCGGCGGCGTGGATGGAGCCGGAACCAGTTCTCAGTTCTCGGTTCTCAGTTCTCAGTTGCGGTGCGGAGCTATTCACATCTCCGACTTCGGACGGCTGAGAGCTGACAGCCGGCTTGGGCCTGAAATTTTCAAACAGCAACTGCTGCTGGCCGGTTAAGAAACGTAGTTGGAGCCAGCGGAAGATGTAGTCCATGATCGACTTGGCGTAGCCGATGTCGGGATTGCCGCTCCAGCCGCTGGGCTCGAAGCGGGTGTGGGCGAATTTTTCGCAGAACAGGCGCAAGGGGACGCCGTGCTGCAGAGCGATCGACGCGGTTAGGGCAAAGCTGTCCATCAGGCCGCTGACCGTGGATCCTTCTTTCGCCATGGTGATGAAGAGTTCGCCGGGCTCGCCGTTGGGATAGAGGCCGACGGTGATGTAGCCCTCGTGGTCCCCGATCTTGAATTTGTGGGTGATCGAAGCGCGCTCCTCCTGCAGACGGTGGCGCACGGCGCGGGGAGGAGCGTTCATGTCCTCTTCGTCGGCGTGCGGCGCGGCGGCGATTCGCGCGTCGTCCTTGGTGGAGTTCGCGGTCTTGCTGCCTGCGGCGCTCAGCGGCTGCGACTGCTTGCAGCCGTCGCGGTAGATGGCGACCGCTTTGATGCCGAGCTTCCAGGCCTGGAGATAGGACTCCATGATGTCGTCGACGCTGGCGTTGTTGGGGAGATTGACCGTTTTCGAAATCGCGCCGGAGATGAACGGCTGGGCGGCGGCCATCATGCGGAGATGTCCCATGTAGGCGATCGAACGCGTGCCCTTGGCCGGCTTGAACGAGCAATCGAAGACTGCCAGATGCTCGTCTTTAACACTCGGCGCGCCTTCGATGGTGCCGGTCGCGTCGATGTAGCTGACGATGGCGTCGGCCTGGTCGTGGGTGTATCCCAGCTTGAAGAGCGCGGTGGGCACAGTGTTGTTGACGATTTTGATCATGCCGCCGCCGACCAGCTTCTTGTACTTGATCAGGGCGAGGTCAGGCTCGATTCCTGTAGTATCGCAATCCATCATGAAGCCGATGGTGCCGGTGGGGGCTAACACTGTTACTTGACTATTTCGGTAGCCGTATTTTTCGCCGTGGGCGAGGGCTTCGTCCCAGCATTGTTTGCTGGATTCGTAGATGGTGGTGGGGACGTTGGCTTTGTTGATTCCATTCACTGACGCGCGGTGCATGCGGATTACGTCCAGGAACGGTTCGCGGTTGATGTACCAGCCGGGGCAGGCGCCGCCGGGCATGGTTGAGGGTGTGCCGGGGGCGCTCGCTTCGCTCGCTGGACGGACGAATGCGTCCGTCCCCACACGAGCATCTTGTCCTGCATGAGTCGTGGTGATGCCGGCTCCTAGATTTGTCTCGGATAGATTCTTTTTCGTTGGTTCGGTTGCTGGGACTAGCGCGGGGCATTGATCGGCGATGCGGCTGCTCTGTAGATATGCTTCGCCGCACATGATGGCGGTTACGCAGGAGGCGTAGTCGCGGCCGGCATCGGAGTCGTAGGGGAGTCCGGCAGCCATCAGCAAGGCGCCTAGATTCGCGTAGCCTAGACCTAGCGGGCGGTAGTCATGCGAGTTGCGCATGATCATCTCTGTTGGATAGCCGGCGTTGTCGACAAGAATTTCCTGCGCGGTGATTAGGACATCTACGGCGTGACGGTAGGCTTCGACGTCGAATGTGCCATTCGGCGCGAACTTCAAGAGATTCAGGCTGGCGAGGTTGCAGGCTGAGTCGTCGAGGAACATGTATTCGCTGCACGGGTTGCTGGCGTTGATTCTGGCGGTGTTCTTTGAGGTGTGCCAGCGGTTGACGGTGGTGTCGTATTGCATGCCGGGATCGCCGCAGTGCCAGGTGGCTTCGGAAATTTTGCGGAGCAGTTCTTTGGCTTTGTAGGTTTTCGCGACTGAGCCGTCGGTGACCGTCTTGGTGGAGAAATCGGTGTCGCGAACGACCGCGTACATGAAGTCGTCGGTGACGCGGACGCTGTTGTTGGCGTTCTGGAAGAAGATGGAAGAGTAGGCGTCGGAGTCGGGAGACGATCCGTCATAGCCTTGCGCGACGAGGGCGTGGGCCTTGGCTTCTTCTTTCTGTTTGCACTCGATGAACTCGATGATGTCGGGATGGTCGACGTTGAGGATGACCATCTTGGCGGCGCGTCTGGTTTTGCCGCCGGACTTGATGACGCCGGCGAAGGCGTCGAAACCTTTCATGAAGCTGAGCGGGCCGCTGGCGGTGCCGCCGCCAGAGAGAGTTTCCGTCGATCCGCGCAGGGGCGAAAGATTGGTGCCGGTGCCGCTGCCCCACTTGAAGAGCATGCCTTCGGTCTTCGCTAGGGTGAGGATGGAGTCGAGCGAATCTTTCACCGAGTTGATGAAGCAGGCGGAGCACTGGGGCTTGGAGTATCCGGTGACGCCGAATTCCACGTTTTGAGTTTGCGGGTTCCAGTGCCAGTTGCGGCCGTCGGAGTTGGGCTCGATGCGGTCGCATCCTACGTTGAACCAGACGGGGGAGTTGAAGGCGGCATACTGGCGGACGAGGATGTGGACGAGCTCGTCATGGAAAGTCGCGCCGTCTTCGGGAGTGCGGAAATAGCCTTGCGCCTGGCCCCAGTCGCGGATGGTTTCGGCGACGCGGGCTACGAGCTGGCGGACTCCGGTTTCACGTTCGGGGGTGCCGATCTTGCCGTGCAAATATTTGCTGGCCACGATGTTGGTGGCGGTCATAGACCAGTCTTTGGGGACCTCGACGTCCTTCTGCTCGAAGATGATGTTGCCCTGGGCGTCGGTGATCTGAGCGAGGCGGAGGTCCCATTCGACTTCGTTGTAGGGAGAGACGCCGGGTTTGGTGAAGAAGCGGCGGAAGGAGAGGCCGGAGGGCTTCTTCTTCGCGGGGGTAGACGGGGCGGCGGTGGTTTCGGTTACGGTCTTCAGTTCGGGCATGGGGCTCTCCATTGATTAGATTCTAGGCGTTTCCGGGCCGATTCAGGCGTCCGGCCAGCGGGGCGCGGGAATCGGGGTGGTGCATGGGTCTTTCAAAGATCGTTTCTTTCGCCCCTTCGGGGCTGATTCATCTTTACCTTCGACGACCCCACGGCTTGCGCCCCTTCGACAGGCTCAGGGCAGGCCGTGGGCTGTATTCTTGCGCCGCTTCGCGGCTGAAGCATTGACGAGTTATCGAGGTGCGTTGATGACGAATACTCCACCCGTTCCAATGCCGTGCGCGTGTGACTCATTCGGTCCCCTACCACATGGGCAATGCGTTTGTTGTGAGATCAATGCCAGAGCTGTAAGGGCCAGATCAGGTGTCAGATTGGTTGGCCTATAGTTTGCTGTTCCATGACCGCCATTAACGTCCTCCTTTTGGTCCTACTCCTTTTGGTCCTACATTGTTAGTTAGAGAGCACGGGAATCAACGTTCTGCCGGCCCGCAGAGGCAACCACTTTCCCTTCCGGTTAGAAACCGGAGGGGAATGGGGAGGGACAGTGAATGTTGGTGGCGGCTCCGGAGTTTAGGTGCGGGGCCGTTGCTCGGGGCCGACTTGTGATGGTGTCGGCAGTGGCGGACAAGAGTGTCCGCCCCACATTGGCATCGGTGGCGCTAGCAGACGCGGGCGAGGGCGTCCGCGCCACATTTTCGTCCGTTTCTTCTCTATCGCCCTTCGGACTGTCATTCGCGAAGAGGTTCTGTTGAGTTGAGTTCGCCTGAGGCACGTATTCGGTTGCGGGGGTCAGTTCCAGGGAACTAGCGAAGTGGGAGCCGATGCCGGTGGCTTTCTCGGCGGCGGAAACCATCCATTGATTGAGGGCGGCGCAGATGGTGCGGCGCTGGATCTGGTCCTCGATGACGACGAAGCGGACGAAGTACCGGCCGGAGGCCAAGCGGGCGGCCATGGGATTCTGGCGCGAGAGCATGCGGTCGAGGACGAAGGCCATGTCGTCGTCTTCGAAGAATTGGGTGACGGCGAGCATCCGGTGGGGGGCAGCGGCGGCGGTGCTGTCGGCGAGATCCAGCCGAGCGTTGCTCGGCCCGACGGGGTCAGAGACCCGGTCCCACATGGACATTGCTGGGTCTGACACCCGATTCCATGCCGAAGCAGCCGAGCTTTGCTCGGCCGGACAGCCGGGGCCGACTGTCCCCACATGAACCTTGCGGGGGTCCAAGTCCATGATCTCTTCGGCTAGGGCGAATACGCCGGGTTGGCTGGGGACGAACAGGAGGCTGTGATGGGACTCGCAGCGAAACCAGCGCGACCAGCGGAGGCGGCGATAATCCAAGGGACGATCGAAACCGTGGCGCGCCAAAGACTCTGAAACGAGGCGAGTTAGACTTTCCATTTGTGGGCTCCTGGGTCCTCTCTGCCGCGCCGGAGGGTCTGCCGGCGGGCAGGTTACAGATCACTGCTCCTACTTGTAGTCGCGCCCCCGGGGGAGGTCGGGGAAACGGCCACCGCACTGCTCGTTTCACTCGTAAGGTTTCGGGCGCCGGGCTTACGGATCTGGAAAGCCCGGGCACCTGAGCCTTTTCCTGCTGCGGGGGGGTGCCGAGTCACCTCTGGCTGGGCACCGGACCGCTTCACTGCTTTTTAGAATTCCGTCCCATTCCCGTGGGGCGGAAAATTCGTGCCTTGGGATTGCAAAGTTACTCCCGTGGGTTGTACCTGTCAAGAGGGAAACACCATAGGTTGTATCCCTAGCAATGACGGCCTTGATGCGGGGGTTGACGCCTAATTTTCCACATTGTGGAAAACCTATGGCGGTTGCGATTTGGTGGGTGTGGGCATTCTTGGGACGCATCTCACGGCAGGGGCTGGGGTTGCCGTGGTGTCGCTGCGATTGAGGTCTAGCGTTTCAGGCGTCCCTCTGGGAAGGGTTCCTGCTCTGCGCGTGCGACCCAGCGCTGGAAGCGCTGGGCTATTATTATCGGTCCCTCCGGGACCAGAACTCGCATCCGTCCAAGACCTGGAACTCACCTCAGTCTGGGATCTGGAGCTCACATCAGGCCAAGGCCCGAACTGGAGGGACGGAGGCGGCACGGCTGAGGAAGTTTGCGGGGGACGCGATCGGCTTCCTGGTCCCTGACTAGTCTGGCTGCATCCACCCGTTGGCGAGCATTAGGTGACTTCGGGAGTTTGATCTCTTCAAGCTCGAGCGGCTCAAATTTCTGGCGGTCGAGTCTTGGTTCGCTGAGCTTTGTTTGTCTGAACGTGGTTTGTCCGGGCGGAGTTTCGCCGCCTAGTTCGCCGAGCAGGGACATTGGGACGTAGATGTCCTCGAAGATGCGGCGAGGGGCGATGCTGAGGACACCGTCGGAAGATTCGACGAGATAATCTCCTTTGCGTCCGCAGTGCTGGCGGCCGAGATGGTCGACGAAGGTGAGAGTGGAACTAAGTTGTTTGGCGGTGACCAAGAAGCGCGTGCGGTAAGTCTTCCATTCCTCTTTCATGTGGCGCTGCCTCGAGTGACGGTCTTGCTAAGTGAGACGGTTGACTGCGATCTCGAAACCGGCTCGCTGGCCAGAGCAAGATCGATTATTTTTTGTGAGAGCGAAAGTGACTGTACGAGTGAAATGGGCGCTGGTCAATTCAGTATTTTTGGTGCAGTTGAGGAAAAAAGGCGGTCGCGATTTTCCCGGATTGGTACGGATGAAGCTACGGGTGAAGGACGGGTCATTCCACAGCAGGATCGCGGTAGTTTTCAGGTGGGCGGAGTGCCGCGGGGAGAATCTGGCAGAGCACGCCGCCGGGATGTCCACAGGGAGTGCACAGGAAATGCAGAAAGGGAGTGCCGGACGGAGACGTCAGAACAAGAATCGGAGTGTGACAAAGTTTGAGGAAGGTGGATTCATTGGGGGTCCCGGGTCTTAGTCGCCATTGCGACGTACTCCTTCGCTTCTCGAATCTCGTCCTCGATGGGGAAGTCGGCGAGCGCCCCTGTGGCGGTATCGCCAACGCAGTTCTGGTCATCTCGTCCGGCCGCGGCCGAATACCACTTTAGCAGGCTGCGGAAAAACGACGGCACGACTTAGAGTGCAGTCCAAGGTTTCGCGATTTTCGTGACAAGAGGAGAGTTTTGGTTGCTACCACTGCGGCCTG
>Ga0137378_10000800_pt1 | contig 25461 bp, 28 predicted proteins | sample SagtaG_21_FD_104813 | JGI IMG/M metagenome (GOLD analysis project Ga0137378, IMG submission 104813) | Vadose zone soil microbial communities from Sagehorn Ranch, Mendocino, California, USA - Sage2_L_60_16 metaG | ecosystem: Environmental > Terrestrial > Soil > Vadose zone | place: USA... | reverse complement strand
TGGCTCGAAAAACCCTGGGTCGCAAATCGAGGCTTGCTGAAATCAAAGGAGTTAACGTCATGAGCTCCGTCTTTGCCTGACGTTGCGCGATTTTCATGAGGTTTCGCGGGCCGCAGGCCGTAAATGACAGTCACGATTCCGTGACATGCAGCAGATCTCCCGAGGTAATTTCGACCGCCTTCCACGCACAACCGCCGGATTTACCACCAGCGAGAAGGTTGTGTTCGATCCCAACGCCGCCAGCAGCAAGGGATCCGTCGCGGTGGACTTCTATGTTCCGTCGCTCGATGGAAAATACGTCGCCGCCGCTCTCTCGGAAAATGGCTCAGAGGATGCATCAGGCCACGTCTTCGAGGTCGCCACCGGCAAGGAACTGACCGACGCTGTACCGCGTCAACTTCGCCACCGCGGGCGGAAGCATCGACTGGAACGCTGACGGCTCTGGTTTCTACTACGCGCGCTATCCGCAAGGCAATGAGCGTCCGCCGGAAGACGCCAACTTCTTCCAGCAAGTGTACTTTCACAAACTTGGCGCGGATGCAAAAGAGGATAGCTATGTCATCGGCAAGGATTTTCCCCGCATTGCCGAGATTCAACTCCACACCAGCGACGACGGCCGCTGGCTGGTCGCTGCCGTGGCCAACGGAGACCGAGGCCAGTTCGCTCACTACCTGATGGATGCCGCAAAAGCCGCGACTTATCGCCGGCGTCCGCCCTTCTTGGCTTTTTTCTTCGCTTTCCTCGCCGGCCTGCGTGCCGCCTTTTTCTTGGCGGATTTCTTGGCCGCCTTCTTCTTAGCAGGCCTCCTGGCAGCTTTCTTGGGAGCTTTCTTCTTCGCTTTCTTGGCGGCTTTCTTCTTAGCGGCGGGCTTGCGGGCACCGCCTCCTCCGCCCGCAGGGGCTGGTCTCGGAGCGGGAGCAGCGGGAGCCGATGCCGGCTCCGGTCTGCCTAAGTCGGGCTCGGGGATACGGGCTTCTTCTTCCTCTTCGTCCTCTTCCTCCAATTCCTCTTCCAGCGATTCGCTGAAGGCGCCGCTGTCGCCGAATTCGTCCATTTCGTCGTCACGTCCATAGAGAGTGTGGTCGTAAAAAGTCATTGCTCCTCCTGATCTTTCAGGCGGTCCAGCGGAATAATAGTTCGCCAGATCTGCCGGGCACGAGAAATTTAAAAGACCTCTGGAACTGCTGCCGGAACGGCGCGCGATTATAGCACAGGGTTTGATGCAGGCTGCAAGCAGCATCCTTCACGGCCTGACTATCCTGTTATCACATGGTGTAGCACGAAGGAAAGAAGAATCGCGAGAAATAGCGGCCTTATGAATCGTGACATGAAAAACTTGTTGGGACAGGCTCAACGGCTTTGCTGGACAATCAGAATCATGCCGGGACGCAGGACCGCAACGTCGCGGTTGTCGTGCTTCAAAGCAGCTACTGTGGTCCTGTAAGTGTTCGCGATTGAGTACAGCGTTTCCCCGCTCTTGACTCTGTGGCGAACTATGGCTGCCTGCGTTTTGGAATCCGCGGTTATATAGGAAGCGTCATTTTGGGTGGGCTTTTGCACAGCTTTCTTGCTGTGTCCTAAGGACTTACTCGTCTTCGACGTGGCCAGCTCACTGTCCCCCGAGGTTGGGGTCACAGGCAGGTGAAGGGCCAGCACCTTGCGTCCACGGAGACTGTCCCCGCGTAAACCATTCCAACGCCGAACCATTTGTGGCGAAATGCTGAAATTCTCGGCCACGGTTTCGACCGTGTCGCCGCGATGCACCTTATAGCGGGTGATGCGGCGTGCATAAGTGGCCGTGTCGCTCAGGGGATGCTTGCCGACAGCGACGGGGATAACCAGCTTGCCTTCAACATCAAGCTCCGTACCCTCGAGGTGGTTGGCTTCTGTAATCGACTTGGCCGTGGTGCGATAGGTGCGGGCTAGGGAAGCCAGAGTGTCTCCCGGCTGAACTTTGTGATAACGCCACCAGAGACGCATATTGGCCGGGATCGAGGCAATGGCAGTCTGATATTGCTCTTTGGTTCCGGCCGGCAAGTGCAGCTCGAACTTCTTGCCCTGCGGCGTGGTAGAGCGAAGCAGACTGGGATTGAGGTCCTGGAGTTCGGCAGGCTTGGCGTCCACGCACTCGGCCACCAGCCTCAAATCTACGGCGTAGTCGATGGTCACAGTGTCGTATCTCGTAGCATGATCCATGGCAGCGTCGTCCAGCCCATATTGCGACGGATTCTTGGTCATGATGGTGACCGCCAGGATGATCGGCACATAGTTGCGCGTTTCTTTGGGAAGCACGTTGCGGCGATAGAGCTCCCAGAAATCGGCGAAACCGGTGCGCCTTACCGCTGCCTGCACTGTACCGGGACCGGAGTTATACGCGGCCATGGCGAGATACCAGTCGCCAAACTGGTTATAGAGATCTTTCAAATGGCGAGCCGCAGCACGCGTGGATTTCTCAGGGTCCTGGCGATCGTCCACCCAAAGGCTCCGTTCCAGCCCGTACCCGCGGGCGCGGCTCCCCATAAATTGCCAGATGCCGCGAGCGCCTACGCGAGAAACCGCCAGCGGGTGAAAACCGGATTCCGCCTGCGCCAGATAAATCAAGTCCTGCGGCACGCCCTCTTCCTTCAGGATCGAGCGCATCATCTCGCGGTAGCGTCCGGAACGCTCAAAGGCACGCAGGAAAGTACCGCGGCCGTGGTTGGAGAAGTAGTTGATATAGCCGGCGACCTGGTCGGTCATCATGAGTGGCAGGTCGGAGTGGGTGGACTTGATCTCGGCCTGCGCCTTAGCTTTCACATTAAGATCGACGGCCGGGGTGACTTCATTAGTCTCGTCAATCGGAGCGGGTTCGGACTTCTGCTCGGCGGACGCATCACCGGGCTGCGTACCCGGCAAGTCCAGATGGTTAACGCCGTCGGAGATGCGCTCGAACTCCTTTTCAAGGCGCGAATCGGACCGCATGTCGAGCTTGCTGTCGAGCAAAGCATTGAAGGCGTTATCGAAGTTCTGCTTGGCGGCCTCGTTGCGGCCCGCATGATAGTTAGCCACGCCGGCCAGATATTCCTTTTCCACCCGGTCGATCACATCTGCGACCGCATCTGGCGAAGCGCTTGGCGCAGGTTGCGAGGGTTGCGAGGCGGCTTCGTTCGGAGCGGGTTGCTGGGCTGAAGCCTGATTGTAAGTTGGGCTTGGCGTGGTAGCCGGCTGAGAAGCTGCCGACTTAGGAGTCGATGCCTTCGGCACTGTCGCCGGCGGGGGTGTCGAAGTCTTCAGCGCCGGCGCACCACCCGGAGGCAGCAGTGCTACCGGTTTTTGCGCAGTCTGGCAGGAACAGGCCGCTAGCGCCAGCGAGGCGAGAGCTACGGTCCGAACATAGAGGTTAGCAAATCGCATATTTCTCTATGGGATACGGCGACTCCCCCGCTCAAACTCTGCTGAATGCTACCAAATCCTACCTGCCCTTCCCCAGCCCGGTCAATGCAGAAAGCGGATAGGAGCGGTTACCTTCGACATCGGACGAAACAGTTACCGGAAAGTGAGACGGCAGAACTCCATAAAGGGTTTACAGGACCGCGTTCGGGAGTAATTGGGAAGAACTCGCAGCCAGCGGAATAGGTGCCAGCGATAGAACGCCGCGGGCTGGAAACACGGTTTCAGGCATGACCGCGAGCTGTCAAACATTCATACTGGCGGTTTAAAAATGACCTCGCGGGGAGGGCGCACTGAAAGTCCTCCACAAGCTTCAAATCCTCCAGTAATCCGGACGCCAGCTGTGAATCGCTTTCTTAATGTCCGCTCGTGACAATTTGCCGGCGAGCGTGCTCTCAACGCAGGTCGGCACCTCCGCGTCACAAGCAAAGCGGATGGCGATCAACTGGGACTCTGTCAGTTCCGGAATGCGCGAGCGTAGGGGTTCAGTCAGTAACGTCATCAGTCGCAAACGCTCTTCAAGCCGGATGATGCGATCCTGATTCCTCAAGGCGTATACGCGGATTTTGAATACTGAGACTAGCGCTGCAACCGAGACCACGAAAATCCATCCCGCCCGCAGGCTGGGATGCATTGTGAAGTGAACGACAGTGGCGATGACAGAGATGCCGAAGACGGGAATGGCAAAAAAGTGAAACAATGGATCGAAACGGGCGTGATTGGCAAACGATTGCGGCTTCTTCTCAGCCATGATGCGGGCTCCTTTGCGCGAGTCTCTCCGTGGACCATTTCCGAAGTGGACCTGCAGGGACGAGCAAGTGTAACAAAGCGGGTCAAGAATAGCTCTGGCGGTCGATGGCGGTACGGTCGAAGCGGAGGATCGTTCGCGGTTCAGGATCCGGACGCCGGCAACTTGCTCCAAAATTCGTATAATCCTCTGCCGAGGTGGGTTCCGTGCGCCGAATGAGTTGGAGTACGCTGCTGTTGCTGCTCTCTGCCCTGGCTCCAGCGCAGGCACCCGCGGTGGGCGACTACACGAAGCTGGCGGTCCAGGGCGATTATGTCGTGCGCGACTTCAAGTTCCACACCGGCGAAAAGCTACCCGAGCTGCGTCTGCACTACGTTGCCTGGGGCACCCCCCGGCACAACCCCGCCGGAGAAATCACAAACGCCGTGCTGCTGTTGCATGGAACTTTGGGAGATGGAATCAGTTGGGGGCACGCTTATACGTCGAGTTCAACCCTGCACCCCCTGCTGGGCCCGGGCGGTGCGCTCGACACCGGCGAATATTACGTCATCGCTCCCGACACCATCGGCTCGGGCAAGTCGTCGCGGCCCAGTGACGGGTTGCGCATGAAGTTCCCGCACTACAACCTCGAAGACATGGTGTCGGCTGAGCGCCTGCTCGTAGAGCATGTGGGCGTGAAGCACCTAATCGCGGTGCTGGGCGCCTCCATGGGCGGACGCCAGACCTGGCAATGGGGCGTGCAGTATCCCGAATTCATGGATGCGCTGGTGCCCATGATCTCTTCTCCTTTCCCGAATGTTGGCCGGCGCGGCGTGATTGACTTCCTGCCGGAGGCCATCATCAAGGCCGATCCTGGATGGAAAGACGGCAACTATGACAAGAATCCTGACGGTGCGCGGCTTGCTGACCTGACTTATTCAATCTTTCTGCGCACCCCGTCACTGCTTCAGGACCAGCTGCCCACGCGCGAAGCCACGGAGAAGTGGGTCGGGGAAGGGCGCGGTTCGTTCGGGTGGCCAGACGCGAATGACTTCATCTACATGATGGAACTGAGCAACGGCTTTGACGCCTGGTCTGAGCTCGACCGTATTCACTGTCCGGTGCTGATCATCAATATGGCGGGCGACAACATGGTGCCGGTCGAACTCCATCACGCGGAGAAAGTCATCGCTCGGCTGAAGAACGCGACGTACTTGGAAGTAAAACAAGAGGCGGAATATGGGCACGGAGCGCTCGGCCGCACAGTGAACATATGGGGACCGAAGTTGCGGGAGTGGTTGCTGGGAGTGCGAGCGGCGGGAAAATAAGCCGAACTCAGCTTAGAATCCGGCAAGCTATTTGGCCGAATCAAAACGAACCATGAAAGCCATTCAAGTCAAGCAAGCCGGCGGCCCCGAGGCCATGGAGTTGGTCGACCTGCCCATTCCTCAACCCAAGCCGGACCAGGCGGTGGTGAAGCTGGCGGCGTCGGGCGTCAATTTTGTGGATGTTTATTTTCGCGAAGGCCGTTATAAAGCGCCGTTACCATTGGTCTTGGGTCAGGAGGGCGCGGGAGTAGTCACCGCGGTCGGGGCGGAAGTGAAATCGGTTAAGCCGGGCGACCGCGTGGCCTGGGCCGGCCTGCTCGGGTCTTATGCCGAGTATGCCGCCATGCCCGCCCACCGGTTGGTGCCGATTCCGCAGGGAGTGACCGAGCAGCAAGCCGCTGCCGCCATGCTGCAAGGCATGACGGCACACTATCTGTCACACGACACGTATCCGTTGAAGCGCGGCGAGACTGCGCTAGTGCACGCCGCGGCTGGCGGTGTGGGATTGCTGTTGGTGCAGATGGCCCACAATATCGGAGCACGTGTGATCGGAACGGTTTCGACCGAGGAAAAAGCCCAGCTCGCGCGTGCGGCAGGAGCCGACGAGGTCATGCTCTACACACAGTCTGACTTTGAAGCCGAGACCAAGCGCCTGACCAGCGGCGAAGGTGTAGATGTGGTCTACGACTCGGTTGGCAAAACTACATTTGAAAAAGGACTCAACGTGTTGCGGCCTCGCAGAATGATGGTGCTGTTTGGGGGATCGAGCGGCGCCGTACCACCGTTCGACTTGATCGTTTTGTCGCAAAAAGGATCGCTGTATATGACGCGTCCCACGCTAGTGAATTACGTTGCCACACGTGAAGAGCTGTTGGCGCGGTCGCGCGCCGTATTTGGAATGATTGCCGCCGGGAACCTCAAGCTGCGCATTCAGCATACCTATCCGCTGGCTCAAGCGCAGCAGGCGCATCGGGATCTGGAAGGGCGAAAGACGACTGGGAAGCTGCTGCTGATTCCCTAGCGAATGGTTTCCGTCCCTGGTACAAGATCCACCCGATTATCACCGGAGCACCGACGATCGGGGATCCTCGAATCAATGATCCTAAGCGGATTGGTTAGCGCGCACGTAATGCGCTGCGTAGGGTGGGGCTTCGTATTGGGGATCTAGTCGCGGATCGTTGATAGGCGGACGCGACACCGTTTCCAGCGGTACCACGCCTGCCCAAGTCGGAAACGAGTAATCATCTTCATCATCGATCGGCGGGCCGGTACGCACCTTGGCAGAGAATTCTTCGATGGGGACGCGCATCACGAGCGTGGCCTTGAGTTCTCGCTCATTGGGCTGGCGAGCGTCCGCCCAACGGCCGGGAAGAATGTGCTCGGAGAGCAGGCGTAGCGCCTCAACTTTTTCTAAAGGATCATCGACCGGCGTAGCCTTGCCCAAAATGACGACCGATCGGTAATTCATGGAATGATTGAATATCGAGCGAGCGAGCACGAGTCCGTCGAGCAGGGTGACGGTGACGCAGACGGGCACGCCTTCCTTCATCTGACGCAACATGCGGCTGGCCGCGGAACCATGGATGTAGAGGCGATCGTCTTTGCGTCCGTAAGAGGTGGGGATCACAAAAGGCTGGCCGTCGGCGACGAAACCCACATGGCACAGAAAACCTTCGTCGAGAATGCGATACGCGGTCTCGCGATCATAGACGCCGCGCTCGGCTTCGCGGACGAGACGAGTCCGCGGTGTGGGCATTCGGGTTTGGGACATTAGGGAACGACTCCGGCAAGCGCCAAGGATGGGTGAATAAAAAGTGTAGCAGGGAATTAGGCGCTTGGCGTTATGCTTCCGATGCCACTGCGGGGGAACGGTCTACACTTACTGTCCGATCCCAGCCTGATTCGGACCATAACCGATTCAACCCAGCCACTGCGGATTCTGGTACGTGCCATCGAAGTCGTGCGCTGTCTTGTAGCGTTCGAACTCACCTTTGGCGGCCGCCGCGGCGGTCTTCGCGAGCAAAGTGGTGACTTCGGTCTCGCGCAACGGCTTGAAACTGCGCGCAGCATCGAGAGCCTGCTGCAGGATCTTCAGCGAATCACATCCAGTAATCACCACGCTCGTGGGCAGGTTCATGGCGTAATGCAGACACTCGATCGGGGACGCCGTCTTGCTGTTTAGAATTTGCTTGTCGCCCATTGGCTTCATCCCCAGTACTCCGATTCCATGCTTAACCAGAACCGGCAAGACTTTCTTTTCAAAGCTGTTGTAGTGTGCGTCCATCACGTTAAGGGGCATTTGCACCGCGTCAAAGGTGAACTGATGGGCAAAACCGGTCTCAAGCATTTTGAGGTGAATGTCCGGACTCTTGTGCCCGGTGAAGCCGATGTAGCGGATCTTGCCCGCCTTCTTGGCCTCCAGCACAGCTTCCATTCCACCTCCGGCTCCGAAGATACGCTCAGGGTCGCCTTCGCGAATTACCTCGTGAAATTGCAACAGGTCGATGCGGTCGGTTTGCAGTCGGCGAAGGGACTCATTCATCTGCTGGGCAGCGGCCGTCTTAGTCTGGCCATCGATCTTGGTCATCAGGAACGACTTCTGGCGGTAACCGTCGCGCAGCGCCTTGCCCATGCGAATCTCGCTCTGGCCATTGTTGTAGTCCCAGCAGTTGTCGAGGAAGTTGATGCCGGAATCGAGCGCCGTGCGGATGATCCGAATGCTCTCCTGCTCATCGGACTGCATGCCGATGTGATAGCCGCCGAGGCCAACAATGGAAACTTTCTCGCCGGAACGGCCAAGCGCACGGCTCGGAATGGGGGTATCAGCGGCGTGTGCGAATTTCTTGTTCAGTGACGTTATGACGGTGGTAGCGGCTGTGCTCTTAAGAAATGATCTTCGATCCATAGCAAGACTCCATAAGTCTGAGATCCGCGGAAGGGAGACAAGGTTGCAATAACTTTTTTGCAGCGATTCCGGAAATGCGGAAGACGAGATTTCGTTAGGGCGTCTGGATCCACGGTGTACGCAGAATCCAGAGCCAGGGCGATAGTTGGACGCCATCCTACCAGTTCAACTTCAGCGCGAACTGGAACTGCCGTGGATCATAAGACGATGTAGCTTGGCCGGCATTGGTAAACAACGGACTGACGGCCGCGACGTTGTACCGGTTGGCGATATTGAACATGTCCGCGATCAGATCCATGTTGAAGCGCTCACCAAAATAGATGCGTTTGGCAACGCGCAGATCGTCGAAGACCGTCCAGGGGGTGACTCCGGCGTTGCGGCCCAGATTGCCGTCCAGCGAGAGCAAACGGCCGTTGAAGCCGGATATGCAAGGCTCCTGGAAGACACCGGTGGGAGATGCTTTCGAATTGACTGGGTTGTTTCCCTGCGCCGTGCACGCGGCATTCACAAAGGTGTTGGGGCGCCCAGTAAGAGACGACAGCTGAAGATTGTCTCCATTGCCGGTGATGATGTTGAACGGACGTCCCGATCCAAATTCGATCAAAGGAGAGAAGGTCCAGTCACTGAAGATTTTGCCGGCAAACCCACTCCCCCCGATTTTGCCAGTCCGATAGACACCGCTGAAAACAAAGCGATGGCGCTGGTCGAACGTCGAAGTTGAACGATCAAGCGACGGATAGTAGCTGTCTTGCGGCGTCAACGTAGCTTGTAGATCCGTCGAGTCGTCGATCGCGTGCGACCAAGTGTAAGAGGCTAGAAATTCGTAACGCCCACTGAATCGCTTCCGCAAATTGGCGCTCAATCCGTGATAGACGGAACTGCCGTTTGAATAGTTGGCGTCCATATCGCCGAATGGAACGCAATTGCTTAGCGTCGTGGGATCGCAGCTCGCATTCAGACCGTATTGCTGCTGAACGAATGGCAATACGGCCGTAACGCAGGGTGCCGTAAAGGGATTCGATAGCAATGCCAACGCGATGGAAGGGTTAACTCCGGAGGGGCGGAAGAAGTTTGTGAGCGCTGCCGGTACGTAGGGCCCGCCTACGCCGACGTTGCATCCGGTTACCGTAAACGGACTGTCTGTTGGCTGGCTCGCACCGTCTGCTATGGCGGCCCGAAGGTTGCGCATCATGAAATCACCGCGAATTGTGTTGGCGTTGATGGGACGATTCAGATGCCGCCCGCCATTGAAGTTATAAGCAAGACTTAGAGCGAGTCCGCCGCCGAAGTCGTGTTCCACGCTCAGGTTGGCCTGTTGAGCGTAGGCATATACGAAATTCTTGGACTGTGGGTAGCCGAAGGGTTGAAAAGCGAGCGGAAGGAACGTAGCGGGATTCAGGTAGTTCTGATTGAGGAACACCGATTGGGGAAAGTTCAACGCCTGAAACTGCTGCTTGGTTGGCAGGTATCCCAGCGCGGCCGCGGTCGCGGGACTGCTCGAAACAACGCAGGGATCGGAAAGGTTCGTGTCATTGATGGGGAGTCCCTGAAAGATCGGAATCGCGTTGAGATTTGCTGGATTTCCCTGGCCGAACATCGCATTCGGGTTTTTGCACACCCCAGTTCCGCCGAATGCCAATTGCCCGCTCGTGGAACCGTCGGACGCGTCTCCGAGGAAATACAGTCCCAGCAGCGGGTGATCGTAGAAGACACCGTAGGAGGCGCGGACTACGTTCGTGCCGTCGCCTTTAGGATCCCAAGCCACTCCCAGGCGCGGCTGAATGTTGTTCTTGTCTGTCTGGATGCCCTTTTGCAGCCCGAGAGAGTTATATCCGGCTTGCGCCAGTGCAGTAGGCGGCTTGAACTTCGGGGGGATCTCCACGTCGTAACGAACGCCATAGTTCAGAGTGAAGTTCGGACGAATGCGCCAAGAGTCTTGCCAGAAGATTCCGATTGGTCTGTTCGTAAACGAATCGCTGGGGCTTCCCAAGCCCTGGATGAAATCACCGGGTAATCCCGCTCCATAAGATTGTACCGGCGACAGGTTGGGGAAGTTCGGAAGATGATTGGGATCGGGGTTGACGAAACCCAAACTGGCTGCGCCGAAGGCCCCGAAGTCGTACACCCCTCCGTAGTTAACTGTGAAAGTGGCAGTAATCGGAAGGTAGTTGAAGTCTCCACCGAACTTGGTGTTATGTCGGCCAACGGTCCAGGAGAAGTTGTCAGTAAATTGGTAACGCTGTTCGACCCGCTGAATATAAGAATAGGGCTCGCGTCCGAAGAAAGCGAAGCCGGGAATGTTCACAGCGGGGTCGGATCCTCCCGGAATGGCCGTGTTGTAGAAGTAAGAAAGACCGCGGCGGGCGTACTGAAACCGAAACTCATTTACCCGATTGTTTCCGATAGTCCAAGTGTCTTGCGCGGTTCCGGCCACGTCGCGATAGGTTTGCTGCGAAGTGCGCGAATAAGCATTCTGCCCAAAGGGCTGGTCCTGGCCGCCGACCTCAATGCCGGTCACCGTACTAGGGCTTACATTGGCGCGGAACATGAGTCGGTTGTTATTGCTCAAGTTGTGGTCGATGCGCAGCGAGTAGAGACTCGTGCCCTCAAACACTGGGAAGTTTCCAATTTGCGATGCCAGGGTCTGATACGACGCCGGGACAGGGGCGCATGCGCTGCCCGGAGGACAGCTCGTCGGGAACCCTGCCCACGTTGAGAGTAACCCGCCCGAGGCGCCCTGCACTAACGCAGTCGGCCACACTCCGTTTACTGCCTGCCCGGAGGAAGCTCCCGCCAGAACAACATACTGTCCTACTTCGTTGGCGTAGGCTGGACTTGCACCTTCGGTGGCTAACACTGCGGGGTTTGTCAGGAAACCGATCTGGCCCGGAGTCAGTTGCACCGTTCCGAAAGGCTGCCCCACTTGTGACGTATCGAACGGAATCAGGCCGAAGTTGTTCTGCCCAATGCTGGAAAACCCGGTCTCATGCCGCCGCGTAATCTCGTAAGAAAAGTAGTAATAACTCCTGTCCTTTTTGATCGGTCCGCCGAAGGCAACACCGCCTTGCACACGCGTATACGCGGGTTTTGAACAAGGCGGCTTTTGGCAAACCGCAAACGGGTTCACCGCCTGGAAATTCCTATTGCGCAAGTAGCCAAAAATGTCACCGTGAAAGTCATTCGACCCCGACCGCGTGATGATGTTCACGACCCCGCCGGAGGCGCGGCCGTATTCCGAAGCGTAACCGTTGGTGATGATCTGGAATTCCTGCACCGCCTCTTGCGAGACGGTCGAGCGCACGCCATTGACTGAGTTATCCGTCGCGTCGGCTCCGTCGACGTTCACCAGATTCGAGCGTGCCCGCTGCCCGCTCATAGTAAGGCCCGAGGTGGGAGCCGCCCCCGTGTTGGGAGCGTTATCGCGAACCACCTGCGAATCGGTCAGCGTGAAGTTGATGTAGTTGCGCCCGTTGATGGGCAGATTATCGATGCGGCGCTGGCCAATGGTGTCAGTCGTAGAAGTCCGCGAGGTCTCGACCAATTCCGCCTCGGAGCTCACCGTCACTAATTCCTTGCTGCCGGCTATCGAGAGCGTCACAGGCAGCTCCGCCATCTCGCCGACCGTAACCCCGAGGTCGGTCGTTTGTGTCCTAGCGAAGCCGGGCGCATCCACAGTAACGGTGTAGGTTCCCGGCGGTAGCAGACGCACACTGTATCCACCCACGCCATCGCCGGTACTGCCACGCTCAAGCCCTTTGGCTTGATCTTTGACCGTGACAGTCGCGTTCGTGACCAGATTGCCTTTGGGATCTTTCACGGTCACGTGCAAGTCGCCGGTGGCCGAGCCACCCTGCCCGAAGGCGAGCGCAGAGAGCAGCAGGGCGAATGAGACAGAAACCGCCTTCGCGATACGGATCATAGAGTCTCCATGAAGCACGCCAATGCGACGGGCTCGCAGCGGAAACAACTCCGACGGCGGGTCTGTCGAAGTAAGCGCAATTTTGGAAGGAAAAGGTCCCGCAGGTTTGTATATCAAACAGGCGGCCGAAGGCAAGAAGGATCGGGGACGGAAACGAGTTGGTTATCACCGAAGCGAATACACTTGCTTGGGCGCCAGATTGCATCACCGCAAAGCAGCCGACAAGCGCACCGCCGGATTCTGCAGTCTGCCCAGAAGCATCGCGGAACCGCTCAGACGTTCGTAGCCGTCGGCGACGCGCGTGGCGGCGAGACCGGCGTTCGGCCAAGCCATCGCCGCATAAATCTTCGCCAGTGATAAGGCGGCGTTGCGGCGCAGAAGGGTTGCCTCACTTACCAGTTGCTGCGCAGCCTGTACCGCGCGGGCATCGGAGCTGGCCAGAGCGGCATGACCAATCCGCATCAGGATGTCAGCATTTCTTCCGGCCGCTTTGACGTAAGCAGCCATAGCGAGCAATCGCTGCCGGCGGACGTGCCGAAACTGTGTCGGCGGCAAGCGCAGCCGCAAGTAGTCGTCTTCGGCGCGGTCCACGAGGTTGCGAAAGGCTTGCACGTCGATGGGCTGGATGCGGGCGGCAAGTCCGGCGGTTCGCGAACTCTGAAGGCTTCGTGATACGGCGATCTGCAGAATGATTGCCAGCGCGATGGCGGCGGCGATGACGATAAAGATGGCGAGAGTCATTGTTGAAGTAAGCGCTCCAGTTCTCGGTTCCAGGCTTCGAGGTTGTGTTCAGGCAGCCGAACCGCGGATTTAGTGGTAGCCTTTCCCGGGAGAAGAAGGTAATAAAACCACATCAAGACGCAGACATGGAAAGTGGCCATGTTGACGAAATCGAGAAGATAGCGCCGCTGAGCTAACCCCCCATTGGCCGCTACCGCCCAAGTGGCAAGATGGATACACGATGAGACACCCAATCCGAGAGCAATCCCAAACGCCGCTCGGTTCCAGGTTAGTCTGAAGTAGGCGGCAAACACGAAGAGAAAGAAGACAAGTCCACACTCAATCATATAAACCGCCTGCTGAAGAATGTGGCAAGCCGGAATGAGCCAAAGAGGATTGTCAATTGGTGCATATGCGGCAGTCACCGCGGCGACGATAACCAGCAAAACCCCTATCCAGCTGACTAGAAGCTTGGCCAGCCGTGCCAGGCTGGGATAGGGTCGGAAAACATTATTGAAGATCTCGGAGACCAGCGCAAACGTTACCAGAGCCTCCAGGAGCAAGCTCAGCCAGTAAGCTCTCCAGAAGTTTTCTGGCGCTACGGACGGCAGAAGGTCTAGGGGATATAGAATAGCCCACTGAATGGCTTCGAAGAGCGCATAAATCCAGAAAACAGGAAAACGCTTATGCAATGCTCGCCGCCACATCAGTGCGGCGAGCACTGCCAAAAGCAAATTCGGTGCGATCCAAAGGTAGTGCCAAAAAAGTGAGTGTGCCCGCAGCATAGTCGTAGCACGGCACTATACCGCCGCCCGCCGCGCGCAGCAATGTTGATTATGTTCGTGTTCGGTTTTCGTAAGGTTACGCGGCACTTACGGCTTGCAAGCCGCGCCTCCGCAACTGGTGCTGCCTGGGGTGTCAGCATTTGCAACGGTCGGAATCACAAGCGTGTTAACAAACAATACGACCGCGCCGAGGATGAGTAGGATTCGTTTCACGGTATTTTTCTCCTTGTTGGAAAGACTGGAGCGTGATATTTTCATGAGCGCTCTTTCGGCGATGAAGAGTTTCTGAAACGTCGAAATTTCGGAATTCGTAACAAATGGCGTCCGCAGCCGCCGGTGTTCGCAGGCCAATGACACTTAAGTCAGCTTTGCAGGATTTGCGGGAAACCACGCTGGCCGCTGTTTCAGGCTTGCTGGCCAAATTGGCATATCTAGCTTCGTTACGGGACCGCGAGGGCGGCTATCGGCACTGGGGTATGTCGCTGGTGCATGGGCCCGAGCCTTCGGATCGAGCTCTGAAAGCAGCACATGGCGAGGTGCTTAGCCGCGTTCTTAGGACTCCACTAAGTTCATTGGTAGAAGATTTGCGGGAATCCAGCCAGGAGAGCGGAGTCTCCTCGGGGACATATGTTCAGGGAATACGCGGGCAGTTGGATGAATTGCTGCCAGCCCAGCAGGACGAGGCCTCCGTCCGTCATCTTAATTCAGTGCTGGTGGCGCTTTCGTCGCTGGAGAAGTCTCAAGAGCGCGCCACTCGGTCAACTTCATAGCCACTCCCACGACCTGCCCTAGGACTTCCGCTTCTTGCGGATGTTTTAAGATCCTGACCGGAACCGGCGACAAGGGATGCGGCTGCAGGATGATGTCCTCGCGCCGCATGCCGCACCAGCAGCAGGTGTGGCCGTCCCGAGTTTCGACGAAGTAGATGGGCCGTTCGTATTCCGACCGCCACGCTCCTTCTACAACCTTGTTCTTAGCTTCATCTACCTGAACAAAACTGCCGGGCGGCAGCAAGGGAAACATGGTGAAATCCTGGTTCCCAATGTAGCCGTATGTAAAGTCGCTGTTCGCGAACTGAGACAGATAAGCCAACGGAACCAATCCCCACTGCTCCACCATGCGCCCGAGATTCGTAGTGCGCCGTTCGTCGAAGGCAGGATCCATGCGGGTCGGCACCTGCACCGCGGCTAGCCCCGAAAGCACGTCCGAGATGTGCGACCTGGGCGGCGTGACCATACCCAGATCGGCTGCCATGTTATTCATGTCAACGCCGTACCAGGCCAATAGTTCCCGCAGATCGCGGCGATAGATTACCGACAGGGTATAAAGACGAAAAATGCTGGGCAGAATTCCTTTAGTCTCGACATCAGACAAACGGCTGGGCGGAATGGAGAACTCTTCATTGCGATACTTCTCGGCGATGCGCGCGCTGGAAGTTTCGACGTCACGCATGGTGAGCCCAAGCTTCTCTCGCAACGTACGAAGGTTCTTTCCGGCAGCCGGGAGCATGGTAAGTGCCTCCTCAACAGAGTGGGGGACATCATATCAAGCCTTTCAGTAGTTGTGTGCGCTTGTGCAAATGTTAATATTCTGGATGCCTGTTACGATTTCCGAACTTGCTTTTACCCTTGCCCTGTCAGGTGACCTTCGCATGTCGTCCAAAAAAGCAATTGAGGCCAGCGCCGGGCTTGGGGCTGTTGATTTTCTGTGGGTGTTCGGAATTCGTAACAAAAGCGGCAAAAGCAACTGCGACACCGGGGACTCAATTCTCCGCTTCTTGTTCGGGTTCTCATAGCCACGCCGACTGTTGCCTTCCCGCCTTAGGAATTTCACTCAGCCAGAACGACGACGGAACTGTCCGTACGACTCACCGAAAATGACAATTGTCAGGCCGCCCGCATGATAATCCGCACTGGTGCGTTCGGAGGTTTCGATGATGATGTGATCTCGGGGTGGGAGCAAGTTCCAAGGACAGACTGCAGCGGGAGAGCAGAAAACGAGCGCAACCCTTGAAAAAATAAGGAGCACACCCAGCGCAACTGTAGCCCGCGACATTGCTAGCTTTCGCGGGGGTGAGCAAGAACTACGACCAAGCGGCTGCGCTCCGGGGTGTGAACTTTGCCGTGCATGCCGGCGAACTGGTGACTCCTCTTGGCCCTAACGGCGCGGGCAAAACCACGGTTGTGAAATTGCTGCTCGGACTAATGCAGCCCAGTGCCGGCAGAGTCCGTGTTTTCGGCGGAGATCCCACCAATCCTCAGAACCGCATGCGCGTGGGCGCGATGTTGCAGGTGGGGCGTGTGCCGGAAACGCTGCGCGTGCGTGAACATATTGATTTGTTCTCGAGCTACTATCTCCAGCCCTGCCGCTCGCTGAAGTCCTAGCCGCCGCCGGGCTCGAAAAGCTGGCGGATCGTAAGTTTGGAGAGCTTTCCGGCGGGCAGAGACAGCGTGTCTTGTTCGCGCTCGCGATCTGCGGTGATCCCGATCTGTTGTTTCTAGACGAGCCCACGGTCGGTCTCGACGTAGAGAGTCGGCGAATGTTGTGGGACGAGATCCGGCCCATGGTGGAGCGGGACAAGATCGTTTTGCTCACCACGACACTACTTGAGGAGGCCGACGCTGGCCGATCGCGTCGCGGTCATCAACCGTGGCGAGATCATCGCCGAAGGCAGGCCAGCGGAAATCAAGGCGAAGACCAGCGGCAAGCGCATCCGCTGCATTGCCAGGCTCGGCTTGACCAGTCTGCGTCAGATTCGAGGGGTTGTTGAAGTGCGGGAGGATCGCAAGGCAGTCGAGATTCACTCCGGCGAAGCGGAGTCCGTTGTTCGGGAGTTGCTTCTAGGATCGTAGTCAAACGTGTCATCGAATACGGTGGCCCACCGGAGTGGAGGGCATGTCCAGCGGAGATATCGCTGCCGAATTAAGCCTCTCCGAAGGTACAGTGAGAAATTATCTCTCCGAAGCCATCAGCATGATGGGAGCAGGAAATCGAGTGGAAGCCGCGCGAATGGCCCGCATCAAAGGATGGCTGTAGCATTTTTTGTCAGCCGGATTGGAGATGGAACATTCCGATAGAGACAAACCGCGTTAGGATCGCTGCAAAAGTAACACCGACCGCAAACAAACAGCGTGCCGACCGCCAAAGTTCGCGAAAGCCAGAGATCTGCGCAAAAATGTCGACAAAGTAGGCCGTGCAATACGCGATGTTGGCCACAACCGCCAAAAGAAACAAAACGAGAATGGAGTCCGTGGTCAAGTTTTGCTTCGAAGCCGGGTATCCCGCCGCAAAATATGCTACCACCACAGCCACGAGGACCAGGTTATAGATTACCCGGCGCGGCTCCCAATATCGGATTGCTTCCGTCGCATATTCCCGCACCGAGGGGGTTTCCATCGCCGTCAGTTTGCTCCCTCTGCTGGCACCATCAACTGGTTTTCTCGCTAGGATTGGCGCTCGATGCCAGCCTCTTCCTTGTTCTTTGTCTTCAAAGCCCATGCCATGCGCGGCGTATTGTGGGCGATGCCGAAGTGTCCGTGTTTGTCGAGCACGATGATCCCGCCATGTCCATTCACGCGCTCTTTCAAATAATTCATGGATTCCTGCGCTGCCCACTCCGGCAGGTTTCCAGCGGCAATGCGATCAGCGGTCCATTTTGCCAGCACCAACTTCATGATGGGCTCTCCCCATCCCGTTGTCGAAGCGGCGGCGCTTTCGTTATTCGCGTAGCAGCCGCAGCCAATCAGCGATGAATCGCCCAGTCGTCCGGGAGCCTTGTTGAGTGTGCCTCCGGTTGAAGTAGCCGCGGCGATATTGCCGTCGCGATCGAGCGCAACAGCTCCGACGGTGTCGTGAGAAATCGCCGGTGCGAACAGATCGTCGCCTCCGCTCGAACTCTGCGTCTGATACGCCCGCAGACGCTCAACCTCACGCGGGATAATCAGGTCTTCGTTCCTGCACAGCGCGACGCCGTGTTCGGCTGCGAAACGCTCCGCGCCTTCTCCGACGAAATAGACGTGCGGACTCTCACTCAGGATCTTGCGCGCTGCACGCACTGGATTTCGCAACCGTTCCACGCAGCCAACTCCTCCAGCGCGCAGAGTGGCTCCATCCATGATGAGCGCGTCGAGTTGCACTTTGCCGTCGCGGTTGAGGAAGCTGCCGCGGCCGGCGTCGAAGGTCTCGTCATCTTCCATAATGACAACTGCTTCCTCGACCGCGTCCACGGATGGGCCGCCGCGCTCGAGCACGCGCCAACCTGCAGCCAATGCATGGCGCACGCCGTTGATGTGCGCGTGGAGCATATCGTCGGGCATAGCCCACGCGCCGCCGTGAATCACTAGAACGGGATCAGAAGGCAAGAAGCGTCCTCACAACCGACAAAAAGACGGGATAGTCTAGCACCACGGCTACGACAACGGAATAACGGCACGTGGGGACAGATTGTCAAACGAAATTTTACGCGGCGTGGGTGGCTTTCGCGGCAACCGGTGGGTCCTGCGTCCGGGTCCAGGTATAGCGCATGCGATGGACTACCGTAATCGTGGACAGTACTGCGATCAACCAAAGCACAGGCGCCATGCGGTTGAACAGTGCTCCAATGATCACGAGCACGAGGCGTTCAGGCCGCTCCATGAAGCCTACGCGGCAGGATCCGATCAGCGATTCGGCGCGGGCGCGGGTGTAACTGACCATGATGGCGCTTACCATGACGAAGGCAGTGAGCACGACATAAAAGAAACGGTCGCTGCGGGCGTAATAGACCAGCAGGCCGAGGAACTGAGAAGCATCGCTGTAGCGGTCGACCACAGAATCGAAAAATGCCCCGAAGCGGGTAACGCGATTGGTGGCGCGTGCGACCTCGCCATCGACCAGATCGAAAAAACCGGAAAAGATGATGACCAATCCGGCGTAAAAAAACATCCGCTTCTGATTTTCGGGTGTGGCAGAACCAAACAGGATTGCGGCCCAAGTATTTACCACCAGTCCCATGAAAGTGAGCACGTTGGGATTAATGCGCGAGAGGGCCAGCCAGCGGACGATGGTGGCGAGCAATACTCCGCAGGCGCGGCCAAAGGCGCTGGTCCATGATCTGGCCGACGACCGCCTGACTGACGGCGTGGTAGACGATGCGTTCATCAGGCTTTGGCCTCGCCATCTCCCGCTCGGTTCAGTCCGGTTCCGCTCAACTCAGCATCGTCGTGAATGGTGCGGAGGGTCAGAATCTCCATCTCCCGTTTGCCATTGGGAGTCACAAAGATGGCGGTTTCTCCGACTTTCTTGTTGAGCAGGGCACGGCCGATGGGAGACGTGGTAGAAATCTTCCCGGCGGAGACGTCGGACTCCTCGCTGGTCACCAGCTTGTATTCGACTTCCTGATTCTTGGTATTGTCGAAGACCTTTACGGTTGAACCCAATCCCACTTTGTCGCGGGGGATGTTGTTCATGTTCACCATGGAGAGTTCGGCGAGCCGTTTGCCGAGCTGGCGCACGCGCGCCTTGACGAATTCCTGGCGCTGCTTGGCCATGTGATATTCGGCATTCTCGCTCAGGTCTCCGAGGGCCGCGGCTTTCTTGATCTCCTTGGGCAACTCGTGGATCAGCTCGTGTTCGAGCGCGTCGATCTCTTCCTTTAGTTTCTTCTTAATGAGCTCAGTCATTGCTTATGGAATTATAAACCTCATAGCTTCTGGCTTCTGGCTTCCAGCTTTTGGCTAGGAGCGGGGTACTGAGTTGCGTGTAACTGACTACTAAGTTCTGGTTTGCGGGTGTCGGGGACAAGTTTCGCAGCTTGCGGACAAGAGTGTCCGCGCCACACGGGGAGGCTGTGAATTTTCTGCCTGAAATAATTCTTTGGAAGAGCCGAATTGAGGTGCTTGGGCGCACGATCCAATTGGGAATTTTCATGGTTTGCATGGGTGCCCCCCGGCCCCCTCTCCCTCGTTCGAAACCAGGCTCGCATGACAGGATTTGTTGTGTTGCCATATTTTGCCATCCCGATTTGATCGGCCTGGGAGGCAGAGACGATCAGGATCAACCATCTCGGACAGGGGTTGTTTTGGCAGAGAACCTGCAGCTTAGAGTGCGACTGCCTCCCCCGAAGTAAGGAGGAAAGCCATGGAATGGACGCCGCGTCAGTATCCAAGGGTTCGGGCTGTTCTTCCGGTTGAACTGCACCGCGCAACCCTTGCTGTGCCGTTGCGAGCATAGACGCAAGATATCTGCCTGGGAGGACTGTACGTCGAAATGAGCTTTACCCAGAAGGCCACTTCTGCCTGGGAGGTTCGGCGGATGCGTTATTTGGTGGTGCGGTTGTCTCCAACTGGACACTACCTTTTATCGAGAGTCAAATCGCCGCCACGATCGAGAGCCTCACTCCACTTTTGTTTCCGGAACGTACAGGAGTTTCCATTCGTCGCCTTGTCTCGTCCAAACCTCGCCGTATGCGCTTTTTGTTGCAGGAGTTCTCCTGCGAACTTTCCGCCGTAATCGGCCATGTAGTCAACTAGCGCAGCATTGGCGTCAACCGGCCTGGCGTCGAAATCCTTGAGAGTGTACGAGTAGATTGGCCGGCGGTCCGGCCTGTGGCTTCGGCTTTTTTGACTGGGCCGAAGCGCCGGCAAACAGCAGATCAGCATCTCTCTCATATCCGTTCCTCCCTGGAATACCCGCGTGCGCTTTGCGCAGGCGGCCTGATGCATAAATGATAAGGAATGGCCGGAACCTGGGGATGGGTTGGGAGAGCTGCTGGGGAGGAAAGTCAAAGGCGGCGGACAGGAGTGTCCGCTCTCCACGATGCGTGCCGTTCACAAAAGCGTGGCCGAGCTTTGCTCGGCCGGACAGCCGGGGGCGGCCGTCCCCACGTGAATCTGTCCAGTGCTATTTCATTTTTTGCTGGGCGATCCATTTGTCGGTGCGGGCTTCCAAAAGATCGAGGGGGAGGGTTCCGCCGTCGAGCATTTCGTCGTGGAATTTGCGGATGTCGAATTTGGGGCCTAATTCTTTTTGGGCGCGGTCGCGGAGTTCACGGATCTTTAGTTGGCCCAGCTTATAGCTGAGGGCTTGTGCTGGCCACGCGATGTAGCGGTCGGTCTCGGACTGAACGGTGGGCTCGTCCACGGCTTCGAACTTGCGGAAGAAGTCCACGACCTGGTCGCGGGTCCATCCTTTGGCGTGGATTCCGGTGTCGATGACTAGACGCACTGCACGGAAAAGTTCGGAGGAGAGGCGGCCGTAGTCGGAGACGGGGTCCTGGTAGAAGCCGACCTCTTTGCCGAGTTGCTCGGCGTACAAGGCCCAGCCTTCGATGTAGGCGTTGAAGCCGAGACCATGCAGGCGGAACTTGGGCAATCCGGCGAGCTGTTGCTGCACGGACAGCTGCATGTGATGTCCGGGGATGCCTTCGTGATAGGCGATGGCCTCGTCGTTGATGAGCGAGCGCTCAGCGAAGTTGGAGGTGGCGACGACGACGCGGCCGGGGCGCTTGCCGTCGGGAGTGCCGGTGACGTAATGGGTGGCTGCGGCGGCTTGGTATACGGGGATGGCTTCGACGGTGACTGGCGACTTCGGAAGCAGAGTGAAGAGCTCCGGGAGTTTGGGCTCCATCTGGGCGATGTAGTGGCGGAAGTCCTCGAGGATCCGCTCGGCGGAGGTCGGGATGTATTTGGTATTAGTTTTGAACGAGGCGCGAAATGAAGCGAGGTCGGCGAAGCCTTCTTTTTTTGCGATGGCAAGCATTTCGGCCTGGATGCGGTCGATCTCGCGCAAGCCGAGTTGGTGGATCTCGTCCGGACTCATGTGGGTGGTGGTGCGAGCGTAGATGTCGTTTTGGTAGCGCTTAACGCCGTTGGGCAGAGAGGTGACGGACAATGTGGTGCGGCCCTGGGGCGCGTATTCGGTGCGGAGGAAGGCGGCGAAAGTTTTGTAGGCTGGGATGACCTCGGTGTTGATGGCGTCGGTAATCTGCTGGGTCAGGCGCTTCTGGTCTTCGGCGGAGATCTCTGCCGGAAACTTTTTTGTCGGAAGCAGAAAAGGGTCGGCGTCGATGATGCCCTGACACTGGATGGAGAGTTTCTCGATGAGGAAGCGGACGGGCATGAGCTTGTCTTGAATGCCGGCGCGAAGGACTTCGGTGGTCTGGGTGAGGACTCGGGGGATCTGATGAAGACGGGAAATGTAGTCCTGGTAGTGCTGGAGGGAGTCGAGTGGGACCGAAAGCGGCAGGTCGGCGAGGCTGGTGTGGACGCCATTCTGCTGGTTGATTGGCATCTCGTACTCTTTGAGGTCGTAGTCGGCGATGCGCTGCTGGAGGACACGAACAAGGAGGTTGTGAGAGAGCTGGTCCTGGTCGGAGAACCCAGTAGTCGGGATAGCTTCGAGCCGGGTCAGGAAGGCCTCGTCGATCTTGTGGAACTGGGCGATGGCATCGAGTGAGCGGTCGCCGAGCTTGTCGTTATATCGATAGTCGCCGAAGGCGGTGGCGCGCTCGGGAAAGTTCCCCAGATCGGACTCGTACTGTTCGTCGAAAAGGGCGTTCTGGGCGGCGAGACGGTCGGCGACTGGTTTGAGATTCTGGGCGAAAGCGGAAACAGCTAGGGCGACTAGAAAAAACAGAGTCCGGAGAGGTCGCATAACGTATGCAGCGTACCAGAAGGAAAGCTCGTGGCACCAGGTAGGCGGCATTTGTGCGCTGGCAAAAAACGTAAGGGCGGGACACTCCCAGTTGGAAATGGTGGAGACAAATAGTAGTCGAAAGGCTGATTGCTACGAGCTATGGCTTGAATTGATCCTCCCCGTTGTGTTTTGCTGAGAACGAACACGCGAAAAAGGAAGCAACCTACGGCACGATCTACATGTGGGTTACAGCGCGCACCCGATGGAAGCACAGCGTAGGGCCTTCTAGTGTTGAGTTAAGGCTTGCATACACATACCAAGACCCGCGGGACGATTCCGCCGATCGAGGGGGAAAAACCGGCAAAGTCGATGAGGATCGCACAAGTAGCGCCGCTTTATGAGAGCGTCCCCCCCCGTCTTTACGGTGGAACGGAACGAGTTGTGTCATGGCTGACTGAAGAATTGGTTTCCCTTGGCCACGACGTAACGTTGTTTGCCAGTGGAGATTCCGTAACCAATGCGCGCCTGGTGCCAGTCTGCAAGCGGGCGCTAAGGCTCGACTCCGATTGCATCGATCCTTTGCCCCACCATGTGCTCATGCTGGAGCAGGTCTTTCGCCAGGCAAGGGACTTCGATTTAATCCATTTCCATACCGACTATGTGCATTTCCCATTGACCAGGCGTGAGCAGACTCCGTGTCTCAGTACTCTCCACGGACGGCTCGATCTTCCCGACCTCGTACCCATCTATGAAAACTTTCGAGAAGTCCCGCTGGTGTCAATTTCCGACAGGCAGCGCCAACCCTTTCCTTGGGTGAACTGGCAGGGAACTGTCCATCACGGACTGCCGCGGAGTGCTTTTGCATTCGATGAGGGGAAGAGCGGATATTTGGCATTTCTTGGCCGGATTTCTCCAGAGAAGGGCGTTGACCAGGCGATTGAAATAGCCAAGCGGTCGGGCAGAGTGTTAAAAATCGCCGCCAAGGTCGATCCTGCGGACCGGGAGTACTTCGAGAAAGTCATTAAGCCGTTGCTAGATCATCCTCTTGTCCAGTTCATTGGCGAAATCGGATCCGCGGAGAAAAATGCTTTCCTGGGAAATGCTGCCGCGCTGCTGTTTCCCATTAATTGGCCGGAGCCGTTTGGGTTGGTAATGATCGAGGCGCTGGCCTGTGGAACCCCCGTAATCGCGCATCCGTTCGGATCGGTTCCAGAGATCGTCGCGGATGGGACTACGGGTTTCATCGCGCTCGATATTGATTCGGCCGTAGATGCGGTGGAACGGATTGGCGAGATCGACAGACGAAATTGCCGGAAGCATTTCGAGCAGCATTTCACTGCTGAGCGCATGGCTCAAAACTACCTGGATATTTACAAACGGCTGCGTCGAGGGAAGCCCCCGGCTATTAGAATTGACGAGGGAGTTCTGAGTTGGTCGAATCTGGCGTCATCCAGCACTACTACATAGCGGCCACCTCATCGCCTTCCGATGATCGCGCCCAGGTTCTCAAATACGGGCGAATGTTTTTCGTGTTCGATCGCATTGGCGACATCCAAACTTCTGGCCTTTGCGAGCAGGGGCTTTACTTTGAGGGGACACGTCACCTCTCGCAACTTAGCATCTATCTTTGGAATGCCCGCCCTTTGCTGCTGAGTTCGACGGTCGAGGCGGACAATTTTCTATTTTCCGCCGATCTGGCCAATCTGGACGTTTCGTTCGAGGGCAACGTGGTCAAGCCTCGGGGCACATTGCATCTCTTGCGCTCAAGATTCCTCTGGCGGGACGTTTGTTACGAACAATTTCTGTTCGTGAATCATGGCCTGTCGGAGCTTTTAGTACCCTTCCGTATCAATTTCGATGCCGACTTTGCGGACATCTTTGAAGTGCGCGGCACTCGCAGACCAAGAAGAGGCCAGCGTCTGGCAGACCAAGTACAGGACAACTCGGTTCTCTTGCGCTATCAAGGGTTGGACAGCGTTATCCGCCGGACTTGTGTCCGGTGTAATCCTGCACCGGCGCGCGTCACGGGTTCAGAGCTTGAATTCGCAATCCCTCTGCTTCCCAAACAGAAAGCAGTTTTTCAGCTGGAGATTGCTTCCGATTCCTGTTCCGCGGAGACTTTCGTAAGCTTTCCCCATGCTATTTCCGCTGCTCGCGACGAACTGAGAACGGTCCGCGAAGGTTTCCCACAAATTTACAGTTCTAATTCACGCTTCAGCGATTGGATGGCGCGCTCCGTTGCCGACGTGCAAATGATGATGGTGGGCAACCCCGAGCCGGGTTATCCCTATGCGGGCGTGCCTTGGTTCAGCACGGTTTTCGGCCGAGACGGAATCATCACGGCGCTGCAAACGCTGTGGCTCAACCCGGGAATCGCCAGAGGAGTCTTGGACTTTTTGCGGTCGGCACAGGCCCGGGAATTGAATCCGTCGATTGAAGCTGAGCCGGGAAAGATACTGCATGAGGCGCGCAAAGGAGAAATGGCTGCCCTGGGCGAAGTTCCCTTCGGCTGCTATTACGGCAGCGTGGATGCGACACCTTTGTTTATTGTTCTTGCCGACGCATATTACGGCCGCACTGCGGATCAAGAGTTTCTACGGCGCCTGTGGCCCCACGTGGAACTGGCGCTCGAGTGGATTGATAAGTTCGGAGATCTTGATGGGGACGGCTTTGTCGAGTATGCACGACACTCGAGCCACGGTTTAGTGCAGCAGGGCTGGAAGGACTCGAATGACTCCGTGTTCCATGCGGACGGAACCTTGGCCAAGGCCCCGATTGCTCTTTGTGAGGTACAGGGATACGTCTACGCCGCCAAATTGGCGGGAGCCCGCTTGAACCGTATTCTCGGCGAAACCGAAAGGTCTCGTGTTCTCGAGCGGGAAGCGGAGAGCATTCGCGTCAAATTTGAGGAACACTTTTGGTGTGACGAACTTTCCACCTATGCCCTGGCTCTGGACGGCGACAAACAACCCTGCCGAGTGCGGACTTCGAATCCAGGCCACTGCCTGTATATGGGTATTGCGTCGCACGACCGA